>Ga0255774_10000112_pt1 | contig 76043 bp, 54 predicted proteins | sample 101ome_17_FD_179972 | JGI IMG/M metagenome (GOLD analysis project Ga0255774, IMG submission 179972) | Coastal salt marsh microbial communities from the Groves Creek Marsh, Skidaway Island, Georgia - 101407AT metaG (version 2) | ecosystem: Environmental > Aquatic > Marine > Intertidal zone >... | reverse complement strand
CCGGTCCACCCGCTCGTCGTCGACTCCTTCAAGAAGTGCGAAGGTCTCTCCCGTATCGCCTTCTTGGACGGTAACACCGCGGTCATGTTGGGTAAGATCACCAAGGTTGAATACAAGGCCGTCTAATCGCGACGCCTCGGCTCTCGTCCCTCGCGGACGTCCGCGCGGCGCTTCGGTTCCTCGTCTACTATTCAATGTAATACGATCATCATCATTCTTCTTCCTCCGCCTCCCTCGCATCCCTCGCACACACAGAAAGAAAGAAACACACACAGAACGATCCTCGCTCTCTGTCTCTCTGTCTCTCTGTCTCTGTCTCTGTCTCTCTCTGTCTCTCTCCTTCCCACTTTTTTTCTGTTCCCGTCTTCTGAAAACCCTAATTCTCCCGACCCGACCCGTCTTTCCTGCCGCGTTAATCAGCGGCGGCGGACGTCACTGTCGACCGCACGACGCGCGCGAGCCCACGAACTCGCGAGCGAGGACGCACACTTATTCCCAACACCGTTCCGCGTCCCCGTCGACGTCGAACACACTCGCGCGCGACGCGAGCGGGCGATTTCGTCGAGTCAATCGATCGACTTCACCGATCTCGAGTCTGCGACGTCGCGCGCCGGATCGAGACGTGACGGAGACGCGACCGCGCGAGAGGCGAGGACACGCCGACTGCGCGAGGCGACTCGAACGTCGTAGCATAAAAAACAACGCAGAGCCGCGTGCGACGAGCGAGTCGCGCGACGCGGACGGCGCGCACGAGGAGACGAGCGCGCGTGCATCGGTCATCGAACGACCGAGTCAAAAGAGTCACCCGAACCAGCCGGGGAGTTGGATTTGAGTCGACTGCGTCTTGAGACTTGTTTACCCATACGGGAGGCAGTTGACGCGCGAATAGATTGAGAGAGATAATACAGGCGAAGGCCGCACACACACAGGAATCGGGCGTGATGGATCTCGAGGACGGTAGTAGTGATTATATACGTGAGGAAGAAGAACACAACAGAGTGACCGAGTCGAGTTTGGTGGCGGAGTTGAGACCTTGGGGAACGGTGAAGTTTGCCAACGCCGAGTATCAAGACTTGACGAGGAGTCCGTCCTGACACGTGACGCGACGAGGAAAGAGTAGCGTGCTCTAGTTAAAAAAACGCATTTTGTTGTTGTATAGTAGAAGCGGGGTGCTTCTACTGGAACTGTTGATTGGAGAGCGGAGCGAGGCGCGCGTTTGTCGAGATGGTGGCGGCGACGGCTTCCGTGACGACGGTGGATGGCGTGTACCCGTCGCCGCACTTTGAGGGTGCGGAAAAGAGAATTGAAATCGACTTTCGCGTGAATGAAGCGAACGCGCGCGGTCTTCGTGAGATGACGCGTGCGCAGCTCGACGAATGTATGACGGCGGCGCGTTGCGAGATTGTCTCCGTGCGCTCAAACGACAAGTTTGACGCGTACGTCTTGTCCGAGTCGTCTTTATTCGTCTTCCCGACCAAGCTCGTTCTCAAAACGTGTGGTACCACACATCTTCTCGCCGGTGTGCCGACCATTCTGAAGTATGCTTCGCAGGTTGGCATGGAGCCTCGACGCGTCAAGTTTACGCGGTCGTCCTTTGACAAGCCGGATTTGCAACCCAAGTTGCACGCCTCGTTCGACGACGAGACCGTCTTCTTGGAGGAGCACTTCGGTCACTTGTCCCCGGGTGGAGGCTCGTCCTACATTCTCGGAAGCAAGCTCAAGGGTGTGCAATGGCACGTCTACATCTCCGGATCAGCGTGCCAGTGGCAAGACGCGAAGTCCAAGGCGTCTCTCGAAGTTTGCATGACTCACCTCAACCGTGAGCACTGCGAAAAACACTTCTACCGCAAGGAAGAGACGTTCGTGAGCTCGGCACAGACGACCACTGACAGTGGTATTCGTTCAATCTTTGAAGACTTTGAGATTGATGACTACGTCTTTGAGCCGTGCGGCTACTCTATGAACGGCTTGAACAAGCTTTCCGCCACAAACGGCCAGTTCAGCACCATTCACATCACACCTGAAGATGGGTTTTCTTATGCTTCGTGCGAGCTTTCCAACGTCGACGTCGAAGATCTCGACGTGTTCTCGTACGCTCGCAAAGTCGCATCCGTCTTCAAGCCTGGTAAAATGGTGTTCGCGATTTCCATCGACGGATTGCAGGCCGTGGATGTCGCGAGTGACGTGCTCGCCGCCGGCGAGTTCATTCCGGGATACTCGCGCGTGCAAGCGACGCGCCAAGAGTTTGACGTCGAAGGTGTCGTCGCCTACTACACGTACGAGCGCAGCGACAGTCTTCGCTCGGCTCGCAGCGTCCCGAACTTTGCTCGAGGCGCGGCGCTCTTGAAGGGCCACCCGTTCTCCTTTGCCGATGCCGGCAACATGACGGAACGTCCGCTCACGCCACCGTGCGTGATGGACTTTCCATCTTCTGACTACTCTGACGACGGCCGTTGGTCTGGGTGCTCGAACACTGATGAAGACTGTTAATCCGCCACGTCGCGATACGTCTTCGCGAAAACTTTCTTTGGGTTCCAGCGCGAAGGGAGCCGCCGCTACCTCGTCACTATCTGCCGGTGTTCCGTTGTCCTGCGGAAACCACCGCGCGCGTAGTAGTGGACAAGACATGGCGTTTAAAAGCGAGCAGACTGCGTCTTGACGCGTTACCGCTTCGCCGTCACGTACGTTGACGAGAGTTGTTTAGAGCGGCGGTGTTCTCGGCAGAGAGACGCCCATCCTCAGTTTTCGTAGGCACCGCGCGCCGTGCCTTTCAATAGAATGTAATAACGAACAGAACTTTCGTTCGGCTTTAAATCATGCGCTACGCTACAGTACGTACAAATCGCTATTTCGCTATTTCGCGCTCGACACGAACGGATTTTTCAAGAGGGCGTGTCCGAAAATCTCAAACTTGATTCTCGACTCTTTGATGACGGATAAAATGACGGGGATTCTGTCCAACGGTTTGATGTTCAGAGGTAAAACAAGTGGTTCGTGCGCGTCGTCGATCATCGCTTCCTGTTCTTCCGTCGTGTTGAGACAGGTCCCTCGCAAGCCTCGCGAGAGCTTGAGAATCTTCTTGTATTGCGGCTTGTCCAGGCTCGACAACGCCGAGGCGTCGGCGGCAATCTTCGCAGCCTCTTCGCACTCCTTTCGAATATCCAACATCACCGAGAGCTCGCGGGTCTGCGAATTTGGTTTACCCTTGTCGTATCCTTGTTGCTTCACCGTCACGTGTCGCTGCTTGTCGAGATAGATTTTTATCTCAATGCCGTACGACGGGACGTAGGCGACAATGAACTGCTGCCCGAGCTGTCTCGCGATGGCGTGAGAGACGACGACGTTGTTTTGCAAGTATTTGCACAGAAACAAGTGTTGGCTTCTCTCTTGGGCGTACTTTGCCGCCATTTTCCGTTCGTTGCAGTGATCGGCGACGTCGTGGCACAGTTCCGGCGCGAAGAGCTCGTACTTTTGAATGACGTCGTTAGAGTGACTCTCGCCTCGCCGCGTCTCGTGTTCGATCGCCGCCGCGAGCAGACGATGCACGACAACGTCAGGATATCGTCGAATGGGTGACGTAAAGTGCGTGTAATACGGCACCGCGAGGGCGTAGTGTCGCCAAGAGTCTTCGTCCGCCATGCCCGTGCAAAAGTACTTGGCGAGTTGCATCGGTTTTGTCGCCAACAACTGCACGATGTCAAATATATCTTGCGAATCGTTCGCGATCGCGCGCAGACTGTCGTGTAACCTCTTCGACGACGAGATGTCGACGTCTAAGTCGTGTTCGCTCGCAAACGTCGACAGTTCGATGAGCTTGCGTTCGTTCGGGGGTGGATGACATCGCAACATGGAGTGCGAAGGAAACACTTGGGCGATAAATTCAGCCACGTACATGTTGGCGAGCAACATGTACTCCTCCACGAGACGATTACTGTCGCGGATGACGTACGGTGCGGCGTTCACGGGCTCTTGATCTTCGTCCAACTCGAAACCAACCTTGGGTTGGTCGAGACGCACCGCGCCCGCTTGAAATCGCCTCTTACGCATCGATTTCGCCGCGCGATGAAGAATCTCTATGCTCTCGATGACGTCCTCGATCGCGTGTTCTCCCGATATCTCGACACCGTCGAGCGCTTTCTTGGCCGCTTCGACGTCCGAGCCGGCGTCGATCACGTTCTGCACGTGAATGTAACTCAGTTTCGCCGCGCTCTTGATGACGCCGCGCGTGAACGATACGTTTTTAACCACGCCCTCTTTCGTCATCGTCCATTCGACCGAAAACGACAATCGCTCCACCCCCGGATTGAGCGAACACAGGTTTTCGCACAACAGCCTCGGTAACATGGGGAAAATCGTGTGCACGAGATACGTCGTTGTGCCTCGCGTTCGCGCCTCCTCGTCCAACGCCGTGTTCGGGAGCACAAAGTGCGAGACGTCCGCGATGTGCACTCCCACGTTGAGTTTGCCGTCGGACAACACCTCCACGCTCAACGCATCGTCTAAATCGCGCGCCGTCGGAGGATCTATGCTAAACACGAGTTTGTCCCTGAAATCCGTGCGTCTCTCGAGTTCGTCCGTCGGTATGCTCCATTGTTCGCCGGCATTGACTCGCGGTAAACACGCCTCCGCCTCGGCGCTGAAATCACCGCTCTCGATGCGGTGTTCGGCCACGATCACCTTGGTCATGATGTCTAAATCGCTCTCGATGTTCCCTCGGCCGACGACGCCGAGAATATCTACTAGAGGTTTCGCGTCGCCTCGTCGCCATTTCCTCAACTTGACGCTCACAAACGTATCTGCCACACCCTCCTTTCCATCGCGCTCCAGCGCGCTCTTGATCGATCTCGGCACGCTAAACTCCGACACACACCCCTTGGGTAATTTCGCATCCAACGGCACGAACGTCAGCGCGTCGTTCGTCTCCACCTCTAACTTCCCGACCATGTTCGCTCGTCGAGGCGACGGCGTCACGACCGCCACGACGATACCCGTCGGTCGCCATCCACGTCGACACACCGCCGCCATGGACTCCACGCTTCGCCCACCGTTGGCGTCCATATCAACGCTCGTGGACGCGTCTTCATCACCCCCACAGGCGCGCTCCCACTCGTCGCACGGATCGATCAAGACGCACACCTCGTCGCCGTGCACGCTCCTCGACTGACGTGCCCAACCGTCAACCTTGACGTCGAACGGAAGACCACGCACGCGCACGTACGCCTCGTGACGCTTGAATTCGTTTACGGCAAACTCCCCGCGATGCGCGAGCGATCTCTGCGTCGCGTTCGAGCCGTCGTCAGTCGTCGCGCGCGTTTTCTTCATTCTGTTCCTATTCGTCGCGCGACGCGTTTCGGGCGCGTGTCGATCGCGCGACGCACCTCGATCGCGCGCGCGACGTGTTCTTCGTCCCACGGGATCGCCCCGGGACGCGCGTCGTCCTCGTCTGCGCGCGCGCGCGCCATGACGCGCGCTACCGTGTGGGGCGTCTCGGAAAAGTGGTTTCTTTCGGTAAAAAAACATTCTATGAAAAAAACATTCTATGGCGCTACAAGGTCTCGGCGACCGTGGTGATATCGTACAGCGTGGATGTTTTATCATCTTGTATGTGTTTTGTATTTCGTCTCTTCAATCGTCATGTGGCCGCGGCGGCGGGTCGTCGTTGTCGACGGTTCGTCACAGGCTCTCTCTGGGTCGCTTCTTCCGTCGTTCCATGTGCACGCACTTCATGCACACGTACGCGTTCCCGTTGCGCCTCCACTCCGGACCTCTGCTCGTCGTGGCGCTGCAGTTCCAGCACACGATGTTCGGATCGTCATTCATGCGATTGAGACGATCCTTCTTGTAACATGCGTCGCACCAGTGCCCGTCGTTGGTTGCGTTCTTTCTCCAGTTTCCCGTCTGCAGCTCCGTCTTCCCACACCCACCGCACGAAACGTTCGGATCAGCGTTCATCCTATCGCGATACTCCGACAGATAACACGATTTACACACGTGCAGCCCCTCGAAATTCGCCGCCTCGGACCGATACCAATACGTGTGTTTACTCCCCGTCCCGACGCGATCGCACTTGGCGCACTGCTTTGCGTTTCTCGCAATCTGCAGCGCTTCCTTCCTCGACATCTTCTCCTCTTCGTAACACCTCTGACACAAATCTCGCCCTTTGGTCGGCCCCACCTGCGAACGCATCCACTGTCCCGACGGCGTCGTCCTCTCGCACGCCGCGCACGGACCGCGCGCCGACGCCTTGACGCGGCTTCGGTACTCGCGCTGATAACATCGCGGACATATCGGTCCCACGGACGGGTCCGTGTGCGATCGCAATCGTCGAATGTTGCGCACGAACTCGATGACGTCGTACTCATCATCGCTACCCGTGCTATTGCCGTCGTTGTCGCCTTGCACGCGCGGCTCGCTCGGCTCGCTCGGAAGGCGCACCTCGTCGTCGCGCGGGTTAAACGCGCGCCCGCACGCGCCGCACCGCGCGCACGACGCGTCGATGGACGCGCGCGCCGACATCGTCGCGACCGGCGAGTCGGCGCCCGCGAGCGCGTCGCGCGACATGCGCGCCGAAGACTGGCGCGCTCGTTCGCGCGCCCCGAAACGTTTTGAAATGGCACTCGAGCACCTCGGATTGGGCGCGCGCGAGAGTCGAGCGCGCGAGCGCGCGAGCGAGGATTGGATGGCGTCGAACGCGAGAAGGGAAGCCCTGCGAGCGCTCGGTCGCGCGCGCGCGGCGGCGCGCGCGGGATCGGCGGCGAGGGAGCGATGGGCGACGTGCGCACGCGGCGGCGGGCTGGTGGGCGCACCGGTGAGAGAATCGGTGATGAGAGGCGCCGGGAACCGGAACGAGTGGCGACGAGACGCGCGCGCGACGTTTGCGAGCTCGGCAGAGGCGCGCGCGCGCGTGGTCGATGCGGTGTCGACGTCGGGGGCGAGTGAGTCGGAGACGGAGACGCCGGCGGTGTCGAGGGACGAGAAGACGGCAACCGCGACGACGTCCACCGCGGCCAAGGCGTTGAACGCGGACGAAATCGATTTTGGGATCCTTCGCACGCTCGGTGGGTACCTGTGGAACGACGAGAACCCGGCAGGGAAGCGGAGGGTGGCGGCGGCGCTGTCGCTGCTCGTGGCGAGCAAAGTGGCCAACGTGAGCGTGCCGTTCGCGTTCAAGTACGCGATCGATGGGTTGAGCGCGCAGGCGGGGATGGCGACGACGGGGGCGGCGGCAATGGCGACGTTGCCGATGACGACGATCGTGGCGACGCCGGCGGCGATGTTGGTGGGATACGGCGCGCTGCGGGCGTCGGCAAGTGTTGCCAACGAGTTGAGAAATGCGACGTTTGCCAAGGTGAGCCAAGGGGCGATTCGCGCTGTCGCGCGACGCGTGTTCGCGCATTTACACGCGTTAGATCTCAAGTATCACCTCGACAGACAGACTGGGGCGTTGAATCGCACGATCGATCGCGGGACACGAGGTATTAGTTTTTTGTTGAACAGCATGGTGTTCAACGTGTTCCCCACGGCGTTCGAGATCGCGCTGGTGAGCGGCATTCTCGCCACCAAGTGCGGGCCCGAGTTCGCTGTGTTGACGAGCGGGACGATCGCGACGTACGCCGCGTTCACGATCGGGTGCACGCAGTGGAGAACGAAATTTAGACGACAAGCCAACGCGTTGGAAAACGAAGGCAACACCAAGGCGATAGATTCGTTGTTAAACTTTGAAACGGTCAAGTATTTCAACAACGAAGCGCATGAGGTGAAACGGTACGACGAGAGTCTCAAGGGTGTGGAAGCAGCGAACCTGAAGATTGCGAGTTCGCTCGGAATGTTAAATTTTGGACAAAACGCTATTTTTTCGGCGTCTCTCTCCGCGGCGATGCTTCTCGCCGCGCAGGGCGTCGCGGCGGGTAATCTCACCGTGGGTGATTTGGTCATGGTGCAAGGTTTACTCTTCCAACTATCCGTGCCTTTGAACTTTTTGGGCTCCGTCTATCGCGAGGCTCGTCAATCGCTCATCGACATGACGTCGATGTTTCACCTGTTGCAAGAGACGAGCTCGGTGAAGGAGATTGAAAACGCGCCAGAGCTCGTCGTGCCGTCGGAGGGGCTATCCGTCGAGTTCAAGGACGTCACATTCGGATATGACGACGGGAGGAACATCCTGAACGGCTTATCCGTGACCGTCCCCGCGGGTGAATCCCTCGCGCTCGTCGGCGCGAGCGGGAGCGGAAAGAGCACGCTCTTACGTCTGTTGTTTAGACTGTACGACGCCCAGAAGAGCGCTGACGACGCGTCGTCAGGGATATTTTTAGGCGGACAAGACACGCAAAAAGTCTCCCTCGACTCCGTGCGTCGCGCCATCGCCGTCGTTCCACAAGACACGGTCCTGTTCAACGACACGATTCACTACAATATAAACTACGGTCGCATGGACGCCACGCCCGCGGACGTCCGCGAGGCGGCTCGTCTCGCCGCCATCGACGGTCCGATCACGCGCATGCCCAAAGCATACGACACCATCGTCGGTGAGCGCGGTCTCAAGCTCAGCGGCGGCGAGAAACAACGCGTCGCCATCGCGCGCGCGTTGCTCAAAGATTCGCCCCTCGTCTTGATGGACGAGGCCACCAGCGCGTTGGACACCAACACCGAGAAGGACATCCTCAACATGCTCGAGGTGTTGATGAAAGGAAAGACCACCATCGTCGTCGCCCACAGACTGTCCACCGCGCGCAATTGCGATAACATCGCCCTCTTAGAGGATGGTCGCGTCGTCGAGTACGGGTCGCACGACGCCCTCTTGCGTCGAGGCGGAAAATACCACGCCATGTGGGAACAACAGAACGGATCCGCCGCCTCGACCGGGACACCGCCCACGCACGATCCGACCACCTCGCTCGACGCGCTTCTCGCTCGAGAGCGCGCGAGACAGGAGGAACAGGTGAAAAAATCATCCGCCGCCGCGGCTGGGTTGGATAGAAAGAGATGTTGTTGAGTCGAGTCGAATGTCGACACGTGTGCCCCATTTCGCGACTCTCGCACGCGTCATGTCCGCCCGCGCGACCGTCAACGCGTCCGTGACTTTTTTCTCGACGCGTACGCGCGCTCCATCGTCGCGTGCGCGCCTCGCCGCGCGCGCACGGGCGTCGAATGTCGACGAATCCGCACCTCGCGATGGCGTCATCTTTGCGCTCGATTTCGACGGCGTCGTGTGCGATTCCGTCGGTGAATCCTCCCTGAGCGCGTGGCGACACGGCACGGAATTATGGCCGGAAATATTCGCCACCGAAGGCGCCGATCGCGATCGCGATCGCGTGCTCGACGCGCTCCGTGCGGTGCGTCCAGTGGTGGAGACTGGGTACGAAAATACGACGCTCGCGCGCGCCCTCTTGGAAAATCTTCCGGGATACTCTGTGGAGGAGATTCTCGATGATTGGGACGCGTTGTCGCCGAAATTGATGGAACGATGGAATCTCGAGCGAGGGGAGATGGTGGAGGCGTTCGGACGGGTGCGAGACGAGTGGATTCGAGACGATTTTGACGGGTGGTTGGCGCCGAACGCGTTGTATCCGGGCGTGGCGGAGGCGGTGCTCGCGGCGCAAGGGAGAGCGGACGCCGAGGTGAAGATCGTGACGACGAAACAGGGTCGTTTCGCGCTCGCGATTTTAGCGAAAATGGGTGGAATCGTCGTCGAGGATGAAGACATGTACAGCACGACGGTGAGCGGCGCGCCGAAGACGGATGTCTTGCGAACGCTCGGCGGCGAGGGCAATCCTCGGAAAATTTTCGTCGAGGACAAGCTCAGTACGCTCGAAAAGGTGTGCAAATGCGACGATTTAGACGATTGGGAGTTATTCTTGGTGGATTGGGGGTATAACACCGCGAAGGAACGCGAGCGGGCGGCGGCGAATGATAGAATCTCCGTCGTCGGCGTCGACGCCTTCATCGATTTATTGCGCCGCGGGTAAATATATTGTTTATATATCATTCTCTGTTTTTTACAACGCGACGGCGACGACGCGGTTCTTGTACACACATCGCGCACTCACGCGACGTGAATCATCTTTCCGACCGGCCCGCTCGGCTCGCAAATCTTTTCAAACCACTCGTGAAATTGTTCGCGTCCGCCCTCGTCGCGACTAAACGTGTACAAGTAGACGCCCGGCACCACCTGATAGGTGCGCATCGCGACGACGAGACCTAAATCATCGCACTCGAAGAGGATTCGCGCCTGTGTCTGTCTTCTGCAGACGAAATCGAGGGATTCGGCGACGCGACACACAGCCTGTTGTACGTGTTCCGGCGGTTCCGTGCTCGTAAATCGCGTGGCGTTGCGCACCGTGTTGGCGTCGTCGTCGAAGATGTCGGCGACGTCGAACGCGGCGATGTTGATGAGCTCGAACGCGTTTAATTGTTTGATGGGTTTCATGTGCGCGGACTCGCTCACGCTCATGTGTGACGATTCCTTGACGACGAGACGTTCGTCGGGAGTCATGAATTCGGCGAGCGTGGGATCCTCTTCGTCGAAGAAGCGCGCGTTGGCGTCCTCTTGTTTCACCTCGACCGGGACGTAATCCTGCGTGAACCACGATTGTCGCATCACCGTCGGGATCGTCCAACGCTTGACCGGGTCCTTGACGAGCATGCCTCGAATGAGTTTCTCCGCCTGCTTGGACACGGCGCCGGCAAAGTATGGCTCCGTCTTTTGCACCATGAGTTGCAGCTGCACGAAATTTTTCCCGTCAAAGGGAAATTTACCCGTCAAGAAAAAGTACAGAATGCATCCGCAGCTCCACACGTCGGCGGGTCCACCGGTGTACCCGTGCGTTCGCGTGTGCGTGTTGACCGTCTTGAAATTTTTATTCCCGACGAGTCGTCGCGATCCTCCCATCACCTCGGGCGCGGAGAAGTGCGGCGTCCCGCAAATCGTTCGCAAGTTATTATCATCCGCGTCCTGTCGCAGCGCCGCGAGACCGAAGTCACCGATACACAGGTCCCCGCGCTCGTCTAAAAACAAGTTTTCAGGCTTCAAATCTCGATGATAGATTCGTTTCTTGTGACAAAAATCCACCCCCTGAATCAACCGCTGAAAGTGTCGCCTCGCCGTCGACTCGTCCAACGGTCCGTGCGCGCGCACGATGTCGTACAACTCCCCGCCCGGGCAATACTGCATCACCATGAACACGCACCGCGCGTTCGACAAAACCTCAATAAGATCGACGATGCACGGATGCGTGAGCTCCGCCATCGCCTTGACCTCCGCCTTGACTTGGTCCTGTTCGTCGAGGTGTTGTAAATTCTCCCTGTCTAAAATCTACGTCGAGCGTTCGGGTCGTTCGAGCGCCCGTCGTCCGTCAGTCGTCCCGCGATACGCGCGCGATGGATGCACGAGATGCATACGCGTCACGTTTCGCGCGCGTCGAGCTTCCTTCCGCGCGTCGTCGACGCCCAGACGCGTGGGCACATCGCGGATCGCCCGGCAACCGTCATCGAATGCGCCCGGCCGCGCCCATCGCCCTCCCGCGCGCGCGCGTCGCCGAATCCCCCCATCGCGCGCACCTTGACCGCCACCTTCACCCCGGTCTTGTCTTGCACGCCCAGTTTCACCCATCCGAACGCGCCTTTGCCCAGCGTTTGCTTGAGCGCGTACGAGCCCACGCGCGTGACTTCGCGCGTCATCCCGCGTCGCGCAATGTCGACGTCGACGCGCGCGACGGCGGCGCCGACGACGTCAGGGACGGGACGGCGTCGAGACCAACGGTGTCATCGTCGTCGATGCGCGGCGCGCGCGAGAGACGACGACGCCGACGACGAGGCGAGACGCGCGCGCGTGGCGAGGGCGACGGCGGCGTTACCCATCGGGGACGTCGTCGAGACGTGTCTGCGCGCGCTCGAGGTGCGCCGCGACGCTTCGAACGACGCGACGCGCGATCTTCTCGAGGTGTTTGTTTTCGCGCGCGGTGGACGCGATCGATGAACGAACGACTGACGAGCCGACGGATGCGCGCAGACGAGTCGAAGCGCGACGCTGCAGGCGCCGCCGGGCGCGGGCAAGACGACGACGATTCCGTTGGCGATGATGCTGGATAAACCGCGAGGGTACGCGTGTGAGACCGGCGCGAGTTCGAGCGATGCGTATCGCGGCGTCTTGGTGCTCGAACCGCGACGGTTGGCGGCCAAGGCGGCGGCGACGAGGATGGCGGAGACGCTCGGCGAACGCGTGGGCCGGACGGTGGGCTATCGCGTGCGATTCGAATCCGTCGTGAGCGCGGACACGCGCGTGGAGGTGGTGACGGAGGGTGTGTTGGTGCGGCGATTGAGAAGTGATCCGGAGCTTCGCGGGGTGGCGGCGGTGGTGTTTGATGAATTTCACGAACGAAGTTTGGACGCCGACATGGCGTTGGCGCTGTGTCGAGAGGTGCAACAAACAATTCGTCCGGATTTACGGCTGCTCGTCATGAGCGCGACGCTCGGGGAGGTGGGCGCGCGCGTGGCGCAGTTGTTGAGTGACGAGGACGGGCCGGAGGTGCCGGTGATCGTGAGCGAAGGGAAATCGTACCCGGTGGAGACGGTGTATCTCGGGCCGCCCGGCGTCGGTTGGGGCGAACTCGAGCGCGCGACAGTTCGCGCGGTGAAGGACGCCGTGCGCGCGTGTCCCGACGGAGATGTGTTGTGTTTTCTCCCGGGCGCCGCGGAGATCAATCGAGTTGTGCGCGATTTACGGAAAGAGCTCCCGAGCGACGTGTCGGCGTTGCCGCTGTACGGAGCGCTCTCTCAACAGGAGCAAGCCGCGGCGCTCGCCCCGTCGCGACCTGGAACGCGTCGCGTCGTCGTGAGCACGCCGATCGCCGAGTCGTCGCTCACGATCAGCGGCGTCAAGGTGGTGGTCGACTCGGGGCTGTGTAAGACGCCGAAATTCGATGCCAGAAAAGGCATGACGCGACTGGAGACGACGCGTGTGTCCAAAGCGTCGGCGGATCAGAGACGCGGTCGCGCCGGACGCATCGCCCCGGGCACGTGTTACCGCCTATGGAGCGAGTCTGCGAACGAAAAACTCGCGCCAGACACGACGCCGGAGATATTACAGGCGGATCTGACGCCGGTCGCGTTGGATTTAGCGGCGTGGGGCGTCGGCGACGCCGCCGACATGGCGTGGCTCGATCCTCCGCCCGAGGGACCATTGATCGCGGCGAGACGATTGTTACGCGAACTGGGAGCGTTGAGAGACGATAAGCACGCTCCGACGGAGATCGGGTCCATCATGTCGGAGCTTCCCGTGCACCCTCGGCTCGCGCGAATGCTTCTCTTCGGCGCGTCGAGAGGCGCCGAGAGCGCAAGATTGGCGTGTCAACTTGCCGCCGTCGTCGGTGATCGCGATTTACTTTCCGGGCGGGACGCGCCCTTAGACGTTAGATGTAGATTACGCGCGCTCTGGGGTCAAGATCCCATGGGCGACGCGGGCGACGCGACGACGAGCGCACCGACGGCGTCGGACAAGGCGACGCCGACGCGCGTGCCCATCGGCACCAAACTGCCAAAGAGCGGGAAAAAAATTAAAGGCGCGCCGCGCGGCAAACGCGCGAGCGTCAATTCGGCGGTGAGCGTCGCGACGGGCGGTGCGAGCGGTACGAGCTGGAACGTCGACGAACGCGCGGTCCTGGAGGCGAAGAAAGTGGCGGAGCAATTGCTCGGCCACATGCGCTCGTTGGCGAGGTCGCATCCCGACTTTTGCGCGCCGGGCGTCGGCGAGGGTGATCCCTCCGGCGCGGTGTGGCCGTTCTTGTGCGGCGCCGGGGACAGTGAGGCGGGGTTGTTACTCGCCGTCGCGTATCCAGATCGCGTCGCGGCGCGTAAAAACCGCGGGGGTGCGTTTCAACTCTCCGGCGGCGGCGCCGCGAGCGTGGGGAGCGACCACAAGGATGACGCGCTTCTTCGATCGGGAGATAAATCGAACGAAACCCTCGTCGTCGTGGAATTAGTTGGCGACGGCGCGGGAAACGCGGGCGCGCGAAGCGATCGTTTACGCATGGCGGCGCCGATCGATCGCGCGTGTTTCGAAGGTCCCGACGGCGCGCTCTTCGGAACGCTGGCGAGAGAACGCGACGAAGTGTTTTGGGCGAGCGCCTCCAAGTCCGTCTTCGCTCGCAAACGTCTGTCCGTGGGCGAGTTGGTTCTCAGAGAGATTCCGTTTTCAGTCAAGGATGATCCAGAGTTGACGACGAGCGCGATGATGGACGGCGTGCGAGAGATGGGTCTTGCCAACGCGTTTTCGCTGAGTAAAAACGCGACGCTCTGGCTCAAACGCGCTCGGTTCATCCATCGCAACGGTCTCGACCCGACGTTTCCAGATTTATCCGAGGATGCCCTCATGCGCACCGCCGACGAATGGCTCGCCCCTTGGCTCGCCGGCGCGACGTCCAAGTCAGATTTGAGCTCGGTGGACGTCGTCTCCCTCGTCAAATCCCACTTCACCACCTACGACCACCAACGTCTCGTCGACGACGCCTGTCCCACCGTCGTCACCCTGCCGAGCGGTTCGAAGTGTCAGGTCGATTACGACGGCGACGTCCCAGCCGTCGCCGCGCGCGTGCAGGAGTTTTTCGGCGCCGAAAACATCCTCGTCGCCGGCGCGCCGTGCGAGTGTCGCCTCCTCTCGCCCGCCGGGCGCCCGCAAGCCATCACGCGCGATCTCGCCTCCTTTTGGCGAGGCGCCTACGCCGACGTCCGACGCGAGCTCGCCGGTCGGTATCCCAAACACTTTTGGCCCGAGGACCCGCTCGCGGCGACCGCCACGTCGAAAACGAAAAAATTCATGTAACGCGCGCCGACGCTTTCCCAAAGCCGTTCTCGCGTGAATCCGCATTGCGACGCGCTCGAGTCACCATGGGCGGCGTGGCGATCCCCGAACTAAAACAGTGCGTCCATCGACCTCCTCCGCGTCTCTCTCTCGCGCGCGTTCGCGCGCCATCCCTCTCTCGCGCGCGCGACGTGACGATTCGTCCGCATTCGTCCCGAACGGCGGCGAGGGTCACCGCGTTGTGTCCCGCGCCCCCGCGCGCGCCGTCCGCGCGAGTCGCGTCTCGACCGCTCGACCACTGACAGATCATCGCATCGCGTCGTCATTCGTCGCAGGTACATGGATAAGAAGCTCCGTCTTCGATTAAACGGCAACCGAAACGTGATCGGCGTGTTGAGAGGGTTCGATCAATTTCTCAACCTCGTGCTCGACGACGCGACGAACGATACGACGTCCGAAAAGACGCCCATGGGGATGATCGTCGTGCGTGGGAACTCGGTGGTGAGCATGGAGGCGTTGGAACACATCGCGCCGGTCGTCAAGAGAGGGGCGTAGGGAACGAACGGAGTCCGAACGGGGACGTGTCGGGGCGGTTGCGGACGGCGGCGCTTTAGCTTTGTATTAACAAAACAAACAACAAAGAATGACGATGACTCTCACGCTACTCGTCGTCGTCGTCGTAGTCCGTGACCTGTGCGTCGTCCATGGTGTCGTACATGGCGGTGTGCTCGCGCATGGGGAGGCGAGGCGTCTTGGGAAAATCGTCGTCGTCGTCGTCGAAACCGGCGTCCGAGTCGTCGGTTTCGAGTCCCGCCGATCGGCGCCCGACGTCGGAGAGGTCGCGGAAACTCGTGATGCCGTAATCCTCAGCCTCGACTAAATCGTTCCCGATGCGCGATTTCTCTCGCGTCGGCGTGTCCCGACGATCGCCTCGAAGTCTCGACACGCCGGAGCGCTCGCCGGGGGTGTGCGGCACGACGTCGACATCGTCGTCGCCGCCGAAGCAACACTTGAGACTGAAGAGCGAAAACGTCGACTCGACGACGCGTTTCGAACTCGACGACGCGAACTCGGCGGCTTGACCGGGAAACATGGACATCGATCGGTAAACGTTGGAGATGCGAACGCCCAGGACGCTATCGTTTTTGTCGTTTTCGATGACGACGTTCGGCTTCAACACGTTGACGCGGAGTCGAACGTGTAACACTCCCACCGGTTCGAGTTTCTTCGGATCGAGGAGCGTCACCTCGACGCTGTTGATGTCACCGGCATCGTAGCGAAGCACGTTGTCGATTTTACCGACGGCGATCATTTTACGCGTGAATCCAAACTTTTTCGCGCCTTTATCCTTTGATTCTCTGTTGCCGAACTGACTTAAGACGAAGACGGTGAGTTGATCGCTGACGACGTCTTCAGCGGCGTCAAGCTTTGCGAATCCGTTTCCTCGCCACGTCGGGTGTTTCACATCCGCGTACGACGCTTCGACGTGCGACTGCAGCGTGTGCGACTTGGACACGATGCGCTTCTTCCCGTACTCCATGCCGACGCACATGCGACACTTCCCGGCGTCGAGATATTTCAACTTGTTGGACGAGTGTTTCCCGGACAAGTCAAACTCTGCGAAATACGGCATCACGCGCATTTCCACCGTCGCCTCGCTCTTGTTTCGTTTCCAAATTCTCTCGATGTCCTTCATGAGCGGTTGCGTGATGAGTTCGCGAGGATCGATCACCTCCTCGGCGTCCGACGACTCCCACCACTCCTTGACGTCCCAAAAGTACCCGTTCGGTTCGCACAGTTCCGTTTTGAAGTAATCGTCCGTCGAGCGGCGAAGGGCGCTGTGAATGAATCCGACTTCGCTCAGGTTGACGGCACCGAAGGTTTTGAGAGAAAAGGAATACGTCGGGAGACCGACGAAGGAGACGCGCAGCGACCGCACGTACGGACCGCCGCTCTTGCGCATCCACGTAAACGTCAAGCGCATCGTTCCCGAGAGTCTCACGTCCGCTAAACGGATTCTGATGGGTATCGGAACCACGGTTCCTCGACCGAACATGGCGGTGATGAGAACGATGGAGTTTTCCATGGGCCAATCTAAATCCCATTCGACGATCATCTCGCCGTCGGATCCTCCAAAGGTGCGCGCCGTCTTTATGATCGGAGCGTTGTCGCCGAATCTAAACTCACTCAGTTCGAGTTTACTGATGAAGGGTAAATCTAATCCGTCGAGCGACCACTCGATGGTCTCTCGAGTGATGCGGTTCAACCAACCGGCCAACCAACCCTCCCACATGTGATGAAACGCGGCGCTCCACCAATCCGCCGTCTCAGCGCCGGATTTGTTAACCTTGGGATCGCCGCGAATTAATTGATATTTCCGAAGAAAGTCTGCGCGCGTGCGGATGAGCAAATCGTTCGTGTGTAATTCATTCACCCACAGGATGTGACGCCCGAAGGCGACCGCCAACACGCACGCGAACGCAAAGTTTTGAATCCAAGCCATTAAGACCAAACTTCCCAAAGCCAAGGCGACGTGCGGACCCAACGTCGAGAAAAAGCTCGCGATGGCATCACTCGCGCGCTCGAATATCTCCTCCATCTTTTTAAACGGTAGAAATACGTACTCCTTCGTCGTGTTCAACCGTTCCTTCGCCGCGGCCAACGCCTTCGCCGTCGCCGTCTCCTCGTTGTCCTCCTCGTCCTCCTCCTCAGCGCTCGCCGCCGCCTCCGTCTCCCCGTCTATGAGCGCCTTTAGCGTCTTCAGTCTCCCCACGCAATCTCGAATCCCATTCTTCTCCTCCTCGGTCGAACTCTCGAAACACGCCGCGATGATGGCGCTCCTCGCCACCGTCTTCACCGTGTACTTCCAATCCCCGCCGTTGAAGACTCTCCATCCTTTGCCCACGCCGACGTTCATGTTCCCCATGCCCATGCTCATCCATTTCACAGCCTTCTTCTCCTCCTTCCCCTTGGCGACGGGCATAATGATCCCTCTGATCAGTAACTCATTCGCGAGGAAGACGGCGTCCGCCTCGTCTCGAAACTCTTGATCCCTGAACCGCTGTTCCATGGCCCAATTCACGAAGGCGCGTCCCGTGAAGCACCGGTTATAAAACGCCAACCCAGTGCTGTGCGTCGTGAACTCCATCTCGCTCAGAAACCGCAGCGTGAGACCGAAAATGTCCCCATTCGTGATGGACAACGGTCGGCGCAAGACATCGAGCCGCACCTTTTTCACCGCGTTTTGCGCCGCCGCCCACTCGTTCTCGACGTTCGTCGGCGATCCAAAGATCGATGCGACGAACTTCTTGCTCGCGATTCGTCCGAACGTCTTGGGCGGCGTCACGAGCGAGGGACTGCTCATGGATGGACTGTTCAACGATCGACGCGCCGCGTCCGTCATGACGCGCGCGCGCGAGGCGGTGGCGTCCCGGAGACGACGGACCGCTGAATGGGAACGCGCGACTGAATCGCGCGCGCGCGTCGCCGACGCGGGACTCGTCGACGCGCGCGCGCGACGCACGCGTTCGGAACGCTTTCGCGCGGGGGTTCGACGCCTCGATCACCGCGCGCGGACGCGCGCGCGCGTGTGAGGGCTCGGGGACAGCATCAATGTCAATAGGAACAGTTACAGCGGCTGGGCTAGCGGACGCGCGTCGAGGGACTAAACGGGCGCCAGGGGACGTCTCGCACGGGCGAGGCGCGCGCGGTGGTGGTGCGGGTGATGACGGCGGCGCGAGCTGCCGCGCGCCACGCGAGAAGAACGCCGAGGGCGAGTCGGCGAAGACGCGTCTCGACGCACCGGGCGAGTCGGCGTCGGCGGTGCGCCTCCGCGCGCCACAAAGAGAGGACGCGACGCGCGAATCGACGCTCTCGTTCGAGTCGGCGATGGTGGAGGATGCGGTGGACGCGGTGGTGTCTGTCTCGTCGTCGTCGCGCGGCGCGGCGCCAGACGCGCAGCGTCTTCAACGCGAGGGAGACGCGATGGTACTCGACGGCGGTTTGGCGTCGACGACGCGCGGCGCGACGCTCGCGAGTGAGCGAGCGCCACGCGTGCAAGGCGTCGTACGCGCAGTAAAAGTCACTGGCATACGCCGGTTTGGCGAGACGACGTTGCCACGCGTCGATGGCGGCGGAGATGACGCGGCGCGCCAAAAAAATGTTGGACACCTTTCGTCGCCAGTGTTGAAACGCGGGACGCGTAATCGTGGGCTCGACGACTCGACGAAGACTGATGGCTAATTCTTCGCTTCTCGCGCGACGCCACTTGGCGTGCGCGCGAAAACACGCCACGTAGGCGCCGAGTCGTCGCGCGCGATCCGCCTCGACGACTTCGTCGACGACGCGCTCGATGAGTTTTCGACGCGTTTGATTCGCGTGCGCGCGACGCGCCCACGATGTAAACACGTTCGTGACGAACGCCAATTGACTCGCCTCTCGCTGCCGCCGACGCCAGACGACGTGACTCGCGAAACCACGAAACGTTTTCATCGCGAGACGTTTGCCGTGCGCCTGCGCCGCGCACTGCGTCAGCGTGCGCCACTCGCCCGGTCGAAGCGACATCCCGCGCGTGTCGATGAACGCATCGCGAACGTCGTCGTCGTCGTCGTCACCGTCACCGAACGACTCCCACGTCGCGCGTCGTCGCGCGTCCTTCTTCTCGTCCGCACTTCGCGTCTTGGTCGGAGAAAAGACGACGTCGTCCCGTTCGCGGCGAACGAAGACGTCGCGGTCGTCGTACGCGACGCCCACCGACGGACCCGTCACGCGTCTCAACAGTCTCGACGCGTCCAACGCTCTCACTTTGAGCTCGCGCTCGATCTTTGCCGTTGTCATCACGAGCGCCTCGGCATCGCGCACGCGCTCTTTCGCCTCTTCGATTTCTTCGGCGGCGCGCGCGGCGACGAGCTCGCGCGCCGCCGCGTGTTCCTCGGCGATGCGCGTTGCGCGCTCGGCGACGCGCGCGGCGGCAACGTGCGCCGACGATGCAGCCACCGCGCGGGTCGCCGCGTCGGCGGCGAGACCGAACGCCTCGGTAACGTCGGCATCGTCTCTTTGCGCGCCGCTCGCCGCGAGCGCTTCGGCGCGTTTTTCGGCAACATCGGCTGCGCATTCAGCCTCGATGACGAGACGTTCCGCCTTATCGGCGTCCTCCACGGCGTCTCTCGCGCCTTGCATCGCGGCGTTCGCGCGCGCGTCAGCGTTCGCCGTCAATCGACTCGCCGCGACGGTCGTTTCGTGTAACGCGCTTCGCGCGTCGACGCATCGTCGCGTCGCCTCTCTCGCGTCTCTCAGAGATTTCTGATGTTCCAGCGCCGTCTCGTACGCGTCCGCGCTCAGCGCGTCGACGTCGACCGTCATCATCCCCATGGATCGCATTGCCTCTTCATCTTCGATCGTCGCCGCCGTTCGCGAGGCGACGACGTCGTCTCTGTCTCGTGCCAGCGCGTCTCTTCGCGTCTCGTCGACGATTCGCGCGCCCAGTCCCGCGGATTTGTGTCGTCGCATCGTCCCGACGCCTCGCACGCGCGCGGTCGCCGTCGACGCCCAAACAACGTCGTCGTCGGTCGCGGTGAACCGACGCGCGGCCAGAAGCGTTCGAACGAGCGTTGCGGATGACGTCACTTGCGCGCGAAGCGCGCCTCGCAGACACGTCGTCTCGAAGAGCTCGCGAGCGGCGAGCTCCATCGCCTCGCGCGCGTCCGCCGCGGTGCGATCGCGCGTTTGGTGAATCGCGCGCTTCGCTTCGAGCGCCGACATGCCGAACATGCGCGCGCGCACGGCGATTCGGCGCTCGTTGGCGCGTCGCGCGTGTCGCGCCCATCCGAAAAAGGCGTAAATTTTCAATCGTCCGTCGGCGTACCGCGTCGCCAATTCTCTCGCGCGACGTTTCCAAAACGCGCGCGCGGCGAAGAGTTCCCAATGGCACAACGCCGCGTGCGCGCACCGCACGTTGTGAATCGCGGCGCACGTCCGTTCGAGTCCGGCGTCTTTCGTCGCGCGCCTCCATCGCCGCAACGTCTCGCGGCGAACGCGTCGATTCGTCGCCGCCACAAAGGTTTCGCACGCCTCGAGCATCGCGCGCGTTCGAGGCGCGCGCGCGACGGCGTGCGAACGTAACCCTTCGAACGCGCGACGGAGGATCGGCGCGCGGCGAATCATTCCGAGATCGTTCGCCGCGTTCGTCGCCGCGCGATTTCGTTCGGCGTGATTTCTCAACGCCGTAAACGCGGCGAGCTTCAAGAGCGACGCATCGTCGTCTCTCGCCCGCGACGCGCGCTCGTCGACGTAATTCGAGTGTTTACTCGACGATGCGGGGACACCCGTGAGAAACACTGGTCCCGACGACGCGGACGACGTCGACCGTCGTCTCGCCGCGCCGACGCCGAATCGTCGCGACTCCCGCGCCTCCGTCTCCATCCATCGTCGTCGTCGCTCCCTCACGCGCGCCTCTCGCGCGTCGTGCGTTCGTCGCAGCGCCTCTAAATCACTCCCGGCGCATCGCGTCACCCGACGCGCGCGGTCGCGCGAATCCGCGTCCTCGTCGTCGACGCGCGTCGCCGACGGCGCCGTCCGCCGCGCGCGCGCCGACGCCTCCCACGACGCCACCTCCGCGTCCACCGCGTCCACCGCCGCCACCGACGCCTCGAACAACGCCACACGCACCGCGCGAACGTCTTCGGTGACGCGCTCGACGGCTCTAGACGCGCTCGACGCCGTCGCGCTCGACGCCGCGCGAGACGACGCCGACGTCGACGCCGCGCTCGTCGGAGTCCTCGGCGACGACCCGTCGACCGCCGCGGGAGCCCCCACCTCGAACCGCGGCGGCGGCGGTGTCGACGACCACGACCACTCGCGCGACGCCGACGACGCGCGCGCGAACGCGCCGGACGCGTCGGCGCCGCCCGCGCGCTCGAACGCGGCGATGCGTTCCTTCACCGCGCTCGACGTCGTCGCCGGCGACGTCTCGCGCGCGGTCGGCGTCGCCATCGGCGCCGACGCGTCGTCGTTCGTCGTCTCGATCGCGCGCGCGGCCGCGTCCTCTACCTCCTCCGTCGTCGTCGTCGTCATACTCGTCACCGTTGAATTCGCATCGGCCGTCGACATCCGATCGTCCTCGTCGGCGAATCGCACGCGCCGACGCGACGACGACGGCGCGTTCGCGCGTTCGCGCATCGCGCGCGCGATGACCCGGGCGCTCGAGTCGTTCACGCGCGCGTCGACGCTCGAATCATGGAGATTCGACGTGCGCCACGAAATGCCGCATTCGACACCGCGCGACGTCCGCGTCCGTCGATGCGTCCGACGACGACGACCGCGGAGACGTGGTCGATCGCGCGTTCGACGACGACCGCGATGCGCGCGCGCGTCGTCTCGCGCGCGTTCGCGATGCGACGCGCGGGGGGCGCGCGGGAGGCGCGAGAGGGAACGGAGGCGGCGGCGATGTCCCCGCAGTCGCGCGGCGTCGCGCGCGCGCGTCTCGACGCGCGGATCGCATCGTCGGCGCGCGCGTCGACGTCTTCGTCGACGGGTTCGCTCGCGTCGCGGCTCGCGCGAACGAGGGGAGACGCGCGCGCGTGGACGCCGCCGCGCGCTCGCCGCGCGTCGACGTTCGCGAGCGGCGGCGCGACGGAGACGAGCGTCGACGACGACGTCGCCGCGCGCGGTGAGGACGACCAGATGGACCCGTGCGACGCGCGCGCGCACCCGGAGGAGTGCGTGTCGAGCAAGGGTGGGAACTGGGGCGAATCGAGCGGTCGCGCGTCGGCGACGCCTCCGGCGCGCGAGTCCATCGAGGGCGAAGTGTTTCGCCCGCGCGAACGACTCAAGACGAACGCGGATTTCGACCGCGTCAAGCGGGAGGGACGTTCGTTTAACGGCGCGCACGTGCGCATCAGGGCTGTCGGGAACGAGGATTACGAACCGGCGACGTGCACGCGCGTGGGCATCGTCGTGCCGAAGAAGCAACTGAAACGCGCCGTGGACAGAAATCTCATCAAACGTCGCGTGCGACACATATTTCGCACCAACAAGGACAAGTGGCCGCCGAGAGTGGATTTCATCGTCTTCGTTCAGTCGAGCGCGCTCGAGGGTGGGTTTAACGGATTACGAGACGACATGTTCGCGTGGAGCGAGGAGTACGTCAAGCGCGAGTCGCAGCGTCGAAACGCCAAGGATCACAAGGACGCCAAGCGCCGACGAGGCGCGAAATTTCGTGACGACGCGTGAGCTCGCGCGCGCCCCGTGTAACATCAGTAACGTCATGATAGAGGCGTCGCGTCGCGAGCGAGCGAACGAGCGCGCCGCGGCTCGAACAAACCCGCAACCCTCACACAGAGGCGCGCGCGCCTCGCACCCGCGTTCGCGTCCGAATCGACGCGTCGCCGCGACACCCGACTCGACCGCACGCGCGCGCGTCATGTCCACCGTTCGTCGCGCGTGTCGCGCGTTCGCGCGCGTCGCGTCGGGTCTCGCCGCGACGACGTCCGGCTCGACCTCGACCGTGTCCCCGCGCGTCGCCGTCCCCGTCGCCGCGCGCGCGCGCGCGTTCGCGCGCGCCAACGCGTCGGCGAGCCGGGGCGCGACGACGCCCGTTGTCGATCGATACGGCGCGTCCAAGGGACCGATGGCGGGTCTTCTGCGCGTGTTGAGAGACGACGGGGCGCTGACGACGCGAGAGCTCTTCGACCGCGCCGTCGAGCGGGAGGTGCCGACGCGCTCGATGCGACACATGAAGGGGCTGTTGGCGAAGATGAAAGCGATCGATCGCGTGAAGGCGACGCCGCCGGGTGCGGTGAGCGCGAGCGGTGAGGAGGGAGCGGTGCAGGCGGGGAGAGGGAGACGCGCGCGGGGCAACTATACGTTTTCAATCACCGAGACGGGAATGAAACACATCGAGAAATTGGATCGATCGGTGTCGCCGCCGCCGCCGGCGAGCGCATGAGACGGTGTAATGATGAGAGACTACTAGTTTTTTTTAATGACGCGTGTGTACATCTCGCGCGCGGAGGGGTATTACATTTAGGGGTCGGTCGGTCGACGCGTCTCTTCGTCGGGCGTTTCGTCGAGGAGCGCGGCTGCCACTTCGGCGACGTCTTCCGCGCCCTCGACGGGTAGACCGACTTTTTGTCGATGTGATTCGGTGATGAGCTCTCTCGCGAGCTTTTCTGCCTCCCACGCTTCGCGCTCCGCCTGCGCGGCGACCGCCTCGGCTCTCTCCACGGCGTCTTGCGCGCTCTTCGCCTCTCGCTTCGCCCTCTGCGTTTCGTTGAATAATTCATTCGTCGCCGCGTCGAACGCTTTACTCGCGCCGACGTCCCCGCTCCCGGTCGCGCGCTCGTTGTCCGTCTTGCGCTTCTTCATGCCCGTCTGCGCGCCTGCCGTCTGACTCGGCGCGCTCGTCGACGGCGCGCTCCTCTTCTCATCTTTCAGCGCCGGCGACGCCGCTCGATCGTACCCGTTCGAGTGCAAATTCCGCCACTTATCCTTTAAATCCACGTTCGATCGAAGGTGTAAGATTCGACTCAACACCGCATCCTTTTGTATCATTCGCCATTTGCCCGGCCCGTACCTGCGCGACGCGGAAGAAACATTCACGCGTCAGTCTCCTCACCTCTTCCACATCGCCGACGCGACGATCCGCGCGCGAGCGCGCGCAAACACACACACACCTTTTCACCCCTTCGCGAAGCGCGTTCTCTTCCTCCGTCGTCCACTGTGCGAGAAAACGTGCGTCGTCAGTCTTCGTGTCCTTCAATCAAATCAATCCACGCGACGCCTCCTCCTCGCGCGCGATCGTCTCGCCGGGCGCGCGCGCGAACCGCAGCGTCGCGCGCGACGCACTTTATACTTAGGATTCGTCATCGCGACGTCTCGGCGACGCGCGCGCGCGACGGAGTGTCGATCGCAAACTGGGCAAACTGGGCAAAATGCGCTCGAGCTCGCGCGACGTCAACTGGAAGAAATTTGTTCTACAACAACGCGGCGACGCGAGCGATCGCTCGACCCGAACGAGCGAACGCGTCACGTCAAATCTACTCAAAATGAACTCAACTGACGCCGGCGAATCCGGCGAGGACGAAAAAGGTACCGCTCGCCATGAGCGCGGCGTTGCGCGCGTGCGCCGCCCACGCGGGTTTGCCGATGACGATTTCGACCGACGCGGCGAGGGGAATCTGGAGAGAGAGACCGATGGACGCCACGGTCGGAGAGGTGAGCAACACGGCGCGCGCCCAGAGATAGTCGCTGAGCACGTTGTCGAAGAAGGCTTTGGAGCAGGCGAGCCAGAAATAGCGCGGGGTGAGGGCGAAGAATAAGCCGGGTAAACCGCCGAAAGCGCGGAGGATGAGGATGACGGCGCCCATGCCGAGAAAGTTGAAGATGCCCATGAGGGCGAAGAAAAGGGTCATGTCGGTACGTTCGTCGTCTTTGAGGTAGAGCTTCATGACGGCAGTGTACAGAGCGTAGAGACCGGCGGCGATGAGGGCTAAGAGGTTACCCAACATCGGCGACTCGATGTTTTCGCCCAACGCGTTGTTCGCGGCGTCCGCCTCGGTGGCGGCGTCAAAGTTGACGCCTCTCGGTTCTCTGTCAGCCAGGGTGACGAGCGCGGTGCCGCACACGTACGCGGCGACGGCGCCCACTTTCATCCACGTAAACCTATCCAGACCGAGGTACACGCTCACCATGAAGGTGAAGACGGCGCTCGACGAGCTCAACATGGAATTCGCCGTCACCGTCGTCATCAATAAACTATAATCAAACGCGAGCTGCGCCAACGTCCATATCGGCGATACGACGAGCGCAGCTTTCGCGTGATACTCGAAACTATACATTCCACTCGTCGCCGATTCCGTCCGGCGCTGCTTTTCCCACGCTTCCTCGTCCTCTAGTGCGTCGTCGTCGTCGTCGTCGTCGTCGTCGTCGTCCCTCTCGCCGCGCGCGCCCACGCTCGCCAACGGCACGAGCTCGATCGAACCCGCCGCATCGCTCGCCACGCGCTTCTTCGCCGTTCCACCGTCCACGCCCGTGGACGCACCCTTCGACGATCCAGGTTCACCACCATCCTCTCTCGGCCCTCGTCCCGTCGCCGCCGCCCGCGCCCCGACTCGAGGCGTCCCGAGCGCCCGGCGCCGCCCACCCTCGAGAATCTCTCGCCACCGAAGCGGCACCAACACGATGAAACCCGACGAGCATATGAAACACAACAACACCGGGCTCAAACCGTGCGCCTCGAGTCGCGCGACGAGGAACGAGGCGGCGATCCAGATGACGCACACGAGCACGATGAAAAAATAGCCGAGCGCCGTTCCCGACGCGCGCGCCGTCTCGTTCGAGCGTTTCCCGCGCGATCGAGACCCGTCGGGCGATCGCGCATCGTTCGAGACAACTTTCGGTTTCGTCTTCGGGGATGACATCGAGAGCGATCGTCTCGAAGTGGGGCGCATCGTGGTTCGGAGCTCGAGCTCGAGCGAGGATGAAAAATGGTACATTCGCGTATACATTAAAAACCGACTAAAAGACGACGCGGACGCGAGACGAGAGAGACGCGACCGACGCGATCGGTGCTCACGCGGTGTCGGCGAACAAATCATCCTCGGGCTCGGCGAGTAAATCGTACTCGGCGTCGAGATTGGCTTGGAGCGTCGCCTCGTCGACGTCGGCGTCGTCGAAGCACACCTCGTGAAGTTTCGTCTCGGGATCCTCGTTCGTGATCAAGAGCACGGGATTGAGCGGCGCGTAGACGAGATACCGAGAGGTACCGCTTCCGAACGTGCACACCTCGATGCCCTCGTTCGGTTCGTCACCGCCCGAATCCATCTCCAAGACGTCGTCCTCGTTCATGCGCACGGGTCCGCGCACCGTCATGCAAAACGCGCTCCTCTGTAATAAAAACCCACGCGCCGCGAGCGCGCGGTTCATGTCCGGGAGGATACAGATCAATTCATCGTCCCCGATGTCGCTCAGGTCCTCCGTCTCGTCCAAACCTTCCCCACGCAGGATATCGATCGGGGTGTCCACCGGGAGCACGAGACAACGCTCGGCGCCGTTCGCGAGCGTAAACCGCCTTCGAAGCGTGCACAATAATCTCCTATTCGTCTCCGGTTCCAACACCTCCACCAGCGGCATCGCCGGCGCGATCTCCGCGTTATCGTACGCCGCGATCGCCGCGCTCTTCGCGCGCGCGCTCGTGGAGGCTTCACCGCCCCCGCCTCGAGCGCCGCGCCGTCGCGCCTCCGCCGCGGCGCCGCCGCCGCGCGCGCGGCGCACCACCTCCGTGATGGCGGCGCGTCGCTCGACGCGCGTCTCCGGATCGACGCGCGCGTGTCGTTGACCACCGTTCGGTGTCCTCCCCGCGCGAGACGGAGACGAGGACGAGGCGGCGCGCGCGACGAGACGCGCGCGACGCGGTGACCGCGCCGCCACCGACGTCATCATCGTCCCGAGCGTCGCGGGGCACATGACGACGGCGCGCGACGCAGCGACGACGAGCGACGGTCGAGAAGACGACGCGCGATCGAGTCGTCGGCGGTCGGCGCGAGAAAGCGCGCGCGTGCGGACGTGACGCGACGACGACGGACGGTCGGCGGCCTTTGGGCTCTGATTGTGAGGGTTGGCGCGAGTGACGAGTCGTGACTCGACACGAGTCTCTATTCACGAGTCATGAACCGTCGCGAGTCCCTCGAGCGTTACGAAGCGTTTCGACGCGCCAGAACGGTCTCGAGCGCACAGTGCGTCGCGCGCGATGAGTCTCACGACGGCGCGCGCGCACTACCAGGAGGACATCGCGCGCGGAGAGGAGTGTGATAACTGTGGGCGCGCGTCCGGCGCGTTGGCGTGTTGTTCGCGGTGTCACTCGGCGTGGTTTTGTAGCGTCGCGTGTCAACGCGCGTATTGGCCGTTTCACAAGCAGTGGTGCAAGAGGAATGATTTCGCGGACGCGGTGGAGGCGAGCGAACCGAAATTCGCGCGGTGGATGCGGAAACACGGGAAGCAGGCGGTGTTGAAGGATGGTGCGTGGTCGGTGACGCGATGGGGTGTGATCGTGGTGTGGCGATGGACGGCGAGACGCGCGCGAGAGAGACGAGACTGACGAGTCGATCGCGCGCGCGCGACGCGACGCGACGCGACGTTCCGCGCAGACGAGATCGATCGACTCGATCGTAAGGTGGTGACGCAGGAGGATATGTACGGACGCGCGAATCCGAAACCGACGCCGCCGAGTTTCGACGCCGAGGACGTGCGAAAGATGCGCGCCGCGGAGGAGGCGCGTCTGCTCGCCGCGCGCGCCGACGACGGCGACGTCGCCTGGCTCGACATCGACGTCCCTCGCGAGCTCGGCCTCGAGCTCGATCGGTACAAGTGGCGACAGAATCAATCCTTCGTCGAGGTGTTCGTCAGGCTTCCGCGCGGGTGCGCGAAAAAAGATGTGCGCGTGGAGATATCGGCGACGACGCTCGACGTCGTCGTGCGCGACGAACGCGTCGTCGGGGGCGCGCTCCGAGCCGCCGTCAAGGCTGAGCTCAGCACGTGGGTCATCGTGGACGATGTCTTGGAGATTGCACTGTTGAAAAAGAACCGTCGCGGGCACTACGACGACGGGTGCACCAACGCGGACACGTATTGGCGAACGCTCCTGGCGCAAACATCCGCCGCCGCGCCGACGCTTCCTCTCCGCGCGCCGTCGGCGTATTACGACACGGAGTATGAAATCGAACGCGATTTGGGAAATAACGCGCGACGCAGTTCGAACGCGCCGATGATCTCCACCGAGAGTCGCGCGTGACGCGCTCGCGTCACATCGAGTCGGGGCGGCGCGTCCCATCGCGCGACGCGCGCGCGGTGTCCGTCGTCGTGGGTGCGGACCATGAAACGATGGACGCGGACGCGTCTCTGTGTCGTCTTCGCGCTCGCGTGCGTCGTCTCGCTCGTCGTGGGCGCGCGCGCCGTGGATGATGGGCGTGGACACGATGACGCACCGGTCGGCGCGCTCCCGTCGGACGCGAGCGGCGACGCGCCGGTGAGGCGCATCGAGTTCGGGGAAAAGGTGGCGGTGGACGACGTCATCGGTCCGGTGGTGATCAATCGCGATTGTACGACGTCGTACATAGAGAATTGGGCCGAGATGACGCGCGAAGAGAAGGAGACGACGCGAAGGCGACTGGGCGCGAGGAACAGGGAGAGGCACGCCGCGTGCGCGCGCGAACACGGGGATGCGTCTCGCGATGGTGAGTTGTAGGGTGATGAGTCTGTTTTACATTACTAGAAGAGAGATCGTATATCCATAGCGCGCGGTCGTGTATATTCATTCATGTTGTAATTTTCATTCAACGGCGTCCAAGTTGAGCCGCGCGACGGTTTCGACGACTCTCACCCACACGGCTGAGGATACGCCACGGGGTAACCCCGGCGCGTCGACGAATACGCGACCAGTTTTTCGAGCTTCGCGAGCGTACTGAATCACTTTGTCGCGCGTCTCTCGACGCGCGCACGCGACGAATTGAAGGGCGGCTTTCATGTCTTGCACCGCTTTGCCCGCTTCTTCGGCGTCGCTCTCGGCGCTCTCGCGTTCCTCGCGCAATCTCTCCAGGTATCGAATAGATTGGTTTGGATTTTGCGACGACGCGAGCGCGTCTGCCTGTTCGGTCAATCGCTCGACGCGGCATTCGAGTTCGGCGACGCGTATTTCCGCTTGCTCATTGACGCGCGTGAGTCGCAACACCTCGGCTTCCAACAACACCGCGCTCGCAGACATCGCCTCGACGCGCAGAGAATCCTGATCCGACTGCGACTTTGCCGCCTCGACGTCGCGCGCGCTGTGTTCGAGCTGTAACCGCTTGGACGATTCTTCGCACAACTTCGACTCGCACTGCTCCAGTCGTTCGGCGTAGTTGTCCGCCCGCTCGCGTTCGCGGTGCAATTCGATCGATCGCTCTCTGTCTCGAGCGTTGGCGTCGGCGATGATGCGATTCAAATGCGCGACTTCTTCGGTGAGATCTTGGCGGTCCAGGTATGACACTTCGTTCTCCCGAAGGGACGACTTGAGTTGCTTGCATCTCGCCTTGAGTTCGTCTATTTCTCCGTCTCGCACTTCGATGTCGCGCTTCATCGCCTGAATCGTTTCCTTTTGGTGAATGACGAGCGACTCTCGCTGTTCGTGCTTGTCTTTGATGGCGAAATACTTGTGCATTGCCTCGGACGCTTCGTGTCTCGCCGCCGCCGCGCTCTCTTGTTCGGCGTTGAGCTCGCGCTGCAAGTCGCGGCAAACGGCTTGCGATTGAGCCGCCATCAAACGCGCCGCCTGCGCGTCACGAATGGTGGCTTGGTTCAATTTACCCGCGCCCGCGTCGATCATCGCTTTCAGACGCGCGTCTTTCGCCTCCAACTCTTTGCGAAGCGCGTCTCTCTCGGCTAAGGCATCCGCTTCCCTGCGGCGCGCGCTGCGAACCGCCTCGCGCGCGTCCTCCTCCGTCTCCTTCATCGACCGTTTCACGCGCTGATTTTCACCCACGGTGTTGTGGGCGATCGCGCCCGCGTTCAACTTGGCGTCCGCGAGGGCGACGGCGAAGTCGTCGTGCATGCGCTCGATTTCGGCGGCGTGTTTCTCCTTTAAGATTTGCACTTCTCGCGCGTGCGCCGCGTCCTCCATGCGATTCAGCGTCAAGACGCTGTCACGCATCATTGCGCGCGCGGCGGAATCGTTTCCTCTCGCCGTGTGCACCGCCGCTCGATACGCCTCATTCTTACGTCTCGACTCGCGCAACTCGCGTTCGTTGGACACGTTGGACGCCGTCGTCTTTTCCAATTCATCTCGTAATCGCGCCATCTCGGCGCGCGCTTCGCCGAGTTCTTCGTCCAACTGATTTTTCGTCGCCGTGGTCGACGCCAATTCACCGCGCGCGTCCACCACATCTTTTTCGAGCGCCGCATTTTTCGTCTCGAGCGCCGCGTTTTTCATCCTCTCCGTCTCGCCCTCCGTCTCCAACACCGCCACGCGCGCACGCAGCGTCTCCACCGACTCGTTCGCGCGCGCCGTCGCCGCCGTCGCTTCGCTCACTCGACGGTCCGCGTCCTCTCGCGCCTCTCTCGCGCGCGCCTCTATCTCCTCTCGCTCCGCCGCCGTCGACGCGCGCAACGTCTCCAACGCGCGCGTGAGCTCCAACACCTCCTTCTCCGCGTGTCTCTTCAACCGTTCGCTCACCGTCGCGCGCTGCGCCAATCCCTTGAGTTCGTGTAATTCGCGCTCTTTCGCCTCCAACTCCGTCGTCTCGCGTCGTCTCGCCTCCTCGTCGCGTCGTACGCGCGCCTATCGTCGCGTCGTCGCGTCGTCAGTCGTCGCTCATCATAATCCCTCTCTCGATTCATCACCCACCTCCGATCGCACCGATTCACGCGCCGCCCCCTCCTCGCGCTCTCGCGTCAACGCATCCCGCGCCGTCGCCTCCTTCCCACTCTCCGTCTCCATCGCTCGCATCGCCGCCAACTCGCGCGCCAATCTCTCCGCATCGAACGAGTCCCGTCGTCGATACGGTCCGTTTCCCAGTTCCCGAAACACCGCGCGTCGACGCGTGTGTTCCCCGGGTCGCCACGATTTCGTCGTCTTCGCGTCGTCGACGGCGTCACGCGCGCGCCGAGACGCCATGACGACGCGCCGACGTCCCGACGCGCGTCGGGAAATGAATCAAATCTTTGGCGATTCACCTCGTTCCCCCGGTGACGCGCGCGCACGCCTGACGTGCGTGGATCGGCGTATCGGTCACACAGTACGAGAGAGTACTCCATAGTGAGGACGACCACGCATCATGATTTGGAAAAAACGTGAACGTCCGCGTCCATGACGTCTCTATCGACGAGTCATGACTCGTCGTGTGTACACGACGAGAGACGCGCATTGATGGGCGCGCGTCACCTCTCGCCCGGTCGTCGTCATGGAGGCGTTCGAGCGCGTCATGGCGGCGGCGTCTTCGGCGTCGGCCGAGCGCTCGAGCGACGCGATGCAGACGCTTCGACGACGGATCGAGTCGAGTCGCGCGTCGGCGGTGATGGACGGTGACGGTGGCGGTGGTGACGGTGATGTGAAGGGGACGGCGACGCCGTGGGCGCGCGCGCGAGGCGGGGACGACGACGACGACGACGACGACGAGGTGGGGAGACGCGCGAGAGAGGACGAAGAGGTGGTTCGGTACGTGTTGGAGAAACACGCGGCGAAGGAGTACTTTGCGTGTTTAAACGTACCGAAACCGGATTGCGATGATTTGGGACGGCCGGTGTGGACGACGACGGACGCCGAGTTGAATCGAGCGTTTCGGAAGGCGTCGTTGCGCGTGCACCCGGATAAGAACTCGTGCGTGGACGCGAGGAAGGCGTTCGATGCGATCGGGGAGACGCAGAAATTGTTCAAGGATCCGGCGAAGCGGGCCGGGGTGTTGCGCGCCGCGGCGGAGGCGGCGTTCAAGGAAAAGTGTAAACGGGATCCGGAATTGATGCGGGCGAGAGCCAAGGCGCAGGAAAAGGTGGACGCGGCGTCGTATGCGGATGATATGAAGAGACAGAGGGATGAACAGCGGAAACGGGCGGCGGAGGCGAGGGAGAGGAGCGCCAAGGCGGCGCGGCGGAGACGCGTCGACGACGACGACGAAGAGGACGCGTTGGCGGCGATGACGAAGAATTTAGAGGCGGAGGAGGAAGCGGCTAAAACGGAAAAGGAGTGCGCGAACGGGGACGAGAGCGACGACGACGACGCCGGGTTCGCGGGGGTGGTGAAGAAACGCAAGGCGAAACGTTTCATGTTTTAGGCGCGCTCCGCGTGGGCGCTATAGCGGGCGGCTCGGCGACGAGAACGACGACGGACGCGCGCGTCACTCGTCACTCGCGCGACGTGATGGCGTCATAGTAGCATTCATTAATTTTAGTTTGTTCCATGATACACTTTCAAAATTATTTGAGGGAGTTTGTTCTAGAGAATGTCGATTCGAGACGCCGCACTCGGAAACGCGTCGATTGCTCGACGGCGTCTACGGCTGTCAATCTCAGTGCATGGACTTAACCTTGGCCACAATCTTCTCGTACATGTCATCAAACTCCTTCTTATCGCTCGAACTCATCTTCACGCTACCCTTTACGCCCTCCGGCATCACGAGCATCACCGACGTCGGTCTCTTCGTCATTCCCGCCGCGCCGAGCTCCTCCTTACTGTGCACGTACACGTACGGCACGTTCGCCTCCTCGCAGAGAATCGGCACGTGTGTGATGACATCGATCGGCGAGATATCTCCGGCGATCACACACACGCCCTTCGTCTCCTTCTTCAGCGCCTTGACCACCTCCTTCACGCCTCGTCGAACTTGTTTCGCCTTGGCCGCTGCGCGCGTCGCGACGATTAAAAACCAGCACCGTCAGTCTTCGAACGCGTCTCGAGAACTCGAATAGAGGCCACCGCACCCCTCGTTCTATCGTCGCGCACCACACGTGCGCCCGATCGCCTCCATCGACGTCGACAAACATCGAGATTCGCCGCGCCGCCGCGATCCCCCGCCGCCGCGTCCCCGTCTCCCCTCGTCCCACGACGCCATCGCCACCCACCAACGCGCGCGTCGACCACCGTCGTCACCATCATCATCACGCACCTTTTTTCACAACCTTTAAAATCTTCTTCGTCGTCTTCAAATCCGCCAACGGTCGCGCGATCGGCGCCGTCGGACGCAGGGCGCCGCCACCGTTCCCATCCGAATCGTCCTCCCCGTCGTCGTCGCGCTTCTCCTTCTTCGGCGTCTTCTCGCGCTTCTCCTTCTTCGGCGTCTTCTCGGACGAACCCATGCCCGCGCGTCGAGAGGCGAGGTCGTCGGCGGCGTCTGACGCGCGCGGCGGTCGGCGTTCGGCGGTCGCGCGCGCGCGGGCGAGGATTCGACGTCCCCGTGGGCGCGCGACGACGGACGCTGCGTGTTTTTAGATAGGCTTTCAGTCTGTTAGAATAGTGTACTGGCCGCCCTCTCGCGGGACCGATCGATCGAGAACCGAGGGACTCTTTGAGCGGTCGTGACTCGTACGCGTGATATCGTGTGGTTTTTAGTTCGGACATGTGGTACCAGGTCGCGCCGTGACGCGCGATTCCGCATTTCTTTTGGATTCGTCCCCAGCCGACGACGGGAGGGACGATGCGCGGTGGTGACGACGCGACCGAGCTCGCGTCGACGCGTCGCGCGATTCGCGATCGCGCGCGTCTCGCCGCGTCTCGATCGCGCGCGCTCGGTGTCGTCGACGACGTAGGTGGGCGCGAGGATGACGACGACGGTGTCGACGACGCCGCGCGAGCCGCGGGGGTGTCGGTGGGCGGGTCGTCGCGCGCGCGGGTGGACGCGCGCGGTGAAGACGCGGGGACGATGTTGGAGATTCAGCGCGCCGTGTTCGAAGCGCTGTCGGCGATGCGAGAGACGCAGCAGAGGATGAATGGGAAGCTGAGTTGGATTTCGAGAAGCTTGCCGAAGATTTACGACGCCGTGGCCAACGACGTGACGAACGCGATCGACGATCAGGGGGACAGGATAGAGGCGCTGAACGAGCGGTTGGTGAAATTGAGCGCGTCGGCGAACGCGGCGTCGGCGAACGCGGCGGTGACGACGGTGACGATGACGACGACGGCGACGGCGGCCGCGGCGCCGACGAGACCGGCGGAGGGCGGCGAGTGGCGCGAGGACGCGCGAGTGGCGTTCGCCGGTCAGGGACCTCGTGAGATGAAACGCGCGCCGTCGTGGTCGAAAAAGTTGGACGATCACTCGCGTTCGGCGTCGCCGTCGGGTCGGGGCGAAAAATCAAAGCCGTCCAAGGTGTTGGCGCGTTTGGGGTACGAGGAGATTGAACGAGATGGAGAAGAAGATTACGCGGCTGATCTTCCCAGGCTCGGACACGTCGGCGATCCATCGGATGAGAAGGCGAACGAATCGAACTTGTCCACGGCGCACGGGAAGAAATTCGAGAGGAAGAATTCGCTCGGCAAGACGGCGGAGGATCCGCGCAAGTGGACGCGCAAGAAGTGGTTACAACGCCTGCGCGAGCAAACGCCGAAGATATTCGGTGTGCTCGACGACGTGGCGATTGTGGACATGTTGGATGGATCGAAGTGTTACTTTGTCCGTCGAGGCGCGAGGGTGGTGCGACAGGGCGAACGCGGGTCGTCGATGTTCGTCATCGTCCTCGGAAAGATGCACGTCGTCGTCACCGATCCGCTGAAGAATCGAGGCGAGTCCCTTCAGGTGGCTACGTTGCTTCCCGGTGATTTTTTCGGAGAAATCGCGCTCATGACGGGTGACGTGCGTCGCGCGACCGTCATGGCGCCGTACGAGGGAGACGGGAACGTGTGGGTGCTCGAATTCTCGAAACAGGATTTGGGAAGCGTTTTGCTCGCTCGTCCGAACGTCATGCGCGCGCTGACGGACGTGTGCGCCGATCGTAAGCTCGATAAAATCTAGTAGTTATGTGTCTCGTCGGGTAGATATTATTGTAAGAACCGCTATTCGGCTATCACGAGCGCGCCGTCACGCCACGTCCCGACGATTTCCTCGCCCGACGTTTTTACGAGCTTCCCGAACCCATCTGGCTTCCCAGCGTTGAACATGCCCTCATAATACGCGTACTCACCGCGTTTCCACGTCAAACGTCCCTTACCGTCGGGCAAGTCCGCGTACCACTTGCCCTCGTACCAGTCGCCATCGGCGAACACCTGGCGACCGTCGCCTTCGCGTTTACCGTTTGCCCACTCGCCCTCGTACACGGACATGTTCGCGAACTCCATTCGAACAACGGCACCGGATCCGATTCGGTCCTTCTCTAACATGCCCATCGCGCGCTTTGAGAGATTACTCTTTTCTTGCTCCTTCGGTTTGCTCGGACGCCATCCGAAGAGCGTCTTGATCGGAGACGACTTTTTATCGATTTCTTTACCATCCAGAGTCTTGTACCCGATGACGTTACCCGAGGCATCCTCTTGGGGTTCGCTGATACGCACGGCCACTTGTTTCGTGGCGAAATCGTTCGGGAGGTAGAATCGCGTCGTCGGCGGGGGCGTCGCCTCCTCCGCGGCAGGCATCGTCGCCGTCGCCGTCGCCGTCGCGGGAGCCGGAGACGCGAGATCTTCCGACGTGAACGTCACCGACTCCTCGACCGTGGAGGCAGTCACCACCGGCTGAGATTGATTTTCTCGAACCGCCGCTTCGCCGTCGTCGCCGTATTTTTTCAAATCGTCGCGAGAAAGTTTCGTCGTCTTGCGCTTCGCCTTTTCGGGCGCCGCCGATTTTTCGTCGTATCCCGGTACGAATAACATCACGTTCGCCTTCTTTTGTCCCTCCTCCGGTATGATGTCGACGTTTTCAGACTCTGGAGCGGCAGCGGCCGCCGTGGCTGGATCCGTGACGGTCAACAACGTCACCTCCACCTCTGTCGAACCGCGCTTGTCTGGATCGGTGATGGCTATGAATTGTTCAGCCGCCGTGAGTTCGCCAAGAGCGCGCGACACCGCGGCGCGCGCCGACGGACCGAACGCATTCCCGTGCTTCACGACACACACGACCAGATGGGCGGTATCGAAACGCCCAGGGGCTAAGAATGGACTCTGTTGCGCGGCCGCGGCGATGGCGCTTCTCGCCGCCGCGCCGAGCGCCTCATCCGCGGATCCGTACGTCGGCACCTCCGCGATCCCACGACCGACGTGCGAGACGCCGCATCCACCGCCCCGTGTCGCCATAACTCTATTTACCGTCTCTCGCAGCGCGCCCTTATCGGTTTGCGGCACCCACGCCTCTACATCGCCGGCGTCGCGGATAACGTTTGAGTTCCAGCAACTCGCGCGAAGCACCTCCGTCGTGTTCAAAACCCCGACCAACAGCGACGCGTCCGCGATCGACGTCGCCTCTTGTACCGACATCCCCTCCTCGCCGTTTTTCAACAGTTCGCTCTGCGACACCGTGATCACCGCGTCGCACACGCCCGCCGCAGACGCCTCTCTGAGATACTCCTCGCACGTCGATTGTTTCCTCCGGCCCTCAAACGTAAACGGCGATATCACACCCGCGATCACGGTCGCCCCCTCCGGCGCTCGCGTCGCCCCCTTAAACCCAAAAAACCGTCTCTTTTTCCCCTGCGCATTCTTCTCCCGCGCCAAACTCCGCAAAAACGCCACGCCGCTCTCCAAAGCCTCGCCGCCAGCGCACAAGACGAGAATCGTCCTCGGCGCGCGTCTTCCCTCCGGACGCAACACCGCGCTCGCCGCGCTCGCCGCGTTCCCTTCGATCGCACCCTCACTCACCTCGACGTTATTAGGAGGCAATCGCCATCGATTTCCCGCGCGAGATCGCTCCAGCGTGACGACGTCGGCGTTGAGTGCCCAATACTCGGCGCTCGGCAGCGCGCGCGCCTCCGCCAACGCGTCCGCGAGGGCGCACCCTCGCGTGCCCACGCCCACGACGGCGACGCGCTCACCGCGCGCGCCGAGAGGATCGACGTCGTCGTCCGACGGGTCGGCGGCGCGCGCGGACGCCGGACGGCGCGCGAGAGGGCGCGAGGCGCGACGAGTGCGATCGAGCTGTCGCTGGGGAGAACGAAGTCGACGCTCTCGCGCGCGAGGCGTGGAGGCGCCGAGCGCGGTGACGCGAGCGGCGAGTGACGGGGATGGTAACGCCGCGTCCATCGAGGCGGTGGGCGAACGCCGGGTCGCGCGAGACGACGCGTGACGACGCGTAACGACGCGATGCGGTTGGCGATGCTGCGGTGTGTGATAAATTAGTCGCATAGGACACGCGGATCGTATTGAATAAATTTGTAACATACGAGAGAATATTCCTTTTCAAGGCGAGCGCGCGCGACGTCAACCACCGCCCGTTCGCCGCCGCGCGCGCAGCAGACGATGACGCGGCCGCGCGCCGTCGCGCCGTGAGTATCATTCACGGCGTCGACAGCGCTCGGCCGCGCGCGCGAAGGTGCGGTTCGCGCGGGGTGCGGAGGGAGGCGCCGCCGTCTCCATGGCGGGACACATTGCGCGAGTGAGCTCGTTTCGAGTCGCGCGCGTCGCGAGCGGTCGCGCGCCGTCGCGTTGACGTCACTGGGCGGAGTTACATCTTGCCCTCATGCTGTGCTACGCTTTCGCGCTCGGCGCCGCGTGGTCTCGACGGGGACTCGCGCCTCGGGACGTCGACGCGCCCGAGTGCGAGGCGCCGCGCGTGCGCGCGTTCGTCTCCCCAAAGACGGCGCCCGTCGACGAGACGGGCGGGGTCGGAACGACGACGTACTGTGTAGAAGCCGTAAAACGCGCGCGCCGATGTTGGATCACCCGTTCGAGGACGCGACGTATTTCAGCGCGGTGTTGCCGCCGCGACTGTACAAACAGGCGGAGGAATACTTCCCGCCGACGGCGGCGCTGCGACCGGCGACGCTCAGCGCGCACTCGAAGCGATACAAGGTGGACGGTGTGCGTGAGTTGTTGCGTCTGTCCCCGGAGGCGAAGGATGCGTTTCGAAACTTTTCGGCGACTGTGGAGGCGTGGTACACCACGTCTGAACCGTTCATGAACGGACGCAGAAAACCGTGGTGGAAGACGTTATTGGACGTGTTGATCAGCGAGGCGTGATGGATATCGCGCGCTCGCGCCGTATTTCGTAGTTCAGATTTTCTTTGGACGTTTTGGTTTTGGTTTTGGTTTTGGTTTTGGTATTGGTATTGGTTTTGCTCTTTGCTCTTTGCTCTTTGTCTTTGGTCTTTTAGTCTTTGTTTTGGTTCGCGCGCTCCCCGCGCGTTCGCTTCGGTTTGAACACCGCGCACACACGCGCGCGTTTGCCTTGTACACCTTTGTATACGGTGGGACTAGTCAGTGTAACCATCTCACACGTTAATTCGATCGCTCGCCGCCTCCGCGTCCCGACGCCCCGAAAAATCCAAAAAGTCCCGAGAATTCCGACACGATCGCCCCTTCGCCCCCCACACGCGCGCGCGCGACCCTTCCCACCGATCGTCATGCTCGCATCGACGGCGCGCGCGACACGCGCGATCTTCGCGCCCTCGCCCGCGCGCGCGAGAGGCCGGCGACGCGCCGACGCGCGCGCGGGACTCCTCGACCACTGGCGACCGAAATCGAATGACACCGTGGCGGCGGCCACTTCCGCGACGAATGGCGACGGTGTCGTCGCTCGAGACGACGCGGTCGCGTCGCTCGAGCGAAGCATGGCCAAGGTATCGCCGATCGCGGGGAGTGATAGCGCGAGCGCGCGCCAGGTGGCGACGCGACGACCAGTCATGGCGGGGAACTGGAAACTCAACCCGACGACGGCGGACGCGGCGAAAACCTTGGCGGCGCTCGTGGGCGCGGCGGCGCGAGACGGCGGGGATGACCGCGGATGCGATGTGTTCGTGTGTCCGCCGGCGCCTTTCATCGCAGACGTGGCGAGAACGGTGCGTGATGTGCGATGCGATTCGCGAATGATCGATCGACGTAATTCTCAATTCTATCCAAAACGACGAGGATGAAGATACACAAACATTGTTGAGAATTGAAGCCGGTCCTCTACCGGGACTGCCGCTTATGAAATTCTATAGTCATAGTTACACGGACTCGTCGTCGGCGGGATGGGGCGTTTTCTTTTCGGATGCGACCGACCGCGGAGACTGACTGACGGATTGTTTTTGAATACGTCGCAGCTCGAAGGCTCGGGCGTCGCCGTCGGCGCCCAGAACATCTACCACGAAGCGAGCGGCGCGTACACGGGTGAAATGAGCGCAGAGATGGCGAAGAGCATCGGCTGTACGCACGTGCTCGTCGGACACTCCGAGCGCAGAGAGCTCTTCGGCGAGACGGATGAGGTGACGCGTCTCAAGACGCGCAAGGTGATCGACGCCGACATGACCGCCGTCTTGTGCATCGGAGAGACGAAGGAAGAGTACGAGGCGGGTCAAGCGAAGCGGGTGTGCGCGCGACAACTCGCGGCGGCGCTCGACGGCGTCGAGGCGGACGAGATGAATAAGGTTATCATCGCGTACGAACCGGTGTGGGCCATCGGTACGGGCCTCACGGCGACGCCCGCCATCGCGCAATCCGTGCACGCGGGTATTCGCGATTGGTTCAGACAAACGTACGGCGAGGCCGTGGCGAGTAAGATTCGAATTCAGTACGGTGGTTCCGTCAAGCCGGAAACGGTGGACGAACTCATGGAAGCGCCGGACGTCGATGGATGTTTGGTCGGCGGCGCGTCGCTCAACGCCGAACATTTCGGACGCATCTTCGGCTTCAACGCGACGCCGGCGGGACCGACGAAACTCTGGGCTGAAGAAGTCGTCCCGTGCGGGAACCAACTCGGCGAATCGCCGATTTGGTCGCAAGAGCGTCACATGCTCTACTGGGTCGACGCGCCTTCCGGGACGTTGTACAGTTGGGATCTAAAGAGCGCACCGCAGAGGACGAATTTCGGCGAAATCCTCGGGTGCGTCGCGCTTCGCTCCAACGACACGCTTCTCCTCGGATTGGAATCTGGGCTTCACGCATACGAGCCGTCGACGAGAAAATTGAAGCTCTTGAGCGAGTTTGAGCCCGGACTCAACACGCGTCCGAACGACGGTCGAGTGGATCGATTCGGTAACTTTGTCATCGGTTCGTACAACAACGCGCACCGCGTAGATGGACAACCGATCGGTGGGCTGTGGCGCCTTCCCGCGAACGCCGGCCAGCTCGAAGAAGTGTTGGACTACAAGTTTAGATGCAGCAATTGCATTTGCTTCAACAAGGCGGGCACCACGATGTTCTTCTGCGATACGCCGACGAGAAAGATTTACCAGTTTGATTATGACGCGCGCGTCGGTCCGTCCAACCGTCGTTTACTCTACGAGCTCCCGAGCTCGGTGAGCGGCGGACCCGACGGTGCGCAGTGCGACGCCGAAGGAAACTTGTGGGCCGCCATTTCCGGCGCCGGTCAAGTCGTGCGCATCACCCCCGAAGGCGTCGTCGACACCGTCGTCGAGCTTCCGGTGAAAATGCCCACCTCGGTCACCATCGGCGGACCGCAACTCGACACCCTGTTCATCACCACCAGAGCCGAAAACGGCCGTCTCGACGCCGGTTCCCTCTTCGCCTGTAGAATCCACGACGTCATCGGCGTCCCCGAACCCGAGTACATCGACCGCACGTCGCTCTCCAACGCCGACGTCCTCAACCCGAGCGTAGGTCGCGCCTCCGCGGCGCCTTCGGCGAAATTTTGCTCGGCGTGCGGCGCGTCCTTCACCAAGAAATCCGACCGCTTTTGCGCGTCGTGCGGCGCCGCTCGCGGCTGAGCGCATCGAACATTTAACATACACACGCACGCGTCCTTTGTCACGCATCATTCCCGCGTTTCCTCGCGTTTTTTCCACGCCGTTCCCGTTTCGTTCCCCAAACTCACCGTTGAGCTCGAAAACGAGCCGCGGGCGCTTCGACACACGCGCGCGCGTCGTCGCGCGTCGTCGCGCGGTGAGACGGTGGTGACGGTGGTGAGGCGTGAGAAACGTTCCTCGGTGACTTTTCGCGCGCGCGCGCGACGTGCGTGAGGGGACCCGACGGCGACGCGACGGCGCCCATGTCGCGGTCGATGCGTCGAGGGGAACCGACCGCGTCGCCGATGAAGAGTCGCACGAGTTCGAACGCGAGCGGCGCGCAGGATGCGGCGATGTCGAGTTACGAGGCGATGCGCGTTGAGGCGCGTCTGGCGGCGTCGCGCGCGGCGTTGACGTCGACGGATTCGGTGTCGTATCTGATGCGGTCGGATGAGAAACTGTCAGGGGAAAAGTCGCAAAAGTTATTGGCGGCTGAGGAGAAGAGGGAGACGCGAAAGATGAAAAAGGCGAGGAAGCGGTATAAGAAGAGTATGTTGGTGATGAGTCCGCAAAAGCCGACTTTGCAGCGGTGGGAGGCGGTGATGATGATGTTGTTGTGTTACACAGCGTTGGTGACGCCGTTGGAGGTTGGATTTTTCACGCCGAAATTTAATGGATTATTCTACGTCAACATTTTCGTCACGACGTGTTTCTTCATAGATTTGGTGTTGAACTTTTTCACCGCCGTCATACATCCGAGGACTGGTCATTTAGTGTACAATCAGGCGTACATCACGAAGAGATACTTGAAGACGTGGTTCATCGTGGACTTGTTGTCGTGCATTCCGTTCGACGCGTTGTATTTGGGCGTCGGTTCGAGCGCGTTTTCGCAGCTCGGCGTGTTGCGAACGCTTCGTCTGCTGCGTTTGGTGAAACTTGCGCGTGTTTTACGAGTGAATCGCATATACAAACGCATAGAGCTCGTGTACACGGTGGATTACTCGTTGATTGAGCTCGTAAAATTCGGCATGACGACGGTGTTATTCGCGCACTGGATGGCGTGTGGACTCGGTCTGATTGAAGACATGGAGAGCTCCACGCACTCGTGGTCGAGGCTCACCGAGTTTAGCGGCGTGGTCGTCGGTCCCGAGGGAGCACATCCTCGAGACGTCGTCGGACCGCTGCGTCTGTACCTCGCCGCCCTCTATTGGTCGACAATGACAATCTCCACCATCGGTTACGGGGACATCGTACCGGTGACGTCGGCCGAGCGCATCTACGTCATCATCGCCATGCTCATCGGTGCGTTCGAGTACGGGTACATCGTCGGGGCCGTGTCCAACGTCATCGCCACGCGGAATGAAAAGTTGAACAAGTTTCAGGCGATGATGCGCGACTTGAACGGTTTTTTGACGGATCACATGTTTCCGCAAAAATTGCGCGTGCGTTTGCGCGAATACTTCAAGTATCAGCTCGAAGGCACAGACGCGGACGTATACAAGAAATTACTAGCCAAGATGTCGCCTGCGCTGCGCGGTGAGTGCACGATTCTCATGAACACGTGGATTAAAAAAGTTGACTTTTTTAGAGACTGTCCGGAACCCATGGTGATCCAACTGTCCACGTGCGTCGTGGAACACACGTACCCACCGGAGGAGACTCTATTTTTCGCCGGTGAAACCTTGGCGCACGCGTTTCTCATTCGCAAAGGAGTCGTGGACGCCGAACGTCGCATCCACATGTCTGGAAAGATTATTGCGGAGGGAGCGCTGTATTACGCCGCGCCCGTCTTGTTCGGAGCGCGCGCGTTGACGTATGCCGAAATTTACACGCTCAAACGCGAGGATTTCCACGCGGCGCTCGAGGGGTACCCGGCGACCAAGAGATATTTCAAGCTCAAAGGCGTGAAGAAAATTTTCAACGAAGAATTGCTGGCGTATACCAAGGCGTGGCGCGCGCTCAAGGAACTCGGCGTCGACGCCGATCTCTCCGACGAAGTGAGCGACCGACCGACGTTTTATCTAAAAAAATTACGCATGATTTACGGCGACGACGGCGAAGGGCTCGAGAATCCTAGAATTTTAGAACAAAAGACGCGCGCCGCCATCATCATTCAGAAGAGATTCAGGGGCATGCTTCATCGCGTGATGATGCACCAAATACTCGTCGAGCGCGGCGTGCACGGCATTTTCCACAAGGTTTTGCGAGAGAGAGATCCAATGAGTTACACCGCGCGAGCGATAGACGTGTTTCACTCGCGTCTGGGATTTTCACTCACCGAGGTGCATCGCAAGCTGAATTCAATTTTGGACCACAGTGGCATCCAAGACGACCCGACGAGTGTGGAAAAACCGTCGACGTTGATTTCGACGGCACTTCAGGCGGCAGCGGGTAAGGCTATGACGGTGAAACGCGAGGCCGGTAAGCAAGCACCGGTGACGACGGCGAGCCAGCGCGAGCAACCAGTGGACACCGGGCGCGCCGCAGGATGGGGCACGTCATCGTTGGAGGATCCGATTCAAACGTTGCAGTCGCGCGTCGACGAGCTCACGAGCCGACTCGTGCCTCTCGAGCGCAAGATTACGAACGCGAACGCCAAGCAGACGGCCGCGTTGGCGGAGACGAACGAACGTTTGAGCGAACTCACGTCTCAGCTCGAGGCGCTCATGCAACTCACGGTGTCGAGCATGGAGTCGGGTCTCGCCGACGCGCGAACGCAGGCTCGAATCGGACGCAGAGAACGCGAGAGAGCGCGAGAGCTCTCGCCCCCGCCCAGTTCGACGGTGTAGCGATATTCTCTCACACACAATATAAAAAATGTAAAAAATACATGGAATCAAATCGCCTTGAATCGCGGCGTCGCACGGCTCACACGGCGAGCACCTCCTTGGCTAATAAAATCGAAACGAGCTCGTCGGCGTGCGCGCGCGTCAACCCTTCGTCGTGTTTCGTTCGCACAAACTTCCCTCGCCATCTGTGCGCCTCCGCAACCACCTCCTTATCGTCCACGATCGCAAACGCCGGCCACTCGTCCTCGTTCTCCCCGTGCGTCGCTCGTAAATACGCTTCAATCTCCATCACGCGATTCGTCGACACCGCCGCGTCGTGCGCGACGCTATCCGCCCTGTGCGGCTCCCCCGCCGTCTTCCCCACCACGCGATCGGGCAGCCCGTGCCGAACGAACGTGTACCCGATGTACTCTTGAAAATACCTCCAGTACGTGCTCAGCACGATGTCCGCGTCGCTTCGCTCGAGCACGTCCCGCAAGAGCGCCACCTTGTCCTCGTCGAGCGCGATCTGTTTCGCCGTCGCCGTCTCGTTGAGCACGCCGTCGATGTCGAGAAAGAGCGTCGGACGCTTGAACGCGGCCGTCGTCGTCGTCGTCGCGCGACGCGCGGCGCGCGCGCGAGACGGGGCGGCCGTCATCGCGCGGACGAGGGCCACGCCGAGCGTCATCGTGTGGCGCACGTCGGGGACGCGGGCGCGGGCGCGCGTCGCGGCGTCGACGCGCCGTCGACGCTCGTCTCCATGACGACGAATGGATTCGTCGGCGCGCTCGCGCTCGCCGCGCTCGTCCTCGTCGTCGCCGTCGTCGTGCTCGGGCCGACGAAGAGGTTCGAGCGCACGTGGCTCGGCGTCGCCTACGCCGCCGCGAGCGATGGACTCCCGGTGCTCGGCGCGCGCGCGCTCGGCGTCGCGCTGTGCTCTCGCGCGCGCGGTGATCGCGCGGCGGCGTGGTGTCGAGATCGCGTGCTCGACGCGCCGAATCCGTTCGGGCAGTGTGTGTACCTGGCGTTGGTTTTGGGCGGTCACGCGAGCTTCGTGGAGGGCGTCGAGACGAGGTTGTTGGACGCCGGCGACGGCGGTGGGTGGACGATGGCGACCGGGGTGGTGTTTACGATGGCGGTGGTGACGTGGATCGCGGCGTGTTGCAGCGATCCGGGGACGATCACGAGGGATAACGTGGAGAAACATTTGGCGGCGTACGCGTACGACGACGTCATTTATCATAGAAAAGTGTGTCGAACGCTCGAAGTGGACGCGCCGGCGAGGTCGAAGTGGTGCGTGACGACGGAGCGTCGGGTGGCCAAGTTTGACCATTTTTGCGTCTGGATCAACAACACGGTGGGGTGCTGCAATTTTCGATACTTTTTAGCGTTTTTAGCGGGACAGTTGACACTCGTGACGTACGTGGCGTACGCGTGCGCGCGCGCGGTGACGACAGACATGGCGCGTCGGGACGTGTGGTCGTTGCGCTTTCAAGACAGTTCGGTCCAGGGAGCGACGCTGTGGAGCGACAAGGCGATGTTGTATAGATTCGTCGTGTATTATTACGGACCGGCGTTCGCGCTGGGCCTCTTTTGCGGTTTTCTCACCGTCGTGTTGTCCGTCTTCTTGGGATACAACGTGTACTTGGCCGCTCGAAACGTGACGACGAATGAGACGTTCAAGTGGGACATGGTGCACGAATCCGTCGCTTTGACGAAAGAGTCGGACGCGAAAGAGAAGGACGCGAAGAAGAGCGACGTCGATTGGGACGAGGTCACGCGGAACCGGTACGATCGAGGCGTGTGGGCCAACCTCATAGAGGTGGTGTTTCCACCGGTGATTGCTGACCGACCGTGGAGGGTGCCCGCCACGTTTCCGTCGTCGAAGCCAAAGGTGAAGAAGAACTGAACGACACGACGAGTAGCGAATAGCCAAACGTAGAGAGAACGCGCGCGATTGAAACAGTCGTCTACTGCGCTAACCTACGATAAATTACAACGCGCGCGCGATGAAACCGAACCCACGCCGATTCACAGTAACGATGCGATTCGCTGACGCTGCGCCGCCAAGAACTCCTCCAAGATGGGCTCACCGGCATCGTTTCCCTTCGGCACGACGTGTCCTCCCGGATGCGTCGCTCGCGTCCTCGCCGACGCCGTCATCGCGTCGAATAATCCCTCCGACATTCGCACCGGCACCAATCGATCGTTCGTCCCGATCACGTGTAACGTCGGCACCGTCACCGCGCCGTAATCCAACGTCTCGGTCTCCATCGCGCGCGACTTCATCCCCGATATTAAAATCCCGAACGCGAACCGTCTCGCAGTCGCTGGCGTCGCCAACGCGATCGCCGCCAACGTCGCCCCCTGACTGAACCCTAAAATCCCATCGAACGGTCCATCGCGCGCGCACGCCTCCTCCACCGCGCGCAGGGACGCCTCCAACCCGACGTACGACGGGTTGTCGCACCCGTCGACGCGCGTCGCGTTCCACCACTCGAACCTCTCCTCCGACTCCCCGAAAAACGCCACCACGTCCGCCGGCACCGTCCCGCTCGCCCGCGCCGGCGCGTCCACGCATACGAATTCACACGTCTCGTCGTACGCCGTTCGCCAGCCCGCCATGGCCATCTGCGCGCGAAACACGTCCCCGGACGTTCGGAACGAATGCAGACACAAAATCTTCAACCGTCGCGCGAAGCGTCCCGTCGTCGCCGCGCCGCGGTCGTGAGGCGCCGCGCGCGTCGCGAGTCGCGCGCCGTGCGACATGATGCGTCGATTCGTATCGTCGATCGGGACGATTCCCGACCGCGCGACGAGGAGGACGGGACGTCAGAATGTCACGCACGAATCTCATTCTCTTCGTCGTCGTCGCTGGAACCGCACTCGGCGTGCGCGCGGTGCACGAATCGCAGAACGAGGAGCGCAGACGATTGCGAGAGGGCGTGGTTCGTGACGAGGCGCGTCTGCGAGCGAGAGAGGCGCGCGATCGCGAGCGAGAGGGGACGACGAGGACGTCGTCGTAGATAATCCATCGCATCGCATCGTCGCGTCGTCATGGCGCCGAGACGTCGCGCGTCGGCGGCGGTGGCGGCGACGCCGAGACGTCGCGCGTCGGCGTCTCGATCGACGGCGTCGCACGCGACGCTCGAGGCGAGACGCGATCGAGACGTGACGACGTTGGGCGCGTCGGCGGCGGCGCCGGCGGCGGTGGCCTTGGCGTTCGGCGGCGGCGCGAAGGATCCCGGGGCGCGCGCGTGCGTGATGTGCGCGATGCTCGTGTCGTACGCGGCGTATCGGTTGACGTTGCGTCTGTTGCCGACGGTGGGGGCGAAGACACTGGCGAGGAACATGTTTGGGTACGATTTGAATAAGCGAGGGACGGCGCTCGGCGAGGCGCGCGTGCCAGAGAGCGGCGGGTTAGCGGCTGGGTGCGCGTACGCGATGGCGCTCACCGTGCAGCAGGCGTGTCAACGGGTGATTCGGTGGGCGTTCGGACAGAGCGCGAGCGGGTTGGACGCGTGGGCACTGGAGCAGAACAGCGCGTTGGCGTGCGTCGGTTTTATGATTTTTCTGGGCTTCGTCGACGACGTATTGGATTTGCCGTGGAGAGTAAAAATCATCATGCCCGGCTTTGCGGCGCTGCCACTGTTGCTATCGTACAGTGGAGGGACGACGATATTAGTGCCCGCGCCTGTTCGCGCGGTTTTACGTTTATCAGAGCGCGTGCGATCCGTCGACATCGGTCCGCTGTACTTGTGTTACATGTGGTTATTGGTCGTGTTTTGCTCGAATTCCATCAATATTCACGCGGGTTTAAACGGTCTCGAGGCCGGTCAGTCGCTCATCATCGCAGGCGCCATCCTATTGTTGAACGTCATGGCGCTGGCGAACGATGCGTCGGTGGAACCGGTGACGGCGGGCGCGCACGTGTTTAGCATTTTCGTGACGCTTCCGTTCTTCGCGACGACGCTCGCGCTGTTGCGGCACAACTGGTACCCGTCAAAGGTTTTCGTCGGCGACACGTACACGTACTTCGCGGGTATGACGCTGGGCGTCGTCGGCACTCTGGGTCACTGCAGCGAGACGTTGCTGTTGTTTTTCCTTCCGCAAGTGCTCAACTTTTTGTACAGCTGTCCGCAACTCTTCAAAATCGTGACGTGTCCTCGACATCGCTTACCCGTCTTCGATCCGAAGACGGGCTTGTTGCATCCGTCTAAGGCGACGGAGACGCGGTACAACATGAATTTAGTGACGCTCTTCCTGCGTCTGTTCGGTCCGTGCACCGAGCGAACGTTGTGCGCGAGACTGTTGGCGTTTCAGTTCGCGTCGTGCGCTTTCGCCTTCGCGGCGAGACACGTCTTCACCGGCTTGTGGAAATAGAAATGTGCGTGGGTCGTCACCGTTCCGCGCGTTCGTGTGCGCGAGCGTGCGAGCGTGTGTGCGTGCGTGCGTGCGTGCTTTGCAATACTATTAAAACATCGTACATTTCACCACGGCGTCGATTCAATTCCCCGGTAATCGCTTCTCGCGAATCTCGTGCAACTCAAGCGCGAGCGAATCCGCGCGCGCGCTACACTCGTCCAATTTCTCCCGAAGCGTCGCATCCGTCGACTCGGTCCGCGACTGTTTCTTAGGCCGCACCACGTACGTCGCCTCAATCTCGATCCTCTCCACCGGCATGACAAACATCCCCTCTTTTTTCGTCTCCACGGCTTCCATTCGACGCAACGTCTCCTCACCTTCCACCATCTCACCGAATATCGCATATTTCCCGTCTAAATGCGCCGCGTCGCCCAAGATGATTGAAAACGAGCTCGTCGCGCTGTCGACGTCGTCCCACCGCGCCATCGACAACGTCCCGCGCGTATGTCTCAACGTCGTCGAAAACTCCCCCTTCACCGTCGCCGTCGCCAACGCGCGCTGCTCGGCGTTCATCGTCGCGCGTCGTCCGCCCGCACAATCCGCGATTTGCGCCACGAAACCTTTATCCACGCGGAAAAAATGATTCGTCGTGTACGCGCCGGCGTCGAAGAGCGCCAAGACGTGCGCGGCGGTCGAAGGGGCGACGGAATCGTCGTAGAGCGCGAGCGTGACGTCACCGAGCGTCGTTTGGAGCACGATGCGTTCATCGCGGAGACGAGGCAGCGCGTCCGCGCGCGCGAGCGACGCCGCGACGACCGACAACACCATCACCACCACCATCTTCATCTTCATCTTCACCGCCCCGACGTCGCGCCGACAACGCAGCCTCGCGCGCGGCGCTCGACGATCGATCACACGACACTGTCGACGTCTCACGCGTCCCGGCGGCGACGCTCGCGCGGCGACTCGACGATGGGAGGCGCCGAGTGCCGAGGTGGTGCGCTCGGCACCCGGCGTCATAATTCGACGCGCGACCGCGCGAGAGCGACCGTCGCGAGGTGTCAGAGACCCGCGACCGCGCGACCGCGCGAGCGCGAGGCGACATCGCGCGCGCATTCGACCGAGAGCGAGTCGAACGAGCGCGAGAGAGCGAGAATCGAAACGATCTCGTGGTGCCCTAGACGATCCGACAATTCAGCCCTCGAACGCGCCGCGCGCCATGTCGGGCGCGATCGACGTCACGAAGACGTTCCGAGGCGAAGGGGAGGATATGATCGCCGCGCTCATCGCGGCGTCGGGGGCGAAACCGGCGCGAGAGACGACGACGTCGACGGGAAAGAAATCCAAGGGGAGCGACGGCGCCGAGGCGTTCGACGTCGATGGAGAGGTCGTCAAGGAGAAGCGATCGTTCGAGCGCGAGCTCGTGCCTTTTGATTTCGGTGATGGCGGAGGTGTGTCCATCGCGGAGGCGTCGCACGGAGCGGCGGTGGCGGTGACGAAGAAGAGCGCGCCCGTGCCGAGGACGGCGAGCGCCGGCGGAAAGACGCCGCCCAAACCGAAGACTCAGGGAAAGAAGACGTCTAATAAGTCGATTCCGCGCCCGAAGAATGATCCGGATCAAATCTCTCGCGCGAATCAGGTCTTTGAACCGCAGCAGTCAACGCTGACGCTCGAGGAAAAGACGGCGATGTTTGTCGATGCCGCGCCGAGCGGCGGAGGTAAAAAGAAGAATAAGCGAATCACCGAAGCCGCCAAGGCTAAAGCACCGACGAATGATCAACATTGGGCGAATTCATCATTTCAAAACGCGCCCGCAGCAGATCAGTTACCGATGCCGTCGTTTCTGAAGGATGTAGCGGCGCCTCCTGCGCCTCGCGCGTCGTCTCCGGCGCCGCCTCGCGCGCCTCAGACGCCGACGAGCGCTCAAGATTTGAAAGCTTTACTCGGCGTCAAGACCAATCCACCACAGCAGATGTGCGCGATACCGGTACCGATGCAACCGATGCAACCGCAGACGCAAGCCAAGGGGCACGCGTTGTTCAACAACATCTTAAACAGCGCCAACGGTTCCGGCGGCGTCGCCGCTCCTCCGCCGATGATGCCACAGCCGACGCCGCAGCCGCAAGGCGTGCAACAAAAGCTCAACACCCTCTTCGGCGTCGCCTCACAACCGCCGCAACCGTTCCCGGTACCGCAACCGTACCCCGTGGCGCCCGAAACGAGCGGAGGAAACTTTCAAAATCTCATGGCCAAGCTCAACGCCGGTCGCGTCTGAGCTCCGGTTTGTTCGACCGACATTGTTTTCTGTTGTACCATCACCACCATCTCGAATCGCGCCGAGCACGTTCCTCGTGCCGATTCACATCTCGGGCCAAGACGCGGTGCACACGATTGTCCGCGCCGCCTACACGGACGAAGCGAGTTTTAAAAGCGACGCGCTCCCTCTCTTTGGGAGCGCATCGTCCGTCTCAGCGAGTCCCTCGACGCCCGTCGTCGAGAGACCCTCATGCGTCGCCGAACGCGACGCGCACTCAAGACATCAAGACCTCGTTTTGCGTCTCATTCCTGACGCGACACACACACACACGCGCACACACGCGCGATTGTAATCCGCAAGAACCGCGTCCTTCGCCGACGCGCTTTTTCACTTTTCGCCTCGCCGCCCAACAAACATCATGTCCCGCGCCCTCGCGCCCCCGCTCTCGCGCGAAACGGTGGCCGACCGCGACGCGTGGCGACGATTTGACGACGCCATCGGCGTTCGAGACGGTGTTCGCGTCTCCGCGTCGCGCGACGACGACGAGGACGCGCGAGACGATCGCCGCGCGCGGGACGCCATGCGAACGCAGGGATACATCATTCTCGACGCGTGTGCGTCGACGTCGGAGGATCTCGCGCGAGGAAAGCGATTGGCGACGCGAGCGGTCGCGCTTCGAGACGCAGGGTGCGATCCGACGTGGATTTTGATGAGCGACGACGCGTGGAGCCTGTTGGCGCGACTTCGGGCGCGCTTCGAGCGGCGCGAGAGTTTTGGCGAAGGATTAAAGTGTACCTACGACGCGTTGGCGTGGGTGGTGGATCCGCGTGTGGATGGTAAGAAAACGAGCGCGTTTTGTCCGCATCGCGATCGACAACCGGACGACGCGCCGGGCTCGTTCACCGCGGATGGGGACGCGAAGTACGTCACCGCGTGGGCGCCGCTCGGCGACGACGCCACGCCGAGAAACTCGTGTTTATATTGCATTCCGCGCGCGCGCGATCCGGGATATTTCGACGGTGATCCCGACGACGTCGATGACGGTGAGGATCCATTGCGCGCGGCGCTGCGCGACAAGGCGAGTTATCAATACATTCGCGCGTTGCCCGCGCGCGCCGGCGACGTCGTCGCGTTTACGCACAGGCTCATACACTGGGGATCCGTGGGCGAGGGCGTGGACGGCGAACCGCCGAGGATCAATCTCTCGTGTGGATTCGCGAGCGATGATTTCGAACCGGCGTATCTCAAGAAGGATCCTCAGTATCCGACGTTTGAGGAACGACTGGCGTTGATCGCCGGACAATTGTTGTGTTATCATGAACGTTTCCCGTCGACGGCAAAGGAATTGACGACGTTGAAAAAGTTATTCGACGCCGCGCGATCGAGTTTTCACGAATCGTACGTGAAAAAGGTGTACAAAGAATTCGCCGCCGCCGCGTTCGAACGCGGCGACGACGAGGCTGAGGCGGACGGCGAAGACGGCGAAGACGAGAGTGACGCCGAAGACGCCGTGGAGGACGCGCTCGAAGCCATGCTCGACCGCGCCGACGATTTCGACGACGATTTCGATGATTTCGAGGACGGCGTCGCCGGCGACGCGTTCGGTCGCGCCGACGACGAGGACGAGGACGAGGAATACGGGTTCAATCGCAAACGCCGCCGTCGAGCGTCGTGACGCCGTCGAGCTCAAGCGCGCGCGACGTCGACGCGTCGCAACCCGAGTCGCGCGTCGCACGCCACGCGTAGCGTCGCGCATCGTCAATTAGGTCATTAGGTCATTAGGTCATACACGCGTACTCGCACGTCACGAACCTCGCACCACCGACCGACGCGTCCCGACGTCCCGACGTCGCCACGAGCGCCTCACTCGCCGCCTCCCGCGTCCGATGCACCCGTCATCGCGTTCGGAGATTCGCGCCGCGCGCGTGCCCGCGGCGTCCATCGCGGCGATCGCCGAGGCCGCGGGCGCGCCGAAACTCGAGGGGGACGCCGCGCGCGCGATCGCGTCGGACGTCGAGTATCGACTGCGACAGATTTTTCAAGACGCCGTCAAGTGCATGCGACACAGTAAACGATCGACGCTGTGCGCCGAGGTGCGCGCGGCCGCGGGCGCGAACGCGCGAGTGACTCAACGACGCGCGCGGTGGCGCGGAGCGACGAGACGAGGCGAGACGACTGACGCGTTTCGCGATTGAATGAATGAATCTAGGATGTCAACTCGGCGTTGCGACTGAGAAATTGCGAACCGTTGTACGGATTCGGCGCGGGGACGTCGGATTACGAGTACTTGCAGACACGCGAGGACCCAGAGGTGTTTTACGTCGATGAGAAGGAGGTGGACATGCGCGCACTGTTGACGAGAAAGTTGCCGAAACCACCGATCGAGGTAAACCTGGTGCCGCACTGGTTGGCGGTGGAGGGCGTGCAGCCGATGATTCCGGAGAATCCGATGCAGATGCCGCCCGAACCGGTGCCAGTGGAACCGCCGCTCGGGTCGAAGCGACCGAGAGCGACTGGGGTGGGCGAGCGAGAGGATGGCGCGGATCCGGACGCGGGCGGGTTGTTGCCGGTGGTGTCGCACGTGTTGAGCCGAGAGTTGCAGTATTATTTCGACAAGGTGACGGGATTGATTCGAAGCGCGGGGGCGGTGAGAGCGAGCGACAAGGACGAGGAGATGCTCGAGACGGCGCTGCGGTCGTTGAGCACGGATGTCGGGTTGCACAACTTGATGCCGTACTTTACGCAATTCATCACCGAGGAGACGACGCAAAATTTGAGAGATTTGCCTCGGTTGAGAGTGTTGATTCAGATGACTCGCGCGTTGATCTCGAACCCGGACATCAATGTCGAGCTTTATCTGCACCAGCTCATGCCGAGCGTGGTCACGTGCATGGTGGCGAAGCGTTTGTGTAAAAACGTGGAGGAGGACCACTGGTCGCTGCGAGACGACGCCGCGAACACCGTCGCCTTCATCTGCGCCAAGTTCGGCGCGGCGTACCCGAGCATTCAGCCGAGACTCACGCGCACCCTGTTGCGCGCGCTGTTGGACACGAAGCCGCTCTCGACGCACTACGGCGCGATTCAAGGTTTACGCGCGCTCGGTCCAAAGGTGGTGCGAGAGACGGTGATGCCGAACCTTCGCGCGTACTTGAACACGCTCGAACCCTTGCTCGAAGCGCCGGCGCCGATCGATAAGAAGGCGCTCGATGCCATGTCGGAGGAGGAACGCAACGCCGCGGTCGCCAAGGAGAAGCTGGCCCACATTCGCCACAGAGACGCGCAGCGCGTGATGAGCGCTTTGCAAGACGCCGTCAGCGCGTGCATCAGAGACGAAGTCGGCGCAGCCGAGGACAAAGCGCGCGAGGCGCGTCTCGCCGATCAACTTATGCGTTGGCATCGCGCCGAGGATGCCGAATACTTTGAGAAGCGAACCGACGGCGACGAAATGGAGACGGACCAACCCGACAAACCGTCGCCGAAGACGTCCCCTTCTCGACGCGCGGCCAAGGGTAGGGCGACAGCGGCCGCGAAGAAGGAGCCCAAACAACCGAAGAAGGTCGTTCCCAAGGCGGCGACTCTCGTTCGCAGTCGACGAACAAGACGCGGCACCACGCCGGACGAGGACCTCTTGGGCGACGCCGCCGCGGCGCAAGTGTCCAACGTCGACGTCTCCGAGACGCACATTTAGAAACGCGACATCGTTCGACCGCTTGTGAACGACCACGCACACTCATAGGACACGCTTTCTCCGTTGGCGCGCCGATCGCGACCGCGACTCGACACGAACGCCGAACGAAGGCAGCGACGCGCGGCATACCATGACGCTCGCCACCCGCGACCTCGCGCGCGCGTCGCCCAACTCGTCGCGCGCGTCCGCGAGCGCGCGTCACCGCGACCGTCGCGAACGCTCACGACGCGCCACCGCCTCCGCGTCGTCCTCGACCGCCGTCGACGTCGTCGAGAGCTCACCGTGGGGCGTCGAGGTTCTCAACGCCCACGTCAAGTTCCCCACCGCCGACGGTGCCGGCGCCGTGCATGCGCTTCGCGGCGCCACGCTTCGCGTGCCCAGAGGTAAACTCTTCATGCTCCTCGGTCCGAACGGGTGCGGGAAGAGCACGATGCTCCGCGCGTTGGCGGGATTGGTGACGGTCGACTCGGGGGAGATGCTGGCGCCGAGACGCAAGGCGTTCGTGTTTCAAAATCCCGATCATCAGGTCATCATGCCCACGGTTGGCGCGGACGTGGCGTTTGGATTGGGATCTAATACGACGCTGAGCGAAGCAGAGATGCGCGAGCGCGTCGTGAAGGCGTTGCGAATGGTGAATTTAGACGACGACGACGCGTACGAGCGGCAGGTGGCGACGCTGAGCGGAGGACAGAAACAGCGCGTCGCCATCGCTGGCGCGCTCGTGGAGGAACCGGAACTGTTACTGTTGGATGAATTGACGACGTTTTTAGACGAGGCGGATCAGAAAGGGGTGATCGCGGCGGTAAGACGCGCGGTGGACGAGAGCGACGGCGCGGTGACGGCGGTGTGGGTGACGCACAGACTCGAAGAGCTCGAGTACGCGGACGGCGCCGCGTACATGGAGAACGGCGAGGTGGTGGCGCTGAGAGCCACCGGGAGCGATCTGCGCGAGTATATTCGCGAGAAACAGGAGCGTTACGTCGTTCGATGATGATCCCTCGATGTCCCTCGTACTGTATTGAAAAAACGTCGCCGCTCACCGAAGTCGCTCAAATCATCGTATGCATTCTCTCCTCACACGCCCACGCGCGCCGACTCAGACGCCGCGCCGAACATGTCCTCCGAGACGACGAACGCGTCCGAGGACGCTTCCGATTTCGACGCGTACGCCATCCTCGAGCTCGAGCAAGGCAAGCACGCGGACGCCGACGCCATCAAATCCAACTATCGCAGGCTCGCGCTCAAGTACCACCCCGATAAGAACGGCGGCGACGCCACGCAGTTTAAGCGCGTCGCGGTGGCGTATAAGATTCTGAGCGACCCGACCAAGCGCGCCGAGTACGATAAGAACGGCGTCGATGGCGTGGACAAGGTGGATATTCTCGACACCGAGATCGACATCAGCGAGGTGGGTTTCGCCAACACGCTCGTGGCGTCGATGATCAGTTCGCTCGGCGTGCAGATCAAGACGGCGGTGCCGGTGAAGGTGTTGGAGAGCGTTCGGACCGGAAAGGTGGCGATCGCGCGGGTGGACGTCGGGTGTAAGGTGAGCGAGAGCGTGAAGAAGGGGGAGATACGGATGTTTCGGTGCGCGCTGAGCGAAGAGGACGTGCGACGAGGCGTCGTCGTGAGCGTGACTTCGCCGGTGGGGGATAAGTTTAAATTGCTCAAATTTGACGGCGATCGAGAGGCTGGCGGTTTGGAGCTCTCTTTGCAAGAGGTGAGCGCGAAATTCGATAGCGTCAAGCCGAAGCGTTCGCACGCGGGATTTTACTTTACGGGCGCGCAGAGTTTCAACTACGAGCCACTGAGCGCGGTGAAGATGAGTAAGCTCGAGTCTCGAGATTTGGCCGTCTTTCACGCGCTCGATAATTGGACACCGCGAGAGTGCGTCTCGACACAGGCGGGCGAACATTTTTTCGGCGTGTACGGCGACAACTTTTTTGAAAAGTGCAAATTTGAATTTGAGGTGTTCACGGTCGGCACCGAGATAGAGGAAGGTAAAAAGTTGGACACGAACGACATTCGTACGATAGAGGGTAAATTGTCTAGAAAGAAGGATGAGTTGATGAAATTTGAGAAGGAGTACTTGGCCGCCAAGGTGGCGTTTGAGAAGGCGGTGTTGCGACATCAACGCGAAAACGAAGAGGTGAAGGCTTTGATCGCCGCGAGAGAGGCTGCATATTGCGCCTTGACGTTGCCGTCGGTGGTGAATGAGTCGGAGGAATCGGTGATGGGTGGATTCACCATGCCCACGATCGACGCCAACGCGTTTAAGAACTTTTCCTTCTCGAATCCGTTCGCCAAAAAGTAAGAAACCGTACCGCATCGCATCGTCGGTGTCGTTGTCATTCAGCGTTGTACAAAATGAGAGGTGTTGTAGTAATCAATTACATATTTCGTCGTGTTCGTATCGACTCGTTTGGAATTTTGCGCCGTATTCGTTTACTCTTTGCGGTGATCGCAGAGAAAGTTCAAATTCGTATCAGAAAAATGTTTGGAGTTGGTGATCTCGCACAGAAGGCGTTTCGCGACGCGGCTTTCGCCGTGGCCGTGAACGCGCATGACGAAAGGCCGCCCAGGCACGATTTTGTTGCCGAATAAGTCTATGTGCTCTGTAAACTGAGAATCGTCGGAACGCCCCGAATAATCCAACGTGAGCGGCGCGCTGATGCTGTCGAGGATTTTTGCGTCGCGAGCTTCGTCTCCGTCCTCGCTGTCCGAGCCCCACTCGCGATTGATGATCTTCGGCGCGATGGACCCAGGCGTCGCGGTGAGAAAGTCGTAAATCAAATCGCCAGTATTTCCACCCGGCGCGGCGTAGTCGACCGCCTCCGCGCGCGCGTGAATCGTCCACTCCGCCGTCGACGCGAGTCCCTCAACTCTCTCCTCTTGGTGCGCGACGATCTTCTCGATCAATCGCACCTTATCCTCGCCCACCAACGTGCCCCACTCGCGTCGACGCCTCCGCGACGCCTCCGCGCCGCCGTCGTCCTCGTCGCCCTTCTTCTCCAATCGACGTCGACACATCCCCAACACCGCGTTCACGCACACCAACGCGATCACGCTCACCACCGTCGTCACGAGTTCGCTCGACGGCGCCACCGATCGTCGCCGTTCGCCTCCTCCGCGTCTCGCCACGCGCGCCGATTTCGCCCGATGCGCGTTCGACGTCGCCGTCGCCTCGCTTCGCCACACCCGCCCCGTTTGATCGCGCACCTCGCACCCGCGCGCGTCCGCCTCGACGTCCACGACCACTCGCTCGCCCGCGATCGGTCGCGCGATGCCGAATCCAAAGTGTTTCGTCGCCGTCTCTTCAAACGCGGCACCTCGCCGCATCGGCGTCGGCGCGTCGTCGCACAGACGCACCGCGTGCGTCTCTCCCCCCGCCTCGCACGTCACCCGCGCGCAGCACCGCGCGTCCGCGTTATCGCCCGCGTCGGCACCGGCGCGCTCGAACGCCACCTCGCCGAACACGAGCGAGCGTGGGGAGACAAAGCCTCGAAGCGTCGACGCCGACGACGCGTCTGGCGCCATCGTTGACCGGCTTCGCGCGTCGACGCGCGCGTCGGTCGCGCGCGCGGACGCGATGACGACGAAAACGAAAACGACGCGCGCGATCGACGCGCGAGACGACGCGCGAGACGACGCGCGAGGGCGCATGCGTCGACGAATGACGACGAATGTAATCAAAGCACCGAGACTCGGACGCGATGACATCACACCGCGGCGGTGACGACGCGCGGGGACGCGATCGCCGCGCCGAACGGTTCGAACGCGATCGCGCGACGCGACGCGATGGACGACGCCGAGGCGCGCGCGGTGAAACGCGCGTATAGACTCGCGCGAGATGGCATCGCATCCATGGTGGAGCGGTACTTTCAAACGAACGCCGCGGCGCACGCGGCGTGCGTCGAGCTGTTAAAGGTCTCGGGGGCGGATCTGGAGGCGTACGCGAGTCCCGATGCGGTGGCGCGAGAGATTCCGCTCGATCATCTCGCGTTTCGGTCATTCGCGATGGATGACTTCGGGGTCGACGGCGTGTGCGACACCTTTGAGGCGGCGGGGTACTCGACGGTGTCGGAGGAGGAGGGACCGGGCGCCGTGTTAGAATTTCCGGAGAAACGCGTGCGCGCGCGATGGATGCGTCCGCCGAGGACACCAGACGGGGAGGTGCCGTTGCCGAGAATTTTCGTGAGCGAGTTGGTCGTCGACGCGTGCGAACCGGAACTTCGGGACATGTTGAAGGAGGTTCTGTCGCGCGTGCGCGAGGGAAAGGTGTTGCAGAGCGGGGAGTGGGCCGATGGACGCAACGCGCGGTGGCAGTTGCCGACGGCTTCGACGTACGCGCGCGTGGAGCGGCTGAGCGAGTATGCGAGTTGGACGCTGTTGCACGGATACGCGGTGAACCACGCGGCGGTGAGTTTGTTTCAGTTAAGAAAGAAATTTCCCGACACTCCCGCGCGCAGTTTGCAGGACGTGGAGAGCGTGTTCGCGGGGCATCACGCGTTGTCGAGAAAGAGGTGGAACGACGCCGGCGGTAGAATCAAACGCTCACCCTCCGGTTTGCTGTTACAAAGCTCGCTCATGTCCGTGAAGCACACATTCAAACTGTACAAGAAGACGGAAAAGATTGTCGATCGCTACGGTGCTGAGACCATGGATCCAAAGTTCAAAGAGTACAATCTTCCGGGCTCGTACATTGAATTCGTCGAGCGCTTACCTAGACCGGAAAACGCTGAAAAGGCGTTTGAAGACTTAGAAGAGGTGGATTTACGTGATGGTTTCGAGACGGGGAACGCTAGCAAGATTTTTGAATCCACCAGCACGCGCATTTTGAGTGGAGCTGACCAAGTGGGCGCCGCGCCGGGTGCGGCACCGGGCGCCGCGCCGACGCGTGGCGTCGAGCAACAACGCAAGTTCAAGCCGTCTTCGATGGCGCCGACCGTCGCGAGAGCTGCGTCGGAGGGACGAGGCGCGCAAGCTCCCGCGGGTGCCGCCGACGACGTGATCGATTTGACTTGATTTTAGACGATTGATTACGTTTCATTAGAAGTGTAATTTTTTCTACCTTTCCCACGATCTTCGCCGCGACTGCGGCGTGTTCCATGCTTCGAACGAGAGCACCACGCAGCTGAGGCAAACCATCGCGAAGAACGAGTAGATGAACACGTTGTACTTGAACAGGTAACCGAGACCGGTCAATTGTTCGATGTTACCGCCGAAAATATCTCTAACCGCCGTCTCTGCGGCGTACACCGGGAACGCCTGCGCGCAAAATTGGACGATGGACACCGAGCCTAGCATAATGAGCCCCGTGTTGAAAAGCAGCGAGCTCATGCTCGTGCGGCTGAGCTTCATGGGATACAGATCGACCAGCAAGAACTTCAACCCCAGACGCGTGTTGCCTTTGATGACGCAGAAGACGAGGTAGAAGCAAAACACTGCAAAGACTGCCACCCCGAGTAGCCCCCACAATTCGTCGCACCATATGAAGAAAGAGTTCAAAAACGGATGGACGGCGGGCTTGACGAGCACCGTGAGTATGATGTGTAAAACCCAGAAGAAGCTCAAGAGCACGCTCAGGCCTCCGAGGAATAGCTGCAGGTAGTAACCCATCACGGTCATCAACCACGTCGCCTCTCTCGTCTCGCCCTGCGGATACGCCTTCAACAGCTCCTCTTCGTCATCCTCGAGTTGCGACAGCTTCAGTTGTAGCACCTTTAACTCCTTTTTCGTCTTTCTCGAACGGCCCGTCTCGCGCTGCTCCTTTTGCACGCTCTTGATTTGTTGGTGTATGGTTTGCGCGTCTCTAGCTAAAATGGTGGCACACCGAATGTATTCGCTTCTCGGAATGACTTTGACCGGTCGGTTCATGAAACTCTTCACTAAATCGATGGGCAAAGCGACGATACCGACACCAGCGTAGATGAAGAAAATCAGCCAAGACACTATGGACGCCACAGCGATCATGTACACGATAAAGGTGGGTCTCAACGTGAACGTTTCCTTGGTGACTCCCGCTTCAAACCCGCTACACAAAGTGCCTCCCATCGTCCCCGAGGTGGTCGAGAAATCCGTCGGCGTCGTCAGCGACGACGGCAAGGCGATACACTCGGTCGCCCCGCTCAGCGCCGCGTTCCCGATCAACGCCATCCCCGATTCCACGCTGAACATGTCAAACTTTGCCTTGCCTCCAAAGTAGTACGCAATCAACATGCTCAAACCTAAAACAACTACCGTCGCCACGCTCCACAGCGACGAGCTCACCAACTTCTTTCCTTGCGTCGCGTCCGAATCCTGCTCGTAATAAAACAACGTCCACGGAATCAACACGAAAATGTAAGCAAACATAGTCATGTACGTCGCGTACCACATGTCCAACATGGGCAGCGTGTACCGACACGCGCTCTCAATAATCCCCTCCGCGCACGCCGACCTGTTCGCCACGTCCATCGGCAACAACAGCAGCGATAACACCGCCACCGTCAACCCGGTGACGACGACAAACTTTGGAAAATACGCCTGATTCCTATCATCCGGATGTTGAAAGTGCACCAACACGTACACGTTGCACACGAACGCCAGCGCCGCGACGACCACCGCGACGATGATTAAAAACCTACGACGACCGCGACGCGCGCCGAGGTCAGTCATCGCGTTCACGACGACGCGTTCGTTCGCGCACCACCCCACGAACGCGCGTCCCACACCGCCTCGCGCGCGCTTTCGGAAGATCCAGCCACCCGTTTCATTTCACTCGTCGCGCGGTTCTCCCGACGCGTCTACACCACCGCACGACGACGCGACGAGAACGACGAACGACGAGAACGACGCGAACGCGCGCGCGCGCACCAGTTATACGTCTCTTTCGGCGCCATGACGGCGCCTCGCGCGCGCGCGACTCCGGACGAGACGGGGCGACCCGCGAGGCGATGATTTGTGCGACGAGTGGTGATTCGAGAAGAGTATGTCTTTGTATGTTGGTATGGGCAAACAGTGTGTAGCCGTCATTCTCAGCGCAACGACTCTGGCCCAATCGTCGACCGATCGCGACGCGAGAGCGCGACGCGCGCGCATCGCGAGGCGCCAGATCGCGTCGGGACGCGCGGGTGATCGGTCGTCGTCGATCGGCGCGACGCGCGCGCGCGACTCGGCGAGGGTGTCGACGTCGACGCGCGCGCGGGGAAAACTGGGAATTTCGACACGGTGAAGATGGCGCGACGGGACGCCGACGACGACGCGCGCCGAGGCGATGGAGACGCGGGCGCGCCGTCGGGGTTCGCGTCGAGAACGACGAACGAGAAGACGGAGCCGTCGCTCGCGTCGCCGGGGGTGGCGATCGATGAGAAAGGGTTGCGTCGAGTGAACTCGTGGTTCATGGCTGGGGACGGATACGATTCGCAGGCGTCGGTGCAGTCGGAGGGGTCGTGGAGCGCGAGGAGACGAATCGTAGAGGCAAAGAGGAAAGAGTTTGGACCGACGCAAGCTCTCCAGAATCGTTTGACGTTCAAGGATCAGTTCAACGACAGGGGCTTCCGTTCGGACACGTTTGGGTCCAAACGTCTGGACGACGAAAGTCGGCAAAATTTTCGCATGATGATGTGTCATCCTGCGAGCAAATATGCGCGCGTTTGGACGACGATGGTGAACTTTTTCGTTCTCGTCGTCGCGTTTACCGAACCAGCGACTTTGGCGTTCAGAACAGAACGCTCAAGGGACAGCGCGCTGTCGTGGAACGAGGCGCTGGAAATAGTCTTCGCCATCATCTTCATCGTCGATATTTTTATAAACTTTTTCCGACCAGTAGACAAGTACGGAAAACTACTGTGGGACATGCGATTGATCGCCATCAGATATTTCAAGGGTTGGTTCTGGGTCGACATTTTATCGGCGCTTCCGCTCGACTTGATGTTTCTCAGGGCGACGGCGCCAGGATCGATTGGGGCGCGTATTTTGTCGCTGCTGGGATTGCTGAGACTGCTTCGACTCTATCGCATCAAGCGTATGATGAGCGAATTAGAGGGCAACCCAAATCTACCGTATTTATCGTTTGTCGCGGTCAAATTCGCGTTGCTCATCGCTTTAGCCAGTCATTGGAGCGCGTGTACACTTTTTTATCTCGCCCGTCTACAATCTTTCGACGAGGACACGTGGGTATTCGCTACAGATCCAGACCTGCCTATAAAAAGTTTTAGGGATCAGTACACCACTTCGCTTTACTGGGCCACGGTGACACTCACGACTGTCGGTTATGGAGATATTTCTCCAGTCAGCAATCTCGAACGAGGTTGGGCGATGCTCATCATGATCGTCAACATGGGAGTCACAGCGTACATTTTGGGTAACGTGACGCAACTCGTCACTAAAGAAGATTCGACAATCATGGATTTTCGCGACCATACGAGCGCGTTGCAACGTTTCATGCGAAGAAACAATATCCCGGCGGAAATAAGAGCGAAAATCAATGCTCACATTTCGCTCGAGTACGAGATGCGTTGTCGCGACGACGAAGAAGTGCTCGACTTTTGTCCGCCCACCATTCGGTCAGAGTTGAGACACGCCATTTACCAAGACTACATAAACGAGTGTCGAATTTTCCGTCGAGTTTCCGACGTGTTTATTCAGCATTTGCTAGAGTGCATCAAGGTTGCATACTTTCACTCTGGGACACTGCTCACGTCGAAAGGCTTGGATGCGAATTCGATGTTCTACTTGTGTCTCGGCAAGGTTGACATAGTGAACGAGTATTACGTCGAAGAGCCGACGCTCGCGAATAAAATTCAGACGCTTTCGCCGGGGGAGTGGATCAACATTTGCAGCGTCGTGTGCGACAGGACGTGTTTTTACACGAGTGTCGTGCAATCGACGTGCAAAGTGCTCGTTGTGTCGGCAAGTAAGTTGCAAAGTGTGCTCAGTAGATTTCCTCGCGACTCAAAGCAGATTTTGCGCACGTTGAAGTCCGTGTACGAGCTTGAACTCGCCTCCGCGGGCGGCTCCAAAGAATCCGACACGAGCGCACTGTACACAAATTTTGTGCGAGCGCTGAACGAGAAGAGGACTGAACTCTCCGAAAGCGAACTGCACAAACTGAACGTCGCCGCTGTGACTGGCGACACGACGGTAATGGAATTAGCGCTTCTGGATGAAGTACAAAATGCGCACCTCGCGGATAGCGCGGGTAAAACACTTCTCATGGTGGCTGTTGAAAACAAGCAAATTGACGTGGTCAAATTGCTCTTGAAGCACGGAGCGGATCCGAATGCTGTCACAAAGGCTGGTCACTCGCCCATGGCGTTCGCTGTATCCGTGGGGAGTCTTCCCATGGTGAAGGTTCTTCAGGCGTCGGGCGGCGTGTACACCGCGCCCGACGAACACACCGTTCTTCACTCGGCGGTTTCGCTAGACCAAGTCCAACGAATTAAATTATTGCTTGCCGCGGGCGTGCACGTCAGCAATCAGGATTATCAAGGGAGCACGGCTCTCCACGTCGCCGCGCGAATGGGGTCGAATAGAGTCATTCGCACTCTCCTGGAATTTGGCTGCGAGGATAATATTCCCGACAAGGATGGTCGATTGGCCGAGGAAGTCGCGCGAATCGCCGGTAATCCTGGAAGCATGAAGCTATTTAAAGAATTAAAAGCGCTTCGTCGTGCGCAGTCAGGCATCGAAGATGCGTCGAATGTGCCCTTAAGTCCGTAGTTGAACGGCGCCGCGAGCATCGTACCGAGAGGTCTCGGTTCGAGTCGGCACACAAACTCGCGCGCGACGCGGCTGTATATTTTCAATACAAAGTAAAAAAGTCATTAGAACACGACATGGCCGAGTGTTCACGACCCCCCTCCGCGTCCGCGCCTCCACTCGCGTCGTGCGAGACAGAGACGGGAGACGTCGAGACAGACTCACGGGAGGACTCTGAGTGCGAGGACGACGCCGTCGCGTCGTTCGAATGGACGATGGCCATCATCGCGCTCGTCGGATTCTTCGCCATCGCGTGCGCGTTCACGGTCGTTGGCGTCTTCGTGGCGGATGGTGCGGACTCCGGGAGCGTTCTCGAGCGACGTTTGGAGACATTCATGCTCATCCGAGGCGTCGCGAAGAACGAGACAGATTGATTTGTCGCGTGGTTTGGTTTAATCATCACAATGAATATGCACGTTGAGAGCGACGCGTCAAGTCTTTCCGGTGAACATGAGAGAACAGAAGATACCGACTCCCATCGTTGTCGCCAATACTAACCCACCAAAGATGGCGTTTTGTATCATCACCTCTCTCGAGCCGTTGCTCGGAATGCACGCCGATTTGAGAACATTCGTCACGTCGAAAATTCTGTGAGAAATGCCGATAAATATGTACGAACACACCAGGAAGTTCAACAAAGGATACCCCGGGAGCAGAGACATGAGCATTTTAGGGCTTCCGTTGGGCACATCCGACGTGGACAGCCAAATGTGAAACTGCGCGATGTACGTCTCCAACGTCACCTTGCCGCAGATGCAGAAAATGTCGATGTGATTGGCGCGGAGCGTCTTGGTGGCGTTGCGCAGCAGGAAGAAGGCTGTGAGCGGGATCCAGCTCGTATACGGGTGCCACTTGTTGTACTTGTACTTGTCCATCGTCATAAACGTGATCCACCACCAGTACAGCGTCCCGGCGGCGACCGCGACGAGGCCGGTTTGGTACATGGTGCGCACGCGCGTCGGGCGCTCGTCTATCCATTTCATCACCGCGTCGTACGTGGGATGCATGTACGCGCACAGCATACCGTAGATCCACACGTATCGATCCAGTCCCGAACGGAACTCCCACTCATGCAAGGGTTTACCCTCCGGATGCGCCGGATTGACGTACCCGAATAAAAACGTAAACGGCGCAAAGACTCTCCTAAAGAGGCCTGGTATTTCCCACAAACACGCCGATACGACGACGCACGCCGCCATCTTGATCCATATCCACTTCGATTCTGAATTCTTCTCCCTTCCAATCGCCAACGCAAAGTACACGAACAGCGTGAACAGCGTGTGCATGGGACAAATGTAATACAGCATGTAGTTATTCTTCATCACCACGCACGTCACGAAGACGAAGAAATTCAACCGCCACATCATCTGCGCGAATCGCGTCGCCGTGAAATCTTTCTTGACGTAATAATACGAAAAGTTTCCGTATCCAGTCATCCACACGTACGCCGCGATGAAGACTCGAATCAGGTTGTACATTTCCCCGGCGTCGAAGTAGTGATACAATAAAAACAAAACCTGCATCCATCCCTTCATCTCCTCCGTCTGCTCTCGATGCAACGAACTCGTCGTCCGCGATTCCTTCAACGTCGTCCTCCATCCGTACGCCCCCAACGCCGCGAATATCGACAGCATGAGATCTCTATCGTAACTCTTCTTCGCCTCTCGCACCAGCCCCGTGCGATCGCAAAACCAAAACAAAAACATGATCACCCCGAGCTCGGCCCACGCCTGAATCGCCCCTCGACTCGCGCGCAACGCCTTTGGATCCAACATCAAACACCGCATCGCCGGCGACACGTACGCGCTCGCGCCACCGCGCGCGGCGTTCGAGGATATACCTCGAGACGCGTCGCCGGCGAGATCCTCCTCGTCGTCGCTCATCTTCCCGCGCTCGACATCCTCGCCCGACGCCGCGCGATCGAGCAAGCGCGCGCCGTCGGACGACGACGACGCGTTGACGTCGCCGTCGCCGTCTCGCGCCGCGCTCGCCGTCGGCGTCGACGCGCTCGCCGCGGGCGTCTTGGCGCCGAAACCTCGAGCTTCGCAATAGAGCTCGAGCGCGAACGCGACGAAGAGCGTCGCGGCGGCGCCCAGGTGCGCGGACTCGCGAAACATGACGATCGCGCGAGACGGCGACGGAGAGACGGAGACCACGCCGCGGTCTCTCGCGACTCGACCGCGGCGTCGAACTCTGACGATGAGATGTGATTCGGACAGACGATGGAAAATGGCATTCGTCCGCAGAGTCGCGCGCGTCCGACGCGTCGGTCGAGTCGCGCGAGACGGAGACGGGAGACGGGAGACGCGCATGTTTCGACGCGCGCGCGACGACGCGAGAGCGCGCGACGTCGACGCCGCCGCGTCCGCGCGCGAGCGTCGAGAGTACGACCGCGCGCGGCAACGGACCGTTGACGACGAACGGGACGCGCGCGCGCGCGGGTGGACGCGAGACGAGGATGCGCGCGCGCGCGAGGACGATGACGACGCGTGGTCGTCGCGCTCGCACGGCATGTCTGGACGATTGCGAGCGGCGTACGAACGCGTGGAGGCGACGGCGCGAGATTACGCGGGGGACTTGACGCGGGCGGCGGACGCGTTGCGACGGGAAATCGACGCCGAGCGAGCGAGAGAGATGGATGAGATCGAGGAGATGAAGCGAGAGGTGTTGCGAGCGAAGGATTTATTGGAGCGGGAGCGGTTGGATTTTGACGCGAGGCGGGCGATGCAAGAGGACGAGTTGACGCGCGCGTACGACGCGTTGCGAGACGAGCGAGAGGCGTTTGAACGCGAGCGGTCGCGCGTCGAGGGGGAGAAGATTAAATTTGAGACCGAGGTCAGGGCGCACGAAAAGTACGCGAGGATCGGGGGATCGATGCTGGGCGGGACGAGACCGTCGTCGTACGCGCCGAGTCATAGTTTTGCGGGCGAGGACGCGGACGCGAGAGGAGGGGAGGCGCGCGGCGAGAGTCCTCGCGGTGGGGCGGACGCGAACGTCGCCGCGTGGGTGGACGAGACGGTGAGAGACGCGCCTGGATTGTCCACGACGGCGAATAACGAAAATAGATGGAGGACGTCGAAGGATAAAGTGGCGATGTTGGCGCACGCGGTGGAGAACGCGACGCTGACCAAGACGGCGGAGACGCGCGCCGCCCAGGGAACCATCCCTGAGACTGCGCACGCGTCCGCGTTCGATGGCTTTGAACTCATCGGGCGCGTTCTGTGCATCGGCGGTTTGGAGCGCGGGAGCGATGTCCCTCTGCGCACGGTCGAGTACATGAAGCCGGGGGACGCGAAGACGAACAGTCATGTGAGCTGGAAACCGTTCGCGTCCCTGAATACGCCGCGAGCGTACGCCGCGTGCTCGACGACCGCCATCGGTGGATGCGTCGTCATCGGTGGGAGTGATGGTAACGAAGCGCTGCGGAGCGTGGAGGAATATCGCGAGAGCGTCGGGCAGTGGAGAACGGTCGACGCCATGAGCGTGCCAAGAATTTGGTGCGCATCCGCGATGATTGACGGCGTCACCTTCGCGTGCGGCGGCTACGACGGCGAATACTACCTGCACTCGATGGAGGCAAACAAAACGTTCGGCTCGATCGATTTCGGCGACACCGCCGGTCCGGACGACGCCGGCGTCGGTTCGCAGCCGTCCTCTTCGTGGGTCACGTGCGCGCCGATGAGCGAGGGCAGGGCCACGCTCGGGGTGTCCAACATGGGCGGGAAGCTGTACGCGGTGGGAGGATTCAGTGGAGCGGGAGCCATCTTAGACCTGTGTGAGGTGTACGACCCGCGTGCGGACGTGTGGACGACCGGTTGCGCCCTGAAGCACAAACGTCGCGACTTGGGCGTGGCGAGTTTGAGCGCCAGAGGCTTGATTGTCGCCGTCGGCGGCCGCGACGAGCGCAGCGTGCTCAATCTCGTCGAAGCGTACGACCCTCGCGAGTCAAAACGCGGATGGCGTGACTTGGCGTCCATGCGATATCGGAGACAGTTGCACGCCACCGTCGTCGACCCGTCGGGCGATGCGTTGTACGCCATAGGCGGTTTCGACGGCGTCGGCGCGATCTCCGCGGTGGAGGTGTACGACGTTCGAGCCGATAAATGGCGCGAAGTCGCGCCGTGCTCGACAGCGCGTCTCGGTGTGGTTTCTTGTTGCATTCCATGATCACGTGCGATACAGAACGTTGTATTAAGTACTTGAACTTTATGTGGTTGTTTTACATTGTCAACGTTCGCATCGATTATATCGGTTGTCGCTATCGCTATCGTGTCTCGTATTGAGAGAGTCAACAGTGGTGTCGCGTGTGACGATGCGGTGATTCATGCATCACTTCGGCTGCGGTGTGCCCATGCTGAAGACGTCTTTCATCGACGGTCGACTGGTAAGTTGCGGCGAAGGAGAGTCACACGGCGGCGGTGTGCCCATGCTGAAGACGTCTTTCATCGACGGTCGACTGGTAAGTTGCGGAGAAGGAGAGTCACTCGTGACGGTGGACGCCTCGGGTTGGTCGTCTGACAATTTGATGTCCTTCTTCGAAAAGGTTCGTTTCAGCAAGCCGGGATTCGCCGCCCTCTCGGCTTCCTTCTTCGCCTTGGCGGCCTTTTGCTTCGCGAGCTCGGCTTTCATTTGCTTCGAGAGGACGGCACCCAGGAGCCCGGTGAGAGAGCGTTCGTTTTCGCGAGAGTGATCGTGCTTGGGCATGAGTTTACTGGCCGCCTTGGCGAATTTTCTCGCCGCGCCTCGTTTTTGAAGATCCTGTATGCCTCGCCTTCTTTGTTCCGCGCGAGACGCCATCTTTTTGCGGAGATCCTCTGGTATCGCGCTCGGTGGAATTGCTTCCATATCGTAGTCTCCTTTAGCCACGACCTCTTCGACGTCGTGTTCGAGCAAGCTCAGATCGTACGCGGCGACTTCGGCGGCGTCCTGGGTGGACATGGATTCCTTCGCGCGCTCCAAGTACGCAGCCAACGCGGCTTCGCGAGTGATACCGAGCTTATCGGCGTATTCTTGCAGAGAGGTGGCGCAGTGTGAACCCACAGTAGACGTGATGGCGTACACGGGGAGGATAAACAGCGCACTGTGCAATAACACCAGGAAATCCACGGCGAACAAAATCCACGCCGTTTGCACGCTCATGCCTGCTTGGGACATTAACCAGTTCTTATCTTGCCAAAGGCTAAATATCAACATGGATAACGAAATAGCGTTCTCGAATAAGACGAACTGATACGCCTTGAGCAAGAGGCGCGGGCGACCGAGCCAGAAGAAGTTTTGCGAGTCAATCTCTTGGCGCAGTTCGCGTCTTCGCATGGTGGGCGATTTTTCGATGGCGATGTCGCCGTCGTCTTCTTCCTCCTCTAATTCTATGTCGTCGGAGAAACGCTCGTATGCGGCTTGCGACAGGCGCAGCGCCACGCTTTCGAGCATGGTGCCCACGAAAAGCATGATGCCGAGGCACACGAGACCGGCGGGTAAGAAGAGCGCCTCGGGGATGGTCACGAAGACGGTGGCCATGCACCACATCAAAACCGTCATACCAATCAGGGAGCTCATATCTTCCTCCATGGACTCTCGCAGGTAATCGTAAAAGTTAAAGTCGTGCGTCGCCCCCGTGCGTTCCAAGAAAAGTCGTCGCAGAGACAGGTACATTTCCTTGTTCACGCTGAATCTGAACTGCGACCAAAACGCGCGCCACACCAAGCTGGCGACGCCGGTGGTGTTCCTCGGATTAATCTTCGGATTCAACGCGATCACCTTGATGTCACCCGCCGTCTCCCACTTTCGCCACTGTCGCAGCTTCCACGAGCACATCGACGTGCTGATCGCCACGTACACCACGTGCGTGCACGCCAACAAAAAGATGAAAATGTGCGTCTGGTGCAACACTGTCGCGCTCCACAGCGACTTCTCACCCGCCGGACAGTAATCATCCCCCGCCGCGTACTTGTACTCGATACAAATCTTCAACAACCCCTCCTGCGACACTTGCAACAGCAGCGACAGCATTCCGAGCAACATGAGCTCCAACTGCAGGTGCTCGAAGACGTGCAGCAACGCGCTTCGCTTATTCTTGTGCAGCGTGCGCGAGATGCCGACGTTGATCCTCGACAAGACGATAGATAACAGCGCCAGCGCGGCGAAGAGTCCGCCCAACTCGTACCCTTTCGTCTTACTCCATCCATCCGAGGATCCTCCGCCTCCACCGGCCATGACGACGCGCGCGGTTGTTTCGATTCCAAAAGACGTTTCCAACGAAACACGATTCCGACGGCTCACACGCGCGACGACCGCGTCTTTCGCGCGCGGGAACGTCCGTGGGATCGAAGTGCGAGCGATCGTCGACGCGGTCGTCTCGCGCGTCGCTCTGGCGACGCGCGAGACGCGACGACGCGAGGTAGCAGTCGGCGCGCCGCCACGTGTGCACGCGATTTACAATAAGATGTACTTTTCGGTCATACAGCGCGTATTTGACTATATTAAACATCTTTGTAATATATCGGCTGTTTGTAGTAGTGTGGTTGGTGTTCGGACAGACGGCACGAAGCGCCAAACCGCCCGACGACGGCGCCGCGCGCCGCACACGCCCTCGCGCGCGCGACGACGAGCGCGACGATACCGAGGCGCGAGACCGACGCGCGCGCTTTTTACCATCCTCGACGCGCGCGCGAGTCGTCGTCACCGCTCGCGAACGACGCTCGAGCGAGAGATTTCCTCGCGGAAAAGTAATCAGGGGGGGGGGCGACACACGCCCGCGTCCTCCGCGTCGCGTCGCCATGCCGAAACGGTTGGTGTCGCAGGGCGTGCTCCCGGATGTGTTTCAAAAGTACATCATGAAGTACCTCGACGACACGGACTGTAACATCCTGTCGAGGGTGTCGCACGGGTGCCTGGACGCGGTGATCGAGTCCGGGCGCGACCCGGTGTGCCCCATTCGCGTGAGTAAATTCGTGAGTTCGCCCAACATGTTGCGGTGGGCGAAGGAACAGGGAGTGCCGTGGGATTGGCGATTGTGTCGAGCGGCGGCGGCGAGCGGAAAGTTGGAGAGCGTGCAGTGGTTGCGAGAGCAAGGCTTTTACAGCGGGCCAAAAGCCGGCGAGTGGGGGTACACGGACGGGTGTCCGTGGACGGCGGAGACGTGCGTGGCGGCGGCGCGTGGAGGGCATCTGGAAATTCTCAAGTGGGCACACGCGCACGGGTGTCCGTTGAACTCGGCGGTGTTCGCGAACGCGGCGAATGGGGGGTATTTTGAGATGATGGTGTGGTTGCGCGAACGCGGGTGTCCGTGGGACGACATGACGGCGATTTGCGCCGCGAGAGGGGGTCATTTAGAGATTTTACGATGGTTAAAGGCGGAAGGATGTCCGTGGGGATCGGCGGTGTGCGCCAAGGCGGCGAAGAACGGCCAGCTCGCGGTGTTGAAGTGGTTGAAGAGACACAATTTCCACTGGCACTCGAGCGCCATTCAATACGCCGCCGAGGGTGGGCACTTGGAGGCGCTCAAGTGGTTGCGAAGCGAGGGCGAGATGTGGGACGAACAGGCGGTGTGGGACGCGGCCAAGGGTGGACACTTGCACGTTTTGCAGTGGTTGCGCGAAGAAAACTGTCCGTGGCCGCACTCTGCCGGCGACGTCGCGGCGCGTTTCGGCCATCTCGACTGTCTCAAATTTCTCGTCTCGTGCGGCGGCGTGTTGCACGATTGGACGTGTCAAGAGGCAGCCGTGGGCGGTCACTTGGACATGCTCAAGTGGTTACGTACGCAAGGATGCCCGTGGAACCTGTGGACCTGCGTGCAAGCCGCGCGTCACGGACACTTGGACGTGCTCAAACACGCGCACAAGCAGGGGTGCCCCGTGGACGCGCGCGTGTGCGCCGCCGCCGCCTACGGGGGCCACGTCGAGTTGCTCGAGTACTTGCGCGCGGAAGAGGTGCCTTGGGACGAACAAACGTGCGCGTACGCCGCGCTAGGTGGTCACCTGAGCGTGTTGCAGTGGGCGCGCGCGCGCGGATGCCCGTGGAACATGTACACGTGCGAGTACAGCGCGTGGGAGGGTAATTTACACATTCTCAAGTGGGCGCGTCAGCACGGGTGCCTGTGGAACTCTCGCACGTGCGCGTTCGCCGCCATGGGTGGGCATCTCGACGTGTTGAAGTGGCTTCGTCAGCACGGGTGTCCGTGGGACGGTTGGACGATTCAAAAGGCGACCGAGGAGGGCAACTTTGAATTGCGCGACTGGGCCGTCAAGCATGGGTGCGCGACGATGTCAGCGTCCACTGAGTTTAACCTCTCGAACGATCCGAACGATGAATTCTTGCAAATCGTCGACGGGTAATACCACGGAATGCATGTAGGATGACGATACGCATCGCGCGCTGCGCTGTTCACTATTTACACATAAGCCCTCTACGCACGCGCGCAACTGTAAAAAATTACTACTACATCAATTCACGCACCCTCGCGCTTCACAGTCGCGACGTCTCCAACGCTCGAGACGCGACGTCGCTCACGACGTCGACGGTTGAGAGCGATGGAGCGATCTTGCCTTTTCGAAACACTCGGTCGCGCGCTCGACGCCGTCGTCGAGGGCGTCACCGGCGAGTTTATACGCGTTCCCGAGCTGTATCCACACGCGCGCCTCGTCGTCGGCGCTCGCCTCGCGCGCCTTGGCGAGCGCCGATTCGCGGTGCAAGTTGAACGCCTCTGCATCGCCGCCGGCGAGAAGAAACGCGCTCGCGACGTTACCGTGAGCTTGCGCTAAGCGGCTGGGCGTCGACGATTCGTCCGATTCCAGCGTTTTCAGCTCGCGAATCCAACATCTCGCCGCGAAATCGGGACGTCCCGAACGAAACAACGCCAAACCCGAACGGTTGTACGCGCGAGCCGCGTGTGCGAGTTTCCCGAGCTTTTCCGCCGCCTCCGCCGCGGTGCTGAGAAGCGGCGCGCACCGCTCCCAATCTCCAATGTCGTATAAAATCATCCCCGCGTCGAACAAAGACTCAAACTGTGCCTCGTCGCTCGTCGACTCGCTCGCGCAATCCAACGCCGCCGTCAACTCTTTGCGACACTGTTCCTTCTCACCCTTGGCCGCGTGCACTCTCGCCGCGAGCGCGTGTACTTTCGCGCTTTCCGCCCCGCCCTCTCGCTTCGCCCGCTCCAACGCGGGTCGTAAATAATGCAAACACTCGTCGAATCTCTTCGCCGTCAGGTACGCTCTCGACAGCGTCACGCGCACGCTCGCCGTCAATGTCTCATCCTCCTCTCCGATGGCGAACACGATCGCGTCCTCCAGCGCCTCTATCGCATCATCCAGCGTCTGTCCGCTCACTCCAGCCTCGCACGCCTCGATCCCGCGCGGTATCACCTCCTCTTCAATCTTTCGTCGCTCGCTTGCCTTGGCGTGCGCTTTTTCCTCCGCCGTGGGCATGCGAGGCGGTTCCAACGGTCTCTTCACCGGTTTCGCCGTCGGATCCGCGACGCACGTCGCCGAGTGCGTCGACCACACCGCGCGCTGACACGCGGCGTTACAGAAATACGCGCGTCGACACCGCGAGCACTTCAATAGGGAATCGTGGGCGACGCCGCAGTTGAGACATCGGGGCGCGCACTGGGGCGTCGCGTCGTTCTCGCGACTCGCTGCGTCGTCGTCGACGTCGTCCGAATCGGATAACGCGTATTTGGCCAACGCGGCGTCGATCGCGGACGACATGGCGCGCGCGCGACGACGATCGGGCGCGTCAGAGTGAGGTGGGCTCGAAAGACGGCGACGTCGACAGTTTACATGAGCGACACGGATGCGTCTCTAGAGATGCCCGGATGCGGTCTCACGCCGCCGTCCGCGCGCGAGGGTTCGACGAAACGGGCGATGAAACGAGCGAGGTTCTTTTCCAGGACGTCCGGCTCGGTCTCGTAGAGATTCATGACGCCGGCCATGACGAGGGCGAATAAATACGACTCGAAATTCGGCACGCGCGGGAGCATGCCTTTGTGGACCAACAGCAACACGAGGGAATCCATGGCGCGCGGGACGATCCATAAGGTTAGGTCCGTGCGCCTGGTGTCGTTTTCGACGAAGAGAGCGGTGGAGGCGACGGCACCGGCGATGTAGTACAACGCGCGGTGATCGCGGACGCCGGCGTTTCTGTGCGCGCACACCACGCTCATGTATAAACCGACGTACGTCGAGAGCATGGCTGTGCTTCGAACGGTGGCTTTCGTCGCGCGATAGAGCGTTCTGATCGGTTGGCTCATCGCTTTCGTGAAGTTGAGCACCATATACGGGACGTAGTGTATGGAAAAGTAAAAGGGGAAACACTTTCGAAACGTCCCGAGCGACGAGTAGGCGACGTGCGACGAGCACCACAGCTTACCCGTACTCTTGTGCGTGTGCTCGCACCCGACCAGGGCGCTCGTCGCACCCTTTTGCGCGCTCTCTCGCACCATGCTCAGCGTTTTCTTGTCGATCGGTCCCGCTTGCACGATGAAGTTCCAAAATCCGGCGTCGAGCGTATCGGGCCGCATGACGTACGCGTACATAATCTGCGCCGAAGAAAGCGCGAAGAGCGCAAAGTTGGCGTGTTTCCACGATCCCGTACCTTTTTGTAACCACGTGCGCTCCTTTTGCGCGCTCGCGAACCCAGCCTGCGCGAGCTTGGCGAGCAAAAACAACGAAAACGCCCGACGATACTTTGGCTTGAGGAAAAAAATGGACAAACCGGCGACGCCTCCCGAGATGGCGGCCGCGGACTCCGGCGTGAACGGATCTTTGATCGCGCGCGCGATGGACGGCACGTGCGCGTACTCCGCGTACGACGCCGGCGCCGCGTCGTTTTTCCGCGCGCTCGACTGTACTTTTCTCACGTCGAACGCCGTGGCGTAACACAACCAACACCGCGTCGCCGAGTACCCGCCGACGAAAAACGCCGTGAACAACCCGAATCGAACCGCGTCTTCTCGATATTTTAACGACGACTCGCCGACCAAATGCTTCAAATCGTACGCTTTCCGCGGATCTCGTCCTCGCAACGTCCGCACCGCGTGCGCCGCCAGACTGATCCCCGCCCTCGTCATGTACGCCGTCGTGAACCCGCGCCACGCCAACGACAGCGCGTGCGACGCACACGTCGGTCCATCGTACTCATCCACCCCGTTCACCCCCCCCACCGTCGACGTCTCGTCCATCGACGCGCCGCTCGCGCTCGCGCGTCTCCCGCGCTCTCTCGCCGCGCGCGCGTGTTCGCACGGACACCTGTACCTCCAATCCCCGAACCCACCGCTCCCGCGATACTTTAAATCCTCCGGCACCGAACACCCGAGCTTCGGGTGCGGCGCCATGCCGTACACGACGGGCGATTTCGTGCGCCGCGCGCCCGCCGCGCGCCTCCGCGCCGACGAAGACGAAGACGAAGACGCCTCATCCTCGCTCACCTCCCCCCTCGACCCCGACGACGCGACCGCGCGCGCGCGCCGACGACGACGACCACCACCACCACCCCCACCGTTCGCCGCATCATCTTCATCTCGCACTCTCGCGTCGTTCGCGCGTCGTCCCCATCGTCGTCTCGACGTCTCGACCCCGCCCGCATTCCCATCATCATCATCATCATCGTTCACACGCGCACGTCGTCTCTCCGCGCGTCTCTCCGCGCGAACGCGTCGCGCGTCGTCGCCATCGTCATCGGTCGGCGGCATCGTCGTCTCCACCGTCGTCGTCGTCGTCTCCACCGTCGTCGTCGCGCACTCACGGGGTCGTTCGTAACCGTTTTTCGTCCCGCCGCCCTTTTCGTCGCGGTCGTCTCATAGTCTTATTGGACGCGCGAGTATGTCTTTTTATGTAAAGAACCAATCGACCGATCACGACCCAACGAGGTGTCCCTCCCTTCGTCACCCACGTCGAGGGGACGCGACCACCGCGTCGCGCGTCGGGACGCTCGCGACGACGCGACGCGACGACGCGCGACGACGCGCGCCGAAAAGAACGAGGCAAAAAATAATACTCGTGTACTAAGCGCATCGTCGTCGAATCGTGCGCGACCGCGCGCACCCGTGGATCGATTGATTCATTTGTTCAACCATCCACCGCCGATCGTTTCAAGGCGTCGTCGACGTGCGCG
>Ga0255774_10000105_pt1 | contig 77868 bp, 47 predicted proteins | sample 101ome_17_FD_179972 | JGI IMG/M metagenome (GOLD analysis project Ga0255774, IMG submission 179972) | Coastal salt marsh microbial communities from the Groves Creek Marsh, Skidaway Island, Georgia - 101407AT metaG (version 2) | ecosystem: Environmental > Aquatic > Marine > Intertidal zone >... | reverse complement strand
GATCCAACAGTCGTCCTCCGCGTTGTGTCGCTCGACCTCCTCTGCGGTGAAATACTTGACATCCTTCTTACGCTCGACCGGCGGTGGCGGCGGCGGCACCGTCGTCGTCGTCGTCGTCGGCGGCGGCGGCGGCGGTGTCTTCGTCGTCGACTTCACCACGCGCTGCGCCGACTCCATGATTTTCACGCGAACCTCGGACGTGTCGACGCTCTCGTCCTCGTCGTCGTCGCGCATCATCCATCCGCCGGCGCCGGCGCCCGGCTCGATGGGATGTTCACACGCGACGTACGTCGTCCCGTTCGCGCGCGTCGCCGCGAGCGAGAGTTTCACGACGTACTCGCAGTTGTTTCTCTCTCCCGACGGCGTCCACGCGAGCGCGCTCGGTTGCGCGTTTCCGGCGTCGTCGAACGCGCGACTTTTCAGCGAACGCGCCGCGGCGAGCGCGCGCGTCGGCGCGGCGTACGACCACAGCGTCCATCCCCAGTGTTTCCCGTGCGTCGACGGTGGACACGGACGACGAAGGGTCGTCTCGAGCCACGTGCGTCCGTCGTCGAGGGTGATCTCGACGCGAGAAACGGCGCGTCCACCGCCCGCGTAGGCGTATCCTTTGATTTCGTAGCGCTCGGCGTCGAGCGGGACGTACTCGTCGTGCGCGGGCGACGTTACGGCGCTGTTCACACAGAGTTCAGTGAACGCGCGGTCGAGTGGTCTCGTCGTGTCCTCGTCGTTGTGCGCGTGCGCGGTGACGCGAATCGACGTGAGATGCTTCGTCGCCGACTCGTCCACCGCGCCCGGCGCGACGAGACGAAGCGGAAATCCTTGATCCGGTAATAATCTCTCTCCGTTTTGTGCGTAGCACACGAGCACGTCCGCGGCTGGATCGAGCGCGACGTGCAGAGGCATGTACACGCACGGCGCCGGCGCGTCCGCATCGTCCGACTCGCCTCGAACGCCCTCGAAACGTACGAATCGTCGCGTCGGCGTCGGCTCCGTCACGCCTCGCTCGACGAGCAACGCGCGCAGCGGCACCCCCGTCCACAACGAATTCCCCACCGCCCCCGGTCCCCACCGCGCACCATCGATCTCACGCACCGCGTGCGCCTCCTTGGATCGATTTCCCGCGCGCGCCACCGCGCACGCCAACGTCCTCGACGGCGCGCGCGTCAACGCGTCGAGCGAGTACGTCCGTCTCCGCCGCCGCGCGTCGTCCACCTCAATCGTCAGCGTGTGCGTCTCCCACTCGCACCGCGGCACCGCACCGATGTTATGCACGAAGTGCACCTCCGCCGGCGTCACGGCGCCGCACCGCATCAACCGCGTCGTCGGCGGTTCGCTCGCGCGTCCCGTCGTCGCCTCCACCACCACCACACCCGGGTGTCGCGCCACCCAGTGATCGCGCGTGTTCACGTCGCGCGCGAGCGGCGTCGTCGCCTCGCGTCTCTCCCGCGCGATCGAGCCGTAATCACCGCCGTTTTTCAACACGTCGCGCTGCACGACCACGTCGTCGAGCGACCGCACGACGGGTCGTCTCTCATCGTCATCATCACCTCTCGTCATCACCGTCGCGGGCGCGTCACCGCGTCGACGCCCGAACGCGCCGACCACGGCGTCGCAGAGTCCCATCGCGCGTTCGACGCGATGGAGTCTATTTTTATCCCTCGCACCCCGCGCGCGTGGCGTCTCACCGATCGTCGCGTCGTCGTGTGTCGTCGGTCGACGCACCGTCGACGCACCGTCGACGCACCGTCGCGCCCAAAGCGCCCAAAGCGCCCATTCGATCCCATCCGATCCCACCCTCGCGCGTCCGTCGACGACCTCGCGCGCGCACCGCCGACGCCTCGCGACGGTCGGGGCGTTTGTATCACACTCATCGATCGAGCGATCGGTCGACGATCGGTCGACGCGCGTCCATCGTCGACCGACGCCGCGCGCCCCCAAAAAAAAGAATGCAACGCGCGCGCGAGGGACGGGAAACGACGCGGTGGATAGAGGGGACTCGTGGTGAGTCATGAACGGTCAATGGGCGTCCCCGCGGTCGACCGCCGGGTGAAACGTCGCCAAGTGTCGGTGATCGCGTGATGGGTATATATATACTTTGAATATGAGGGTGGAGACTTTTTTATGTATACGGTCGACCACCCGCGCGCGTCCGCGGTCGAGCGACCGCGCGCGCGACGCGATACGGTGACGCGCGCGGTGGTGAACTCGACCGCTGACGCGGGTGCGACGGACGCTCGTTGGAAAAAAAGGTTTTCGTGCGACAGACGCGCGGGGTCGAGACAGTGGTCGTCGGTCGTCGACGACGCGCGCTGATCGATCGATTCATCGGTTCGAGTGATTTGATAATCTTCGGAAGCGTCGTCATCATGTCGACGTCCGCGTCCGCGTCGTCGCGCGTCGTCGACGTGATGACGACGAGGACGAGACGACCGCGAGGGATGTCGTCGTCGTCGACGACGCGCGCGTCTCGAACGGTGAGGTGCGGTGCGGTGGCGGAACCGGGACGCGAGGCGGCGGAAGCGGCGGACGAGCGCGCGCGCGGGACGCTTCGATGGAAGGTTGACGACGCCGCCGATCTCAAGGCGCACAACGAGAAAACCATCTCGCGATACGCGAATTTTCCCGAACCGGATCGCGCGGACGCGCACGTGGAGAGAGACGCGGATGGGTATTACGTCGTCAAGGAGGAGTGGCGAAAACCGACGAATCCGTTTGAAAAGTTTAAGCTCGCCAAGGATCCGATGAAGACGTTGATCGGATTGAACGAGATCGAGGCCATGGCGGAGGCGAGCGCGAAGGATTTCAAGGCGTGGGACGAATCATTGAACGATCCGGACGAGACGGATCAACGACCGAAGTGGGCGGGATTGTTTCACAGACGCAAGGGACACTACGGTCGATACATGATGCGACTCAAGCTTCCGAACGGGCTCTTAAACTCGACGCAAGCGCGATATCTCGCGAGCGTGATCGAAAAATACGGCGACGATGGATGCTGCGACATCACGACGAGACAGAACATTCAGCTTCGCGGGGTTGAGCTCAAGGATGCGCCGGAAATTTTGAGACGATTGGAAGAGTTAAACTTGTGTTCGTTGCAGAGCGGTTTGGATAACGTGCGCAACGCGACGGGGAATCCGCTCGCGGGATTCGATCCGCGCGAGATCGTCGACACGCGTCCGTACACGCTCGCGATTCAGGATTACGTCACGGGAGGTGGACGCGGGAACCCAGCCATCGCGAATTTGGGACGCAAGTGGAACGTGTGCGTCGTCGGGAGCAGCGACTTCTTCGAGCACCCGGACATTAATGATTTAGCCTTCATTCCGGCGGAAAAGGATGGTAAGCTCGGCTTCAATCTCATCGTCGGTGGCTTTATCTCTTCGCAACGCGCCGCTGAGTCCGTCTCTCTCGACGCGTGGGTTCCCGAGAATGAAGTCGTCGCCGCCACGCACGCCGTCTTGACGACGTTTCGCGACTACGGCCATCGCGGCAACCGTCAAAAGTGTCGCATGATGTGGCTCATCGACGAGATGGGTCTCGAGAATTTCCGCGCCGAGGTCCAATCGCGCATGCCGAGCGGAGAGATGCAGCGCGCGGCGACGGAGGATTTGATCGATCGAGACGCGCCTCGTCGAAGTTACGTCGGCGTGCACGCGCAAAAGCAAGACGGGTTGAGCTGGATCGCCGCCGCCGTTCCCGGCGGTCGCATGCAACCGGAGGATCTCAAGGAGTTGGCCGATCTCGCCGACGAATACGGCACCGGGGAGATTCGTCTCACTGTGGAGCAAAACTTCATCGTGCCCAACGTGCCGAACGACAGAGTCGACGCCATTTTGAACGAACGTCTGTTCCGCGAGTACACGCCGTTTCCGGGAAAGCTCGTGTCCAACATGGTGGCGTGCACGGGGAACCAATTCTGTGGATTCGCGCAGATTGAGACGAAGCGTCAGGCGCTCGAGATGGCGGAACACTTGGAGAGCGTGTTGGAACTGTCGAAAGACGTGCGCATGATTTGGACCGGATGCCCGAACTCGTGCGCTCCGGTGCAAGTCGCCGACATCGGGCTCATGGGCGCGCAGGTGAAAAATCCGACGGGCGAAAAGGGCATGGTGCCGGGCGTGAACATTTTCATCGGTGGTACCGTCGGCCCGAACGGACATTTGAAGGAAAAGCCGGAGATTGAAAAGGTGCCGTGCTCCGAGTTGAAACCGGTGCTCGAGGAGATTATGATTGAACGATTCGGCGCGACGCGCAAGGCGACGCCGACGACGAACCCGGGTCGGGCGTCTCGATGGAAGATTAACAAGTCGGCGCAATACACCAAGGGCGTGCCCAAGGCGATGGGTAAGGCGACGCACATATGCACGGGATGCGGGTACATTTACCAAGAGACCAAGCCGTTCGGGGAATTACCCGACGATTACGTGTGTCCGTCGTGCAGCGCGCCCAAGTCGAAATTCGAGGCGATGAAAACCGAGGAGACGCCGACGAGCGCGCGTCCGGTCGTGGAGTACCCCGAAGGCACGCTCGTCGCGCTGAAACCGGGTGAGACGATCAAGTTGAAGCTCATCGAGAAGGAACAAGTCACCGCGAACAGCGTGCGCGTGCGCTTCGAGCTTCCGTCCCCGGAACACGTGCTCGGACTTCCGGTGGGCCAGCACGTCGTGATGACCATCGACGGCGTCTCTCGTCCGTACACGCCCATCTCTCGCGACGCGGATAAGGGTTTCATGGATCTTCTCGTGAAGATTTACGACCAGGGCGCGTTGACCCAAAAGTTGAACGCCGTCGAAATCGGCTCCACCGTCGACTTCGAGGGACCAAAAGGTCTCGTCACCTACACGGCGCGCGGCGAATTCTCCACGCGAAACCCGGCGACGGGCGAAATCGCAAAGAAATCGTGCAAATCCATCGCCATGATCGCCGGAGGCACGGGCATCACCCCCATGCTCCAAGTCATTCGTCAAATTTTCAACGACGTCGGTGACACCACGCGCGTCAACGTCTTGTTCGCCAACGTCTCGTCCGCCGACATTTTGATGAAGAAGGAACTCGACGCGCTCGCGAGCGCGCACAAAAACTTGACGGTGCACTACGCCATCGACGCCGACGAACCCGGTTGGACCGGCGAGGTCGGGTACGTCTCCGCGGACATGATTAAAAAGTGCGAATTGTTGAAGCCGAGCGGTCTGTTGAATAAACTCTTTGGCTCGGCCGACGGAGTCGACGAAGAAACCGCCGTCCTCGTGTGCGGTCCGCCGGCGATGGTCGAGAAAGCGGTCGTGCCCGCGTTAGACGCGATGAATGTGCCCATCGATTCTCGCATCTTCTTTTAAACACGAACGATTCATGTGCAATACAAATCTAAGCCGCGCGAAAGAAAAAATTCTGCAAAGCGCGTCCGCGTCGTCGCGCGTCGCGGCGCGAACTCGCCGCGCCTTCCCCGCCTCCTTCGCGTCTCCCCTTCGGGCACTCGCGCGCGCGTCGACGGAAACGTGGTGAACGGTCGTGGTTGTGAATACCATGTTTGAATCATCAAAATTACAAGCTAGAGAGACGTCGTCGACGCGTCTCGCCTCGTAGCGGAGAAATCAACGCGCGCGCGTTACGTGCGCGGCGACTTTACGACGACCACGCCGCCGCCGCGGCGGTTTGCTTCTTGTAATCGTACCACGTACCCGCGGTGGCGACGATGATGGAAAACGCGATGAAAAAGCTCATCGTACCGACCAAGTTGGTCGGCAACCGGTCGTACGTGTCGACCTTGAACGCGCACGCGTCGTTCGCGTACGACGTGTACCCGCCCGTCGAGTCTTTACTCAACACTTGAATCGTGTACGTCGCCGGCGCGATGTTCAACTCCACCGGAATCGTCACCGACGTCCCCGTGGCGCCGACGACGAGATTATCCTTCTCGACCGCCGTTTGCTTGCACTTTTTATTCTTTTTCACCGCGTCCTTGTACTTGCGCCACGGCTTGGACGCGATATCCGTGTAGCACAGCTTCACGTCCACCGTATCCCCGGCGTTCACCCCGGTCCACGCCACCGTGATCGAGTCCACGCCAGCCTTGACCGTTTGCGTGTTCGCGACGCACGCGGAGGTCCCGAACGACACGCTCGGCGTGATCGTCGGCGCCGCACCGGACGCGATGGCGGCATCCATGGCGCTGTACGTGCCGTACGTCGCGGCGTTTGCACCGATCACGGACGCGCTTCCACTCACGAGCGCGAGCGCACCGATCGCGAGCGTCTTTTGCATCGTCATTCTCTTCGTCGTCGTCATCACTTCGTCGTCCGTCGGTGTGTCGTCGCGGTGTGTCGCGCGCGTCGTCCCGTCGCGCATCGTCGTCGTCCCCGTCGCGTCGACCGACGCGTCGCGTCGACCGACGCGTCGTTTCGCGTCCTCTCTCACAAAACGCGCACGCTGTTCGTACGACGTACAGAAGGCGGTATATACCCCATGAAGAAGAAGACAAACATCACGGTGTGTACAAATACATACTCCCCTCCACCAGTACGTCAACGCGGTGTCGGTCTCTACCGGTCACGCACGAGTCATGACCCATCGCGACCCCTTATACCCGACCCGACCCCGACGGTTCGCGTCGTCCCCTCGCGACAGTTCGCGACGGTTCGCGGGGTCGTCGACCCTACTCTCGTGGTGAGTCATGACCGGTCGATGGATTGGAGACGTCTCGATCGATCGATCGATCGAAAGAACGCGTCGAGTCGACGGATGAACGACATTCACACGCGCGCGCGCATCGACCGTCGGTCGTCGTTCGTTCGTTCGTTCGCACGCGCATTCGTCCGTCATGGCGCCGCAAGAGACACAATTTAACGTCGATGTCGACAGGTGCGCGCGATCGCGCGAGCGCGCGAGAGAGGACGACGAGAGGGGACGATCGCGCCATCGTTCATTCATTCATAATCGCGAGTCGCGGTCGACCGACGATCGAATGCGAATGTCGATGGATGACGCGACGCGACGGAGACGCCGACGACGCGCGATGGAGATTAGCGATGGAGATGCGTGATTGAATTTACGTTGCGTCGCGTCGTCGCGTCTTCGTCGTCGAAGCGCGGTCGATGCGCGAGAGCCGACGGTGGTGAAGACGCGCGCGCGACATCGACATCGGTCGGTCGGTCGGTCGGTCGTGTGGTGAAGACGAAAGGGAGACTTTTCGGCGGCGAAGACGCGACGCCGGGTGACGGCGGACGGATGGACTGACGGGATTTGTTTGTAACGCGCTCGCAGTGAACACAAGGCGACGAAACTGAACATTTTCAGCTTCGATCGACCGCATCACATGTCCTTCCACATGTCGTGGTTGGGCTTTTTTATCTCCTTTGTCTCGACGTTCGCCGCGGCGCCCATGTTGCCGGTGATTCGGGAAGATTTAGGTCTCACGAAGCCGCAGTTGGCGAACGCCGGTCTCGCGGCGGTGACCGGGACGATCATATGTCGGGTGATGATGGGCACGGTGTGCGACGTCATCGGTCCGCGTTTGGGATTGTCTGTGATTCTTTTGTTTACCGCGCCGTTTTGCTTCGCCATGTCCATGGTGACGGGTTTCGAAGGTTTCCTCATCTGCCGTTTGGGCATCGGTCTCGGTCTCGCGACGTTCGTCGCGTGTCAATTCTGGATGTCGTGCATGTTCAACGGTAAGGTTGTCGGTGTCGCGAACGCGACCGCCGCGGGTTGGGGTAACTTGGGCGGCGGCGTCACGCAATTCTTAATGCCGGGCATCTACGCCATCTGCTTCGCCGCCACCGAGAAACGCGCCTTCACCGCGTGGAGATGGGCGTACATCTTCCCGGGTCTCTGCCACACCTTCGTCGGCCTCGCCGTCATGTTCCTCGGGCAAGATTTGCCGGATGGTAACTACAAGGTGCTCACCACCTCGGGCGCGCTCGAAAAGAAATCCTCCGCCAAGGTGAACTTGATCGGCATGAAAAACTACCGCATGTGGGTCATGGTCGCCACCTACGGCTTCTGCTTCGGCGTCGAACTCACCATGAACAACATCGTCGCCGGTTACCTCTTCGATCAATTCGGTGTCTCCCTCCAAGTCGCCGGTGTCCTCGCGTCGTGCTACGGTTTGATGAACTTGTTCGCGCGCTCCGTCGGCGGTTTGCTCTCCGATTGGTCTGCCACCCGATACGGTATGCGCGGTCGCCTCTGGACCTTGTGGTTGACTCAAACGCTCGAAGGCATTCTTTGCATCTTCATGGGTCTCTCCAACAAGAACTTGGGTGCGACGATCGCCTTCATGGTCTTCTTCTCCATTTGCGTGCAAGCGTCCGAGGGCGCGTCGTACGGCGTCGTCCCGTTCATCTCTCGACGTGCCCTCGGTGTCGTCTCGGGTTTCATCGGTGCCGGTGGTAACGCCGGTGCGACCATCTCCACCGCGGCGTTCTTCACCAAGGACTCCATCGAGACGTACGAAGGTCTTCAATACCTCGGTTACACCGTCATCGGCGTGACGGCGCTCGTCACGACGATTCACTTCCCGATGTGGGGTTCCATGTTCTTCCCGCCTTCCAAGGATGCCACGGAAGAGGATTACTACATCCACGCTGAATTCTCTCCCGAAGAAATCAAGGCTGGCCTCGCCGCCCCGGTCCAAAAGTTCTGCGACAACTCTCGCGGCGAACGACCGGTTTGGAAGCGCGAGCTGCTCGCCGCCGAAGACAAAGCGACTCCGTAAACGAGCGCTGCGCTCAATCTTGTTATGGCATGACGTGCACGTCAGAATCGCATGTAACTGTAATGTCTACTCACATTCTTCATTTTATGTTTACGCACAACTTCTACTAGTAATATATCTACTGTGTTGCCTCGACGGATCCCACCTCGATGCGTCGCTGAATCTCCATGAGCAGGTGCGTCCCCGCACCGGCGGCGAATCCGATCGCCGTGCTCTTCGTGGCGACCGTCACGGCCGCGGTGACCATGACGAGATATTTTTGATGCTGCTGCCATCCAGGTTTTGTTTTCAATCCCATACCCATGAGCTCGAGGCTCGACGAAAACAACATGACGCCGAGAATGTTCTTCGGGAAGCGTTCGAGCAAGTGCGTGAGCGAGCTTCCGAACACCAACCCGAGAATGAGTTTACACGCGCCCAAAAACGCGATGGACCCTCCGCCTCGAGCGCCGAACGCGTACTGCGCCGCTAATCCGCCCGCACCGTGACACGACGGCATGGCGCCCATCCAGCACCCGACGATGTTCATCACCCCGACGCTCGTCGCCACCGAACTCGGCGACGCAGGCAAATCCGGGAACAACTCTTTACTCAGCGCGCACACGGAAATGACCGAATTGAGCGTCGTCAACGGCAGTTGCGGCACGCCCGCGCGAACGATGCCTCGCCGAATCTCAGCGCGCGACGCGTTCAACACTTTGGGCGTCGATGGACCAAATCGCAACCCGTTCAGCGCGCCCTTTTTCGTCATCGCCATGACGATCCCGACGCCGACGAGAATAAGCGCCGTGGGCACGTAGTGTCGCGCGCGCCTTTTCCTTTCTTTGGCCTCCGTCGTCGACACCCCCAACTCGCCCGCGCCCGCGCCCGCCGGGGTCGTCGCCGGCGGATACTCGGGCGCGCACGCGTACATGACGCCGCAAAACGCGACGATCGTCACGAGCAATCCGTCCACGCCCGTCATCTTCCGCGCGCGACTCAAGTCGCTCGACGCGTACACCGCGAGCACGAACCCTTTCCGCGCCAATAACATCCCCAGCCCCACTTGCATGCCCTGCACCACCGCCGTCGGCGTCATTCTATTAAACGCGTCCATCGTCTTCGTCGCCCCCAGCGCGAACACGATCGCCGACACAAAAAATCCAGCGACAAGAATCTCATTCGTCGTCAACGGATCCTCCCCAAGCGCCACCGCCGCGATCGTCTTCATCGGTTGCACGGGCATCGGTATCTCGTACAAAAACGCCGTCGCCACGTTGTACGCCCCCGTGAACAAAATCGTCGTCCCGGCGTCCACACCGTTCTCGATGGACATGCCGACCAAGAGCGGTAAAAACGTACCGAGATCACCCATCGCCCCGCTCGCCTCTCGCCACGTGAACGATCGCCACATTCTTTTCGCCTTGACCGCGACGCCGAGCCCGAAGACGCCGTCCCGACCGGGACGCGCGTCGTCGTCGCCCTCGCTCGACACCGCGCGCGCGAGCGCGCCGACATCGGTCGCCGAACGATGCGCATCGCTCGACGCGACGTTCGCGCGCGCGTCGTCACCGCCGCGAATCTCGTACTCCCCCGCGGACGTCATGTCGACGCTCGGTGACGCTTCGAGTGAGTGCGCGGTCGACGGCCCGCGTCGCGCGAGGACGACGTCGCGCGTCGACGACCGCGCGCGAGACGATGCGAACGACGCGCGTTCGGATTCCTGCGCACCGCGTGCGGGCGCGTCGCGCGGTGCGCGCGGTGGAGAGTAGCGCGCGAGAGAGAATGTGCACTTTATTATGAATGCGTTCCCGCAAAACTAACAACAGTCTACCCGCCGATTTTAATCATCGCGCGATTGTTCGACGCCGCGATCTCGTGCATGCCGGCGTGGGAGGCTTTCTTTTTCGACACGGCGGCGCCTATGAGACGAAGGATGGCGTCGTCGTCGGCGCCTGAGCGCATGGCGTCTCGGAGCGACGTCTCGGCGGCGCCGAAGAGGCACACCTTCAAGTTTCCGTCAGCCATGACGCGAAGGCGATTACACCCGCCGCAAAAGGCGTCCGTCATGCTCGTCACGAAACTGACGGTGCCGACGTGTCCCGGGACGGCGAAGTTCTTGGCCACCTCCTCGATGGGATCGTCGAGACGCGAGAGCGGCCCGAAGGCGTCTTCGATTCTCGAGCGCATCTCGGCGTACGACACCATCTTCTCCGTGCTCCATTTATTCCCGTCGAACGGCATGTACTCGATGAAACGCACGTTGATGGGTGAATCTTTCGTCATGTTGACGAAATCAATCAACTCATCGTCGTTTTGATGTCGCGTGACGACGCAATTCACCTTGACGCTCTGAAACCCGAGCTCGACGGCGCGCGCCACGCTCCTCAACACGCGCTCGTGTCCACGCCGTCTCGTCATAAATTCAAACTTTGCCGGCACCAGCGTATCCAACGAGACGTTTAATCGCCTCAAACCACTCGCCTTGAGCCCCTCTAACCGTCTCTCGAGCGCCACGCCGTTCGTCGTGACGCTCACGTCTCGCACCCCCGGCGTCCCCGCCGCGCGTCGCACCACCTCTTCCAAGTCTCTTCGCACCGTCGGTTCCCCGCCCGTGAGCCGCACCTTGTCCACACCGGCGCGCGCGAATATCCGTATCACGCGCGCGATCTCATCCGTCGTCAACAGCGCGTCGTTCGGCGTCAATTCCACCCCTTCCTCGGGCATGCAGTACCCACACCTGAGGTTACACCGCTCGGTGAGCGAAATTCGAAGGTACGTGTGCGCGCGTCCGTGCGAGTCCACGAGCTCGGGCGCGACGGTTCGCGTCACCGCATCGCGCATCACCGCGTCCCGCGCGCTCGTCGACGCGTCGACGTCGCGCGCGCGTCGGCGAGCGTCGAAATCATGACGCGCGCGCGCGTCCGAATCGCCGTCGCGATGACGCGCGCTCTGCACCGCGCGCGCGCCCGCGACCGCCGCCGTCGACGACGCGACTCGACGCGTGAATTTCTCTCGCACGCATCGCGCCGCGCGTCTCGCCGCGCATCGCATCGCGCGCGTCACCGTCGCGCGTCGACCGATGCCGTCGCCTCGCGTCCGCTCGCGTCGCCCCGAGACCAAATCGACCGCCATCTCGCGACGCGCGCGCCGCCGCGACGTCGACGTCGAGCGCGCGCGAGAGAGAGAGAGAGAGAAAGAATACGTCGTCGTCATGGGCGTCGCGGACGCGGAGGAATCGTTCGCGATGATTGATCTCGTCGCGCATCTCTATCGAGGCTCGCGCGAGGATCGACGCGCGCTCGCGACGATTTGGACGCGGTATTCCGACGCGACGGTGGACGAGCGACGACGACGAGGATTTGAAATCGTTCGCATGCATCACGCGACGCTCACGCGGATGTTTCGGGACGGTACGCGCGCGCGAGAGACGACGCGATCGATCGATGGTGTGGCACTTCGGGACATCAAGGGACAAAACTGACTGACTGACGACGACGACGAACCGCCGACAGACCCGGACGGGGAGTATCTGGACATCGATGACGTTCGAACGACGTGGGAAGAGTTCGTGGACGCGCTTCGCGACGCGTCGGGCGTCGCCGCGGCGGAGGCGGAGGTGTCGAACGACGCGTCGTCGAACGCGTACGCCGCGCTGGAGACGCCGGTGATGCGAAGAAACCAATCCTTCTCTCGACTCGCGCATGATCTCGAGGAGATGGTCGTGCGGTCGCAGAAAACGTCTCCGGGATCGTCAAACCCGGAAACGCCCGAGGGATCGACGCGCGGGATTCAGAGAATCTCTTCGCGAGGGTTATTATTGGGCGTCGGATGTTCCTCGCGAGACGTCTCCGCGCGCGGCGGAAACGCGTTTCATTCGACGCTCCAAAGCGAAGACGTCGCGCGCGCGCTCGAAAAGACGACCACGGCGAAAGACACGGCGTGAGTCCACGCGTCTCGACGCACGCCGACGACGCACAGAAATAAAATCATTGTAATACGCCGCGCTTTTCACTTTTTCACTTTTTCACCTCGTCGTCACTTCGCGCCACGTGTCGTCGCCATGCCCCGCCGCGCCGACACCGACGCCGACGCCGAGACGACCGATGTCTCAACCTCGACGTCCACCCGCGCGTGGACGTCAGACGTCGACCGCGCGCGCGACAGACGCGCCGTCGACCGATACGCGCGACACTTGGTCCTTCGTCCCCACGGCGCGCGCATGCAACGCGCCCTCGCGTCGTCGCGCGTCCTCGTCGTCGGGTGCGGCGGCTTGGGATGTCCCACCGCGGTCTATCTCGCCGCCGCGGGCGTCGGCGTCGTCGGTCTCGCGGACGCGGACGCGGTGGAGATGAGTAATCTGCATCGACAGGTGGGCCACGCGCTCGACGCCGTCGGGACGTCCAAGTGCGCGTCTCTCGCGGCGCGGTGTCGATCGATCAACGACGGCGTGGAGATCGTGGAACACGAAATATACGTGACGAACGCGAACGCGGAGGCGTTGATCGAGTCGTACGATTGCGTGTGCGATTGTAGTGATAACCCGAGGACGAGGTACGCGCTGTCGGACGCGTGCGTCTCTTCGGGGACGCCGTTGATTTCGGCGTCGTGCGTGGGATTCGAGGGACAATTGACGACGCTGTGCGCGACGTGGATGTGGAGCGAAAGTGGGGAGAGAATGGGAAAGCGACGGGCGCCGTGTTATCGGTGTTTGTTTCCGAGACCGCCGGCGAGCGGAGACGCGGGGACGTGCGGCGCGAGCGGCGTGCTCGGACCGGCGCCGGGCGCGATGGGGACGTTTCAAGCGATCGAAGCCATCAAGACGCTCTCTGGAATCGGTGAATCGATGCGAGGGAAATTGATGATGTTTGACGCGCTGAGCGCGAGACCGACGTCGACGCTCACCCTGAGAGATGAACCGGATCCCGCGTGCGAGAGGTGTTCCGCCGAAGCGGATTTCGGCGACGTCGGCGCGTACGATTACGATGCGTTTTTGTCATCCACGCCATGTCCCGCGCGCGCCGCGGCGGCGGCGCGTCAACGCGAGGGTGGCGTGGATCTCACCGCGCCTCCCGCACACGGCTCGGGCGACGCGCTCGACGACGACGTCGCGCGCGCGTCGGCGTGGTCCCGCGTCTCGGCGAGAGATTTCGCGGCGACGCTCGACGTAGGAGGCGTGCTCGTCGTCGACGTGCGACCGGCGCACGCGTTCGCCGCTGCGCGTCTCCCTGGCTCTATATCAGTTCCGATAGACGCGCTTGACGAACGCGCGTGGCGAGACGTTGACGCGCGTTCGCGCGAGAGAGGCGACGACGGCGACGTCGCGTACTTCATCTGTGCCGGCGGCGTCAACAGCCAACGCGCCGCCGAGTGGTTCTCCAAGCTCCCCGAGGACGCGCGTCGAGGTCGTCGCGCGCGAGACGTGCGCGGTGGATTCGCATCGTGGCGCCGCGACGTCGATCCGACGTTTCCCAAACTCAACTAGAAGGTACAGCGCTGCTGGCGACGAGTACGATTACAAAAGATTATCAAAGCACATTATTACTATAAGTTCAATCCATCGGTTCCGACGAGGCACGAGACCGCAGACGCACGTCGCGTCCGTCATCGAGCGCGCACCGCGACGACTCATCGCGACGTTTTCGACGCACCCTCGCCGCGAGCGCGCGCGCGACCGCCGCCACAACTGCTCGCGCGACCCACCGCCCGATCGTCTTCACATCCACCACCGTCGACGACGATCGCGGTGTCGACGTCGACACCGCGATCGTCGTCGTCTTCATACCGTCGTCGTCGTCGTCCCGCGCCTCGCCCTCGCCCTCGTCCTCGCCTTCGCCGACCGCTCGCCGCACGCCGTTCGACACGTCCGCTCCGTACCGAACCCAAAAATCTCGATCATTCGACAGCCATCGCGGCACCGGCGTCGCCGGCGTCTCGACGCCGTCGGCCTCGAACGCGCCATCTTTCCCATCGCACGCATTCTCGTCATCCGTCGTCTCGAGGACGCCGATTTGGAAATCCGCCAACTGCGTCCACGCGCGCGGTGAGTGAATGCTCTCGAAATCATCCGTCGCGTCCGTCCCGAGCGCGCGCGCGACGGCGATCGCGGTGGACACCTGTCCGGCGTTAAAAAAACCCGGGTGCGTTCGCGCGAACGCGGTGATATCGAAGACGCGCTCGTGAACGACGATCCATCCGCGCGATTCGAGCGCACGGTGCGCGCGCACGGTGGCCATCGTGAATGCGGGCCAATTCGCGCGTTCGTCGCTCGATGGGGGCGATTTGAGACGCGCGACGACGTCGCGATCGATGCATGGTTTTTCCATGACGTCGATTCGCGCGCGCGCCGGGCGGTGGCGCGGTCGACCGCGCGTCGACGGCGACGGACGCGCGGGATGGTGCTCCGCGTGTGTGGGGTAAGATGATAGGTCCAAAGATATACATAATGTGTTCTTTGTATCGTATTCAAGGCGTAATGAACGCGATCTTGCGAAACGACGTGAAACGTCACGCGGTCGACCGCGACCGCGAACGCGACCGCGACCGCGACGTCGTCGACGGTGGGACGTCACCGACGCGCGAGAGCGCGACGCGCGACCGTGGACGAGGCGAAGGCGTTTACTTTTTAGTGTTCACGCGCGCGCGAGAGATGGCCAACGTCGCCGTCGCCGTCGTCGCGGCGTCCGCGGGGGCGATCGCGGGCAAAGTGTTCGGGGCGAAAAAGGGTGGTGATGAAGATGACGTCGTTCGCGACGCCGTGGCGTTCGTGACGGACGCGCCCGCGAACGTCGATCACGCGGACGCGGCGAAAAAGTCGCGGTATCTCGCGCAGCACTACCCCGAGGTGGACGAGCGCGATCTCAAGACGCCCGATAACTGGGTGAAGCGTCACCCGAATCTCATTCGACTCACGGGGAAGCACCCGTTCAACGTCGAGGCGTCTCTGCCCGAGCTCATCGATTACGGGTTCATCTCGCCGGTAAATTTACACATCGTTCGTAATCACGGGGCGGTGCCCAAGTGCGAGTGGGAGACGCACGAGATTAACGTGTGTGGGAACGTACCGAAACCGTACGCCATCGGGATGGAGGAGTTGTCGAAAATGCCGACGGATACGTTTCCGTGTTTAATCGTGTGCGCGGGGAATCGACGAAAAGAACAAAACCTGATCAAGCAATCGATCGGGTTCAGTTGGGGGCCGTGCGCGATCGGAAACACGTATTGGACCGGGGTGCCGTTGCGAGTGTTGTTGAACCGGGCGGGCATTTACAAACCGGGACCCGGCGCGCGGTACGTGTGTCTGAGCGGACCTCAAAAAGAATTGCCGAAGGATTACCCCGATCAAGACGGCGGTCCGGGGTCGTACGGGACGTCCATCGACATGGAAACGGCGCTCGATCCCACGTGCGACGTGCTCGTGGCGTACGAACAAAACGGTGAGAGATTACATCCCGATCACGGATTTCCCGTGCGCGTCGTCATTCCGGGATACATCGGCGGTCGCATGATTAAATTTTTGACCGAGATCAAGGTGACGGATCGCGAGTCGAACAACTTTTATCACTTTAACGATAACCGCGTGTTGCCCCCGCCCGTGGACGCCGAGCGCGCGACGGAGGAGGGATGGTGGTTCAAGCCCGAGTTCATCATCAACCAGCTCAACATCAACGGCGCCATCGCGTACCCGGCGCCCGAGGAAATCATCCCGAAATCGCAAAAGACGTACGCGTTCCGCGGATACGCCTACAGCGGCGGTGGACGCAAAGTCATCCGCGCCGAGCTCTCCTTCGATCAAGGATTGAGCTGGGAACTCGCCGACATCAACGTTCGCGAGCAACCGCGGTGGGCCGACTTTTGCTCGGGCGACAAGGCGCGCCACTGGTGTTGGTGTCACTGGACCCTGGACGTGCCCGTGGAGAAACTCCTCGACCCCAAGTGCGTCGAGGTGTGCTTCCGCGCCGTCGATCAATCGATGAACAAGATGGACGAACGTCCGACGTGGAACGTCATGGGCATGCTCAACAATCCGTGGTACAGAATTCGCGTTCACCGCGCGCCCAACGGCGACGCGCGCGTCGAACATCCGTGCATCGCCGGTCCCACCCCCGGCGGGTGGATGCAAAAGATGGCGGCCGAACGTCCCACGGGCGAGCTTTTATGGGGATGGGGCGGCGAGGGCACCCCCGCCGCGCCTCCAGCCACCGAGTAATCATCTATTGTCAATACTTTTGTAAAATTTCACTCCGACACGCGCCCGAGTCACTCATTCATTCGTCGTCGCCGCACACCTCGACGCGACGACGCGCGCCCGCGCGACATGTCGACGCTTGGATTTTATGTCCGTCAATACATCGGATTCGCGCTCTCCCTCGTCGCCGTCGTCGGCATCTGCGCGTGCGAGCGCATCGCCGGTCGCGTCGGCGCCGATGCCTCGCGCATCGTCTACGCCTCGGTCGTCGTCGCCGTCCTCGCGCTCGCGCTCCACGAGTGCCGACCGTATAAACGCGATGCCGGGTTAACCTTCGATAAGGAGCACGCGACGCGCGAGTGGACGAAACGTCGCGAGGAGTTGGCGAAAGGGGCGCGACGCGCGCGCGCGAAAAAGACAAAGTAGACATTCGGGGAACGAATTGGGCGCGCGCGAGGACGACGCGTCGCGGACGCGTCGACGCCCATCGCGAGCATGTAACGACGATCATAGTTTTGTACCGCACATCGCGCGTCTCTCGAGCGCGCGGATGTCGTCGCGCGCGTCGGTACCGCCGATAAGACGCGAAGAGACGCCGTCAGCAGTCGACCGCGCGCGAACCTCATGGGATGCGCCCCATCGTCGACGTCGTCGGTCGACGTCGGTCGCGAAGGCGGCCCGGCGACGCTCGCGATGATTGAATTCAGCGCGCGGTTCGAGGACGATTTCGAGCGCGGCGCCAAGCTCGGCGTCGGGCAGCAAGGGACGGTGTACGCCTGCGTCGAGCGCACGACTGGACGATTGTGCGCGATGAAAGAGACGCACATCGGTGCGTTCGGAGCGGGCGCGCGACGACGAGAGGCGTTTGTGGAGATTGAGCTCTTGTCGCGCATGCATCATCCGAACGTGGTGCGCGTGGTGAAGGCGTACCAGACGTCTTCGGAGATTCGCGCGGTGATGGAACACGCGGGCGACGAGACGTTGGTGCAGTTTTTGGTGCGATTGGACGCGCGAGAAGATCTGGACGAGTCGGCCAAGGCGAGCGTTCGGCACGAGTTGTTGCGCCAGTTGGTGGATGCGGTGGCGCACGTGCACTCGAGAGAGGTGGTGTTTCGAGATTTGAAGCACGAAAACGTCGTCGTCGCGAGCGACGCGGAGGATTTGCGAGACGCGCGGATCACGCTGGTTGATTTCGGACGCGCGGCGTCGTTGCGACGAGAGGAACGGTTAGAGAATCAACCACCGTTGGGGACGTCGCTTTTTCAGGCGCCCGAGGTGGAGCAGCGACGAGAGTACGGACAGGCGGCGGATATGTGGGCGGTGGGGGTGTTTGCGTACTTTTTGACGACGGGAAAAATGCCCTTCGAACACACGGTGGCTGGTTTGTACAAGGTGCTAAGAGGGGAGTACGAACCGATGGATAAATCCGTGGGCAGAGACGCGCGAGATTTCGTGGCGAAATTGCTCGTGCTCAATCCGTCGAAGCGTATCAACGCCGCGCAGGCGATTACGCATCGTTTTTTGCGGCGAGGCGGCGCCGCCTCGCACGTCGGTCGGGGCGACGCGCTGCGCGTGCCCAAGGGCATGGAGAACGTCGCTCGAAAACAATTAAAGACGCTCGTCATGCAAGAGAGTTTGGAGCGTCACACGGTGGGATTGTTGACGGAGATGTTGACGCCCGATGACGTGCTGACGCTCAAGCGATGGCTCGCGATGAAATCTGAGCGATCCATCCACCGAGGTTCCGCGAATTACCGCGCGCAGTCCCCGAGCGACTCACCGATTTCGTCCGCGGACGTGACGATTCGAGACGGACATCAATACGCGGACGAGACCAAGGCGGTGCACGTGGCGCTCAACGCGCTGCACGCCGAGTTGGCCAAGGAGGGCGGGTTGAGTCCGGATTCGAGCTTTCACGGGGGCGCGGTCACGAAGATGGAATCGCTTTCCAAGCTCAGCGCCGCGTTCGAGGATCTTGCCGCTTTAGAGATTGGCGACAGTGACGACGAAAACGAGACGCCTTCGCCCCCGTCGGCGAATACTCTATCTTCGAAGAAAAGGAGCACCCGAAGCGCCCTCGGCGACGTGTCCAAAACGAACTCCGCGTCCAACCTCTCCGACGCCGCCGGCTCGCCGGCGTCGTCCACGAGCAAGCTCTCGGCGGCGAAACGTGAATTCGCGCCTCGGAGTTTCGTCGGGTTCGCGCACGCGAGCGGTATGTGTACGGTCGACGAGTTGATTACGGCGTGTCTGAGCTGCGGATTATCCAACGTGGCGGATGAGTTGCAAAAAGTTCGCGACGATCTTAAATCCGAGCGCATAAGGAAACTCAAAGCATTGGGCACGGACGCGCAGACTCAAAAGGATAGCGTCATTCTCGACATCATGCTCTTCAGATTCGACGATCTGCTCGCCAAAGTGGAGAGCGCGCACCTCCAACAACTGAAGGATTGGAGCGTTCACGGCGCGACGTCGCGAGACGGCAAGGCGATGCTCAAGCACGACGTACAAGGCGCCACTCCCGAAGGGCGAGCGTCCAGAACACAACAGATTTTCCAGCCATCGATCGCGACGTGAGTGCATCGTCATCGAGACGTCGTCGCCGTGAGTTGTTTGTAATTTGCTCGTTCAATCACAATGAGGGAAAACGCTAAGCTAACATGAATTTGTATTTTTTCGTGCTTTTTTCGCTTTTTGTGTAATGTACTCTCTCTCCGGTTCGCTCGATACCAAACGCTCACATGTAACGTTGTCCCTGCATGCTTGGATCCATGCGCGCTCCCCATTGGAATTCCGCCATTAGGCAGACGTGGTCGCTCGACCACTGCGTGTTCGGCAAGCCGCCGTACTTGGCGCGAACTTCGCGCTCACCCGGCAACTCGAGCACGCTCACCGGCGCGAGGGCGTCTTCAGTGTAGAAGACGTAATCCAAAGCGCCGTGGAAGTCCTTCGTGCAGTTCGTGAACAGGGGCTCACCGATCACGTCGACGCGGTCGCGCTGGCGCTCGAGCGCGTCCGAATCCAAGCACGGTTTGTGCAAGTTCGTGTACGCGGACACGAGCGGGAGCGGATGCGACAGTTTGGTCGACGGTTGCAAGATGCCAAACGGATCGATTCCAAGCTCGGGGTGATCGGCGGGAACGCGACCCGTGGACAGCAGCGAGTGCGCCGCCGATCCCGGAACCGAGTTGAAATCACCGCAAACCACCATCGGAATCTCAGCCGACGTCGCAATCTTTTCCAAACCTTTGAGTAAGGTGTGCACCTGCCATAACTTAACGTCGTTGTGTTCAGTGTTGGCGTGAATGTGCGTATTCGCCACGCACAGCAGCTGTCGCTTGCCGTTCAAGAGCTGCTGATCCACATCCAAAGCCTCCAAAACGACGATGAGAGCGATATTGTCCTTCATCAATCGATTGAGAGCATCCTTCTTCTGCGTCGCTCCGCCCAGAGACTCTACCAAACTCAACGCCGCCTTGTTGAACTCCACCTCGTACTTCTTAATCAACGCGAACTTGTCCTTTTTGAAGAAAATCGCGCATCCATCGATGACGAATTTCCCCTCGCTGAAAACCTGCGCCGTCTTCTTCTTGTACACCGACGCGTATCCGTGCTTGGCCATCTCACCCTGAAAGAATTCCTCGTAGTGGTCCGATTGTACCTCTTGCAAACACAAAATATCCGCGTTGTAGTTGACAATCTCCTTCAAGATGTTTTGTCGACGATACGCCCACGCCAACGCCCAATCCGGCACGTACCCGTACATGTCGCTGTTACAGTACAAATCAGCGAGCACGTTGTAAGTCGCCGTCGTGAACGTCCGCGGCTCTGGAGTGCTATTGTGCGCGATCTTCACCAAATTCCTCCTCGGAGGCTCTGGTGCCGGGATCACTCTGCCTGTGATGACGTTTTGCGGCTGCGCCTGCTCGTTCCCAGTCTTGGCGTCCACCGGGACAACCTCTAGCTTGAGTACGTGACCGACGTCGTCCGCCGCCACCGTGTAATTCCGTTGCTGAGACACCTCAATCCAAGGTTCCACGCGCTTCTTCTCGTCCGGTTTCTCCTCGGCTCGCTCCGCCTTGGCCGCCCTCCATCCCTCGAGATCGTCCTTGGACTGCGCGCGCTCCGCCTTGGTCGGAAACGGCTCCCCGTTCGCGATCCTGTTCCGATTCCACTCTCTCCACGCAAACTTAAAACACTCCGAATCACAGTGATACGTCCTCGTCGCCACGTTCAACAGCGTCGCCTGTTCCGCCGGATGCACCGAGCACACGCTCATCCGCGTCTTTTTCCCCGACCGAAACCATCGATACCGCACGCAGCACCCCTCGTGCGGATTCTCTCGTCCGATGTCCTCCGTCGTGGACGTTCCATCGCTCTTACGCGTGACGATGTACGGCGCTAATTCAACACCGACGATGGGCGTGTCCGTGTTCAGCGTCGCCCGCGTCACCGTCAGACTCATCGTCGCCGCGTCGACCCTCCGCCCTCGTCGCCGCGCGCGCGCCTCCTCCTCGCCCCCGCGCGCGCGATCGAGCGCGCGTCAACGGCACCGAACGATGCGAACGACGACGCGCGACCGAACGACGGCGCGTTCGAGAGGCGCGATCGACGATGCGCGCGCGCGCGAGCGTTCGCGGAGACGGACCGGACCGATCGGCTGGATCCGACTCGCGCACGTTCGTTCGCGCGCGCGAGCGTCCGTCGCCGCGTCGACGCGCGGCGCGCGAGCGCGAAGACGATCGTTCGCGCTCCGAGCGCGCGCGCGAGCGTGCGTCGCGCGTCCACGGACGCGGACGTGTGACGCGTCCCTAGTCGTTCGCGCACGATTAATCGCACGCCGTCGATAAAAAAGTGTCATCGCAACCAAAACACCAAAAGTCGTAGTGAACATTTCAAAATAGTATGTATGTATCGTAAAAAAGACACGCATGTGTACGAATTATTTTCAATCAATCATCGAGTATAAAGTACACACAATACACCATAGGTCCCAGAAGTCCCATACATACATTACATGAAGATAAACCAAGAGTGTACACAGCGAGCGACACGATGACGTCGGCGCGTCGCGACGTCGGCTCGACTCGTCGACGCGATGGCGCCCTCGTCGCACGAGCGCACGCCCACGGTGACGGTGACGATGTCCCGCGCGTCGTCGTCGTCCAAGGCGCGACACGCGGTGGACGTCGTCGTCGACGACGTGACGTACGTCGTGAAAAACGTCCAGGCGAACAAAAAGAGCGGCGCGGCGGCGGGGGACACCGCCGGCGCGCGCGAGCGATCCACGAGCGAGACGATCGCGCTGTTGCGCGGCGTGTCGTCGGTGTTCGAACGCGGGCGCGTGCACGCGCTCATGGGGGCGTCGGGGGCGGGGAAGACGACGTTGATGGATGTGATGTGCTCGCGCGTGACGGCTGGCGATTCGACGGGACGGGTGACGTTCGCGGGTGAGTCGGCGTCCAAGGAGACGTTCAAGACGTGTGCGGCGTACGTGGAACAGTTCGATACGCTGTTGCCGATGTTGACGGTGCGAGAGACGCTGAATTATTGGGCGGAATTGCGCGCGAGGACGGCGGAGGAGCGAGACGCCGTCGTCGGTCGCGTGCCTACGGTGATCGAGGAGTTGGATCTCGTCGAATGTCAAGACGTCGTCGTCGGCGATACGTTGAATCGAGGCATCTCTGGGGGTCAGTGTAAGAGAACGAACGTGGCGTTGGCGCTCGTGACGGATCCGGACGTGTTGTTTCTCGACGAACCGACGAGCGGATTGGATAGCGCGACGAGTTTGGGCATCGTGCAAATGCTGAAGCGATTGGCCAACGACGGCGTCAACGTCATCGCGACGATTCACTCGCCGACGTCGGAGGCTTTCAGGTATTTCGACACTCTTTTGATGCTGAAAAAGGGACAGGTGGTGTACTCGGGACCGTTGGATAACGCGCTGCCGTACTTTGGAGGATTGGGGTACGCGTACGACGAGTCGTACAACTTGGCGGACTTCCTCGTCGCCACCGTCGCCTGCGAGGACATCGATTTCGTGTCGGCGTTCAAGACGAGCGATGAGGGTCGACGGCACGTCGCGTTCATCGAAGAAGTCAAGGCGAGAAAAGCGCTTCCGAGGCCGCCGCAACCGAAGACGACGCGCGGTCCGCTTTCCAAAGTCCTCACGCTTCTCAAGTACCGCACGCGATACAATTACGGGAACCCAGATTTCATCGCCGCGAGAAGCGCCGGGGTGTTCCTGTTCGGTCTCGTGCAGATGTCTCTGTTCTGGAAAGTGGGCGCGCCCACCGGCGCCGCGCAGGATCAATCGACGCAGCTCAACGTCGCCAGTCTTCTCTCCATGATTAACATTCTTCCATCGTTTCAAGCGAGCGGCTACATGCCCTCCGTCGTTCTCGAGCGCGCGATGTTCTACCGCGAGATGGACGACGGCGTCTACCCGCTCGTGTCGTACATCGCGTACAAAATTATCGAGGAGGGCGCGTTGGCCATTCCCGTGTCTCTCATCGGACAGATGATGCTCTTCCTCGGGTGCGCCATTCAGGGTAACTTTTTCTACTTTTGGATCATCAACTACGGCGTCATGATGTGCGGCATCGCCTTGGCGTACGTGTGCGCCGCGGTGGCCCCCAACATGGACGCCGCGAACACGTTGCTCCCGGTGTACAACGTCGTGCAGCTCTTGTTTTCCGGTCTCATCATTCGCGTCGCCAGCATTCCCAAAGGATGGGCGTGGTATCGCCACACCCTCTTCGTTCGCTACGGATGGCAGGCACAGATGAGAAACCACTTCGGCGATAACGCGCCCAAGGTTTTCGTGGACGACAACGGCGCGCCCGTGGACATTTCTGAATTTTACGGCGTCAGCGGTTCGCTCGCCTCCAACATCGGCGCCATCTTTGGTTTGGTCGGGTTTTGGATTCTCGTCGCCTACCTCACGATGAAAAACATCAGGCACCAAAATCGATGACGACAGTTCATCGCGCCCGTGTGTTTACATATATATTCCTAGTCATTCCACGTCTGTGTAGTTCGTACCATATACCATCCGCGTGAAGAGAAGAGAGTTGACTGTTCACATTCCGAGGTGTCGAGAAAACTCCCCTCGCGCGCTCCCGCGCGCCGAGACGTCGCTCGAGGCGTCAAAAACGCGCGCGAAAAATAGAGCGCACGGCACACCGCGCGCGAGTCCGACATCGCCGCCGCGATGCCGTCGTCGTTCCGAGACCACCACGGGCCCGCGCCGAAGAAACACCACCACCACCAGCGACGCTCGGACGACGCGAGCGCGCGACACGCCGTCGCGAGCGCGGCGCTCGGAAGCGCGCTCGCCGTCGTGCTTTGGTTGGTGACGTCCCGAGACGCGTGGTCCGACGAGACACCGCGATCGCCGTACGCGTGCGCGAGCTCGAGACGCACGCTCGAGGACGTCGCGTCGTCGTCGGCGGCGGGCGCGGTTCGCGACGCGTTGAACGCGACGGTGACGTATCCGAACGCGACGCTGCGTCGCGCGCGACGTTTTCCCAATGGGTTCGTGCGTCTCGTGGGGACGCATCACAAGACCGGGACGGCGCTCATGGGGGATGTGTTTGCGACGTTGGCGAAGAATTTTTCGTATGCGTTCTTCGACGCGCGCGCGGCGGAGGACGAGCTCGCGCGACGCAAGGTTCCTCTCGACGCGCAGCGTCGAGAGGAGCTCGGGAAACGGTTTCGATGCGCGGACATCGTGTTCGATTACCACTTCGGCGCGTCCGTTCCCGACTATTTGCTCGACGGCGACGCGACCGAGTCGGAATCTCTCCTCGAGGCGACGGGCGCGAGCGAGTACCGCGTCGCGCACGTCGTGCGCGATCCGCTCGACGTTCTCGTGAGCGGCGCGTTGTACCATCGTCGCGCACCACCGGACGAGGATTGGCTCACGAGCGCGCGAGACGAGCTTCACGGGAACACGTACGCGGCGTTTCTCGCCGCGGCGACGCCCGCGCAAGCTGTCGAAGCCGAGTGGCGATTCTCGGGCGACGAGATTAGAATGCTCGCGCTGACGCACGAGGCGTGCGAGCGAGACGAGCGCTGTCTAAACGTGCGTTTGGAGGATTTCGAATCGAGTTTCCAAGAGACGATCGATCGGACGTTGCGGTTTCTAGGCTTTCCGCGCGCGCGCATCGCGGCGATGAAGGCGCTCGTTGCCGAGCACGACGTTAAGACGTGGTCAGCGGCCGAGTTGGCGAACAACGAACACTACACGCGCGCGTCGAGCGACCGCGAATCGTTCTATCGCGCCGTTCACGAGGATGTCGAGGCTTCGCGAATAATCGAGGGCGTGCGACGCGCGATGGGATACGCGTGACCCGCCGTCGAAGCGTCTTTACGACGCGACGTGATGTGCGTGAGAGTGTCCCGTGTCGGAGTATTACATGACGAATGTCGTTAATGATGATGACGTCGTTCGCGCGTCTGTCTAATCGCGGCGGCGGCGAGCGAGCGAGCGAGGAACCGAGCGCACACTTCATTCCGGAAGCGGAATCCCGTTCGGCGAGGCGTTCTCCTTGATCCAGGGGTGGTCCAACAACCTGCTGAGCGGTATGCGCGCGGCCGGTTCCTTGACGAGCAAGCTTCGAATGAGATCCTTGGCGTTTTCGCTAATGTACGAAGGAAATTGTAAATCGACGCGCAAGATGCGCTTGTACGTCTCGCTGTGCCCCTCCGCCTCGAACGGCGGCGTCCCAACCAAGAATTCGTACGCCAACACGCCGAGAGACCACACGTCGACGGCGTAATCGTGATCTCGACCCTCCACCATCTCTGGCGGTAAGTAATCGAGTGTCCCGCAGAGCGTCTGTCGACGACTGTTCGGTGCGTGCACCGACCAACCAAAGTCGGCAATCTTCAACTCGCCCTTGATACCAACGAGCAAGTTTTCCGGTTTGATATCCCTATGGATGACGTGCTTCTTGTGACAATAAATCAGCGCTCGCGCCAGAGACGCGATGTACGTCGCGCTCTTCCGCTCGCTAAACCGTTTCGCGCGTTGCAACTCCTTGTACAATTCGCCCAACGCCGCGTACTCGAGAATCAAAAACACCCTCGTGTTGTCGTAAAAGTACCCGTACAACCGTAAAATATTCGGATGTCTCAGATGCGATTGAATCTCAATCTCTCTTCTCAACTGATGCTCGACGTGCGACGCGCACAACTGCGTCTTATGCAACACTTTCAGCGCGACGATGTACTTGCTCTTCTTTTCCCGCGCCAAGTACACCGACCCAAACTTCCCCTTCCCCAGCGGTTTCCCAATGTCAAAATCTTCCAATTTCCACTCCTTGGTCGCCCCAGACCCCGACGACCGCTCCACCGTCCCTCCACGCGCGCCGTTCTCCCCCACGCTCGCGCTCGATCCACCATTCGTCGCCTTCGTCCCCGGCGCCGCGCGCGCGAACCGATTCTCCTTGTCGTCTCTCGCATCCATGACGGTCGCGCTCCGTCGTCCTCCTCCACCCTGCGCGCCGAGTCATTCACACGCGGTCGTCAATCACACGCGTTCGCATCGTTCGGTCGTCTTCACGGACGTCGTCACCGTCGTCCGGTCGCGTCGTCGTCGTTTGAAGCGCGGGGGAACAAATGGCACCGTTGGACTTTAAACCGTCTTTCGGCCCCGTCGTCGTCGTCGCCGCCGTCTCGCGCGTCGAAAGAGGCGTCGTCGGGAGAGACGTCGCGCGCGAAGACGACACGCACCTCGCGTCGATCGCTCGGTCGGTCGCCCGCGCGGGATCGGCGCGCGTCGCGCGATGGCGTCGGGAACGCGCCGCTCGTCGACCGCGGTGGGCGCGAGGGACTCGGTATGAGTCGGGACTCATCGATTGGTTTTGACGAATCGTGAATCGTGAATGTGTCCCCCTCGCGTGTGACGCCACCGAATCCCGCGACACCGCGACGCCCGCGCGCGTGGCGAGCGTCGCGCGCGGTGGACGCGCGACGGGGCTCGGGTCGTGGCCCTAGTCGAGTGTCGCGGTCGACACTCGCGCGCGACGTCTCGCGCGTGACGTGCGCGCGATGGATTCGAGCGGTGCATCGTCTTCGTCGTCTCTGATGACGACGCCGATGCGCGCGCGCGCGCGCGTCGACGACGCCGAGGACGCGCGTCCGAGAGACGCCACCACCGTACCGCGTCCGACGCGCGCGTCGGCGTCGGCGTCGACGCGAACGCATCGTCGTCGGGACGCGGACGAGACGGACGCGCGCGTCGCCGCCATGTCCGCCGAGGTGCGCGCGCTTCGCGAGACGTTGGATCGACTCGAACGCGAGAAACTGGCGCGCGTCGAGCGTCGACGCGACGTCGCGCGCGCTCGAGCGACGCCGTCGACCGCGTCGGCGCCGACTGGGCGCGCGACGAAGACGCCGTCGTCGTCGTCGCCGCCGCGCGAGCTCGCCGCCGCCGGGCTCGACGACGAGCTCGCCGCCGCCTCGCGATTTCGCGCGCGGTGTCGCGCGTCCGCCATCGACTCATCCATCGTGTTCGACGACGCGTCGACGCCGTTCGAGGCGGTGACGCGTCAATTCACCCTCGGCGTCGTCAAACGTCTTCCCGAAGACGCGCGACGCCCGAAATGCGACGTGTAAACTCATCTTCAATCCCAGAGCTCAACCGCACACGCGCGCGCACATCGCGGTCCGGCGCGTCATGCGCGCGGCGTAAACGAACATACGTATAACTCTCGACGGTTTCGTCGCCATGCGCGAGATTACCGTGGACGAGGCGGCGGTCGCCGTGAAGCGGGGCGCGACGCTCATCAAGTACTGTCGAAACTCGAAACCGCACGCCGTCTTCGCGCAAGCGTCCGCGACGCGTCTCACGTGGGTCGGACGACGCGAGAAGGAGCGGTACATCGAGTTCTCGCGCGTCGAGCGCGTGTTGGCGGGTCAACACACGGAATTGTTTCGGAAAAGACGAGGGGCGCACGATGATTTAAAAAGTTTTTCGATCGTGTACGCCGACGAGCGCGGGTCGGTGACGCGCACGTGGGACGCGGTGTGCGAGAGCGAGGGCGAGAGAGACGTGTGGGTGCTCGCGATCGAGAATTTAGCGAGACAGGCGCGCGATGGGCGCGGAGGGGGGATGGGCGCGCGGGTCGACTGGAGCGTCGAGTCGAGCGGCGGCGGCGGCGGCGACGATTCCATGGGAACAGCCGTCACCGTCGCGAGAGCGATCGGGAAGTTTAAGCGTGGCGCGCACGCGAAATCGCCGTCGCTTCTACAGCGCGACGAGACGCTGATGGAGACGGTGATGGGGAGAAATTCGAGCGAACCGAACGAGGCGTATCGATGGGGCTGGTTAGAGGACGCGACGCCGGCGGGCGCGGTCGAGAGCACGTCCGGCGGAGGTTTCGTCGTCAACAGCGAGCGGTGGCGACGCGTGGACGAACCGCGCGCGATCGAAGGGATGAACACGCTCGACGTCGTCGAGATTGCGCTGGGATCGAGACACGCGTTGATGCGCACGCGCACGGGCGCCGTGTACGCGCTCGGCGAAGGCAAGGGCGGGAAACTCGGTCTTCCCAGCGGACAAGACGCCCCGACCCCGGCGCGAGTCGACGTCGACGGCGTCGCCATCGCGCTCGCGTGCGGTACCGCGCACTCGATCGCCATCGTGCGAGACGCAAAGTCTCGCGCGGCGACGGCGGATGGCGGAGACGCGCGCGCGTGGGGCGACGCGAGCGCGGCGCCGGGTTTACTCGGTCGAACGGACGCCCGCGGCGTCTCCTGGTTCCCGACGACGATTTCATTCGACGGCGCGCTCGACCTGGGCGCACCGTCGCGTCGATCATCGTCGCTCGCGGGCGTCAAGGTGGTTCAAGTGTCGTGCGGCCCGTGTCACTCGGCGTGCGTCTCCGAAACCGGCGCGTGTTACACCTGGGGCGAAGGGTCGTTTCACGCCCTCGGTCACGGTGATCGCGAGAGTCAACGCGCACCTCGCGTTTTGAACGCCTTCACCGCCGACGGTCGCGTCGTTCTGCGCGTGTCGTGCGGTGTGTGGCACACCGCCGCCGTCGTCGCGCCTCGCGGTCGCGAGCCCTCGCGCGTCGCCGCGGCGTCGTCCGACATCGACGGCAATCACGACGTGCTCGACGGCGAAGTCTTCACATGGGGTGACGGTGAATCCGGTCAACTCGGCGTGCGCGGCGCGGAGACGGCGTCGACGCCGACGCTCGCGTCTGGACAGATTGGTCAACCGGGAAGCGAGGTGTGTCACGTGAGTTGCGGCCAACACCACACCGTCGCGTTGACGTCAAAGGGTGATCTCTGGGTCGCCGGCTGCGTGGGAAAGGTGGATAACTCGTTACGATCGACCGTCTTCACGCGTCTGACGGATTTTCAAACCGGTTCGGTGAGCACGGTGGAGAGCGGGGACAATCACGTCGTCGTCGCCGTCAGAGACGGTCGCGTCTACTCGTGGGGCGTCGGCAAGCGCGGACGATTGGGGCTCGGTAAGAATGATCGCGACCAACCGTCGCCCGTGGAGATCGAATCCCTTCGCGGACGACGCGTGCTCGCCATCGCGTGCGGATCGACGTCGAGCGCGTGCGTGGTGGAGGCGGTGCGCATGACGGCGAAGGAAAAGGCGACGGTGGCGAGACAATCGACGCGCGCGCTCGCCGAATTCTCGCGCGGCGCCTCTCGCGGTTCTCGCGGTGACCAACGCGCGACGGTAATAGACGACCGGCGATCGAGTAACGTGGATACCGGGTCGACGTCTTCGCGCGCGCGCGATAAGAGCGAGACGGGGACGAGCGTGGGAACGGGACCGACGGCGCACGCGAGGCGGACGACGGAAAAGATGACGCGAAGAGTGATGACGACGCTGTTGAGTCCGACGTTCGAGGACGTGGCGAAGACGTCGATCTGGGGCGCGAGGAGGGAGTGTGGCGACGCGCCGGCGCGTGGAGAGTGCGCGGTAACGCGCGGGGAAGAAGAGACGACGTCGTCGTCGACGAAGAGATTGGATTTCGAGAGCGAGCCGCGGAAACCGCCGCCACCGCCGCCGCCCGAACCGTCGCCGCCACCGCCGCCGCCTGAACCGTCGCCGCCACCGCCGCCGCCCGAACCGTCGCCGCCACCGCCATCGCCGCCGACGGAACCGACGGAATCGTTCATCGAGCGCGCGCGTCGCATCGCCGACGAAGCCGAGGCGCAAATCTCGCGTCTCGCCGACGAGGACGCCGTTCTCGAGCGCGCGACGCGCGCCGCCATCGCCGAACGCGCAACCAAGACGAAGACATCGCCGACGCCATCGACGACGACGCCATCGAACCCGTCACCTTGCGCGTTCGTGCCCATCGGCGCGCCTCGCGAGTGGGTGGAAGAGGTGGAGGACGGCGTCTTCATGACGCTCGCCACGGATGGACCGCGAACGCTCTTGAAACGCGTTCGATTCAGTAAACGCATATTTAGCAATGACTTAGCGAAACAGTGGTGGGAAGAGAATCGTGCGCGCGTCATTCGCGAGCTCGATCTCACCGTGCCCGCGTGAAGACGGGCGGGAAGAGGGGCGTCGAGATGACGTTTGTATTCTAAAAAACTCGAAATTCTACCGTCCGCGCTCCGCGCGCGCTCACTCATCCCTCGCGCGATCCGGCATCCAACTGATGATGACATACATGAAGGCTAAGAAATCGTACAGCGTGTGGGTGAACATGGCGCTTCCTAATCCGTCGCGGAGGTACTCCAACGAAAACAAGACGCTCGCCCACGTCGCCCACGCCGCGTACGCCGGCGTGATGGCGTGCAACGCGCCGAACGCCGCCGACGTGCTCGCTAACGCCGCGATGGACGCGACGTCGCCGCCGACGCCGAGAGATTCTAATCGACCATCGACCCAAGGCATTAAAAACCCGCGAAACAACGCCTCCTCGCCGACGCCCGCGCCGAGACTCAACGCGAAGATGCCGACGACGCCGAGCGGCGCCACCGCCGGGAGCACGCTCGACTCGAACGTCTCACGAACTTCGCGAAGAAACTCGTACTTTTCCGATTGCGTCACCGCGAACGTGAGTGAGGCTAAGAGCGGTGTGGTGTACAGCGCGGCGGCGTCGACGTTGAAGGCGACCGCGCCGTCGACGACGTCCGGGTGGACGTCGGCGAACCGACACAGAATTTGAGCCCCGACCGTCATGACGGCGTAAAACGCGACCGAGGCGTTGAAAAACGCCCGTGAATCGATCGCACCGGTGACCTCGTCCACGGTACCGTCGTTCAGTGGACCATCGTCGTTTAGCGCGCGCGTGCGCGCGCGCGAGGAGGTGCCGAAGACGGACGACACACTTTTTCTGGATAACGACGGGGACGCGCGGGGACGCGTCGTGGCGCGCGCGCGCGCGATCGAACCGCGCGTGCGAGACGCTCTAACCGTCGAAGACGTCGACGCCGACGCGCCGAGGGCGCTGAGCGCGATCGCGCGCATGTCGAAGAGTGTGGTTGCGGCGCATTCGTGCATTCGTGCACCGAGCGCGCGCGTCGCAAACGAGACGCGACGAAAGGGTCCCGACGACGCGGTGGATTCTATTAGTAGCTGGCGTTGTTTTGTTGTTTTGCGAATTTTGTAATACACAATCAACGACGACGAACGAATCGCGCCGTCGGACGAATCGCGCGCGTCTCGCGGTTTCGTCTCCCTCTGACGCTCGACGTCAGTCGCTCTTCTTCTTCGGCGTCCCCACCGTCAACAACTCGGCGCCCCAAAACTTGACCGGTTCGCTCGCCCCGAACGCGTCGCCCGAACCGACTTTGATCAATCCACCTCTCAGACTCGCCTTCGTCGGCGTCGCGGTCGCCGCCGCCGCTTTGGTGAGGTGACTGTCCGCGACGACGAGCGTGCACGCCTCGGATTCGATGGCGTCGAGCGCGGCGGCGCACATGGCGTCCCTCGCGCTCGCCCCATCCGCCGCGCTCCCGATCGTCGACGGTAACACGACGCGTCCACCCCTCGCGAGCGTCGCCAACGCGCCGAACGCGAACCCCATGGCGTGTCCCAACGGCACCGGAACGCACGTAGCGTCCGTCGCGCCGACGTCCAACGCCTCCGCCGCGCGTCTCGCGCAGCGCACCAACGCCGCGCCCGGCGTCACCGTCTCCGATCCACCGAAATAATACCCCGCATCCTGAGACGCGTGAAATCCAATCACCTCGGCGTCGTCCTCGTCCCCTCGTCGACGATACGCCTCGCGCAACACCTCGGCCAGTATAACTTTATCGCGAATCCCGCCCCCGTCGAACGCGATCGGTTCGTGCGCGCCGACGATGGATCCACACGCCTCGGCGTCTGCGTACGCCACGAACGTCCCGCGCGTGCGTCCGGAACCGAACGCCGTTCGCACGTCCTCGCTCGTGGTCGCGCTTCGCGCGTTCGTCGCCGCCGTCGCCGTCCCGAGATACGCCACCAACACGTCCGCGCCGTTTCGTCCGCGCACGCCCAACGGCGCCGACGACGGGGCGTATCCTAAATCTCGAAGCGCTCTCGCGAACGCATCGACGCGGTCGAGGAGTTCGCCGTACGTCCAGGAGAGCGTGAGCGCGGACGATGTGGGCGAGGGCGCGGCGGTGACGGCGATGGAATCGTCGCGCGCGAACGTCAACGCCGCGCGCGCGAACGTCCCGATGGTGACATCGGTCGAGGACGACGCGAAGGACGATACCGCGCGTCTCGCGAGCGTTCGCCCGAGCGTCGACATACCGCGCGCGCGACGCACTGCCGTCGTCATCCATCCATCCATCACGGGACACGCGCACACACATCGCGACATTCATCGCCGCCCCCACCCCTCGCCACCGAGCACATGCCCTCGCGCGCGTTCCTGGACATCGACATCGACGACCACCGGGAGAAACACGCCCGCGCGCGCGCCTTCGTCGAGGCCACCGATCGTCGCTATGGATTTTCATCGTCATCTCTCGACGAGCTCGGAGGATCCGAACGCGCGCGCGTTCCCGAACTCTACGCGTGCGATCGCGAGTGGTGCGATCGCGGACCGATCGAACTCTCCCCCGCGTCTCGCGAGCGCGTGGTGTTCGAACTGTACGACGAGGACGCGCCGTTGGCGTGTGAAAACTTTAAAGCGCTCTGTCGCGGCGACGCCGGGACGAGCAAAGCGTCCGGGCGCGCGTATTCGTATAAAAACGTTCGGTTTCATCGATGCGTGAAGGATTTCATGATGCAGGGTGGGGATTTCACCATGCAAAACGGTTCCGGTGGGGAATCGGTGTACGGGAAGCGAGGGAAGGCGTCGTTCAGGGATGACCCGCGGGGGTTGAGACGGAGACACGCGCGCGCGGGGACGCTCGCCATGGGGAACACGGGGAAGAATACGAATACGTCGCAGTTTTACGTGACGTTCGGGCCGTGTTCGAGGTTGGATGGGAAACACGTGGTGTTCGGTCACGTGATCGAGGGGATGGAGGTGATCGAGCGCGTGAACGCGGAGTGCGCGGTGCCGGCGGGGGGGGCGACGGAGGAACCGAAGGTGCGCGTCGTCGTCGCGGATTGCGGCGTGCTCGAGTGATGAATGATTTGATGTACTGTAATGACACACGCGGGAACGGATGGATGAGGAGGAGCGCACGCTCGTTAATTCGTCAGAGCCCGTCGTTCGATCTCAATCTCGGTCGCGGGCGACGCGGAGACGTCGGCGGGTTCGGGTTCGGGTTCGAGTTCGGCGTCGCCGACGACGAGTCCGAGATTTTCCGGCGTCAAGTCGGCGTCGACGGCGGCGGCGCGCGTCCACATCTTGTCCCACGTCTCGGACTCTCGCGTCACGATGTCGCTCGCCGAGAGCACCAAGAGGACGTTTTTAATCGCTTCGGGCACGGCGTCGACGAGTTCATCCGTCTTGGCGAACGCGCGAAGCGACGCCGCGGCGTCGAGGACGGCGAGTAACGCGCCGGCGAACGCGTCTTCGTCTTCGTCTCGCATCTTGGACGCGTACTGTAACAATGTCTTCGTCACGCACGACACGGCGATGCGCGCCGTGTTTTCCGCCGCGCCGCCGTCTCTTCCCCTCGTCTTGCGAACCGTCTCGGCGAGTTTTCGCAGCGCGGCGAGCAAGACGGAGTCAAAGGTTGACAACCATAAATCTCCACCGGCGTCGAGTTCTCGCGCGCCCAACAACACTCTCTGCAGCGTCAACACCGCGTCGTCTCGCACCGCCGCGCGCGCGTCCTCGTGACTGATTCGTCCGAGTTCTCTCACGACGTCTCCCCACGCGCCCGCGATGATCTCCGCCTCGTCTTCATCCGTCGTCGTCGCGCTCGACGCCCACGCGCACAACGCCGCGTTGGCGTCGGAGAGCAATTGCAACGCCGCCACGCTTCGTTCGTCGCCGCCGACGTCGCTGTCGACGAACGCGCTCGCGGCTTCGAGACACGCGCGCGCGTTGGACGCCCGCACGCGCTTCGCGTCGCGCATGATTTTCGACAAGGCGCTGAAACCCGTCTCCGCGGCGTCGGGACGCCGCGCGCTCGCCGAGAGCAAACGACACAGGGCGTCCCAACTCGTCGGCGACGCGACGCGCTCGGCGCACGTCTCGATGAGACCGTCGAGCTCGCGAACGATATCGCCGAAATACGCGTCCGCGCACTGTGGATGAAGCGCGAGTAACAGACGAAGCGCGCCCACCATGTCGTCGACGACGTCGTCTTCGTCTTCGTCTTCGTCGACGCGCGCGCTCGAAGACGCCGTCATCGACGCGCACGCGCCGATTAATTCAAACACGACCACTTCGCACGCCCTGGACGGACGCTCGGACGCTTGAATCACGGCTTTACAGTAATTGAACAACGCCGGCGTCACGCGTCTCGCGCGGTCTCGATTCCGCGTCGTCACCGCGAACATAGCGTCGAGGCAAAACAACGCGGCGTCTTCGTCGTCCGGCGTCGCCGCGACGAGACTCGGATCTCCCGCCGCCCACACGAGCGCGCGCATCAGGTGCGTCAACGCCGTCGCGTCTAAGAATTTCGAATCTTCGAATAATTCACCGATTCTGCACGATTCGGCGCACTTGAGCGCGACGTCTTCGACGCGCTTTTCGGACTCTGTGGGCGGCGGGAGCGGCGGCGGCGCGTCGTCGCCGGAGAGCATGGCAGAAAACGAACGCAACAGCGACGACCCGCGCGCGCGTTCAGCCGCGAGGGCGTCTCGCAGACGCGGCGTGCGAATCTCCCGTCGCTTCGAGGACGACGACGTCGTCGTCGCGTGGATGACGTTTTCGGGAACGAGCCCGATTTTCGTCATGCGTAAAATCGTATCCAAGACGTCGCACCAGCCTCGCGCCAAGACGTCGCCGAATCTGCGCGCGACGTTGAAGACGGTGGCGGTCGCCGCGCGCGCCTTGACGTCCTCCCCGAACGTCACGAGAGGACGCGCCCGTTCGCCCGACGGTGAGTGGAGCTCGCGGTGGAGACCTCGAGTGGCGAACGCGCAGAGCGCGGCGACGATTCGGTCGAGAGCGTCCGACGCGCCGTGCGCGTGCGCGACGGAGGCGACGGCGAGGAATCCGTCGAGCGTCGACGTCACCACGCGATCGTCCGAGGTGTGTTCAAAGACGGCGGTGATGGCGGCGGTGGACGCGCTCCAGACGAGTCCGAAGAGTTCGCCGTCGTAGAGGGCGGCTTCGGCGTCGTCGGGCGGACACGCGAGCGCGCCGTCGCCGCGACGCACGTCTCTGAGAATGGCGGCCCATTTACTCGGCGTCAGGCTCGCCGCGCCGCCGTCGTCGAGTTTAATCTCGTCGGTGACGATTGAGTCGAAAATGTTCACCAAGACTTCGGCGGGCCAATCTTTGCCGCCGTTGGTGCCTCGATTGTTGCGAATGAATTGTTCGAGCGTCATCTTGTTCTTGACTTGCGCGTTGTGTTGGTCGGTGTTGAGCATGATGATGCTGTACGAGAGCACGTACGCCGAGTCGGCGTCGGCGACCGAGTCCGGATTGGCCTCGTAGTATCGCGCGGCGAAACACTCGAGAATTCTCGAAATTTTCTGCGCCTCGCCCGGAAGTTTAAATCCAGATAAGAAGGACCGGAGCGCGCGATCGAGGGAAACGTCGCGGAAATCAAACAACGCCACGTACTCGTCTAACACGGCGATGGTGAACTCGTCGGGCTCGCCGAGGTAATCGCCGACCACCTCTTTATCCAACGCCGGCGCGTACTTTAAAAATCTCGCCACCGCCCTCGGTTCGAGCGGGTCGGGTAAGAGTTTAATCTCTTGCATAAAGGCGAGACCCTTCTTGTACGAACGATTAAAGTGTTCGGCGGCGCCGAGTAGACGACACTTGAAGTACTTGATCCTCGCGAGCGCCTCGAACCGCGCCGGACCGGTGACGTTCGCGCCGTTCGCCAGCGACCACGGATCGACGACGGAGGCGTTTGCGAAATCAAACGTCCGTCGAGGCGTCGCCGACGGCGTTCGATCGGACACCGTCTGCACGATGGAGAGCAAACCCTCGAGACTTAACAAATGCATGGGACCGAGCTCGGCGTCTCCCGGGTACGACGACTGCGCCAAGACGCTCGTCACCTCCTCGAACACATTCGGTTTGGTGAGATCGCAATCGTAGTACATGTACAAATCCGTCGCGAAGTGTTCGTGTTTGCACAATTCCACGAGCGCCTCGAGGGCGACGCGCTGCGTCTCCTCCTCGACGCCCTGTCGAGTCGCGCACAGGGGTAAAATGACCATGCGCACGAACACCTCCAGGTGTAACTTGAGCTCTTCCCTAAAGTCGGCGTACATGGACGTCATGATGGCCGTCGCCGCCGCCAACACGCTCGCCGAGCACGACGCGACGACGCCGCACAACGCTCTCGAGAGGTCGTCGAGGACCAGTTTCATCAACGCGCGATTCTGTCGGAAATACGCCCCGTTCGCGTCGAGCATGATGCTCACGAGTTTGAGACCGAACAGACTGTTCGCGTCCTCCGATCCGCGACCGTGCGTGTCCGGCGCGACGAGACTGACGGCGAAGCGGAAAATTTCAATCAACGCCGGTAATCCGTACGGCTCGCTCGTCTTCTCCGAGTGTTCGTGCGCGGTGATGTCCACGCCCGGTCCCGCGGTGTGTGGACTCTCCGTCGCCACCTCCTCACCGTCCTCCCTCGTCGTCGTCGCCGGCGGCGTCGGCGGCGTCGGAATGACCACCGCGTCTCTCGGCGACACCAAACGTCTCGACGTCCCCTCCGCGTCTTCGTCCACGCTCTCCACCACCGCCGCCTTCGCCGCCGCCCCCGTCACGATCTCCCCCAATCGCTGACTCACGTGATACACGATCTCACTCAGCGTCTGTTTACTCAACTCTCTCAACAACGACGTCTCTTTCCCGCTCTGATGTCCGATGCGATAACACGCCTGAAACACGTCGCACAAATCGTCGTCGCTCAACGCGTACCCACTCTCACACCGAACGCACGCCGCGAGCACGTATAAAATCTGACTCAACACCACATCGTCGTCCTCAACGCTCGTCGCTTCGAATCGACACAGCGTCACGGAATCCGCCACGGCGTGCATCGCCGCGCCGGCGCCGCCCGGGACGTCCGGGGACACGCACTCGGATTTTATAATGGTCAAGATCGCGCTCAACGCGCGCGATGTGATGCACCCGGAGGTTTCCACGCTTCGCACGCAGTCTAAAAATGGTTCGAGGTATCGCACGGCGGTCATGGTGTGCGCGAAATCGGCGGTGGTGGTGATGGAGGCGTCGGAATTCGAACGATCGCTCGTGAAGTCGACGGCGCGCCCGTTCGCATCGTGCGCGTTGAGCGCGGGTGGCTTTGCGGTTCTGAGGGCGATGAAGGCGTCTAAGAGGACATCGTGGACGCCGTTGTCGTACGCGTCGGTGGTACCGTATAATCCGTACGCGTTGAGCGCGCTCGAGGCGGCGTTCGAGTTCCAGCGCTGATTCGAGCGCATGGTGGCGACGACGCCGCTCGCCTCGTTTTTTACGATGGCGGCGAATCGCGCGGGATCGAACGCGCGGGACGCGCGCGGTGTGTCGCGCGTCGTCATGTGCGACGAGGCGCGCGCGTGCGCGAGGCGCCGGCGTGTGCGGAGGCGCCGAGATGTGAATCGAGCTCAGATTAGTTTGAGCCGGCGTTTCTCCGCGGGCGCGGGCGTCGGTGATGATTTTTGAATCGTATTGAATGACTATGATGAGCGGTGAACGGCTCACGAGCGCTAGTGCGTGCGCGTGCGCGCGGGAGGATCAGACGTCGCCGCGCGCCTCGGCGGCGCGACGCGCGTCTTCGACGGCGCGGTCGGCGTCCGCGCGGAGACTGTCCGCGCGCGCGCGCTGTTCGGCGTATTCGCTGGGAACGCCGCCTGATTGGGCGAGGAATTTGGACGCCGCTTCTTCGGGAAGGGTGACGGCGACGTTGACGCGCTCTTGGTCCGTCATTTGACCGAGATAGTTGCTCGCCCAGTCTGGAAGCGGCGGCAACCCCTTCGAGGCGTCGGTTTCGCCGACGGCGTGCATTTGATCCTTGACGAGCTCCCAGAATCGCCCGTTCTCCGGTTCGTTGGACCACACGGAGAGCATCAAATCGTCCCAATACACCTCGTTTTGTTCGCCCCACGCGAGATCCCACACCTCCATGGTGCGCTCGCGCTCGATGCCCGCCTTGGCGAAGGCGTTGGTGAGCTGGCGGCCGGTGAGGTCGCGCACCGTGAGAAGAGACTCTCGAAGCGTGAAGAGCATCTCTCTGTTCTTGGGTTGATGAAGGACCATCACCGCGCGCTGGCACGCTCGGACGAGAGTCTTTCGCACTTCATTGTACACTAATAAATTCATTTCCTCAGACATTTGAGCAATCAAATCGATTTGAGTCTCCTTGCCGACGCGCAGGTAATCCTCCTCGCGCGTCGATTCCGCCGCGAGCGCGATCGGTCCCAAATCGCTCCACCCGTGTCTCATCACCATATCGCACGCCAACTTGGTCGCGGCGGCGATGTCTTCGGCGCCGGTGGTGGAGACGTGTTCGGGGCCATACAGGTAACGCTCCGCCATTTGACCGGCGACGAGCACGCACAGCTTACTCTCATAGTACGACTGCGAGCGCACCGATCGCGCGGCCGGGGAATCGACTTCATCTGGAACGTAGGAAATTTGACCCGTGGGTTTGCCTCCTTGGAACACGGTCACCTTGCTCAACTCGTCAAACGCGGGCATTTGCATCGCCACGACGGTTTGCGCGGCGTAATACGAAGCCACGGTGTCTCTGATGTACGGGTTGAGCTGCGCGACGAGTGTGTCCTCGAGCATGGTGTCGCGAGAGAGACTACCGGCGCCGCTACCGTTGCGCACAAAGCTCTGCGAACGACGAATATCGTCGATGCACCACAAAAAGTCACCCGTGCTCGCGAGCCCTCGCTCGGCTTGCGCGACGCGCATGACTGCAGACTTGGTCAAGTTTTCAATGTCGGCGCCGCTGAAACCGGCGCACTGTCGGGCGACGTACTCGTAATCCAAGTTCGGATCGACGTTACCCTTGAACGTGGGCTTGTTGCAGTGCAAGAATAAAATTTCTTGGCGCGACTTTTTGTTTGGCAAGCCCATTTCGATGACGCGATCGAAACGACCGGCGCGAATCAACGCCGGATCGAGCACTTGCGGACGGTTCGTCGCCGCCAAAACCATAATACCGGTCGCGGTCGAGAAGCCATCCATCTCCGTCAACATCTGGTTGATCGTCGCCGTCGCTTCGTCGTTACCGTAGACTTGTCCCGACTGCGTCTCGGAACGTTTGGTCCCGACGGCGTCGAATTCGTCAATGAAAATAATGCACGGCGCCACCTTCTTCGCTTGATCGAACAGGTTACGAATACGAGCCGCACCGACGCCGACGAACATCTCCATGAATTCCGTGCCCGCGCACGAGAAGAAGGGCACACCCGCCTCGCCCGCGACGCACCGCGCGAGCAACGTCTTCCCCGTACCCGGCGGACCGCAGAGCAACACACCCGCGGGAATTCGAGCACCCATGGAGTTGTACTTGTCGAAATCCTTCAAGTAAGAAATGAGCTCGAGCATCTCCTCCTTGACGGTGTCGATGCCGCTAATATCCGCGAGACTCATGCCTTGGCGAACGGTGGAATCGTATTGACGCGTCGTCATGTTACCGAACATGTCCTCGGAGCTATCTTTAAACGTGCCTTCGTAAATCGCCCAGGCGTAGAAAATGATGACAAGCGGCGTGAGCGTATTGAACGCGAACGCCGTCGCCTTGAGCCAGGATGGGTACTTTTCCATCTCGATGGAGATGAATCCGGCGCCGCCCGGTCTCTCTTGCAAGAGCTTCTTGTACAACGTCGGATCATACGGAAGGTTGCAACCGAACACTTCCTCCGTGTCGTCGATGTAATATCGAATGCTCGTTTCGTTCGCGCGATAGACCACTCTGTTCACGCGACCGACGTCCACCAACTTGTGGAACGCCGTGTACGATGTCTCCGTAGGGAAACGATCCGAGCCCATCATCGCGTACGGATCTCGCAAGTACGCCAAGTTGATGTTTCGCACAAACCTATCGCCGCGCTTGGAGAAGAGCTTCGTGAACGGATTCTTGCTCTTCTTTTCGCTCTCAAACTCGGCGTACTCGCCCGCCTGCGCGGCGAGCTGTTGCTCTAAGTTGTTCAACTGCACGCGCTTGCTCTCCGGATGCTCGCCCGTCTTGTATTGCACTCGCTCCAACGCTGCCGCCGCCGCGCGCTTACCTCTCGAGCCCTTCTTCTTCGTCGGCGTGCCTACGTCGTCCAAATCCAACTTCTTCTTCGCCACGGTACCGCGTCTTCTTCGGCGCGTCTTCTTCGGCGGCCCGTCCACCGCGCCGACGTCGTCGTCCCCGTCGTCCAACGGATCCACGCCGACGTCACCCACATCATCCGAAGCGACCGCGGTCGTCGCCGCATCCGAGTCCTCCACGCCAACGCCACCATCGCCCGCCTCTGCCTCTGCAATCTCTCCCAACACCGCCGCCGCGGTCTTCGCGCGCGTCGTCGCGCTCGAGCTCGCCCCCTCTCTCACGCGCAGCTCCACCGCGCTCGCCGCCTTGGGCACCGTCAACAACACGAACGCCGCGATGGCACCAATCTTCGTCGCCCGCTTCGCCTTGGCCCACGCGTCGACGCTCGCGCTCGCCTCGCGCTCGCCGTCCGCGCTGGACGCCTCGGCGACGATCCTCGCCCTCGACTCGCTCGGTCGTCCTCGACTGACGCCCGCGCGCACCGCGCACCGCCTCGGCGCGCGCGCGCGGTCACTTGAGCGCGCACCGCCCTCGCGCGCGCTCGACGCGACGACGCGGCGCGGCGCGGCGGCGCGAACCATCGCGTGCATCATGCCTTTGGCAAACCTAAAACCTCACGCGCGGTGTCGAGCGCGGTGTCGAGCGCGATCGATCGCGAACGGTCGCGAGGACGCGCGGACGAGGTGGACGATGATCGCCGCTCGCGTCGCGCGAGGGTGGGGGCAACGCGCGCGCGCACGCGGTTGTGCGGAGGCGACGGCGGCGTCGGGCGCGTCGGCCGATGGCGAGGGGACATGTCTTTATGAGTCTTTTATATTCGGACACACGGACATATTTGGATTGTGTTATAGTCCATCACTGTGTACATTTGGTGGATGTGACGCGCGAGGCGGTCCGACGACGCGCGTCGGCGTCGAGACGACGTCGAGACGACGTCGAGGACGCGCGCGCGAGTTTTGGGCATCCTCTCGCCTCGTCGTCCGAGCGACGACCGCGCGCAGGGCGTCTCGAGGCGTGGATTTTCAACGCACTCGTGCGAGGCTGGCGCAGTTCAAAATATCCACCTCGACGACGACGACCGTCGACAGTGTTTCGCGCGCGTCGTCGCGCCGAGGACCGTCAAAGGCGTCCAGAGGCGCGAAGGCGTGTTTTCGATGCGTTCGCACGCGCGCGCCTCCACCTCGGCGCCCTCGCGCGCCGCACGCGCGCGACGCCCAACTGCGTCTGCATTCGTGACACGAACCACCGTTTCGCGCCCGCGCGCGCTCCCGAGCGATGACGTCGACGTCGCGGACGAGAACGCCCCGAGCGCGCTCGATTTTAACGCCGTCGCGCGCGAACACGCGATGTCGCACGGGAACGCACCGATGTCGGCGCGTTTGGCGAAACGAGAGTTTGGGCTCGGCGACTCTGGGACGGACGTCGCGCTCACGCAGCGTCTGCTGGGACTCGACTTTTCGCACGGCGTGTGCGACGCGGACACGTCGAGAGCGATTCAGGGGTTTCAACGATCGAGGGGGTTACAACCGAGCGGGTTTTTCGGGGCGTCGAGCAGGGCACAGGTGGCGAAGGAGGAAGAGGCGTGGCGCGCGCGCGGAGGCGCGGAGTTGCTGCAGGCGTACGCGCGAGAGGCACGCGCGAAGGATGAGACGACGCGCGCGCGCGCGGGCGTGGATTGGCAGTCGCGATCGCGCGCGCCGGTGTGGTCGGCGCGCGCGGTTCAAGGCGCGGTGTGGGTGGCGGCGGCGGGCGTCGTCGTCGGCGCGTCGCTCGCCGTCGCGAAGAAAATAAAGACACAGACGGACGCGACGCGCATGGAAGAGCCGCCGCTCGCGCGAACGCCGACTTTAACGCGCGTTCGCGAGTCCGCGCGCGCGCTCGGCGCGCGCACCGCGCGCTCCCTCGACGCCGTGCGCGTCTCGGGAGTCGCGCGTCTGGCCGCGTTCGCCGCGCTCGCGTCTCGCGCGCGGCGCGTCGTCGCCGACCGCGTCTCGCGCCTCCGCCCCCCCGCATCGCCGTCCACCGACGCCGCCGGTGACGATCAATCGTCCGCGATCACCGAGGGCCACTTCGACGCGAGCGGTCGATGGTGGGAATCGCCGCTTCCTCGCCCGCCCGCCGCCGCCGAACCCGCCGTCGAGCCCGCCGCGTCCTCGCCCGTCGACGCGGCGACGCAAAAATCCCGTCGCGCCGAGCAAATGCGCGAGCGATGGGTCAACATCCGTCGACAAAAAGTCGACGTCGGCGACGGCATCGACGAACGCCGCGCCATCAAGCGCGTGTCCGAATTTTTGGGCGACGACGACAAACACGTGTAAAAAATGCCGAGCTGCACCCTCGAGTTTGCCCAACGCGCGCCCCCGGACAAACCGTCGCGACGATGACGCTCGGACTCGACGCGTACGCGTCAAGCGACGGCGACGACGACGAAGACGTCGTTCCGACGCGTCTCGCGCGGTCGGTCGCGGCGGCACCGGACGTGGACTCGGGGGCGCTCGCGCTCGAGCGGGACGAAGATTCGGGCCCGAATTCGTGGAGAGTCGTGCCCTTGGCGTTGTCGACGACGGTGATCGGTGCGTGCGCGCGCCAAAGACGCCGCGGTGATATCAGTTCGTTCGTCTCGACGCGTCGCGCGGGGATAGAGGCGTCGACGGGGCGAAGAGAGACTGACGAATGCGCGCGAGCTCACTTTTTCGCGAGCGCAGACCCGACGACGAAGGAGATGACGAGAAATCTCACGGTCGATGAGATGACGGCCCCGCTCGAGGGACCGGTGCACGAAACGCGAGAGGATAGACTCACCGGTCGAGGCGCGCGGAATCACGCGCTCGGGAACGTGGAGTCGACGAGGGTGAACGCGGTGAGTTTCGACGAGCAATTCAACACATACAACGCGAGAGGGTACGCGGCGGCGCCCACGGGCACGGGGGGCGTCGGGGACGTCGAGGCGATGCGCGCGAGCAAGGGCGAGACGAGTTTGAACATGTCTAAGGCGAAGAGACGTCGCATTCGCGATGAGGTGCTGGCGGGGGCGGCGACGGCGGCGGACGGGGACGTGGACCGCTCCGCGTGGGCGCCGGCGCGCGAGGCGCATAAGGTGGTCGTACACGATGATTTGACGGAGAAGGAGAAGGAGTACGTCAAATGGCACATGGATAATCGTGAGGCGAAATTGCGCGCCAAGGGGAAGCTCGACGATCTCGCCCCGGGACCCGGAGACGCGCCCGGCGCCGAGGACGACTCGAAGACGTCCAAGTTTCACGGCAAAGAGGAAGTCAATTACGCGGGTGAATCCTGGATCGCCGCGCCGAAGAGCGAGAAGCGAGAGGGTGACGGGTCGTGTTACGCCCCGAACAAGTGCGTGCACACGTACAACGGTCACACGAAGGGTGTGTCGAAGATTGAATTTTTCCCGGGCACGGGGCACTTGCTCCTCTCGGCGGGCATGGACAACGTCGTCAAGATTTGGGACGTCTACAACACGCACAAGTGCATGCGCACGTACATGGGTCACGACAAGGCGGTGAAGGATGTCAATTTCAACTCGGACGGCACGCGTTTCGTGTCGACGTCTTGGGATAAAAAGGTGAGACTCTGGGACACGGAAACAGGGAAAATCATTCAAACCGTGTCGAGCGGAAAAATCGGATACTGCGCCAAGTTTCATCCCAAGCAAGACAATCTCGTCCTGATCGGTCAGAGCGATAAGAAAATCGTGCAGTGGGACATGAACCGGGGCGATCTCGTGCAAGAGTACGATCAACACCTCGGACCGGTGAACTCGATCACCTTCGCCGACGACGGCGAGCGCTTCATGTCGTCTTCGGACGACAAGACGCTTCGCGTGTGGGAATTCGGCATTCCCGTCACGACAAAGTACATCGCCGATCCGTCCATGCACTCCATTCCCGCCACCGCCATCTCCAACGACGGTCGATACATCATAGGTCAATCGCTCGACAATCAAATCGTCGCCTACAGCGTCCGCGAGCGGTTTCGTCGAAACAACAAGAAGCGTTTCGCCGGTCACTCCAACGCCGGATACGCGTGTCAACCCGCGTTTTCCACCGACGACTCCACCGTCGTCAGCGGCGACGGCGCTGGAAAACTCTTCTTCTGGGACTGGAAGACGGCACGAATCATTAAATCCATCAAGGCGCACGATCAAGTCGCCATCGGCGTCGCGTGGCATCCGCTCAAGAGTTCGCTCGTCGCCTCGTGCAGTTGGGATAAAACCATTAAATTGTGGCGGTGATTCGAGCGTCACCTCCGTCAGCGGTAGTCGAGTAGAATGTCTTTGTAGTGCGCGCGTTCTGCGCGTTTTGAACGCGTCGCGCGCGACCACCGCGCGCCTCCGCCTCCGCCTCCGGCGTCGTCGTCGCGGCGAGGGCGCGTCTCGAGCTCAAATTGGGGGCTCGCGCGCGATCTGACACGCGTCCGCACACACCGACGCCGACGCGCCTCGCGATCGATTCGCGCGAACGATGCGACTCGCGTGCGTCCTCGCGCTCGCCCTCGCGGGCGTTCCGGCGGCGAGCGCGCGTCTGGACCCGCGTCCCGTGAATCATCTCTCGATGCACCGTCAGCACCATCATCGCGACGGGCACGCGTCCGCGTCGTCGTTCTCGACGACCGTCACCGACGACACCGCGCGCGAAGGCATCGCGCGCGCCCTCGTCGCCGATGCCGAGGCGCTCGTCGCGGACGTCGAGCGATTGCGCGATGAGTTTCGGGCATTCATTGAGAAATTCGGCAAGGAGGCCGAGTACGCGGAGAAAACGGTGGAGGAATACGAGCGACGCGTCGTCGTATTCGGTGAAAATCTCGTGCGCGCGGCCAAGCAACAGGCGAACGATCGAGGGAGCGCGACGCACGGGGTGACGATGTTTAGCGATCTCACGCCGGAGGAGTTCGCGGAGAAGTACTTGGGACACGTCAAGCTCTCGAGCGACGAGCGCGCGAAGAAACGACTCGCGGCGAACGAAGGACGGCTGATTGAGAATTTACCGACGAAACATTTACCCGAAGAATTCGATTGGCGATTTAAAGGCGCGGTGACGCGCGTCAAGGACCAAGGGCAGTGCGGGAGCTGTTGGACGTTTTCGACGACGGGCGCCATCGAGGGCGCCCACTTCGTCTCCACGGGCAAGCTCGTCGAGCTAAGCGAACAACAATTGCTCGATTGCGACGTTGGATGTGATCCAGACGTGCCAAACGCGTGCGATTCGGGATGTAACGGTGGATTACCGTCGAACGCGATGGAATACATCGTCGAACACGGAGGCATTGACACGGAGAAATCGTACCCGTACGTCGGCGAAAAGGGCGAATGTAAAGCTTCAAAAGGGAAAGTCGGCGCCACGTTGACCAACTTTTCCTTCGTCAGCGACGACGAAGACCAAATCGCCGCCGCACTCGTGAAATACGGCCCGCTCTCCATCGGAATCAACGCCGCGTGGATGCAAAGTTATCTCGGCGGCGTCGCGTGTCCCTGGCTATGCGATTCCGAGGCGCTCGATCACGGCGTCTTGATTGTCGGCTACTACTCGAGCGGTTTCTCTCCCGTCCGTTGGTCGCAGGAACCGTTTTGGGTGATCAAAAACTCGTGGTCCAGCGCGTGGGGCGAGAGCGGGTACTATCGAATGTGCAAGGGACAAGGCACGTGCGGCGTCAACAACATGGTCGTCGCCGCCACGGCGCCGTGAACCCACCGCACGCCGTCGCATGTTTTCTTCTTCTCGCACCTCTTGTACAACGACTGTGTCAAATTATCGATCGAATTTACGACTACGTTTCTATATTACACGCCGGCGCGCCGACGCGCCCTAACCTCGGGCGCGCTCACTTCGCCCTCGGCCCGTTCTCATCGAACGCGTTCGACCACCGCTGCGACGGAATCGGATGCGCCGGATAAATCGGACGCTGCTCGTGTTTGCGAGAAAAGTTCCACGTCGCGAACGAGAGCGCGCCGAGGGCGACGAACCCACCGAGCGTGTTTCGTCGCCAGTGTTTCGGATCGGCAAACCACCCACCGTACGTCGTCCACACGTGGCCGCGCACCGAGTTCGGACCGACGGATTCCGCGCCCATGATGTCTCGTCGTCGTCGTGCGCGGACGCGCGAGCGGGGACCGGAACGCGCGCGCGTGTGCGGTCGCGAACGCGCGCGCGCCGATCGAATCTCGGGTCAACAGTGGGGACTCGGCTATGAGTCATGACTCGTGTTTGGTAACACCTCTTGAGTCATGAACGGTCACGGGGAAACCACGTCCATCGACACGCGATCTCCGCCCGCGAATCCCCTCAGTGCGCGCGTCTCTCGAGTCGTCCGTCACCCCACCGTCGCGCTCGATCGACGCGCGTCGACCTCGTCGCGTCTCGTTCCTTCGCGCGCCATGTTTCAAACGCGAAGCGAGTACGACCGCGGCGTGAATACGTTTTCCCCCGAGGGACGATTGTTTCAGGTGGAGTACGCCATCGAGGCGATCAAGCTCGGATCCACCGCGATCGCCATACGCACGAGCGAAGGGGTGGTGCTCGCGGTGGAGAAACGTGCGACGTCGCCGCTCATGGACGCGTCGAGTCTGGAGAAGATTGCGGAGATCGACGCGCACGTGGGATGCGCGGTGAGCGGATTGACGGCGGACGCGTGGACCATGGTGGAACACGGACGCGCCGAGTGCCAGAATCATTACTTTACGTATAACGAACCGATGCCTGTGTTGAGTTGTACGACGTCGTTGTGTGAACTGGCGATGTCGTTCGCCGGGGATGGGGAGAAGCGAATGTCAAGACCGTTTGGGGTGGCGCTGTTGGTGGCGGGGAAAGACGAAGACGGGTATCATCTGGTGCACACGGATCCGAGCGGGACGGCGGTGTCGTACAAGGCGAAGGCGATCGGAAGTGGAAGCGAGGGGGCGCAGACGGCGCTGCAGGAGGAGTATAGGGATGATTTGACGCTCAAGGAGGCGGAAACGTTGGCGTTGAAGACGTTAAAGGCGGTGATGGAGGAGAAAATCAACGTCAAGAACGTCGACATGGCGCGCGTCGCGCCGACGTACGTCAAGTACGAGGACACGGCGATTCAGGAGATCATCGATAGGTTGTGAGGCGATGAACGCGAACGCGCGGGGTGGTGAGACCAGAGGTGACATCGATGCGCGACGGCGAGCGTTGACTTTGCTCGCGCGGCGTCGGTTGAAATGAAAAGCTGCTTTTATTAGTATCCAATTCTACGCTACTGTGTACACTAAACGTGCGTTCCGTATCGCTCGTGCGTTCGCCCATACGCGTCGCCGCGAGCGTGCATCGTTTCGTCGGTGATGGTGATGTGGTTTTGAATTTATTTCTTCGCTCTCTTCCCTCTCGCGGGCGATTTCGTCGGCGCCTGGCGTTTCGTCGGCGTTTTCCGTTGGTTCGGCGGCGTCATCGCCGCCGCCTCCACCACCGCCGTCCCCGCCGTCCCCGCCGCCATCGTCGCCATCGTCGAGTCCCGGTCGTTCGTCGGCGGAGGAATGCGCCGCTCGTGTAAATTTATCATCTTCGTCAAGACGTGAAATCCATCGTGAATCTGAAACGGGGTCTGATTGAAATCGAAGTGCACCTTTCTTTGATCGTCCGAAATCTCCACGTCCACCTCGGCGTCTTGTCTCGTCTGAATCAACACGAACGGAAGCTGAATCCCCGTCGGCGGAGGACCGTCTCTCTCGAGCGCCTCCTTGTTGCGCCGGATGAGCGCGACGATGGCGTCGTGTTGCTCCACGAGTTCAGCGAGCTGTTCGTTCTTCCTCTCGAGTTCATCTACCATCGCGTCGCTCGCGTGCGTCTCCATCGGCGTCCCACGCGAGCTTGGACCGGCACCGGACGGATCTCGCGGCGGCGATTCGCCCGGTTTGACGTACCCCGGCGGATACCCGTTCCAAAAAATCTCCTTCTTCTTCTTCGTGATGATGTCCACCGCCGTGAGCACGTTGAGCGCGTCGTACACGCGTCGACGCACGTTTTTTTCGTCGAATTTCGAGTCGTTCTGCGTCGCCGCCTCTCGCAATTCATCCACGAGTTCGTCGGCGACTTCGTTGTACGACGTGTGCTTCTTTTGCTCCACCTTTTCGCACACGCGCATGCTAAAATGTCGTAAACCCTTTTGTTCGCGCTCGATCGTCGTCGGCGTCGCGGGCGTTTTCTTCGATCTCGACGGTGTCGGCGTCGCGTACGCGCTCGCGGACGCGGTCGCGCGATTCGCCGCCCTCGCGCGCGCGACGTGCCGCCGCACCTCCAGCACGCACTCCGCCGCCTCTCGACACCGCCGCTCGCCCTCCTCCGGATCGTACCGTCCCTCGATCGTCGTCGACGGTCCAGCTTGCTTCGATGGATCCATTTTCACGTCCGCGAGAGGCCACCGCTCGCGTGCGGCGTCGTCCTCGCGCGTGCCGACGCCCGCGCGCCCTCTCGCCGCGCGTTCTCCGCTATCCGGCGTCCCGAACACTGGCTCGTCGAACGCGTCATCCACCGGCGCGTCGTATCGCGTCGGCGGCGTCCCTCCATCGTCGCCGTCGTTCTCTTCACCTAATATCGCGCGTAATGAGGCCGTGTCCACGGTCGCTGCGTCGATCATCGCGCGATATCGGCGTCGCTCGGTCAGTCTCTGGGCGCCGGCGTTCGCGCGTTCGCGCGCGTCGTCGTCGCGCGCGTCGTCGTCTCGCGCGCGTCTCGCGTCTCGCGCGCGCACACGCACCTTCTGCGCCCAACACATCGTCTAAAGCGGCGTAATCCACCACGCCCTGCGTCGAACGCGCGCGTTCGCGTCGTCGTCAGTCACCGAACGCGCGCGAGCTCGCCCCTCGAGAAAAATATCGTAAACACGATTCAAATCAACATTCGTCGAGCGACCTCTCGCCCTCGTCGCGCGCGCGCGCGTCGCTCTCTCGCGCGTACCGCGTCGCGAATGGATCGAAACAAATCTCGCGCGAGCGCATCGTCCGCGTCGTCGTCGGCGGACGCGCGCGTCGCGCGACGTCTCGACATAACGACCGACCGTCGTTTTGGGCGCGCGCGACCGATCGTCCGCGAGCGCGTGTCACCGCGCGAACGCGCGTCGACGATGCGCGAGACGATGGTCGGGCGCGTTCCTCGTCGACGCGCGTCGATGGTCTGGCGTCGCGCGCGCGCGAGACGACGCTCGGCGCGTGGGCGTCTCTGCGGAGATTTCCAGCGAAAATGCCGCGCGCGACGGCATTCATCCACCGCCGCCATGACGCGGGCGACGACGACGGTCGCCTCGCTCGAGGTGCGCGGATACGCCGCGGACGGTACCGCGCACCGCGTGTGTTCGCGCGCGTCGTTCGAGTACGCGTACGCGAGCGACGGCGCGGGGGGCGCCCGCGTCGAGCTCACACCGTCGGACGCGCGAGCCGCCTTCACGCGGTACGTGTGCGCGCTCACGCCGGAGACGTTCGCGGAGATGCGCGAGACGCAGTCGTTGACGCTCTCGAGCGCGATGGAGTGCGCGGAGACGTGCGCGAGGGCGCTGCGACGGGCGACGACGGAATCACCAGAGACGACGCTCGCCGTGTTGGCGTGCGAGCACTCGGGACGCGCGCGTTTGGAAATCGTCGAGGACGGTGGGCATCGATTGGTGAGCGTGTTGGAGATGCCGTTCGAGCATATGGATGAGCGAGAGGTGCGGTCGCGAGTGGCGGAGGAGTTTGGGGCGATGCAGGCGAGATTGGCGGCGTACGAGAGACGGTTCGGGGCGCTGGAGTAGACGACGAAGAGTAGACGAAGGCGAGCGATTGTATTGAAAACAAACGAGCGAAACATTCGAGTCGCGACGGTCGGTGTGAACACTCACATCGGATTGATGAGACCGATGGGTTGGGTCTGGCCCAGACGACCGCGCGGAGGCGTGGGCGGTCTGTCGCGGTTGACGTCTTGCAACCATAGGTTGTCGTCGATGCGATCCGAGGGCGAGAGAGACTCCATGGCGATGGGAGGGAGCGGGTGGATGAGCTTGGGATAGAGCGTGAGATCGCGCCCTAAGACCAAGATTGCGCCGGCGTTGTTCGCGGTGCCGCAATAGTTTGTGGCGCTGAAAACCGTGAGCAACTGTCCCTGCGCGAAACGCTCGAAACCGTCCATCACGCACTCGTGCGCGCGAATGATCATGTGAATGCCGTTCGTCTCGCAGAACGCCTTGACGCGATCAGGACCGAAGGTGACGAGACCGGGACCTCGCGCGTTCGGACGCAAGCCCTCGACGCCGTCGTTTTCGGTCGGATCGCTCCATAAAATGTCCATCAACTCGACGCCGCCGTTTTCCATGTTGAGCGGGCGCTTCAAATCGTTAATCTGGGAAATGTGCGTCAAACTTCGACCGATACCGCCGTGCATGCAGCAGATGCGGTCTTCGATAACGGCCGCAAGGGGTAACCACTCGAACAAATCGTTGAAACGTCGCCACACCGCGTCACCCACGGCTTCGCCGAGACGTTCGACGCACTCAATGCGGAATCCGAAGAGCGCGTTAATGTCCGGCTCTTCGTGGTTCCCGCGCAGTAAATGCACCGCATTCGGGTGCTCAATTTTCAACGCGAGGAGAAGTGAAATAGTCTCCAACGAATAGGCGCCACGATCGACGTAATCACCTAGAAATACGTAGTCGATGTACGCGATGTCGCCCGCTGTGGAGGGCGAGCCGTACTCTGCAAACAAACGCATCAAGTCACCGAATTGACCGTGTAAATCGCCGAAAATTTTAGCCGGACCGTTCACTCGCAACACAGTCTCTTCATTTCTGAAGCAGTGCTCCGCGGCATCGCACAGCTCGTTGATCGCGTTGGGGCTCAAGAAGAAGCGTCGATCGGAGCTCGGTTCCCACGTGTGCGGATGCAAGAGGTGCGTGAGCACAGCCTTGTGCACCGGCTGCGCCCCGAGCTCGGCCGCGCGGCGCGCGCGCGCTATTTTCGCTGGAGTATCTCCAGGGGTGAGCATGTCCGCGCCAGGCGTACCGATTCTTCGCGCTTCGTTCTCAAACTGATCGATCGAGAGCTGACGAACCATGCTCACGACACCTCTCGGCGTCGATTTCGAATCGGAATCGTGTGGAATCGCCGCCACAACCACGGCACGATGGTGTAAACGAACTTCAGACGTCGGCGTGCGACGAATGCTATCCGGTGAGCTAAGTCGAGCGAAACCCGGGGATGGCGTGTGCACGGACGAACCGGGCGAACCCGAGTCAGAATCGCCGAGAGAAAACTTTCGACGCGCGACCAATTCAAGCGCGGCGGCCGCCTCTTGCGCGCTCGCCTGGCGCAAGTGTTTTTCTGCCTCGGCATTCATGGAATCGGGAGAATCCGGCGAGCTCGGCGAGCCGCCAAGAGGGCGCAAGGTGGCAACTTCCGGAGACGCCGGAGAGCTAAACGATCCGTTGGAATACGTGGCGTCTCGTTGGGTGTTGATGGCAAAGCTGTCGCGCACGTATCTCGGCGAGTGCATCCCTAAAATCTCCGCCGAGAGTCCGGTGTCACCGAGCCAGTTTCGCCACGCCGGGGAATCTGGGTTGATGAGTGTCGAGAGTTCGCGAACGCGTTCCGCTCGAGAGACGCCGCTCTCTTGCGGCGGCTCCTCCATGACGACGAGATCATCCAGCAAGGCCCCGTTGCGCAATCCACCGTGCACGAAGATGAAAGGACCATATGATGCGCTCGCGTGGCGGCACCGACGACCAACGAGCGAAGCGGCGTCGTATGAAAGCTGCGCCTTCCCCTCCGACCCCTTGGCGGCGCGCCAACCCGTCGAACCGCCCGCCGACGTGTCCAACATCGACATCGTCGACTCTCCCGGCACGAGCTGCCCTCCGCCCGAAGCCCCGCCCGTGATGTGTAATCTCGTGTCCACGAAAGCGGTCGCGTGTTGATACCGCCGCGTCGGCGCCTTCCCTGGCGCCTCGGCCCACTCCCACCGTCCGTCGCGGTGCCTTGCGAGTCCGTACGCGTCGTTCAGAGCGAAACCATCCGCGCCTCTCCCCCCGCACAGCAACAACAACCCATCACTTCGCGTACTCGCGCTCGCGTACGTTCTCGCGCACGGAATCGGCCCCGTGGGCGAACATCTCGTCCACTCGTACGGTTTCGTCGACGTGTCCAGCACCCACATATCCCCCAAGCACTTGCTCCCGTCCGTCCCTCCGAACACCACCAAGAACCGCTGCGCCACGAAACTGAGCACGTGCGCGTATCTCTTTCCAGGACCGTCTCCTCGCACGTTCACGCGATGCCACTTCGGATCCCTCGTCGCCAAATCCAACACGTACAAATCTTCGTCCGCCAAACCATCCGGCCCGATGCCGCCCTGCACGACGAGCATCCCACCCACCGTCGCCGCCCCGTGCGCCGCTCTCGGCGTCGGCACGTCTCCACCGCACGTCAATCGCCCCCACTCACCGTCACACGGGTCCAAGACGTGCAATTCGTTCGTCGCGCCGCTGAGTTTCACCCACGCGCCGGCGTCGCGCCCGGTGGGATTCGGGCTCATCCCGCCCACCGCGCCCACCGCGCCGCCGACGCCGCCCTCGAGCTCCGTCGCGCCGCCGAACGTGACGATCTTCGTCTTTTGATTCCATCGCAGCGCCGTCATCGTGTGTCCGCACCGCGCGCCCGGCGCGGGACCGTCGAGCTCAAACGGCGCGCGCGCGTGCCCATCTTTCGCACCCCCGTTCGCGCGCGTCTCTGGCGCGCCCGCGCGCGCGGCGTCGAACGGCGCGGCGAGCATCTCTCGCGCGATGCGTGCCGATCGAGCGCGCGCGGGAGTCTCCTCGACCGCGCGTCCGCGTGTGACGACGATGCGCGCGGTGATTTTTAAAAATCAGCGCCGACGATCGCCGACCGCAGAGCGCGTCGCTCATGGTCGGGCGCGCGCGAGAGGCGCTGGCGACGATGGATGCGAACGTGACGGAACGCGCGCGCGGGTTGACCAAGCTCGAGGCGCTCGCGAGGGAGAGCGAGGAGGAGGAACGCGCGTGGGAAGGAAAAGTCGTTGGCGCTCGAGAGACTTTGGACGCGCGAGACGACGACGACGACGACGAGACGAGGGAGGACGAGGGCGAGGATGAAGACGTGCGTCGTCGCGACGTCGAAGAGCGCTCGACGACGCGAGACGAGACGATGGTGAAGTACGAGGAGACGGTGGCGCTGTTGCGCGCGCAGACGGCGGCGCTTCGCGAGTCGCGCGACGCGAACGACGCGCTCGAGGAGGCGCTCGAGGAGGCGAGAGCCGGTCGCGAGAATTTCGAGGCAGAAGCGACGCGGCGGATGCGCGACGTGCGAGAGGAGATGGAGACGCTGCGAGGGACGCTGCGAGAGGTGGTGGAGAGTCGGACGCGCGCGAGAGAGGTGGCGGCGCGTGACGCGGCGCGCGCGGACGCGGCGGAACGGGCGAGGGAGACGGATAAGGAAGAGCACGAGCGCGCAGTGGAGAGCTTGAGGGCAGAGTTGGCGCTCGCAAGGTCGAACGCGGAGTCCGCGGCGCGCGCGATGACGACGAAGAGCGGGGTGGAGGTGACGGCGGAGCTGTACGAACAGTCACACGCGTCAGAGAAGAAGGCGATGCGGGACGCGGAGCGCGCGAAAAAGGCGCTCGTGGAGCAGAAGAAGATGTTGGACGCGTTAGAGAAGAGATTGCGCGACACACGCGCGCGCGCAGATTTGGCCGAGGCGAAGTGTCGAGAATTGAAGACGGCGCAAAAGCGATGGGAACGCTTGGAATCGAACGGCGACGCCGCGTTCGCACAATCGCCGCCGTCCTCGACGACGCCGCGCACGTTGCGACAGAGTCACCGCGACGTGCGCGAGTACGCGGCACAGCGCGTGGGAAGCCTGGAGAATGATGTGAAATCGACCAAGCGCGAAGCCACGCTCGCGTCGGCAGATTTCGATTCAAAGTTAGCCGAGGAGATGGGCGCGCGAAGCGCCATGCAGGGTAGTTTAGAGAACGCGCGCGCTCGCATTCGCGTGCTCGAGGGTGAGCGCGATGCGCTTCGCGCGCGCGTCGAGGCGGCGGAGGCGGAGGTGTCGGATTTGAAAATGTCGCTCAAACTCACCGAGGAGCGCGCCGCGCAAGCCGAAGAGACTGCGGCGAACGAGATCGCCGTCGCCATGGAGGCGGTGAACCGGGTGCACACGGCCGAAGACGCGCTCGGGGCATTCTCGGTCGCGGCCGAGGCGGAACGCGCGAAGGCTGTCGACGCCAAGAGCGCGATGAAGAGCCGTGAATTCAGCGACAAGTTGCGAGAGCTCCAAGACCGCGTCGAGCGCGCCGAATCCGATCGAGACGCCGCCGTCGAGCGCGCGAAAATCGCCGAAGAAGCGCGATTTAAAGCCGAGAGCGAGATCGAGCGCGCGAAATCGTCGCCCGCGGGCAAGGACCTCGCAGACGCGCGTCGACGTCTTCGCCAAGCCGAGGACCGCGCGCGAGACGCCGAGGAGGAATTATCCAACCTTCGCCACGCCGCCCTCGCCGGTCGTCGCGCGGCGAGCGAGGCGATATCACCACCCATTCCTCGTCCTCGCGCGCGCGTCACCGACGCCGGCTCGAGCGCGGGATTCCATCTCGCCAGACCCAACGCCGACCACAGAGCCGCCGCCGCCGAGCTCGCGTCCAGTCTTCGAGCCAAACTCGAATCGAGCTCGCCCTCCGTGCGAAAGACGCAGCGTCGATCTCAGACGAACGATCTCGACGTGTCGTTCACCACCCCGACCAAGCGCGCGTGACGTCGACGACGCGCGCGCCGTGTATTTATCTTATCAATCCAGCTCGAGAGATAGTTTTTTCAACCGTCCCATCGTGCGCTCCCGTGACACGCGTGCACGCGCCATGCCCCTCGAACTCGCCCGTCTCGCGGGTACGATCGCGCGTCGCACCACGGGCGATGCCTCGGACTCCTCGCGCGCGCGCCTGACGTCCCCCGAGCGACGCAGAGCCGTCTCGATCGCGCTCATGATTTCATTTCACCTCTTCGGGCTCATCGCGCTCTGCGCGCCAGAAAACGATCTCACGCGCGACGGAGGCGCGAACGGCACGGCGAAGACGCTCGCGGTATTATTCGCGCTCGATATCGTCGCCTACGCGCGCGTGCTCGGAAGCGATCCGGGATACGTGGACGCGAGAGAGCTCGACGCCGAGGCGGACGTCGACGGCGAACGCCGCGCGTGCGACAAGTGCGGCGGCGCGCGCGTGCCCCTTCGAGCGAAACACTGTCACGTGTGCGGTAAGTGCGTTCGTAAATTCGATCATCACTGTTTTTGGGTCGGCACGTGCGTGGGGGAGCGTAATCACGGACGGTTTTGGTGGTTTTTGTGCGCGCAGACGGCGTTGGGCGCGCACGCGTCGTGGATCGCGGTGACGGGAATCGTCGGTGCGACGGTGAATCACGCCACCTGGCGCGACGTGTTCGAAGATAACGTGTCGAGCGTCGTCGCGTGCGCGTGCGTGCACGCGATGACGATGTTTGTGGGGTTTTTGTTTGTGTTTCATAGTTATCTATTGATGAACGGTCAGACGACGTGGGAGGTGAGCGTCGAGCGACGGGTGCCGTATCTGCGCGATCTTCCGCGCGGGAGTAAACCGTTCGACGAGGGCGTGGTGGTGAACGTTCGGACGGCGTGCGCGCCGAGCGCGAATCCGAAACGGTGGCGCATTCCGAGCGTCGGCGAGATGGAGGCGCGCGCGAACGAACAGACGATTTTCCAAAACGATAGATATAGTTGCTTTTAGTTCGATTTGTAGTGATACACTAGCTAGGTAGGCGCGCGAGTCGGTCACCCGACGAAAAATGAATGCGTAGACGGTTCTTTCGGTTCGTACGCGATCGCCGTCGCCACGACGGCGGGTTCAGGTAATGGCGCCGCCGTCGGCGGCACTTTTTGGAAAAAGACGACGTCGTTCTCCTTCCGCGTCTTCGTCGCAATCTCTTGATGACGCGCGACGATCTCTCGATGATACGCGTCCCACGCAGGGCGTTCTTTCGACGCTTGGGCGCAATTATCCAACGCCTCGCCCGCGCGCGCGCACGCGGCGACGGCTTGGCCGCACTCGTCTCTCGCGCGAAACGCCTCGGCGAGCGCCAGATACGCCTCCGCTTCGTGCGAACTCTTCCCCAACTCGACGCTCGCGAGCAACACGATGTCGACACCGTTCCAATCGCAACGACTTCTCTGAATCACCGCGTCCGCCCCGCGATAAAAATTCCTCGCCGCGACGTGTAAACGAGCGACGAGATTCCATCCCGAATTTTTCTCTCGCGCCCGTCTCGCCGCCCGTCCCTGCGCGTCCCCGAGCGACACCAGCCGCATCACCTCCGACATGCTCACCGTCAATTCGTTCGCCCGAAACGTCTCCAACGTCGGACGCAACGGCGGTAACACCTCGTTCGCGAGGTACGCGAAGACGCCCGCCGCGATTCTCGCGCTCGTCGCCGCCGACGCCGCGTCGTCCCCCTCGCGCATCGCTCGCGCGCACGCGCGTCGATGACACCCCGCCAATCCGAACAACGCGAACGCGCGCTCACCGAGCAATCCCGGACTCGCGTACGTGTCGCGCGACGCGCCCGCGCCCTCCAGCGCCGACCGCCAGCGCAAACACTCGCTTGCGGCGTCGCCGCCCGCCGCGAGCGGCTTCATCTCGAGCACCGCGCACGCCTCGGACGCGAGGGCGACGTACCGTTCGTACGCGCGACGTTGCGCGTCGTCATCGGTGTCCGTAAAGTCGGCGGCGCACGCCGCGCGCGCGGCGTTGAGCGCGCGCGTGCGCTCAAAACTCAGCGAATCCGACGCCGTTTCGTGCACGAATTCCACGGGAACGGGCGCGAGCGCGCGCGACGCGTCGTACGGTTCGAACGCCATCGACGCGATGCGTCTCTCGCGCGCGCTCGGCGAGTCTCGGTCGACGTCGCGCGACGACGAGGCGGCGAATGGTGCGAGATGCGACATTCATCGGCACTCGGCGCCGCGCGGATAAAACGCCGACGAACGCGCGCGGAGGCCGCCGACGCGAGGTGACGCGAGGGATGTCCACCTCGTACGCGTTTCTGCGAGGCGGCGCGATCGATCGCGCCGCGCGCGCGGGCGCGCCGTGGCCGTTCCTTGCGTCCGCTCGGGACAGTTGGGGACGCGAATCCGACGACGCGGACGACGTCGAGGACGAGGACGCGCGCGACGTCGAGGACGAATGCGCGCGCGACGACGATCCTCGCGCGTCCGCGTCGACGTCGAGCGCGTCGGTCGCGACCGTCGAGGACGTCGAGGGCGACGGTGAAGACGACGCGGCGCCGCGACGGTACGACTCCGCGCGACTCTTGGCGCTTCGAGACGCGCCGGCGTCGCGAGGCGCGCCCGTGGGCACGACGGAGGAGGAATTAAAGGCGTACCCGTGGCGCGCGATCGCGTCCGCGCGCGAGCGGGCGTTCGCGACGCGAACGGAGACGACGGAGGACGACGCGCTCGACGACGCGCTCGACGACGACGCGCTCGACGCGCTCGCGGATTCCTCGACGAGACGTTCGCTCTGGGACGACGCGCGCGCGTTCGACGCGGACATCGTCGACGCCGCGCGATCGTTACGACGCGCCGAGACGCGCCGAGGGCGCGGAGACGCGCGCGAGGGTGTGAGTGCGTCGTTTACGGTGACGTTTCGCGCGGGCGCGGTTCGCGATTTCGTCGACGCCGTCGCGCGAGACGCGTTCGGAGGTTTGACGTCGGGATCGGATTTCAGCGCGCTCTCGCGCGAGGGACGCGCGGCGGTGTTGTACGGAACGTCGCGCGACGTGAACGGGTCGCGAGAGATCGAGGTGGCGTTCATACATCCGTGGGACGGCGACGCGAGTCGCGTCGCGGCGTGGCTGGCGAACCACGCCGCGAGCGCCGACTCGGTGGTCTCGCCCATGGGATGGGCGCGCGCGACGGCGAGTCTCGGGGTGAGTCTGTTCCCGGACGTCGTACGCGCGCACGAGAACGCGGTGACGGTGCGAAAGGCGACCGCGGCGAGCGTGTTCATGGCGGTGGACGTCGTCGCGAGCGCGCGAGGACCGGTGGCGATGGAGTGTTACGATTTAGACGCGAGACGAGGCGTGGAATACTTTCTCCACGGCGTCGACGCGGCGTGAGGTGGACGCGCGGTAGGATTATTGTGATTTAGAGTTACCTTAGAATGACGTGAGAGTGACGTGTCAAAATTGAATCGATCAGTCGTCGATGCCGCACTTCAAATTGGCGGGAAGCGAGACGTCGATTCTCTTCGGGTACGGCAGGTTGAGGTTGCTCATGATCTCTACGAAATCCTCCTTCGTCTTGTGCATACCGAGACGCGGGTTCAACGCCTTTTCTTCGCCGATCGTGCTCATCATGCGACCCTTGTAGTCGTGCGCGGGAAAGACGCGCGTGTCGTCGGGAAGTTCGAAGAGTTGCGCGCGCACGGAATCAAACAGTTTTTCGCTCGATCCGCCTTGGAAATCCGTTCGACCGCACCCACGAATGAGTAACGCGTCTCCCGTGAACACCATGTCGTCGCACACGTAGCTCACGCATCCATCCGTGTGACCGGGCGTCGCTCGCACCTCGAGGTTGATCGGGTTCGAGGCGGCTCCAAACGAGATTACGTCGCCGTGTTCGATGTGCACGTCCGCGCGCGCACCGGACGACTTGGCGATGACGCTCTTCAAACCGGGCAACTTTTTCTTTAAATCACCGCTTCCGGTGATGTGATCGGCGTGACAGTGCGTGTTGATGACGTACTTGAGCGTCAGACTCAAATCCTCCACGACGGCCAAGTCTCTGTCCACCATCTCTTTCACCGGATCGATGAGCACCGCCTCCTTGCTCACGGGATCGCCCAACAAGTACGTGTACGTCGAACTTCCGCTCGTGTCGAAGAGTTGACGAAAGATGATCCCCTCTCGCACGCGAAGACTATCGCTGACGAAGCTCGCCAACGGCGGCTTGGCGAAAAACTTCAATCCCATCTCTCTCGCGCGCTGTAACGCCCCAGATCGCGGCCATTTATTCTCCTTCGCCTTGTGTAAGATGTACGCCATCCCCGCTCGAGTCGCCGTCGAACACTGCACCACGATCGGCCGCGGAAGCGTCGCCATGGCGTCCTCGAGCGCGTCGGCGACGCCTCGCGTCAACGCGCTCGGGTCCACGATCACCGTTTTAAACGCCTCCCCGAGCGTCGATTTCGCCCGTTTCGGGAACGCCGCGTTGGACTCCGCGTTCATGTATATCCACGATTTCACCCCTCCCGTCTCCAGCGCCTTGTCGACGTCTTCCGGGGATAAATCCCCCGCCAACGTGACGCCATCGGCGGCGAATTCCATCGAGTTCGGTACCCCGAGCATGAAGGATCGATACGCGTCCTCGAACGCGTCGCGCGCGCGTCTCAGGCCGTGCGCGCGAGCGGTTCGCGGACGAGACAAAGTATGTCCACGAGCGTTCGGGGCGAGCGCTCGCGCGAGTCCGGTGCGCAGCGCACACGCGCGAGGCATGCGATCGCGCTCGACGCGGTGCCGCGCGGAATCCGATTCGGTGCCGACTGGCGCCCACGGCAATATTGCGTTTTATTGGCACAAATGGAGGTTAAGTATGGTGTGACAGCGATTCTACGAAGACTACGAACGAAGACTGCGCGCTGGACGCGCGCGCTCACACCACGCGCATCAAGAGGTACATTCTATCGTCGATCTCAATCTCCTGTAAGTTTTTGGGATCCGCCTTGAGGTTCATCAATAACCCTCCGAAGGAGACGTACGCGCTCGCGCGCGTCAACCCGCCGGCGTTTTCCTCCACCTTTTTGTAACACTTGCCGTACATCACGTACTCGTATCCGTCCGCCAACGACGGTTTCCCGCTCTGATCGAACGAATCGTCCTCCGGTGATCCGTCCAGGCTCAGCGTCGACGCCAACGCGAGGGAAAATCGTTGTCCCACGCCGAGCGGGTACGCGTCGACGTTGACGTCGATCGTGAGCTCGGCGTCGAATTCGCTTCGACACATGTACCTCGACACGCGATCGAACTTCTTCCCGTCGGGATCGCGATCGATCACCTCGAAGATGTCCTCGAATTTCGTCGCCCCGCCCGCGGTCGCCGCCGCGTTCGACGCCTTGCTCGCGCTCTTCTTTTTACTTCCCGCCATGACGCGCGCTGATGACGATGGGTTCTCGTCGCCGTCGTCCACCGCACGCGCTCGAGACGCGTCCACCCCTAGCGTCGATCGTCCCCGCACGAATCGACCGACGACGACCGCGCGTCGAGACGTGACGCGACGCGCGTCTTCTTCGTCCGCGCGATTTGATTTCCCTCCGCCGCCTCGTGCGCACGGGGGGACACCTCATGAGTCACACACCTCCGAATCACCCATCCCCATACGAAAGCCAACCCCACGCCCATCAATCATCGACGCATCGTCACACACGACACCATACACACACACACAGACACACGGCGTGAAAACGACAGTGACTATGGATACATGCGTATACTCGGACGCGTGAACGACTAAACACCGCTCGCCCGTCGTCGCCCGTCGCCCGTCGCGTCTGCACGTCGCATCGCGTCGCATCATCACATCGCCGCACATCACGACGCGCGCGCACGCACGATGAGCGAAGAGACGGAAACGTTCGCGTTCCAAGCGGAGATTAATCAACTCTTATCGTTGATCATCAACGTACGTCGCGACGACGACGACCTCGACGCGCATCGATCCGTCATCCATGGCGTTTTCCGCGCGCGTTTTTCCCGCGACGAATCGAATCGAAGATCGTCTCCCGACGACCGACTGACCGCGCGCGCCGCTCGACGTTTCTCTCTTCGCGCAGACGTTCTATTCGAACAAGGAAATTTTCTTACGCGAACTCATCAGGTGCGCGAGCGGTGTCGCGCGCGAGCGCGTCGCGACGCGCGTCGGATGACGCGACGGCGGCGGCGACCTTCTTTTCTTCGTCTTCTTTCCGAGTCGGCGGCGGATCGCGATGATCGGTGTCGCGCGCGTCGACCGAGGCGAGGATGTGCGACGAACGACCGCGGACGTGATGGGGAGAAATAGAGTCGCGCGCGTCCACGCGCGAGGGGGGGACGCGCGCGCGTCGTGGTGGACGAGGCGGGGGCGATGGTGATTTTTGGATGATGACGACGCGCGAAGGTCGGTCGCGTCCGGTGGAAACTTTTTTCAGTCTCCAAGTCTTTGGGCTTCGTTTAGGAGAGGGAGCGTGGGGGGGTGAAGAGCGATGGAGAGAGCGACACGACTGACGAATGCGAACGTGTTTTTTGTACTTTGTCTCAAACAGTAACTCGTCCGATGCGCTCGATAAGATTCGATTCGAAGGTTTGACGGACAAGTCCAAGCTCGAGTCGCAACCCGAGCTCTTCATCCACATCGTTCCGGATAAGACGAACAACACGCTCACCATCATCGATAGCGGTGTCGGTATGACCAAGTCTGATTTGGTGAATAACCTCGGGACGATCGCGCGATCGGGGACCAAGGCTTTCATGGAGGCGCTCACCGCGGGGGCGGATATTTCGATGATCGGTCAGTTCGGCGTCGGTTTCTATTCCTCGTACTTGGTCGCGGAGAAGGTTGTCGTGTACACCAAGCACAACGACGATGAGGGGTACCGATGGGAGTCTCAAGCCGGTGGTTCTTTCACGGTGACCAAGGATGCGAGCGCGAACGAGCTCGGTCGCGGTACCAAGATGGTGCTCCACCTCAAGGATGACCAACTCGAGTACCTCGAGGAGCGACGTCTCAAGGATTTGGTCAAGAAGCACTCCGAGTTCATCTCCTACCCGATCTCCCTCTGGACGGAAAAGACGACCGAGAAGGAAGTCTCCGACGACGAGGCCGAAGAGGAGGGCGAAGAGGAAGAGGGCAAGATCACCGAGATCAAGGACGAGGACGAGGTGAAGGAGAAGAAGACGAAGAAGATCAAGGAAGTTTCTCACGAGTGGGCCATCATGAACAAGCAAAAGCCGATCTGGATGCGCGTGCCGGAAGAAATCACCAAGGATGAGTACGCCGCCTTCTACAAGTCGCTCACCAACGACTGGGAGGAACAACTCGCCGTGAAGCACTTCGCCGTCGAGGGTCAATTGGAATTCAAATCCGTCTTGTTCGTTCCGAAGCGCGCGCCGTTCGACATGTTCGACGGCAAGAAGAAGGCGAACAACATCAAGTTGTACGTCCGCCGCGTCTTCATCATGGACAACTGCGAAGATATCATTCCGGAATACTTGGGTTTCGTCAAGGGTGTCGTCGATTCCGAAGATTTGCCGCTCAACATTTCTCGCGAGATGCTCCAGCAAAACAAAATTCTCAAGGTCATCAAGAAGAACATCGTCAAGAAGTGCCTCGAAATGTTCAACGAGATTGCCGAGAACAAGGACGACTACACCAAGTTCTACGAATCTTTCGGTAAGAACTTGAAGCTCGGCATCCACGAAGACGCGCAAAACCGCGCCAAGATTGCCGATTTGCTCCGTTACTCCTCCACCAAGTCTGGCGAGGAACAAACGTCGCTCAAGGATTACGTCACTCGCATGAAGGAGGGTCAAAAGGACATCTACTACATCACCGGTGAATCCAAGAAGTCCGTCGAAAACTCTCCGTTCATCGAGAAGCTCAAGAAGCGCGGCTACGAAGTTCTCTTCATGGTTGACCCGATTGACGAGTACGCCGTGCAACAGCTCAAGGAGTACGACGGCAAGAAGCTCGTGTCGTGCACCAAGGAGGGCTTGGAGCTCGACGAGACCGAGGAAGAAAAGAAGCAAAAGGAGGAAGTCAAGGCGCAATACGAGAACCTCTGCACGTTGATCAAGGACATCTTGGGCGACAAGATTGAAAAGTGCATCGTCTCCGACCGCGTCGTCGACTCTCCGTGCGTCCTCGTCACCGGCGAGTACGGCTGGAGCGCCAACATGGAGCGTATCATGAAGGCTCAAGCCCTTCGCGACAACTCCATGAGCAGCTACATGTCCAGCAAGAAGACTATGGAGATCAACCCGGACAACTCCATCATGAAGGAGTTGCGCAAGCGCGCCGACGCCGACAAGGGTGACAAAACCGTCAAGGATTTGGTGCTCCTCGTCTTCGAAACCGCCATGCTCACCTCTGGTTTCTCCTTGGACGAGCCGACCACCTTCGGCGGTCGCATCCACCGCATGATCAAGCTCGGTTTGTCCATCGAAGAGGACGACGCGCCGGCCGTGGACGACCTTCCGCCGCTCGAGGAGGAAGTCGACGAGGGCTCTCGCATGGAGGAGGTCGACTAGGCGCGCGGAATTCGCGGGGGAAGAAGGGATGGATGAGAATTGGTTGGAGTGACGAGTTGGAATCGACGATACGTTTCAAACGAGAAGATATATCAACGACGATCGAGAGAGGAGAGGATACGTAGATGCGTCGCTTTGTAATGAATGAATGACGAAACGCGCGTTCGTTTTTATCTCGTACGAGTGTTGTGTACAAAACGACGAGTCACGACCCGTCACGAGTCCCCCCGCGCCCGAAATCTCAATCCAGCCGTCCTCGCGCGCGTTCGCGCCGACGCGTCACCTCGCGGCGCGTCATGCCGTCGCAGGCCCGCGAAAGCGCGGGCGCGGGCGAGGTCTTCGATCGCGCGCCGAAATGGATGATCGCGCGCGCCATCGGTGCCGTCGTCGTCCCGGTGTCCATCGCCATGGCGCTGTGCGTGTGGCTGGTGACGCTGCTTCGAGACGACGCGTCGCAGGAGGTGGCGAGCGGGAGCGTCGTGTCCGCGGTGTACACGGAAACGGTGCGTCGATGGTTTCGATCGAACGATCCACGCGACGGACGAACGGGACGACGCGGACGCGCGCGAGCGAGCGAAAGGCTTGATGGATGCCGGGGTGTTGGCGAACCGGACGCGCGCGAGAGAGACGACGGCGCGCGCGGACGCAGACTGACGGAAAGCTTCTCGCGATCGATTCAACGCGTAGGAGAGTGATTCAGCGTTCGATAAGTTGAAGGGAAGCGTCATGAACGCGGCGGTGTTCGTGGGGTTCATCACGGCGATGACGTTTGCGCTGTTTCTCTTGTTCAAGTATCGTCTGGGCAAAGTCATCTGGGCGTACATGGGACTCAGTGGGTTTTTAATATTCGGCATCTTGGGTGGGAACATTTGCATGCAAGTGTTGCAGAAATTAAACGTCGCGGTGGACATGGTGACGGTGAGCGTGGTGCTTTGGAACTTCACCGTCGGCGGCGTGCTGTTGACGTTTTTCTGGAACGGGCCGTTGTTGGCCAAGCAGGGGTATTTAATCAGCGTATCGGTGATTGTTTCGTTTTATTTTTCAAACATTCCCGAGTGGACGACGTGGTCGATGCTCGTGGCGATGGCACTGTACGATTTATACGCCGTGCTCACGCCCAACGGACCGTTGCGGTTGATGGTGGAGTTGGCGCAAGAGCGAGACGAGGACATTCCCGCGCTCGTGTACGAATCGAGAGGCACGGGCGCGAACGGTGGACGACGAGGATACGCGCGCGTGAAAACGGACGACGATGACCCGAGCGGCGCACCCGCATCATCCTCATCCTCCTACGATCCGTCCATGGCGGACGAGGGCGCGCGGTACACCCTTCCCGATTCCATCAAACTCGGTCTCGGCGACTTCATCTTTTACAGCGTCCTCGTCGGACGCGCCGCCATGTGGTCCCCGATCACCTGTACCTTTTGTTTCATCGCCGTCATCTCGGGATTAGTCATCACCTTGCTCGCCCTCGGGCTCTACGGCAAAGCCCTGCCAGCCTTACCCGTGTCCATCGCGCTCGGCGTCTCGACGTACTTTTTCTCGAGGTTCCTTCTCGAGCCCGCCATCGTGCGGTGGTACGCGCGAGAGTTTGTGTGCGCGTGAGCGATGAGTCATCGTCCACGCGGGTCGCTCGTTCGCGAGCGTATAGATTTCTAGTCGTTTAGTAACACCTAGTCAATCGTATCGTGGAATCGTCCACGCGTTCGTCCGTACGTCCGTTCGTTCGCGCGGCGCGTCCCCGTCCCCGTCGACGCCGAGAGAGGATAAAGCGCTGTAGCATCTTCATCGTCTCGACACACGCGCGCGCGTCGACTCCGTCGCACGACACGAGATGATGACGCTCGCGCGCGCACCGAACGCCGTCCTATCGACGCGCGCGGCGTCTAGTTCGACGCCGTCGGCGCGTTTCCGTCGCGCGAACGCGCCGCAGCGCGCTCGAGGTTTCACCCTCACCCCTCGCGCCTCCGCGGGCGATGGCGCGCAGGATCCCATCATCGGCGGTAAAGCGGCGCAAGACGCCGCGCGTAAGGCGCTCCAGGGCGCGCTCGGCGGCAAGCGCGACGTCCTGAGCAAGTTTGACGGCGGTGGAGGCGGGGGCGGCCCGCTGGACTGGTTTTTCGGCGGCGGAGGCGGCGACGGCGACGACGGGAGTCCGCAGGCGAGGAAAATCGCCGGTTGGATCGTCGCCGTCGTGGCGTTTCTGACGCTCTTTAAACCGGTGACGGCGGTCATCGTGAACGCGGTGTATTACGCCTTTGGCTGGCGCACCGGTCGCGAGCCGCCGACGGAGGAAGAGCTCGCCGCGCTCTCGGCGCCCGCCGACGCGTCCATCATCTCCAAATACGCCGCGGACGACGACGACGATCTCGACGACGACGAAGACGACGACGAAGACGACGAGTGAACGACGCGCGCGTCGGCGACCCGTGCGCGAGCGACGCGCGAGGCGCGAGACCGCACGCGAGACCGAGTCTTCGTAGAGTAGTCATCCTGAACCCGATCACCTTGTTGAATTCATTTTAGCACCACAAGATATCCACACATACTTCTATGATTGTCTCGAGTGGGTACCATTCGTCCGAACAAGTACAACGGGTATAAAAACGGTCGGCACAGATCCGCGATCGATCGCGCGCGACCGCAGACACGCGCGCGTCGTCCGTCGTCCACGACCATCATGGTGAAACACATCTCCAGCGCGGAAGAATTCGCCGCCGTCAAGGCTGCCGGCAAGCCGGTGCGTCGCACGTTGCGCGCGACCGCGCGCGACGATGATCTCACGGATGATGAGAGGAATCTTCATTCGATCCGACGACGATGATTCGTTCGCGATGCGCGCGCGACCGCTCGTGACGACGGCGCGATCGCCGACGAATGACTGACGAATGATACGATGCACGCGATGTGTTCGCCGCGCGCGTAGGTTGTGGTCGATTTCACGGCGTCGTGGTGCGGCCCGTGCAAATCCATCGCGCCGTTTTTCGAGGAATTGGCGGGCAAGTACCCGGACATCGAGTTCGTGAAGATTGACGTCGACGAGCTCGAGGACGTCGCGGGTGAGTGCGGCATCTCCGCTATGCCGACGTTCCAGGTGTACTCGAACGGCGTCAAGGTGAGCGAGATGACCGGGGCTGACAAGGACAAGTTGAGCGCGCTCGTGAAGGAGGCGAACGACTTGTAAACGAGCGACGACGTCGCATCGAACGGTTTGTTTTTGTTTCTACGCGACTTCGCGAGCGTGCGCGCGATGTGATCGATAGAGGGGACGACGCCCGAGGTCTTTGTAAAGAAAGAAACGCACGAATCTATGCGTGCACACGTTCCGCGAGCATCGGAGAGCGCGTTGAGTCAATGTCACGTTTTTTCAATTTAATTACAGCTCGAGTCGAGTGGTGGTGTGTTGGTGAACGACTATCGTCGGCGCGATCGCGCACGTCTCACGTGTGAGTATTACTTTTCTCACGCGACGCGACTTCCCCCATCGTCGTCGTCGTCGTCGTCTTCGGGGTTCGGGAGCGACGCCCCCGGAGGCCCCGTGGACCCTCTCGGCGTAGGCGTGAGCAGTTTCGGATTGTACCCATCGATGTACGTCTCCGATTGACGCAAAAACGCCCCAAACGCCACAGCCTCGAGCACCAATCGTCTCTGCGACGCGTACGCGAGCGTCAACGTCTGCACTTTCTTTTGCGACACGGCGTCGCTCACGGCGTTCATGAGCTCCTCGGGCGTCGCCGCGTTCGCCCCCACGGCGTTTTGCATCTCTCGCTGCAATTCCTCGATCGATCCGAACAGCGCCCCGGTCTGACGCTCCGCCACTTGCACGCCCTCCATGGAGACGATCCTCGCCGTCGCCGCGAGCGTGGACTGATCGAAATTTTGAATGTATTGCTTTAAACTCGCGCTCCCGCCCGCCCCTCGGTTGGGCGGCGCGTCGGAGAACAAGTCGAAATCCGCGCCGCCGAAATTCTCCGGCGCCGCGTCCGCCTCGTCCATCGAATCCATCGCGCTCGCGCTGTTAAACAACCGTTCGAGCGCTTTCGCGCTCTCCATCGGATCGAGCGGTAGCGTGCCCGCCGCGCGATCGAGTTGAAATCGTCTATCCGCGCGCGTGATGAAGTACCCAAACATGAGGGACGCCGCGTACACTTGCGCGGCTTGCAACTTTGACATGCGCACCAACTGCGCCGAGTACGCGTTCTCCCCCGCACCGCCGAGCACCGCCATCAAGTGTTCGCGCACCATGTCCAACGCCTCTTTACTGTGCACGCCGTCCGTGAGACGGTTTAAATCCACCCCGCGAAGCGTCGTCGTCTCGTCGAGCGGCGGAAGCATATCCACGCCGACGTTGAGAAACTTTTGAATGATGCTCGTGTACATGATATCCTCCAGACCGTTTCGTCGTTCGAGCGCGCGAACGTCGGCGATTCTCTTGAAGAGCACCAATTGCTCTTTTTTGGCGTCGTCGGATAAATCATCCACGGTGCGTTCGTTTTCGATTTCATCCCCGAGCGCGTCCAACTGCGCGTCCACCGCCGCGTCAAACATTTGCGGCGACGTGCGTAAAATGTACGCCAACTGTTGCCCGCGCGGGGACTCCGGGGCGCTGGGCGCTTTGAGTCCCGCCCCTGGGTTCTCGCTCGCGTCCCCGGTGGACGCGCGCGCGAGGAAAACGCGTTTCCCGCGCGCGAGGATGCGCGCGGGTGCCGAGCGCGCGCGCGACGCGTGTCGAGCGCCGACGCGCGACGACGCGGGCGAGACGCGCGGCGCGGTCGACGCGAGCGCACGGGAGGACGACATCGCGATCGATCGAGCGCGCGTGCGTGCGACGACGGCGTCGCGCGCGAGACGTATACCGCGCGCGGGAGTGACGACGAAACCTTTCGAAACCTTTCGACGACGCGCGCGCTCGACACCTCGACGCCGTCGTCGCGGTCGTCTCGTCTCGCGCGCGCGACGACGCATGCGCGCGGTGATTCGCGATCGAATCGCGCGCGCGCTCGCGGCGCGGCGATGCGGCGACGCGTGGACGACGACGCGCGGTGAATGGGCGCCGGCGATTCGGTCGCGCGACATCTCCACCGACGACGCCGCGACGACGACGACGACGACGACGACGTCGACGCTTCGCGCGCGAATGCGCGCGCTCGTGCGTCTCGTGCACCCGGACGTGCTCGCGAGCACGCACCCGGCGCTGTCGAGGGCGAACGAGGAGGCGTTGGCGCACTTACAGGGGACGCTCGACGGCGTTCGACGGTCGACGACGCCGCCGAGCGCGAGGGTGAAACGATTGGTGTTTCACGTGCGGGACGACGACGTGGGGGAGGGTGGGACGCGAGCGGTGCGATTCACGCTTCGAACGACGGGTGGGGATTGTCGAAACGTGATGAAGAGAGATTTGGGAGGGTTGTTCGCGGCGTTGGGCATCGAACGCGAGTTCGAGTGGGACGAGGAGGATTGGCGCTCGACGCGGACGGATGAGGAGGTGGAGGAGGAGCGACGACGACGGAGCGAACACGCGGAGACGTCGAGGTCGAGCGGGGAGGAGGGGGTGGCGCAGGCGTATAGGGAACAACCGGCGGGGAAAGCGCGCGGCGCGGAGACGAGGGACGTGCATAGCGCGTTGAAGGATTTGGATCCGGCGTTGGAAGCGATCGCCGCGGTGGCGTGGTTGCCCGACGCCGAGAAGGACGTGGAAGAGGGAGAGCGGAAGCGAATCGTGCAGTACGAGGTGATTCCGCACCTCGTGCGTGAGGGTTGGAATTTAAAGGGGGAGACGTTGGAGGCGATTTGGCGCGGGGAGCGCGACGAAAAGATTTTGTTGGACGGTATCGACGGCGGGAGCGCGCTCGCGGTGCTGGCGATTTTGAAGCACACGAAAAATTTGGAGAGAATGTACGGCCCGGCGCCGACGCAGAGATGATGCGCGCGTGTCGTTGTAATGATCAATAAACTAGGGGGCGCTCGCGACTCGCGGCGCCGTATACAAAATCATTTGTCATCCGTTTCGACTCGTTCCTCACGCGCGGCGTCGATCGTTCTCGTCGTCGTTTCGTAGGCGACGACGTAACACTCGCGTTCAAACTCTTGAGCTGAGACGAGCGCGCTCTCGTCGTTTCGCGCCACGTACGGCGTCACTCGTTCGTCGTCGAAGGTGCGCCACGAAGACGATCGGTCTTCGCGGCGATGGCACACGTAATGACCCGTTTGAATCGAGTTCCCGAAGTGCGCGATAACGGAGAGAAGCGCGTACGCGTCGTCGGTCGTCGCCACACCGAGAGATGACGACGGAGAGTCTGCGCGAGGCGTTTTCACGCCGGGCGGCGATTGGTCGTCGGATTCGTCGGCGAAGAGTCGCAATGATACCGATCGCGGCAATCGAATAGACGCGGATAACTTGTGCAAGTGCATCTTGCCTCGCTCGTAAGTGGCCGAGAATCGTTTCAGGTGCAAGAGAAGAACGCGCGGTTGAGAGACGATGCGCCGGGAGGATTGTGAGACGTCGTGATGACACTCCTCGCACTTTCTCTGCAAAGCCTCCGTCGTGAAGAAGCGCTCGAGAAGCGTCTCCACGGATTCGCGCTCGTCCGGCTCGATCTGAAGCGTCAACGCGTACATCGTCTCCTGGATCGTGTTCGCTTTCCCGCATTTCGCGCACTTGAGTTCGTGATCGATACGCCAGAGAAAATTCTTCCGACTCGGACACGACGCGGCGGAATCGCCGATTTCGTTTTCAATCGTCTCCAATAAAACCGTGAGAAACTCCATCGCGTCGTGTTGATCGTATTCACCGAAATCATCGCGCACGCGACTCATCGCGAGCTTGACGCCCGCCGCGCTCAATTCATCGATATCGCTCTCGAAGAAATCTCTGAGCGCCGAGAGCAACGGCTTTTCCAAACTTTGATCGACGGCGCCGACGTCCTCCACGAACTTCTTCATGCTCTTCAACAATTGCAGCGTCGACGAAATATAACACGAATTCCCAAGATTCGGAATGCCACCCATCGACCCCACGCGCGCCGATCGAAGCGACCGGTACCGATCCGCCGACGCGCGTTCCCACCTCGCGAAATTTTCGCCGTCGCAGAACGCGCCCGTCATCGGCGCCGCGTGTCTCCAATCCTCCAACCGTCTCTTCCGCTCGAACCTCGTTCGATCATCGCGTCGCATCGACGACGACGGATAAATCACCGGCGCGCCGACGTGCGTGCGAGACGCGCGACGCGTAAACTGTCGATGCGCGTCTTCCTCGTCTTCGTCGCCGCCGAAACCGCGCGCGCGCGTCATCGCCACCTCAACCTCCTCTCCGATCCCCGACGCCCGTCGCGACGTCGCGCGCTCGAAGATTAATTTTTGCCCGACGCCGAACGCCCGCGCCCACGCGTCGCGTCGCGACGCGTCGCGGTCGTCGCTCGATTCGTCGTCGGTGTCGAGTCTCGGAAAATTTTCCTCAGCCTTCTCGACGACATCAACGTCCGAATGCTCGCGCGTCGACAGCGGCAGCGGCCCTCGAGCCGGCGGCGTCGACGCGAAAAAATGCGACCGCCCGATCGACCGTCCGCGCTCGCTCGCGGCGCCGTATCCGACGCGATGACTGTCCCGCATGCGTCGAGGCGTGATGTGGCGGTTGGGCTCGGAATCGTCATAATGACGCGCGACGTCGTCGATGACGGCGTCGCGTCGCGATGACGCGCCGCGTGCGAGCGGACGCGCGTACCGCGTGCTGTACGACGACGACGCGCGCGAGAGAGGGGACAATTACACCGATCCGGAGACGTTTTTGGCGCGGATGCGATTGAATCACTCCGTCAAGACTCGCTCGTACGCGACGAGCGCGCTCGCGGCGTGGACCATCTCGCAGCAGTGCGCGGTGGTGGCCATTCAGAGTGGCTCGCACGCGGCGATGGCGAGCGGACGGGTGGACGTGGGGACGGCGACGCGCGCGGAGATCGGCGCGTTGGCGGCGGGATTGACGGCGTGGGCGTTGGGAGGCGTCAGACGCGGCGACGACGATAACGACGGCGGCGGTGGACGACGGGCGATGGTGCGCGTGATTCGTCGAGTGATGCGTTCGGTGCGCTTGGGCGCGCTCACGATCGGTGGACTCGCGGCGTTGACGCCGCTGTGTCAGACGATGACGGCGACGGTGAGCAGCGATACGGCGGCGACGTGCGCGACGCTCGCGCTCGCGCTCTACGCCATTACGTACGATTACGCCTTCATAAACCTCGAGACGAAACAATTGGCGAGTTCGTTTTCGCTCGGGGCGTCCATGTTCGCGTCCATGCTCATGGCGAGTCGTCTGGACGATCCCCGAGCGGTATTCGCCGACGCGCTCCTCGCGCTCGAGTGTTACGTCCTCTCGCCCTTCGTCTGGCGCGCCGTTCGCGAGATCTCCGTCCCGCTCCACCTCACCATCGTCTTCACGCTCCACGTCGTCGCCTTCATCATCGTCGCATCGCACGACGAGACGCTCGCGAAGGCGTACGCCGCGTTCGTCCTCCTCCTCGGCGTCGCCGTGCCCGCGTGGCTCGTGCGTCTCGCCGCGCACGGCAAGCAACAGATCGCCGGTCCGTGGGACGAGGCGTTGCCGAAGCTGTACTTATTTAAAAATACCGAACGCGCGAGCGGCGTGCCTCGATACAGGCACTGGGCGGCGAACAAGTGACGCGTCGACGCGCCTTCGGCGTCGTCGACGCGCGCCGCGTCCCCTCTGGAGGGTGCATGTAGATTACATAGTTAGTGTATTTTAAGTCTATCAAATATCACACGCACGTACTTTATTATGTGTCCCCGTTTAGGGCAGCGGTCGACCTCTCGCGTCTCGACGCCTTCGTCGTCACGTCGCGTCTCGCGGGCGCGCGTCGCGAGGATGAGCGTGCACGACCGATTCCCTCACTCGACGTGCGAGCTGCAATCCGTGCGAGCGGTGCAGTTCGGCGTGTTATCTCCCGATGAGATCGTGCGTGATGCGGCGCGACGAATTTCCCGACGATCTCGTGACGACCGCGCGCCTTCTCCGACGCGCGATGCGCGCGACGCGCGACGCGCGAGGACGATGAACTGACGAGACGAACGATGCGCGTTTATTCCCGCGCAGCGCAAGATGTCGGTGTGCGCGATCGAGACGAGCGAGACGTACGACAAGGGACGCCCGAAGCGAGGCGGCTTGTCGGATCCGCGAATGGGCACGATGGATCGCGGTGCGGTGTGCGAGACGGACGGGTGCGACAGCGTGCAGACGCCGGGATACTTTGGACACCTGGAACTGGCGAAACCGGTGTATCATCACGGCTTTATCAACGTGGTGCTGAAGATATTGCGGTGCGTCGGATACTCGTCTTCGCAGTTGTTGTTGCACAAGGATGAGGATCCCAAGTTTGCGCAGTTGATGCGGATTAAAAACCCGAAGAATCGTTTGAAGAAGCTCACCGATGCGTGTAAGACGAAGAGCGTGTGTCCGTACACGGGCACGGCGCAACCGCAGTATCGGTTGGAGGGGATGAAGATCACCGCCGAGTTTAAGCACCGGGACGAGGAACTCTTGCCGGAGGGGGGCGAGCGTAAGGTTGTCGTCACCGCGGAGCGTGCGTTGCAAATCTTGAAGGGTATTTCTGACGAGGACTGCCGCGCTTTGGGTCTCGATCCAGAGCACGCGCGTCCGGATTGGTTCATCTTGCAAGTGATGCCGGTGCCGCCGCCTCCGGTGCGCCCGTCGGTGTCTTTCGACGCGTCCACGCGTTCGGAGGATGATTTGACGGTGAAACTCATGGAAATCGTGCGAACGAACAAAAATTTAGAACGACAAGAACAGAATGGTGCCCCGCAGCACGTCATTTTGGAGTTTACTGAGTTGCTGCAGTATCACATCATGACGTTTATGGATAATACGGTGGCTGGCATGCCGCGCGCGTTGACGAGGAGCGGTAGAAGCATCAAATCCATTTCAGAGCGTCTCAAGGGTAAGGCTGGTCGCATCCGTGGTAACTTGATGGGTAAGCGCGTCGATTTCTCGGCGCGTACCGTCATTACGCCCGATCCAAACCTCATGTTGGATGAACTCGGAGTTCCGTGGTCCATCGCGCTCAACATGACGTATCCGGAGACGGTGACGCCTTACAACATAGACAGACTTCAACGTCTCGTTGACAACGGACCGCACCCGCCTCCCGGCGAGACTGGCGCGCGCTACATCATTCGTGAGGATGGTCAGCGTCTCGATCTTCGATTCTTGAAAAAGTCGAGCGAGAAGCGTCTCGAGTACGGGTACAAGGTTGAACGGCACATGGTGAACGGTGATGTCGTCCTCTTCAACCGTCAGCCGTCGTTGCACAAGATGTCCATCATGGGTCATCGCGTGCGAATCATGCCGTACTCGACTTTTAGATTGAATCTGTCCGTCACGCCGCCGTACAATGCCGATTTCGACGGCGACGAGATGAACATGCATCTCCCGCAGTCGTACGAGACCAGAGCAGAAGTCAAAGAGTTGATGATGGTTCCGAAGATGATCGTGTCTCCGCAGGCAAACAAGCCGGTCATGGCCATCGTGCAGGATACGCTGTTGGGTTGCCGTTTGATCACCAAGCGCGACACGTTCATCACCAAGGATGTCTTCATGAACATCATCATGTGGCTCGAAGACTGGGACGGCAAGGTTCCGAAGCCGGCTATTATCAAACCACAACCGCTGTGGACGGGTAAGCAGGTGTTCAGCATGATGCTTCCGAAGGTGAATCTCAAGAGAACGAGCGCGTGGGCGAAAGACGCCGACGACCAAGACTTTAGCGTCGAGGACACGGCGGTGCGCATTGAGCAGGGAGAGTTGATCACGGGTACGCTGTGTAAGAAAACCATGGGTAGCGGTGGCGGTGGTCTCATTCACGTCACGTGGGAAGAGTGGGGTCCCATCGCCGCTCGCGGTCTCATTTCTCAGACGCAGACGCTCGTCAACTACTGGCTGTTGCACCACGGTTTCACCGTCGGCATCGCCGATACGATTGCCGACGACGAAACCATGTTCTCCATTAACAACACCATCACAAAGGCGAAGGCTGACGTGAAAGAGGTCATTAAGCTAGCTCAAAATAATGAACTCGAACTTCAGCCGGGTATGACGATGCAACAGTCTTTCGAACAAAAAGTGAACCAGATTTTGAACAAGGCGCGTGATAACGCGGGTAACTCTGCGCAAAACTCACTCATGGACACCAACAACGTTAAGATGATGGTGACGGCCGGTTCGAAGGGTTCGTTCCTTAACATTTCGCAGATGATTGCGTGTGTCGGACAGCAAAACGTAGAAGGCAAACGTATCCCGTACGGCTTCAAAGGGAGAACTTTGCCGCACTTTAGCAAGGATGATTTCGGTCCAGAATCTCGCGGTTTCGTCGAAAACTCGTACCTGCGCGGTTTAACCCCGCAAGAGTTCTTCTTCCACGCCATGGGTGGTCGCGAAGGTTTGATTGATACCGCCGTCAAAACATCCGAGACTGGTTACATTCAGAGACGTCTCGTCAAGGCGATGGAAGACGTCGTCGTCAAGTACGACGGCACCGTGCGTAACAGCGTCGGCGACGTCATCCAGTTCTTGTACGGTGAGGACGGTATGGACGCGACGATGATCGAAAGTCAAAGCCTCGATACGTTGCGTCACAGCACGCAAGAGTTTACCAACACCTTCCGCATCGACCCCGACGTTCCTGGTTTCAACAAGGGATGGATGAGCGACGAACAAGCGAGTGAGCTCGCGCACAGTGCTAAGGTTCGCGACGTTCTCGACGCCGAGTGGGAGCAGCTCGAAAAGGATCGCGTCGAGCTTCGCAAGATTTGTCCGACGGGCGACGCGCACGTCCATTTACCTGTCAACTTGAAGCGCATCTTGTGGAACGCTCAGAAGCAGTACGGCTACTTCAACAGCGACACGGACGAAGAGCTCAAGGTGACGCATATCATCGAGAGCGTCGCGGAACTCTTCCCGAAGTTGATCGTCGTGCCGGGCGCCGATCCTTTGTCGATCGAAGCTCAAAGAAACGGTACGACGCTCTTCTTCGCGCACGTCAGAGCCAATCTCGCCGCCAAGCGCGTGTTGAAGGAGCACAGGCTCACGCGCGCCGGCTTCGACTGGGTCATCGGGGAAGTTGAATCTCGATTCAAGATGGCGCTCGCGCCGCCCGGCGACGGTATCGGTGTCGTCGCAGCTCAATCCATCGGAGAACCGGCGACGCAGATGACGCTGAACACGTTCCACTTCGCCGGTGTGTCCGCGAAGAACGTCACCCTCGGTGTGCCGCGATTAAAAGAAATCATCAACATCGCGAAGCAAATCAAAACGCCGTCGCTCACCATCGCTCTCAAGCCCGAGTTGGCGAGCGACAGAACGAGAGCCAAGGATTGCCAAGCTTCGCTCGAGTACACGACGTTGCACAGCGTCGCCGCCGTCACGGAGGTTCACTATGACCCGGATCCCACGGACACCGTCATCGAAGAGGATCGCGAATTCGTTCGCGCGTACTTTGAGATGCCGGACGAAGACGTCGATCCGAGCAGAATGTCTCCGTGGTTGCTTCGCATCGAGCTTAACCGAGAGATGATGGTCGACAAGAAGCTTTTGATGGCTGACGTCGCCGAGCGAATCAACGAAGAGTTTGGTGGAGATTTGAGCTGCATCTTCAACGACGATAACTCTGAGAAGCTCGTGTTGAGAATTCGTCTGAAGAAGCCCGAAGGCGTCAAGTACGACGACGACACGATGGAGGACGAGGTCTTCTTGAAGCGCATCGAGACCAACATGCTCAGTAACCTCGCGTTGAGAGGTATTCCTGACATTAAGAAGGTTTTCATTCGCGAGGCGAAGATGAACGTCGTCAACGAGGACACCGGTCGTTTCGAACGAAAGACCGAGTGGATGTTGGACACCGAAGGTGTCAACCTCCTCGAAGTCATGGCGCATCCGGATGTGGATTTCACGAGAACGACGTCCAACCACTTGATCGAAGTGATTCAAGTTTTGGGCATCGAAGCCGTCAGAAATGCGTTGTTGAAGGAGTTGCGTGGCGTCATCGAATTCGATGGAAGCTACGTCAACTACAGACATCTCGCCATCTTAGTCGAGGTGATGACGTACAGAGGCCATCTCATGAGCATTACACGTCACGGCATCAACCGAGTGGAAACGGGACCGCTCATGCGATGCTCGTTCGAGGAAACTGTGGACATTTTGATGGAAGCCGCCGCCTTCTCCGAAAAGGACAACATGACGGGCCCGAGCGAAAACATCATGCTGGGTCAATTCTGTCCGATCGGTACCGGCGAGTTCAAGCTTCACTTGAACCAAGAGATGTTGCAAGACGCCGTCGAGTTGGAACTCTTCGCCGGCGGTGCGACGACGCCGGGACGCGAGACGCCGGGATCGATGACGCCGGGTCACTATGGCGCCAAGTCGCCGAGTTTCTTGTTGTCGCCATCTGGAGGATTTGGCATGCATTCTCCGTTCGATACGAGCATGGCGTTCTCTCCGTACAATGCGGATGGTATGGGCTTCTCCCCAGGAGGAGCCGCTGGTTACTCGCCAACGAGCCCAGCGTACTCGCCAACGAGCCCAGCGTACTCACCAACGAGTCCGGCGTACTCTCCAACGAGTCCGGCGTACTCACCAACGAGCCCAGCGTATTCTCCGACGAGTCCGGCGTACTCTCCAACGAGTCCGGCGTACTCGCCAACGAGTCCGGCGTACTCGCCAACGAGCCCAGCGTACTCACCAACGAGTCCGGCGTACTCACCAACGAGCCCAGCGTACTCACCAACGAGCCCAGCGTACTCACCAACGAGCCCAGCCTACTCACCAACGAGCCCAGCCTACTCACCAACGAGACAC
>Ga0255774_10000104_pt1 | contig 77963 bp, 55 predicted proteins | sample 101ome_17_FD_179972 | JGI IMG/M metagenome (GOLD analysis project Ga0255774, IMG submission 179972) | Coastal salt marsh microbial communities from the Groves Creek Marsh, Skidaway Island, Georgia - 101407AT metaG (version 2) | ecosystem: Environmental > Aquatic > Marine > Intertidal zone >... | reverse complement strand
TGCGCCAACGACGCATCTTTCAAAGGCTTTTTCCAGGCTCGGGAAAACCGATGATCGGCATTTTCGTCGTTCGGCGAAAATGCGTCAAAGGCAAAAATGAGCTTGGAATGTTCGACATCGCGAGGCGTAAAAAGCCGCGGAACCCGGAAAACTTTGTCCGCCGCCGCGTGACGTGCGCGTCACAACTCACCGCGTCGTCGGACTCGTGCTCGACTCGCGAAAGGAACTGTTTGACAACAGTAACATCGTGCCAAAATGTCGGCGACGATCTCTCACGACGCCATGCGCGACGCCATCGCGGAGATGGATGGATCTGTCGGCTATGACGCAGTCATCGTCTGTACGTCGAACTCGGCCCAAGAGACGTACTGGCAAGCGCGACTCGAAGCGACGAGAGGCCAGGCGGCGAAAAGCGGTGCCACCATTGTCTGCGTTCACGAAGATTGGGCCGCGGACGGCGCCGGGAACGGTTTGGGGACGTTGTACGCGTACACGAAGGCGCGGGTCAAGGCGCAAGCCAACGGAGGCGTGAACCTGGACGACATTCTCTCGAGTGGAGGCAGCATTGGTATTTATCACACTGCGGGTAAAGGGACTCGTTTAGCGCCGCTTCCGGGATCGGAGAACAACAACAAGCCTGGAGTAAAGCTCCCGAGTCTCGTCACGGTCAACGGGGCGAGTGAAAATTTGACCATCCTCGAAGCGGTGATCCGCCAGACGGGCCGATACGCTTCTGAGCGAGCGGGTAGGTGCAGCGTTTTCTGGGGTGATCAAATATTCATCCCGGCAGTGGGCCACGGCGCTAGTGGCAAACATCACGCGGATATCCTTGCCGTGATGGGACCCATGCCCACTGCAGAGGAATGGCGGGAACGCGGCCTTGAGAAGTATGGTTTGATCGCTGTGAACGATTCTGACGAAGCGACTCAAGTTGAAAAGGTTTCATTTGAAACCGCGTCTGAACTTTTGTCCTCTTTTGGCGTCGTGTCGAGCGTTGGACCGTCTTTGGGATCGTTCTCCTTGTCTGGTCCTATGCTCACTGGGCTACTGGCAGAGTTCCAATCTGAAATCGCCGGTAAGGAGGCGAAGCTTGACAGCGATCCGCACTTCTGGATGCCTTTGACGATGAAATCTGATGCTTACATCAAGGTGATGCAATCGAAGGGTGAGACGGAAGAGAAGGCGGCAGCTCACCACGGACGCATGCAGGCGTTCCGAGCAAAGCTTCTCGAAGAGCATCCAGACAAGGGCTTGTTTGGTGCCATCAATGTCGGCTCAGGCTCGTACTGGTGGGACTACGGATTGCTCGCACTTTATTTGAAGAACAACTTATTGGCCCTCGGTGATAGCGAAGAGGCAAAGTCTCTCCGCTTATATCTCGGCATTCCTGAGACGGCGCGTCAGGTTGATACGGTTCTCGCCGACGGTGCGAAGGCTGACTCCTCGTCGGTCATTCTCGCTTCAAACGTTGCTGGTGGAAGCGTGATCACTTCCGTTGTATCGCATGTGCGCACTAATAATGCAGACATCTCGAACTCACTCCTCGTGAATGTGACGGCGAAGAACATTAGAGCGCACAACTGCGTCGTGTACAATGTCGTGGACGATTCTGAAGAAGGTTTAATTCTCCCTGATGGTTCCGTTTTCACCAACGTCTTCATCCCGGCATCGAGCAGTAAAGATGAGCACACAAAGCTCATCATGACGTCGACGACCACGACTTGCGGCGGGAAGGTTTTCAAGCAAAAGCTCTCGCAGAATCCGTATTCCTTCAATGACGTCTACAAGTTGAACGCCGACACCGATGTCACCCGAGCTTACGCAACGGCGAAAGAGGCCCACGAAACCGCCGCAGCTAAGTTATGAATGACAATTTCCCTCGCCACCCGATTTCTCCAATCTAGATAGTTTCTCAATACCCACATTCATGCGTTGTTTCTCAGATCGCGCGACCATGTTCTCGCCTTGCTTCACAAACAGACACCCGTATGCAGGCCCAAAGTCTCACGCAGCGCGTGACGCAGGCGGGTCGATTCTACGTCAGTGGTCCCGACGTTCGACGTAGGCCGTCGCTTTCCTCAGCCATCTCCTCCACGGCGCGAGCGTCTACGAGCCAAACCTTTGGTGAAGTCGTCAAGGAACGCGTGGACGCTCTCATCCGAGCTCATCGCGACAGTCCCGAATCTCAGCGCTTCATCGCGATCGCTGGTCCGCCCGGAGGTGGTAAGTCCACGCTCACGTCTGCCATTTGTGACGCAGTAAACGCTGAATTCGATGAGGACATCGCGGTCATCGTCCCCATGGATGGCTTTCACTACCCGATGGCGACTCTACTTGAGAACAAGCAACTGTTTCCAGACGCGGAGCTCGCCGTGGCGCGTAGAGGTGCGCCGTTCACTTTTGATGCTGGTGCGTTTGTCGAGTGTATTCAGAGCTTACGAAGCGCGGGAGAGGGTGACGTGCCCACCTTTGATCACGAGATACACGACCCAGTAAGCGGCGGGTGTGCGGTGAAGAAGGTTCATAAGATTATCCTCGTTGAGGGCAATTACTTGCTCCTTCCAGAGAAGCCCTGGCAGGTTTTAGTCGAAGAAAGTGTGTTCGACGAGACGTGGTTCGTTGATACGGATGTAGAGGAGGCGATGAGACGGATCATTACGCGACACGTCAGAGTCGGGAGGACTCCCGAAGAGGCTAAGAGGCGCGCTGACACAAACGATAGGTTGAATGCCGAGTTGGTTGTCGCCGCATCGAGGAAATTGGCAGACATTTTAGTCCCGTCTGTTCAGTTGTAGCTAAAATGTAGCTCTAGTTTCGCTTTACAGTTCACTAGGTGTTTTCTACGTCAGTTTTGAGCCTCATCAAGGACTGACGACCCCTGCTTTCCCATCATAGAGTCTTCATGAAGAGAACGCTTCCTCTCCCTGGTTGAACCTGTTTTCCTTTCGGAAGTTCCAAGTTATTCTCTGCTAAACCTTTATTCTCGAAGCCTCGGTGGACGAACCAATCCGCGGTACGAGTGGTCAATAAGAACAATCTAGAAGCCTCAAGTACCTCAGAGGCATAATTTTCAGCGTATTCCAAAAGCGCGTCGCCGCGACCGCCGCGTCTGTACTCGGGGGAAACCGCGAACGCGGCAACCTCGTACGCATCGCTATCGCCACATGGTTTCAGCGCGCAGCACGCGATGACTTTACCATCGCGCTCTGTGACGTGGAAGAATTCCTTTTGGATTTCATCCGTCAACTCCTCATCCGATCTTTGAATGACTGTGCCGCTCTCGACGAGGGGCTCCAGAATACGCCGGATGGATTCCCAATCAGAGAGAGTCGCCAGTCGGGTACCTTCGTATCGATCCCGAGCAACCATGCAGCCAATGCCGTCTCTTGTGTACAACTCCACGAGCAGAGACCCCGATATTGTTGGATCGACAAGGTGGGCGCGCCGAACGCCAGCCTTGCAGGCGAAAGTCGCCAAACAAAGCTCTTGCGGGCAGTACGGCACGCGCCAACTCAATCCACGCTCCATGAGTTCCTCAAACCGCGAAATACTCTCGTTTACTCCGCGCATGCTATCGAATAAATGTTCTCGTTCGTAGTTGAGGGATGCGTTTGCTGAAGCTCTTGCAGATCCATCCTCGTCGTCGTTGTCCGCCGATCCATCGATCGAATAGTTGATTTGCAACCACCTCCAGTTTGCGCCTTTTGGAGTCGAGCTTCCACTACTTCCCGACACGGACCCGTACGTCCTCGCAAGGTACGCCTCAGCGCTTCGGAGCGGCAGGAATCGAGGAACCCGACCCGGCGACGCCGACGTCGACGTCGACGTCGCATCCAAAAGTTCCTTTTGAGTGGTCCGAGTTTCGTTGTATGGCATGTGCGAGGGATCAGTCATGACGATAAGTTTGTCAGCTTTCAGATCGATCGCAGTGGCAAGCGCGACATCGAAGCTCTGACAGTTGAGAACCTCACCAGCGGCGTTGAATCCAAGGGAACTGAGTAAGACAATGTCTCCCTGCGATAACTTCTTCTTGATTCCTCTCGCGTCAACTCGGGTCACTTCTCCCGTGCGCTGGAAGTCTGTACCGTTAACCGTTCCCATTCTCTTCGCAAATATGTAGTTGCCGCTCGTTGCGACGATATTCGCACCATTTGACGCACTTGCACCGTCGTCTGAGTCGCCATCCCTGTGACGTCGCGTGATTGCTATAGTTGGTGCCCTGCTGAGCATCGCCTGCATCATCACCTGATTTCGCCCGTTCGCCTCCATCGCGGCTTCCATAGCCATTTCATCCGTCACCCGGTAGTCATCAACAAACCTAACCTCTCCTCCCCGCATCCTCGTGAGCTCGGACACCTGGTCGCTCGCTCCGACCACGAGTACCACCCGAACCCCCAAATCGTGCAACAGCGCCACATCCGTGACGATCGACTCCATCAACAATTTGTTCGCGCTAACGTCTCCCGGAATAAGCACAACAAAGGTCGATCCGCGGTGCAACGCGATGTACGGGGACGCCTGGCGGAAAAAATCAACAAACGTCGCCCCGCGAGCGGCGTTATCGTTCGACACCGCCGGCAAACCCGCCAAACCGACCCCGGAGGAGGCGAAATTCTCCGATCGCACCGCTAATCTTTCTTGCGCTCTGTCTCCATCCGGGACGACGGCCCGTCGTCGCGTCGCGCCACCCCTCAACGCAGCGTGCCCTCGGGTAAATCTACTTTTCCACTCCAGCTCCAATCCATCGCCCCGAGCGACCCGTCGCGCTCGATCCGAGCTGGGCCCGGCGGTCGTGCGTGCACACACCGCGATACCATCGATCCATCCCATCGTCGATGTCATTTTCCGTCGTCGTCTCCACAGACGCGACGCGACGTGCGAGACAATGACAATGGCGCGAATTGTCCGTCCGTCTGCGTGCCCATCGGTCGACACGAATCGATCGAACGGTGGAATCGTGGTTCAACTCGGAAGTGCCGAAAGGGACATTTGCAGCTTTCGGCTTCGGCCCGGCGAATTTCGTTGAATCGACTCAAACGAAAGCTGAATCGAATAGAGATGAAAGCTGAATCGAATAGAGATGAAAACTGAATCGAGTAGAGATGTCTACCCTTCGCCTCACTCGTAACCGTATTTTCCAGTTTCGCTTGTAACATTTGAAGCCTGATTTTCATCGTTATTTTTATTTGAACCTTGAATTTCGTTGAATCGACTCAAACGAAAGCTGAATCGAATAGAGATGAAAGCTGAATCGAATAGAGATGAAAACTGAATCGAGTAGAGATGCCTACCCGATCATTGAAAACGAAAGGTGGAAATCTTGGTTCGATTCAGCGAGGTTGAGTGGGGAATTTTGGCTTCGAGCCCTTGAGACGACTGAGTCTGACACGCACGTCACTCCGACGACGTCGCCGGGCGTTCTCCCGGCCCATACGTATCGATTCGACTAATGAAGAGGGAGGAGGAGGAGTAATCTCTCGGACCGGACCGAACCGGAGCGCCGTCGTCGACGGCCCGATGTCTCGGCAGTCCCGGCGGCGTGACGAAGTCGATGGATCAATCGAGCCCCTGGTGGCTGAGTTCACCGCCGTGACTGGATGCGACAGAGCGCTGGCAGAGAAACGGATCCGGGAGTCCAAAAATAATCTCACCGTGGCCTTGGATGCGCACTTTCAGATTGAAGACGCGACGTCTCGACGAGTTGATGGAGGGGTTGATCCTTTGACAAAAGTGGCAACTGTTCCAACGGCACACAAGCGCGCGAGAGTAGAAGTCGACGTCGACGCTGCGTTCGCGAGGGAGGTTGAGCGAGCGATGAGTGCAGAACGTCGTTACTTTAAACCGGATGATGAAGGTTTTTATCGTTCCATACCGCTGGACGAGGAGGCGTTTGCGTTCACGGCGCAGGCTTTTGTACAGTTTGCCACAATGGTTGTCGGCACCCGCTCTGAACCATGGACGGATGAACAATTTGGAGCGGGGCCTGCGAGTGTGGACGGTCGCGACGGTGCTCAAGTGAAGTCGGACTCTTCCCCACTGTGTCGATGTGGGGTGAAAGCAAAGGTGAAACAAGTCTATAAAGATGGAAAGAATCAGGGCCGGTTGTTCTTTGGGTGCTCAAAATCTGGTCGAGGTTCCGACAGTGCCAAGACTTGTGACTTTTTCGAATGGGCAGATGGCGCAAAGCTCGAGCATACGACGACCGCGACGACGGTGGAGTGGAAGCGATTCAGACCTCCGAGGTTTCGGTTTGCCGCCAGAGGTGCAAAAGCGGCGGACATTCGGCAAGGCTCCGTCGGCGACTGTTGGTTTCTCAGCGCCCTCGCAGTCGTGGCCGAGAGAGAAGACCTGTTGCAATCTTTGGTCGGAGTGAACATCGATTTCATGCCAATCATGGAGCGCGTGGGAGCATATTTCGTCCGGCTCTTCCTCGGAGGACGCTGGCGCGCCATCGTTGTCGATGACACTCTCCCAATCAATCCAAAGAAGGGTGCCGAGTTTTTGCCAGCTTTCAGTCGTGCTTCAAACAATCAGACGTGGGTTTCAATCGTAGAGAAGGCGTACGCAAAAGCTCATGGAAGCTATGCGGCGATTAGTGGTGGGTACGTCGCTGAAGGTCTTCACGATTTGAGCGGTGCAGCGACTGAGATGATCGGCTTTCGTACTTGCGGTCTCGATTCTGAGGAACTGTGGGTGAAATTAGTCAGCTTTGCCGATGTTGGCTTTCCGCTCGGCTGCGCGACTTCATTCAGCAGCGAAGGTATTGTTGGTCACCATGCATACTCCATTTTAGAAATTAGGGAGCTTCACGGTGTTCAAAAGGGTGTCCAGCTAAAGCTGGCTGATGCATTTGGATCTAGCTCAGGGCGCTCCGCCGTTGAAAAGGAGTCTCTTCGTATGATCAAGTTGAGGAATCCATGGGGTAAACGCGAATGGCGAGGAGAGTTTTCATCCAGATCGGAAGCTTGGACAAAGCAGCTCGGTAGCGTGCTGTCGCGAACGCGCGCTGACGACGGAGAATTCTGGATGTCATACGTGGACTTTCTCCGTCACTTTTCATCCGTCGATGTTTGTCGAGCGCCCAAGGGTTGGAACGGTATGAATCTCGAAACGTCCCTCAAACGCAATGCAACTTCTCCGGCTTTCCACATCAGAAGTGATGCAGATGATGGAGGATGGGTTCACGTCCTTTTACTTCAGCACACCAAGCGGGGTCGCCCCCGAGGACACTGGTATACTGACCTGTCGGTGATGGTTTGGGGTCGACCCGTCCGTTCGAACGATAAGTGGACGCCTTGCGGCGCAATTTTCGGGGCACGTAAGAGAGAAAGCTGCCAAGGGGATATGATTCTTGAAAAGGGTAAAGAATACATCGTTCAAATCGTCTCCGTAGCCGGTGGTGATGGGGTTCCAATCACCCTCCGCCTGTGCTCGGCAAAGCCACTTCGAGCGAAATCGTGTCCAGCCATTCCCAACGTAGCGATGAACCTTCATCTAGCCATTCGGGGCGAGTCGCAGATAACTGGCGGTCAGACATTCAAAGTGAGACGCGAAAACATATGTGGTGGAGAGCTTTCGATGGTTGAATCTTCTGGCTTGGTCTTTGCCGTCGTTGAGGCGCATGCGTCGAGAAAATCAACGATGTATGTCGATCTCACGTACACACATGAAGACGATGCCACGACTGCCGCAAGTTACCAGTTTCAGAGCCCTGTTACCGCGCGTCCAGGTCACTGTCGACTAGCGGTTATATCATCTTCGATTGGTGAGCACACAAAGCATCATTACAACGCGCGTTACACGGTCAATGACTGCTCGTGCAATGGGTCCGTCGACGTTGGATGTCACGAGACAGTCGTAGGCCCCCGGTGCGGTCAATCCGCGTCCGCGAAAGGGTCTCGGCCACCTATCGTCGCGCCGACACGCTTAGAGCGCATGTTTGACGAGGTTGATTGCTCGTTTTGGCAACACGCGGGAGCAAAACGGGGAGGTCATACGAAGCACGGGGAGCTCACGAGCCGTCGCGTTATCGAGGCCATCATAATCGAGTGACATTTGAAGGGTGACATTCTCTGCCGTCAAGGTCACCTTGGTGAGCTTGTTTTTGTACTAGCACTGATGATACACTATTTTTGTTCTACATTCGTTCATTCTTTCGCGTCACTCTCCACCAAAACGCTGAGGGCAAACTTCCTGGCAGCCTCCGCCCTCGGTCGAGGCTCGCACTTTGTCCGTCTGGCCCACTCGTACTCAACCTCTGCCGCATCTAAAGCCAAAGTCTGCTTCACTCGCTGCATTGCGCGATCACTCTCATCACTCTTCATCACATCCAAACAATCGAACACGTTGTCCACGCGCTCGCGAACGTCTCCTCCGAGTGCGAGCGCGACGTGGGCCAATCGTAACCAAAGTCGTGGTTCATTCGCGCCGCCGTACGCATCCAACACGCAAGGTACTGTGAGTGCGAATTCGCACGACGCAAACTCGCCGGCATGAAAGCACTCGCATCCGAGCTCGTACCACACCCGAGGATCCAACCTATCGTCCTCGATACGACGTCGACAGAGGGCGAACGCTAATGGAGCAGTTAATGCTCCTCCATCTGAATTACGTTCGCTCGTCGACAAGCACGACTCCGGAGTGTCTCCATCGACGTACGTGAAACGGGCTAGATTCTCGTCTACGTATTTCGAATGGTTTCCATCCATTTCGACGCACCGACGAGCGTCGCAGACTGAAGGATCCGTCTTTTGAGCTCTCTGAAAAATACCGGTATGTTCGGTGCATTTTTCACTATGCTTTCTGACGACGCACATAGCATCGTCCACCCTCACACCGCATGTGATGGGCAGATCTATTCATTTTAAACACATGTGCACGCGGGCATACCGAGACATGGCCCACATCGCGCGAGAGCGCGCGTCGCGCGTTCGAACTCCCCACATCAGGTTCACTTTGCCTTTCAAACAAACATCCATCGTTCAACGCACCGTTCAACGAATCTTGAAAGGTGAAAAATGTCGATTAAAATGAGCGCTGTTTTTCATCGATTAACTCAACGAACTCGTTGAAAATCATCGATCACGAAGTGTCCATCGGTTTTTCGTGACTGCGTCGCGGAAAAAGCGAAAGAATTCTCCCTCCTCCCCTCGGGCGGCGCGACAGAGAACGACGACTGACACGCGCACGGGAGAGACGACCGAACGAGCGATGAGCGGGGACGGTCCGGGGACGGAGCGAGAGGCTGAGTGGGAACTCCTGGAGAAGTCCATGCCTAGAGGCGGTGCGGACGAGGGACGAGAGACGGAGGGAGAAGGACGCAGTCGGGGAAAGCGTGCGAGAGACGGCAACGATGCTTTCGGGGAACAGTCCCCGGGACACGTTGGCGACCGACGTCGATCGAGATCGAGATCGCGGGATAGAGATTACGATCGACGACGGGGAGGTCGACGGGATAGGCGTGGAGGACGAAGGCAGCGAGACAGAAGGTCTCGGTCTCGGTCGAGAGACGATCGCTACTTGACGACGCCAGAACGAGAGGAGGAACGGGAGAATAGACGGAAGGAACGGGAGCGGGAGCGGGAAAGAAGAGAGCTTGAAAAGCTCGATCGGGATACTCGCACTGTTTTCGTTGTGAATCTTAGCACAAAGTTGGATGAGCGGGGGATCTTCAAGTTCTTCAGCAAAGTCGGCAAGGTGACGGATGTCCGCATCATCTACGACCGAAACTCGTCGAAGAGCAAGGGGATGGCGTACGTCGAATTCTCTGATAAAAAGTTCATTCATGCGGCGCTCGAACTTACCGGGCAGAATCTGAATGGACAAGCGATCACCGTTAAGATGAGCGAGGCGGAGAAGAACATCGCCTGGGAGGCAGAGCAAGCGCAGAAGAAGAAGCTTGGGCAAGTGTTCGGTCAAGGGGTTCCGTACATCGGTTCGGAGGGTCCGTGCAAGCTTCGAGTCGGTGGTCTCCATCTTGGTTTGAGTGAGGACGACGTCAAGGCTGTTTTCGAGCCTTTCGGAGAGTTGGACTTCATCTCCATGAATAAGGATGACAGCAGCGACGCCAAATTTGGGAGTGCATACGTTCAGTTCAACAACACTGCGCACGCCATGCTCGCCCTTTCTCAGTTGAATGGTTTAGATTTAGTCGGTATCCCGATTCGGATATCCATCGCCAGTCAAGGCGTGCAAGCAGCGGCTAGGACGATGCAAGCTCCGGTTGAATCTGCCGGTGAACTCGATGAAAACGGAGCAGGACTCAAGTTGGATAGTAGAAGTCGAGCGGCATTGATGGCTCGCTTAGCGGGTCAAGACAAGGAAGTCGATAAGGCGTTTACGATCGATCCGAAGACTGGGCTCCCCGCAACGGCTGATACCATTAAGCCCATCGACGACCCGGGCGAGGCGCTTCCTCTCGCCGCGCAGCCCATCTCTCAAGGCGTCCTCGGTCCGGGATCACCGATTCCGACGCCTTGTCTGTTGTTGAAAAATCTCTTCGACCCGGGTGAAGAGACAGATCCCGAGTGGTGGTTGGACATTGCCGAGGATGTCAAGGGTGAGTGCGAGAAGTTTGGCGGCATCACCCACACCTACGTCGACAAGGATAGCCAAGGATTTGTCTACCTCAGATTTGTCGACGAGGCTTCGTGCACGCGGGCTCAGTCGGCGCTTCACGCCAGATGGTTTGCAGGACGAAAGATTGCGGCTGAATACCAGTTCAAAGAGATTTATGACGGTCACTTTGGTCTTCAGAAAAAGTAGAGATTACATTTTATAATACAAAAAACAACGTCTGTTCTCCTAAGTTTCACAAGTTTCACTCTGCAGCGCTAAACAGCCACCTAGATATCGAGACTGGGTCCGGTAGACTCGTCGCGTTCACGAGCGGATCGTTCAATCTCTGTTCTAAGGCTAAGTGTGGGTTCACCTCGGTTCTCTGTCGCTTGGCTCGAGCGGGGAGGCCAAAGTGAGTTCTATGATGTCGAGTCAAGTCACCCTTGGCGACGAACGTTTCAGTACACCCAGGAAAAGTGCATTGATGCGGTCTCTCCTCTGTGTGCTTTCGTTTGAAATGTTCCGTGAGAGTCTTTTCGTATTTGAAAGCCCGACCACAGCCTGGATGAGGACACTGAAACTTTGGGTACAGCGAGTGCTTCTGGTCCACGTGTTGCTGGAGCATTTGTTTCGTCGAGAACACACTCCCACATCCAGGTTCGGTGCACTTGTAAGTAAATTCGTGCACGACAGCTACATGACGGTTCATCGCCTTCTTGTCCGCAAACGTTTCCCTGCACCCGGAATACGTGCACACAAAGGGCCGGATTCCCGTGTGCTTGCTCGCCATGTGTTTCGGCAAGTGCGCCCTGGTGAACGTGCGGTTGCAAAACGGACACTCAGCCCGCGGAGCCGTCGAGCGCTCTCGCAACTCAGACTGGTTACCAGCTCCACCTCGTTCGCCGTATGCTGCACAGTATACATCTCGATTCATCACCGCCAGCATCGTTCGCGTCTCCTCAACCGCCGCCTTTATATCTGCCGGAGTCATCTTTGAAAATCTATCCCTCCAATCCACCGCCGAGATCCGCTTGACCCATCCCCCGTCGTCATCCTCCGCGAAACTCGACGCGAACCTCCGCACGAACGCGGTCCGAATCTTCTCTCCAAAGTATGCCAAGGCGCTCGCGTCGCTCGCTGTCGCCTCGCGCCAGTCTAGTTTTGAAAATCTCAGGGCAAACAACGCGTACTCCTCACCGGAATCCATCCCGGAAGTCGACGCCGCGCCCGATACAGACGCACGGAGGTCGTTCTCACCTTGAGGCGCGTTCGGCGTCGCGTTTTCGTCCGTCCCGTCGACAGTACACCGGGTCTGCGGACCAGCTGTCTTCGGTCGCGTTCGCGCAAACCAGCGCGCCAGAGCCTCCTCCGCGTCCCGCTCCGTGGAGGCCATCGAGCGCAGAGAGGACGACGGCGACGACAAGGATTACGAGAGATTTCGCGCGATGTCCACGCGTTCGTCCGACGTCCGAGTCGCCGGCGTCTGACGCGCGCGTCGTCGCCCTCGGGCGTGACACGACTCAAGTTAAAGAGCAAAAATTCTCGGACATCCGATTCATAAAAATGCACTCCAGTTCGGTTTCAACACCAAAAACACAACATGCGACACTAATTGGCGTTTTCGTCACTACAAAGCGACAAGCACCACGCCGACGCGAAGTTGGAAGGAAAGGAAAGCCTTCCGCGGCTTTCCCGCGCGTCTTCGCGGCACTTGACCGCGACGAACGGACGAACGGACGGACGGACAAAAGGAGGAACGAGGGATCCGCGACCGTGATCGACGAATCTAACGTTCGCCATGGCCACCGAGGTGCGACGACGACGACGACGACGACGACGACGACCGCGAAGTTGAACTGCGACGTAAAGATGCGGGCGCCCCATCTGTCGGCACGAAAGAAGAGCGACCCGAACGACGACTGACTGACGACGAAACGGTCGATGGATTCTGTGACGACGCAGCACACGAGCGGGGAAGTTGCCGTGGCGTTTTTACTCGTGATTTTTGCCGGGTTGTCCACCGCGCTCGGAAGCGCGTTCGTGTTTTGTAGCTCTTCGGCGAACACAAGGGTGCTAGCGCGGGCACTGGGCGCGAGCGCCGGGGTGATGATTTACGTGTCGTTTTGTGAGATTTACGGCGTCAAGGCTGTGGAGGCGTTTACGGAGGTGTGTGATGGGGACGGTGCGTGCGGATGGAGGTACGCATCGATCTGTTTCTTTAGCGGGCTGGTGTTTATGTATGGGTTGGATATCACGGTGCACAAACTCAACGCCGGGTCGTGCTTCAAGGGAATAGGACGGAGATCGAGGGGAGAGGATTCGGTGTCGGATTCTGCGAGAGCGAGGAGTATGCATAGTTCTTCGCCATCGTTTTTGAGCATTCACGGTGAGCTCGACGGGTGTGTGCGGGATATCGCTGAAATGGAGAGAGGGCCGAGTCGTGACGACGTAGAAGCAGGGACGTCCGCCGGGGCTGGGAAGAGCGACGAGCCGAACGAGTTAGACGTAAACGTGGGCGATGTGGACCTTTCCGACGTCCATCACAAAGCCATAGAACCGAAGCAGTTGAAGAACATGGGCATCATGACTGCCGTGGCGATTGGTTTGCACAACTTTCCGGAAGGTTTGGCGACGTTTGTGGCGGCTCTCGCGGACACCAAGCTCGGAGTCGCGCTCGCCGTCGCCATCGCCATCCACAACATTCCGGAAGGCATTTGCGTCGCAATGCCAATTTATTACGCCACTGGGAGCAAGTGGAAGGGATTCTGGTGGTCCTTCATCTCTGGCTTGAGTGAACCGCTTGGGGCCATCGTTGGTTACGGCGTATTACAAGGCAACGGCATGTCGCCCGCTGCGTTCGGTGCCCTCTTCGGCCTCGTCGCCGGTATGATGGTGTTCATATCCGTCAAAGAACTCATCCCCACCGCGCTCAAATACGACCCTCGCGACGAATACGTCACCACTTTCGTCTTTGTCGGCATGTTTGTCATGGCTGTGAGCCTCGTATTGTTCTACATTTAACATCTTCATTCATTCGTTCATTCGTTCACTCGTCGTCATCGTCGACATTTCGATCGAAGAGGAAGACTGCGCGCTTTAAAAATTTGTGTCAATATCATTGCATAATACCCGCACCAGGATATCATTGTTTTCCAAGCACTCGGTCCTGCGTTTCCTCCCAGACGCGTAAAAAAAAATCCGTGCGCACACCCCCTTCGTGTACTACTTACCCATATAACCACATCCACTAGATTCGATCCACGCGCATCCATCCATCCATCCATCCATCCATTCGTCATCCGATGAGAAGGAAAAAAGAAGGAGGGGTTAAAAAAAATAAACCTCGATCGATCCGACGAATCCCACCGATACCGATACCGATATCCGATCGATCGATCGCGACCGACGCGCCACAACCCGACGAAGGAAGGAAGGATAGATACGAAGAGATGATGATGTTGACGACGACGAAGATCTCTGCCGTGCGCGCGCCGACGAAGACGACGCGTCGCGCCGGTGTCCGTCAAGCGGCGCAGGCGCGTGTCGCGCAAAAGGTGCGGGGGATACGTCGTGAACACGAGCGCGACGATGACGACGACGACGACGACGACGGATGAAGGCAATAATCCAATCCAAAGCAACGAATTGTCGCAATTCAACGCCAGTGCATTCAAAGAATGAAAATCAACGCGACTGATTCGTCGCGTTCGCGAACGATTGAGGGCGAAAGCGAGACTCGGACTGACGGGGATGATTGTAATCGTTACGTTTGCGCGCGCAGGCGACGCTTCGCACGGGCGTGGTAACCCGCGCTCAAAAGTTCAACTCGGACGACGTGCTCAAGACGATCGCGGACAAGTGGGAAGAAACGGAAAACAAGTCCACCGTGATCACGTACGTCGCCGGCGCGACGGCGGCTGTGTGGTTGTCTTCCACGCTCGTCGGTGCGATTAACGCCGTGCCGTTGTTGCCGAAGATGATGGAACTCGTTGGCCTCGGTTACTCGACTTGGTTTGTGTACCGTTACGTGCTCTTCAAGGAGAACCGCAAGGAGCTCGTCGAACAAGTGGACGCCCTCGTCGCGCGCGTGTCGGGCGACGAATAAGTGTGCGAACGGCGGCGGCAAGCGGGGTGAGCTTACGCGTTAACGTGATGATGACGATGGCTAGCGTGTAATTTCACAACAAATTCTCAATCGCGACGTCCCGCGGAAAAGAATCCGGATCGAACCGCGTTGACTGGTATGTTAACAAAGATTTGCCTCTTCACGCGAGCTCGCGGAGCTCGCGTTGAATTTCGTCGAGTGCAGCGCGTCGAGCGCCGACAGGCGTTCGAGGTAACGGCGAGACGGGAGGAGTGTCAAATTTCGCCGCGAGCGCCGCGACAGTGGATTTTGTCAGAGTTTCCGTCGTCTTTGTGAGGGGTTCAACAGTCTCTGGGACAACGACGCGCTCGGGCGTTTTCACTTTTGGCTCGAGCGGCGGCGGCGCAACCATCATCGCTGCTCGAGCGGCTTCGACCGCCTTTCGTAACTCGAGCCTCGTTTCCTCCTCTCGACTCTCCACGGATTCAATGCGCCTTCTTAGGGTATTAATCAGCTCCCCACGCGTCTCCAACGCGGACGTCGCATCTGCCAGTGCGACTCGGTCTCGCTCCAACCGCCGCTCCAAAGCGTCGCTTCTCCGAGCGAGCGCAGAATTTTCACCCTCGAGCGCGTCCCGCATCGCCTCGACGCGCGTGAGCTCACTTTGCAATTCTCGAATCTTTATTTCGTAATCTTTTCGCGCGTCGTCCAACTCGGCTCGATACCGCGCCTCGATGGATCGTTCCGTCGCCGCTTTCCAAATGGCTTTTTCGCCTTCGCCGTTTGCGTCATACGGCTTTCTCTCAATCCTCCCCGAAACTCGCACGCGTCTCACTTCCTCCTCCAACCGTTTCCGCAAAGACTCCTCCACCTCTCTCAACCGTTCCTTTTTCTCTCTCAAATCCTCTCGAACGGCGTCGTGTTCCATTCGCGCCGAGACCAAATCTTTCCGCGTCTCATCCAATTCCATTCGCGTCTCCCTCAACTCCGCCATCACCCCCAACTCTGCATCTCGCCGCATCGACGCGATCGTATCCTTCATCGTCGAAACCTCGGCATCGCGTTGCGCGAGCGCCGTTCGCGTCTCATCCAGCGCGCGTTCGCGTTCGAGTGCGTTTGCTTCCAGTTTTGCGCGCACATCCTGGATAATCTCCTGCATCATCGACATCATCGAAGACTCCTCTCGCTCTGGCATCGATGTCGTCGGCGTCATCGTCGGTGTTTCCTCGGACGACGACGACGAACAAGACGCACCCATGTATTCTACACACTAAAATCTACCCACGTCCGGTTCTTCCCTCTCCCTCGGCGTCTCAGTCTGTGACGCACCACACTCAACTCTGAATGCGTTTTGTTGTTGACGTCCAACGGCTTATACTGTTTACACATATGAAGCGAAGAAGTCACAAACCCAAACTGCGAGTGTCGTGTCGACACAACAATGCACGGCGCGGATGACGGCACCCGGGTCCGCGCCGCGGCGCACGACCCCTCGAGTCTCGTCGGTGCGCGATTACGCATAACCACCGGGTCGTACGCGCGAAGCATACCGGCGTGCGTCGTGTTTTACGACCCAAACGAACGGCATCCGTACCACGTCTTGTGTGACGATGGGCATCACATGTGGGCGACGCTGGAACTGACGTCCCCGGACGGGGCAACGATTGTGGTGAGGAATAACAAGAATGAAGACGTGAGGAAAGATGTGAGCGTTGTTTTGGGGAAGAAGGGCGAGGGGACGACGGTGGGAAGGGGCGGTCAAGGAGGAGGCGGGAGCGGCGGTGGCGCGAGCGAGAGCGAAGAGGTTGAGGACGAGGAGGACGAGGACGACGCCGAAGATGACGACGAAGGCGGGGGCGAACGGTGGGAATCTCGGAAGAGAAAACGAGAGAGTAGCGCTGCCGGCGGACGCGGTGGTCGTGGACGCGGTGGTGGACGCGGTCGCGGTCGCGGGAGAGGAGCCAAGCCGACGGGACGCGGCGCCAGTCGACTGAAACTCCCCGGGGCGATTGTTTCGTCGACTCGTCCCGCGACGAGCGAATTGACGACGAACTTGATGACTGCGAGCTATGAACGTAGTGTGCGGGTCCGAGTGCCGACGCAAAAGATGTTGGAGAGCGAAGAGATTTCCGCGTTGCAGTCCGCGCGCTTGGCGTCAGACTTCGGCGGCCGCGGTGGTCGCGGTCGCGGTCGCGGTCGCGGTCGCGGTCGCGGTCGCGGTCGAGGCCGCGGTCGAAAACCGATCGATGCCGATTTCGGGTCGTCATGATCAGTCGGAAACTTGGCTTCCGTCGGATGAGATGAAATGGAAATCAACCCCGAGGAGCGCGCGAGCGCGCGAACCGAACAGCCTCGCGGATAGTGCTTAGTTTCTCACTCGCGTTTATTTATCATTGTTGTATTTATCGGTAGTAGTAATCATGACGTAAAAACCTCACTTTACGCACCCCTGCCGTCGTCGTCTTCGTCGTCGTCGATCCGAACGCATCCGTTCGCGTCCGTCCATCCATCCTCGGTTAGTTTTCTCGCCAAACAAGCTCCACAGTCCTCAATGCGCACCACCGCGGGGCGGGTGCGCGGTGTCTCTTTTTCTGATAAACGTATGCGTAAACAGTGACACAGCCTGAGCGCGCACACTCCCCAGAACACCCCGAGCGCGCCCTCGCGGAAGTGCGCGACGCGCGAACGACACCGAAGGACGCGCCGTCGTGCGCGACGCGCGGAGCTCCTCGCGGGACAGGCGGGAAACGAACGCATAAAATTACAAGGGCAAAAACGAATAGGTGCGTATTCGAGCGCGCGCGCGGCGTCGGTAGGTTTCGGTCGGGACGCGTTGGTGCGATGCGATGGCTGCCGACACGCACCGGTGGATGATGTCCGTTTTGTGGACGACCCATGGGATATTTTACGGTTCACGACCCGTCGATTCGTGGAAACAAGCTTCGAGGGTCGCCGGTCGTGTCGTCGCGTCGAACCGCGTGTCGTGCGAGCGAGCGAGCGAGCGAGGGAGCGCACCGCACGTTCGTTCGCACGCGACGATGGATCGATGATTTTCCGATGCGTCGGGGCTCGTCGTCAACGTTCGCGCGCGTCGTTCGCGGGGTGCGCGTCGGACGGACGAGAGGATGGTTGGATGGCTGTCCGGCGCGCTGGCTGGAAAACCACGCTTTGGTCGCGGCGCGCGCGAAGACGAAAATCGATTCCTTTTCTGGTGTCTTTTTTTGGTGTATTCTTCGGGTCGTGAACCGTGGAGTTGTGAGAGGGTCCAAAGTGGAAAACACCCAGGCCGACCGACGCGAGGGTTCGGGGTTCGCGCCGCGCAAACGCCTGGGATGTATGTCTAGATGTATGGATGGTGAGACTGACGATTGATTGTAACGCGTGCGCGACGTAGGGTTCGAGGGCTGATCCTTTTTGTCTGATTTTGTTTGGTTCGCAACGACGGCGAGTTTCGTTTTCGATTCGTCTACAGTCATGGCGACCACTTCGTCGACGTCGACGGCTGGACAGAAAGTCGGTTCTGCGAGTGGATCTCCCACGAGCGGTGCGGGACACGCTCCGACGTTGGTGTATCATCCGTCTGGAGCGATGGTGGCGCCCGGTGTGGTGCCGTACATGGCGGCGCCGCGCGCGCCAACGCCGGCAGCGGAGGTTGTCGGAAATTCGTTTGTGAACCAGTTTTACACAATTTTGCACACGTCTCCGGCAGTCTTGTACCGGTTTTACACGAATGATTCGACGCTCATCGTGAGGGGCGAACACGGTGAGGAGAGCGACGCGCCGACGACGTATCGCACGCAGCGCGATATTCACAACAAGGTGATGAGCATGGGCTACGATGAGACTCAAGCAGACATCAAGTCGATTGATGCCTCGCACACACTCGGGGGTGGCGTGTTGGTGCAAGTCACGGGTGCCCTGAGACGAAAAGGTGACAGCTTTGCTCGCAACTTTGTGCAGTCTTTCCTTTTGGCTCCTCAAGAGAATGGTTTCTTTGTGCTCAACGACATTGTTCGTTATCTCGACAAGGTGAACGTGGGCGCGGCAAAGACCAAGAACACCGCGGTGCAAGGCTCAAAGCAAGCCGCTCCGGCGGTTAAGGCTGAGACCAAGCCGGTCAAGGCTGGAAAGGTTAAGGATGGTGATGAGGAGGGGGAGTCCAAGACGGCGGAAAGCGCCAAGGAGAAGTCTGATGATAGCAAAAAGGCTGCGGCTGCCGCGGAGAGCGATCCGAGCAAACCGCGAACGTACGCGATGATGGCCGCGGCTGCGGCTGCGGCTGCCGTTGCTGCGTCCGGAGAATCGAATGTCACTGCCGCAAAGTCGAAGCCCGCGGCTCCCGCTACGGCTGCGGCTCCGGTTGCCGCGGCTGCGACTCCGGTTGCCGCGGCTGCGACTCCGGCTAAGACGGAGCAACAGGCAAACGTCTCGCAACTGGGCTGCGGCATTTTCATCAAGAACATCTTCATCGATACGACTGTGGAGGACCTTGAGAAGGAGTTTGGCAGGTTTGGTGTCATTAGAGGAGGTGCCAAGGGAATCAACCTCAAGTCGCCAAAGTTGCAGCACGAAACCAAGTTTGCCTTCATTGATTTTGATGAACCCGCGGCGGCGACTGCCGCCTTGGAGGCGCAAATTGAGCTTCACGGCAAGTCTCTGATTGTTGAGATGAAGAAGGCGTCCTTGGCACCAAACGCAAAGGGGGCAACCAGTAACGGTAAGAGAGAGTCCAAGGGACGAAACGGAGAGGGTGGGGGAGAACGCAAGAATGGTTCAAAGAATGGTCGGCAGCAACAGAAGACGGAGAGCGCTGAACCGAGCAAATGAAGAGGGTGAGAGGGTGATAGCGAGATAGAAGAAAGACAAGAAAATCAAGAATGATTCATACATTCGATGCACATCATTCGGCGTGCTCGCTCGAACTAATTAGATGATATTGCAATGAATCGAGAATATTTGATGGTTACGAAGCAAAACGAAACGCGGCCAACATCGTCACAGCTCGCCTCCTAGATGACCGTGCCGATGAACGCACTAACACACTGGATACGACTCGGCGCTGGCGCCGTAGCTTCACGAATGAATAACGCGTCGGCTGCTTTGATCGCTCGAGCGTATCCTGGGAACCACTCGCCCGAACGAAACGGTGGACTAGCATGGGATGGACCAGCCATCATGGTTCTCGGAGCCAGTCTCATCTTGGGCAGCGGATACGCCATCGCCGCGCCAGATAGCTATGCTTGCCGTCGCGTCGCTGGTAAGTGATGCATTCAAACGTAAAAGAAACGTCATAAAAGCCAAGCTGCGAAGATTGAATGCAATAAAATCGTGTAGCGTTACAACGTTTATCAAGCGAAACAATAAAAAAATGATGATATCAATTGGATTTCTGATTTTGGTTGTTCACTGCGGCGCATTTTTGCCAGACATTCATCGACTCTTCGTACATGCGCATCATATCCTGCATGGGAGCGTTTTGATGCGACATTCCCGACATGTCCCATGCTGGATTGACGCCGGAAAACCCTGGGTGCGGTTGCGGCGGTGGGTCAAGTGTGGTTGCCGACATCGGTTGCGCGGGAAAACCTTTCGCGGGCATTTGGTGCGCCGCGTGAGCTTGCAGCGCAGACGTCGCAGCAAACTGCTGCAAAAAGTTTGCATTGTTGTAGTTTTGTTGAGCAATGATGGCGTTGAGGTCGGCATTGACGTCCAGTGGGTATCTCGCAGCCAACTGCGCAGTGGTGAACGCCAAGAGGTTGTGAAACTGCGGCATGTTCTCGGGGAGTAATACGTTGTCCAAGCGCGGGGTAATGACTGGCGCGCTCGTCCCATCGCCGCCGGGTATTCTTGGACGACCGCGAGGTCGCTTCTTGTCGAGATTAGCCTTGTTTGATTCCGACGGACGCTTCTTTGTCGTCTGTTTGGATGCGCCCGGGGTCTTGGTCTGCATGGACAAATGTTGTGACGCCGCAATGAGAGCCTTGTCTCCCGCCTCAAGCTTTTTGAACCACTGCATTCCCTTACCCTGAGCGATGAGCTCCGCGGTGGAGTTCTCTCGACGCAGCCAGAGGAAGACAGGCTTCCTCGCATCGGTGAGATGAACTTTTTGAATCAAATGCAAAGAACACAATATGTTGGCAATGTCGTACAGACGACGAACCTTTGTCTTGAGCTTGGCGTCGTCCTCACCGCTGCCAAGGAGCATCTTAGCGGCGGTGTCGAGACTGACAATGTGCATCTTGGACGCGAGGAAAAGTTGAACAAACTTTTGCGATAACAGGCCCAGACTCTTTTCTCTTCTACCATCATATTGCGAGGTTGGAACAGCAAATCTTCCTTGTCCGGCAAAGTTCTTGGCTCCAGACTTATTGCCGCCCGCTTCACCCTGAGAATCGTTCTCCGGCACCGTGGTCACCGTGGGAGAGCTTCTGTCCGAGTCGTTGGCGTTTTCGCCATCCGTGTCGGACTGCTTTGTAGCCTGAGCGTCGCCCGCGGTTTTCGCCTGCTGCGCGTCTTGCGCCTGCTCTTCAAAGTTTGCGCCAAACTCCTTCAAGCCAGCCTCCTTTAGCCTTTTCAAACTCTCTGCTAATCGACAAACACCGTGCCAAGTGTACTGATTCTTCGCTCGCCGCGTCACAACCTCGATACTCTCCAGAACATTCGCAATATCGTAGATGCGACGACGCTCCACCCCGAGCTTAGCCGCGGCGTCGTCTAAACTAATATTCTCCTCCTCCCCTCGTCCATAGAGCCCTAAAAAATTCTCACAAAGCAACCCGAGCGACTTATCCTTACGGCTATATTGCTGCGGCTTCGAAGCCGTCCCAGCTTTCCCCCCTTCGTTCATCAAAGCTCTCTCGTCGCCCGCTCGTCGCCCTCTCGCTTCAGCGTCCTCACCCTCCCGCGTCGCCTCGTTACCCGCCCCCGGACGTTCGCTCATCTCGCCTCCAACGTCCGTCCGTTCGTCCCTCGGGTGCCTCACCGCCCTCGCGCTCACCCGTCCCACTCCCGTCCAGCTCCCAAAACTCTCTCGTTTGGATTAGCGCGACGAGATCGACGATGACGTCGCTTAATCTTAAACGCAGACGCCCCGCGGGCGCGCCGGACGTATCCCTATCCCTCCGAACCCACCACCGGTGAAAAAACCACCGGTTGAATCACCACCGGTGCGGTGGCGCGCGAGGAACCCGCGCGGATCCGAGCGGATCCGACGCTTTCGTCTGACGAACCGGACCGATCGGTCGGCGTGTCGGCGTCGACGAAGCGCCACCCTGTTTTTAATGTTTTCATCACTGTTTACACACACACACATACATACACGAAACTTGGAAACGTTCCCTTGGGTGCGCGTCGATCGGATCGGATTGAAACCGGAACCGAAATCGATCGGTGATTTTCAAGGAGTCACCGGGGAGGAACCATCGATATTTTTACCCGTTCGTGGATCGATGGATCGATGGATGCTTTTTGGACGAGCGACGGCGGCGGTGCGGTGCGGAGCGAATTGCGCGCACTGCGAGACGCGCGACGCGCGCGACGACGACGGCACGACGGGGATCGCGGTGCTAGCGGGATCGCGGGCGCGAATTTCAACGCTCGCACGGTCTGTGATTCTCTCCGCGCGGCGGTCGATCGTCGTCGTCGGAAGCGGCGGCGGTGACTTTTTCGACATGGGAAAGCGAGACCGAGGCGCGGGCGGCGGCTCGAGCGTCGGTGGACTTCGAGTGGCGAGCGGTGGGGTGCGGAAGAGCTCGAACGGGGGCGGTGAGGACCGGTCGGCGTATCAAGGGATTCAGTTTTTGAAATCCTTTGGTCAGCACATCTTGAAGAACCCAGCCATCGTGAATGCGATCGTGGACAAGGCTGGGGTGAAGAGCACCGACGTGGTGCTGGAAATCGGTCCGGGTACGGGGAACCTGACGACGAAGCTTTTGGACACGTGTAAAAAGGTGGTGGCGGTGGAGTTTGATCCGAGAATGGTTCTCGAGCTCAGAAGACGGGTTCAGAACGATCCGGTGTGGAACTCAAAGCTTGAAATCATTCAGGGAGATTTCTTAAAGGTGGACCTGCCGTATTTCGACGTGTGTGTAGCCAACGTTCCGTATCAGATTTCTTCGCCGTTGATTTTCAAGCTCTTGGCGCACAGGCCGATGTTTAGAAGCGCGACGCTCATGTTCCAACGGGAATTCGCGATGAGACTCGTTGCGCCGCCGGGAGACTCGTTGTATTGTCGATTGGGCGTCAACACACAACTGTTGGCGCGGACGCAGCACATTTTAAAGGTTGGTAAGAATAACTTTCGACCGCCGCCAAAGGTTGATTCGTCCGTCGTGAGGTTGGAACCGAGACATCCACCGATTCCTGTCAATTTTAAAGAGTGGGACGGTCTCGTGAGATTTTGCTTTGGGCGTAAGAATAAGACGCTGGGGGGCATTTTTAGAACGAAGAATGTCCTCGAGCTCTTGACGAACAACTACCGAACATACAAGGCGTTGCAAGTGGTTCCGGATAAAAAGCTGAACAAGAAGAAGGCTGCCGCCGCTGCAGCAGATTCCATGGACGTCGATGACGAGCAAGAGACCGTGGGAACATCCACGGAGATTGTCAAGCAGCTCATAGAAGACGTGCTTGCGACGGATGGCTTTGGGGAGATGCGCTCCAGCAAAATGAGCCAGGATGACTTTCTGCGCCTCCTCGCCGAGTTTAACGCCAAGGGGATACACTTCGCGTAACGCATTAGATTTCATTGATTGTGGCGAAAATTGTAATAGCATCACGTGTACTTTTATTATATTTTAATCTCTCAACTTGCTGCGGGTCTAGGGTGGGCGAGGTTTACGCACGGCTAACAAAGCGCTCTCCTCAGTCGAGGCGGCGCAACAAATACTGGACTTGGACATCCTTCGTCATGGGCATGATCCAGCGGTAGTACAAATCCCCCACCTTCTCCGGCGCAAGCTTGTAGGATTCCGCACCGAGCGGCAAGGCGAGGGATTCCGGAATCTCTTCGCTAATGTCGGAACCAAAGACAGCAGCCTTGTTCGCCACGCGGCGCACGACCCGATCCTCGACCGCTTGGTTGGTCAAGAGCGCCATCAAGCCTTCCGCATCTTGAGCCTTAATCAACTCCGTGTACTCCTCCGGTTGCGCCAAGAACTTGGATTCAGCCACGTACTTGCCGTAGTGAATTCTTCGGGAGATGGTTTGCAGACACGTCAAGTCGCACAAACCCGCGCTCCCGTAGTTGTTATCATCCCCACCTTCGCACATCTCTGGAAGTAAGTTATCGATGTACATCGACATAATACGATCGTTAATATTGATATCTTCCGCGCACGGATGCAACACATCCTTGAACGCGATCGGCGGAATGACGAGCGGCGGCTGCGCCTCTGGATAAAACGCGTGTTCATCCGGCGACGTGTACCGACGAATTTTACCGTGACTCTGCTCGACATCCCGAAGCATAAACTCCAACATCGACGCCCGGTCTCCATTCGGCGCGAAGCACGGCACTGGTGTCGCATTCTTCGCGTAAATCGGCGAGTTCAACTTGTACTGCGCCCGCTCAATGAGCGCGAAGATGATGGAATCCTCTTGACGAATCAAACTCTGTCGCACGTTATCAAGCTTGAGCCTATCGCTGAGATCCTCGTAATCGACAGAGTCCGTCACGGACGCCGCTGCGTTCGCGCGCACGCGACGTTCCATCGCCGCGACGGCGCCACATTCACGGTGCCGCTGCGTTCGCAGCGCTCCAGGGCGGCGCGAGGACTTGTTGGCATTCGTATTCTTAAGCGCGGCGTTCGCTCGCGCACCCGCGCCGACGGCGCTCACGGAGACGGACATGTTCCGTAACCTCCTTTCGTGCGTTTCACTCCTCGCTCGTTCGTTCGCTCGACGACGAAGTGTCGCGCGCGCGTTCTTGTGAGGCCCTTTCCCCAAACAACGCAAAAGCGAAAATGAGTTGGAGTTGGAATGGAAACGTACGACTGTGCGACACTCGTTGACGCCGCGGGCGAGAGAACGGGATTCGGAACACGCAAAACGACACGCGTCGCATCGTGCCGCGTCTTATGACTCGGGACGCGATGCCCCCGATGGGATCTCTCGATGCCGAGCCCGTCGTTGGCAATGCTGTCGCAATGCTCAGCGACGCGCTCGAATCGGTCGTCGTCGTCGATTCGGACGCGGATGTCGACCTCGAGACGCCTCGGGGGACGAAAAACGCATCGAACGACGGCCCGACGTCGTCGATGTCGGGTAGCGCGGGGAGTTTTGCGTCGCTCGGGGCGGGGGAAAAGGCAAAGTTGGTCGAGCTGTTGAAGCGCGTCGTCGACTCGAACGAGCGGGCGGAGCGGTTGGAGAGAGAGGTCGGGGCGCTGGAGCGGTCGATCGAGACGGAGAGAAAGTTGAGAGCGGAGATTGAGCGAGATAGGGACGAAGCGGTGGCGGCGGCGAGGGTGCTCCGGAGAGAGCTCGCCGTGTCGGAGGAGGAGCGTGCGAGGCTCGCGGCCAAGGCTCGGCGGTTGCAGGATAGGATACTCGTGTCGTCAGCGGTCGCGTCGAGCGAGCGGTATCCGTATAGCTTTAGGAATTCACCCGCACGACATCATCGGGCGTCGGCGTCGCTCGGGGATGATGATCCAGAGGAGGACTTTGACTGGATGGGATTGGGTTCGATGGATGACGACGAAGCGGTGCTGCCTGAACCACGCACACGCGAAGCTCCAAAGCCGACGCCAGAGCGTCGCGAGAGGTTCCACGACGGGAGTGGTCGGGCATTTTAGACTTGATTGATAGCGTGAATAGCGCGCGTGGGTGTGAGAGTCGATGGGTATCAAGAGTCGCTTGAAAGTTGTGTATTCTGCATTCGACAAAATTTATGTAATACAGAGGAAAATTTGCAAACGTTGTATTAATTACATGGGCGGATGATGAATCCGTTTACTCCCAAGCCTTGCGTCGAGTCTTGGGTGCGCGTTCATTTTGACTGAATGGGTTAGATCTCTTTGAGCCCGCGGAAGAGCGTCTATCGTAACCCGCATTTGCGTCTCTAAGAGCCAGAGAGCTCGCCGACGCTCGACGGGTCCTCGTGCTGACACCCGCCGGCGCGGGCGCTTCCGCACCACCATTGGTAAGGTGTGCAAAGTTCTGTGAAATGTTGCGTTTGGCCTTCTTGCCGTTTCCTAATTCCACCTGGTTCACGGTGGATGCGAATCTAAGAGAGCACATGGACTCTTCTGCGCTGTCCAGATCTGGAGCTATGTTGACTACCATCAGCGTCTTGCCTTCACCTCCTAAGCACGGTGCGAGCAAGTACGTGAGCTTGCTGTTGCGATAAGGAATGTGTTTATCGCCACGACCAACCGCAGCAAACACATCACCCAAGCACGACAAGCTCTTGTTGATGGCACATGCTTCCGTCATGCGCTGACCCCGCGCTCCGCTTCTCTTAGTCCTCTCAGAACCAGCCAAATCGACGAGGTTGAGGCACCCAGTCAGCGTTTGACCGGTGGCTTGATGGACGCCAGTGATGTACAACAAGAAAAGAGTGTGAGATCTAGAAGAGTTGGCGTTCATTTCCGTCTCTGCAACTTCTCTGGCCTTCATCGCTCTGCGAACCAAGCTCGTCGCCTCGTATACTGAAGTCACCTCCTCGCGAACCACACCCGTCACTGTCGGGCAGCCACCCTCCGGAGCGTTGACAATGCTGTGTCTCTCGCTGTGCATCGCACCTGGGCACAACAAATCACGAATTTGCTCGTTGTAAATCTCCACGTAGCTGGCTTCCATGGTGTACTCGTAACCCTTGGCGCGAAGAACATCCGCTTGCTCGAGCACCTTGGCAACCGCTCTCGGCACAATGCCTTGGCGCTCTCCTTCACCTTGGCCGAGCATCGTATACGTCTTACCCGCACCAGTTTGACCGTAAGAAAACAAGCACACCTTGTAACCATCGAGAGCAGATTGAACAAGCTCGGAGACTTCTTCAAACACTTGCTCTTGACTAGCTCGTTCGTCAAAGACACGGTCAAAGTTGAACAATCTCGGGTCGAGCTCTGGGATGGACACGGCGAGCTCTTGCTTGCTGACGGGATCGACGACGCTCTCCTCACCCGGCATCAACGGACGCACACGAGCAATCACGCGTACGTTACCACGTAACTCTTGGATCATGTTGTGCATTTGGCGACGCATCTCATCAGCCTCCAGAAGTTGGGATTCGAGCTCCTTGACTCTATCAAAGGAAGCGTGATGCTCATCCTTGACTTGCTGCGCGCGTCGGTGAGCGATGGTCGCTTCCTTGCGGAGCTGTTCCATCTCAGCTTGCATCTTGGCCATCTCGCCTTGCTTGCCGCCCTCGCGCTCAAGGCTGCGCACCTTGGATTCCAAGCTCGCAATGGTCACCTTCATACGGTCGACGGCAGCGTTGTCAACCTTGGCCACCATTGGCATCGACGGAGCCTCGCGGCGCGCTTGCTCCTTTTCTTGTTGGAGTCTAGAAATCTCAGCATGTAACTTGGCTTCGCGCTCGTTCGATTCCATCAAGACGCGCTGAGCCTTTTGCTCAAGTTCAATCAGTTCCTTGGTGCGCACAGAACCACCCATGCCTTGAAGCTCAGTGATGAGCTCCTGCTTCTCACGAGACGCAGCAGCTTGGAGCTGGGCGCGAAGTTCGGTAAGAGCGTGCTCCTTATCCGCAGCGGCAACATTGCAAAGCTTGGCCGCTTGAAGAGCCAACGCTTCTTGCTTCTCATTCTCGAGAGTGTCTCGAAGCTTTTCAATAGCCGACTTGAAAGACCTGCTCGCATCAATGTCTCCCGAGGCGGCGGCTTCGGCCTTTGCCTGGGCAAGAGCGACTTCCTTGACGGCTTCGAGCTCAGCTCTGAGATTGTTCAAGGCGACTTGCTTCTCAACCTCAAACTTTTGACGTTGTTCGGCGAGCGCCTTCACCTTGATTTCCTCAAAGCGTTCAGTGGCGTTGGATTGGAGCGACGTCTTGAGCTCGGCGAGCATTGAAGCCTTTTCGGATTCGTGCTGTCGGATGAGCTCATACTTTTCACGCTCCAAGGCAGAAACGGCGGCATGCTTGTCCGAAGTGAGCTTCTCGGTGAGCTCTTGAATCTTGCGAGACATGACTTCGGCATGCTTTTCGCTCGCGGCGACGAGAGCGCTGTTCTTCTCGGCTTCCATCTGAGCCTTGATTTCCGCGTCGCTTCGTCCAGAGTGGTTGCCCAAAGAAGCAGCCTTCTTGGCTTGTTCAAGCTCAGCCTTGAGGTTGTTCGATAACTCGAGCATGGTCTCTTCGTGAGCCTCCTTGAGAGCTTGGATGGCAGCCTCACGTTCCGCCGTCGCCTGTTGAATCAACTCTGCGCGTTGCGCTTGGAGAGACTTCTCCTTGTCCAGCACGAGCGCCGACTTTTCTTGCTCAATGACTGTTTGCGCAGCCTCCTTGACATTCTTGAGCTCGACAGAGAAGTTTTCGGCGCACTCTTGTCGAACCTTGATTTCAAGTTCTGACATGGCAGCCGCGTGGGCGTCGTGCGAGCCGCTGATGGCTGAGTCGCGCTCGCTGAGAATCTTCGACTGAAGCTCTCGCTGTTGCGCTTCGAGCGCTTGCGCCTTGTCCAACGCGTGCGCCTCGTTCAGCTTGGCCGCTTGATCCGCCAGAGCCTTGCGTGCTTCCTCCTTTACGCGAGACAACTCTTCATTGGCAGACTGCTTAAACTGCTCGAGCGTCGCTTGGAGGTTTTCAATGGCGCTGCTCGCCTTGGCCGCGGCAAGCTCAGCCTTGTGCTCGGCATCCTTGAGAGCGGCTTGGAAATCAGCCTTCATCTGAGCCTCCTTTGCGTTTGCTTCCGTCTTGAAGGATGAAATGGCGAGCTCGTTGTTGCTCTTCTGCTCCTTGAGAAGGGCGTCGAGGTGGACGATGCGCTGCTGCATGTCCTCCTTGCTCTCAGACTTGAACGCGTTCATCTCTTGTTCGAGTCTCGTTCTGAAATCGCGTTCGAGCGCGTTCATCTCCGTGCTCTTTTCGCGAGACAATTCATCCTTGAGATCGTGAAGCGCCTTTTCCTTCTCCTCCGTCATCGCGGCGACGATGCGCTCAATGTCGGCTTGAGCCTTTTCGTTTTGCTTTGCCGCCTCTTCGGCGAGTTGGTTGTACTGAGCAGTCATGCCTTCGAGCTTGGCGACGCTGGCATCGAGCTCACTCTTGACAGATTGCTCCGATTGCTTGAGTGCAGCGAGTTCAGAGTCCCACTGCGCCTTTTCAGCGACGTACTTTTCAGACATTTGCTTGTGCTCGGCAGCCGCGCGCTCGAGCGACGCCTTGGCGTCGTCGCGCTCCCGACGAGCCACGTGCGCTTCATCTCGCGCCTTTTCCGCCTGCATTTTGGCTTCCGTCGCCGCCGCACTCGCTTGCGCGGCACTAACATTTTCCATTTCGCGAAGCTGCAACAACGAATCCTTTTGACGCTCGAGCTGAGCCTCGGCATTCTCCGCCGCTTGCACCCGCGCCTCGGCGTCGTTGATCTTCTTTGAAAGAGAAGCCAACACGCGCGCGTGCTCCTCCTCGCGAATCTTGGCTCGTTCTTCATTCAACGCGTCAATCTTACGCTGAAGTTCTTCCTCAGCTGCTTGAACGTTGTTCAAGTGCGCCATCGTTTGTTCCTTCTCCTTGGCCAATCGCTCGCGCTCGGTTTGTATCTGCGCCATTTCCTCCGCCGTCGCCGGCGCCGCGACTCCGCCCTCCGTCTTGGCTTGTTCCACCGCCTCCTTGTAGTTTCTCTCAATCTGCTGACACTCAGACGTCATCTCGTCCTTGTGTTGCAACAATTGCTTCAGAGTCTCCTTCTGGCTCTTGATGTGATTCGTGAGCTCGGCGACAAACGCATCCGGGTTGTCCTTCTTCTTCGTCGTCGGTCTCCACGACAGACACCGCACCGCGTTTTGCAACGCCGCCGACTCGTCGTAAATACTCCTCGCGACTTGTTGCACCTGCGATTTCATTCCATCGGCAAAGAGAATCGTTTCATCTTCACCGTTCATACCGCCTGTTTGTTCATCACCCGTCGCATCAATCAATCAGTCAGTCACTCGGTCGGTTCAATCTTCTTCGCGTCCGCTCGAGTCTTTCGCGTTTGCTTCCCCCCGTCGTCATCCATCCATCCATCCATCCATCCATCCATCCATCCGCGCGCGCGACGAATCGCATCCATGTCGACGAAACGCTCGGAGACGAACGAAACGAAACGAAACGCTCGCTCGTCCTTCCCCTTCGTCGTCCTCCATCCTCTTTTTAATCCCGTCGTCCATCGCCCATGAAAGAATCCGTCCGTGTCGTCGCACTCGTTCCCCTTCAACGTACCTCCACGCGCCGATGCGCGCATTTTTTGATTCTTTGGCGTCCCCGGTACCCCGCGCGACGCGGACGCCCCGCCGTCGCTCAGGCTCGATCTTCGTAAATTTTGCATCCTGCGTCAACGTAATCGTCCGACGCGTCGGACGACCGATCCCGACGGCGGAGAACGGCGACGTTCGGGGACGATCGGGCGACCTCAACCGACACCCGTTGTTTTCGTCCCGTTCGTGTTCGTCCATTCCGTTCCGTCGGGATCGGTCGTCGCGTCGCGCGTCCGTCATCGTCATCGTCAGTCATCGTCGTGCGGTGTCGTCGTCGAGCGCGTCGTCGTACCTCTCTCTCAGACTCGCCAGTTTCATCGCGCTCGCCGGTGCCGAACGCGTCGACGCGGCGTTCGTCGCGTCGCCCAGCGCCATGCCGTCGTTCTCTGTCGGGTCGCGTCGTCCTCTGTCGGGTCGGTCCTCTGTCGGTCCCGTCCCGTCCCGTCGATGTGCTTATGTGTAAACAGTACAGCGCGTGTAGTAGTACGAGTACCTACCTAGTACAATAAATAGCCCCAACGGCTTTTTTTTTCTTCCTCCTCCTCCTCCTCCTCCTCCTCCTTGAAAACCAAACTAAACTAAACGAACCTCCTCCCCCGCCGTCCCCCTACTCCCTTTCTCGGTTTACCACTCGTCGAATCGGATCGGTGCGTCGATCGGTGCGTCGACCGGGTTTTCATTCGTTTCTCGGTTTTGGTTCCCCTCGATAGGGGGACGGACGGGACGGGACGGGGTCTGATAAAAAACCCTAACTAAACCCTAAACCCTAACCGGACACACAAGAATGGTCGATCGATCGATCCATCGACGCGCGTGGAAGACTTTTTACAAAGCCGGGTCGACGTCGTCGTCGAAAGCGTCGTCGTCGTCGTCAGAGCGAGTCGCTCGTTCGCTCGTTCGCTCGTTCGCTCGCGCGCGGTGGTGACGATGATGATGACGACGGTGACGCGATCGTCGTCGTGCGTGTCGTCGAGCGCTCGCGTTTTATCGCGGGTTTTCTCGGGCGTGTTTTCTGGGGGGGGAGAGGCGGTGCCGATGCCGACGTCGACGACGACGACGTCGACGCGGTGGTATTCCGCCGCCGCGGATGCGGCGACGGCGTCGATGTTATCCAAAACGTCGTCGTCATCGAAAGCGTCGTCGTCGTCGTCGTCGTCGAAAGCGTCGTCGACGACGAGAAGCGCGGCCGCTTCGGCGCCAAAGAGAAGGGCGGCGTTGGAGGTGACGGAGAGCGCGGCGACGCGGATCCGCGAACTCTTGGCGCTGCGATCGAAGGAGTACCTAAAGATTGGCGTGCGAAGCCGAGGGTGTAACGGGATGACGTACACGATGAATTACGCGGACGAAAAGGATCGGAAAAAGTTTGACGAGTTGGTAGAGGCGCACGGGGTGAAAATCATCGTGGAACCGAGCGCGTTGATGTCAATCATAGGGACGAAGATGGATTACGTGAGCGATCGGTTGAAGAGCGAGTTTGTGTTTGAGAATCCGAATGCCAAGGCGGAGTGTGGGTGTGGGGAATCGTTTACCGTGTGAGCGTGCGTGAGCGACAAGGACGACGGGTGCGCGCGCGCGGGGGTCAGAGGCGGGCGCCCACTCTCGTTGAGACTGTAGAACATATAAATTAGCGGCGGCGGCTGTGACGACAGAGAGGAAAAAGCCAGACTTTAATGTCGTTTTATCAATGTGTACAATTTGTTCTTCTTTTCGTTGATTGATACAGTTTGCCATCCTTCAATTCTCAGGCGCGAGCTGCTACTACTATTACTATGACTAGACTGCGCGTCATCCTCCGCCTAAACCGAGGCGTTTCGGTCTCTCCTCGATCTCTGGTGCTTGGGTAATTCCCTGAGAATTTACTCCGAGTCCTGACCCCGGGGTGAATCCCATTTTTGCCATGAGTCGACTTCCGACGCCGAGGGTGTGCGCTTCAAAGGCGCCGAAATCGCCGCTCGGCGGCGTGCGACTTTGGTGAATGTGGATCGACGAACCGGCGAGGTTTTCTTCTTCGTCGACGTCGTCGTCACCTAGATGTCCGGCGGATTGAAAATTTAAACCTTGCAGCGCGCGGCGTGTTGAGTCGTCGTCACCCTCGTCTTCCTCGCGTTTCCATTGTCTCCCGCGTTGCTTGCGCGCGCCGCCGCGTTTCCTCTCTTCGGCGAACCGACGCGTCGTCGCCTCCAATCTCTCCCTCCGCGCATCGCTCGCGAGGTACTCCTCGCTCGTCATCGGTCTCGCACACAACGTTTCCATCTGCAACCACTCCTCGCTCCCTTCTTTCGGAACTTCGCTCTCACCATCGATGCGTCCGACGACAAAGGCGCGCCGCTTGCCGATTCGAGTCTCCTCAACCGTCGCGTGAAGCGCTCTCGCCAACCCACGAATCACCTTTCCTTGCCCCATCGCCACCGATCCACGCGTCGAACACGCGATGGTTAACTTTTCACCCGTGCGCACGACGAGTTCCATGCGCGTTCGCGCTTCGGATGGATCGAATCCATCGCGACTTGCGCGTTCCGCGCGCAGTCGCTCGACGCGCAACCGCCTGAGCTTTTTCTTCTCCCCGCGAAAGAGTTTGCTCGTCGTCGCTCCCTTGTCGGCGTTCGAGCGCGTCGGCGGCTTATCGAGAGTGGTGATGGTTCGATCGCGTCCTGTGCTCCAGGTCCAGAGTGCGGTCGACGAGGCGTCGTCGTCATCGAAGACGGACGGTTCTTCTTCTTCTTCTTCTTCTGTTTGGTTGTTGGTCACAGATGATGATGACGACGTCGAAACGTCGTCGGTATCCGACTGATTCAAATGATGCGCCTCGCGAACATCGTCGCTGCTATCGTCCTCGTCCTCGTCATCGATCGCGAGCGCGGCGAACATCCGCGCGGTGCGTCGATGACTAGAGTTAGGATGTGTGAAATCAAGTCAAGTTTGGTAAAGCAAGTCGAGCGTCGTGCGAGAAAAAATTGGTTTGGTCATCGTTACATCCGAAGAGTCTACGTAAAAGACGTACGAAATCAATCACGCGAACCCCCACGCGGCGTCTTCGTCGTTCTCGACGTTTTCATCGTCGTCTTCAGAGGCCCAGAGATCGGGTTCGCCGGCGCCGCGTCTGAGAACGCGCGCGTCGCCGGATGATAAATCCACCACAGTTGAAGCATCTCCACGAAGCGCGCCGATATCCACCATAAAGTCCAACCCACGAGGTATGTACGCGTCATAAATCACCGCTGGATCATCGTCGCACTCTGGAACGGTCGAACACATCAACGGGGCGTCGAGAAGGTTGAGAATGGCGCGCGCAACTTCGCACGCGGGCACGCGAACGCCAACAGTCTTTCGGCTCTTGCACTGTCTCGCCTTATCCTTGGTTGACTTATCCATCAGGCAAACCTTTGGTAACTCTTTCGATGCGGGAAGAATAAACGTATACGGACCCGGAAGACACTGTTTCGCGAGCTTAAACGCCAGCGGTTGCCCTGGCGACGGATTATTTGGAAACCCGAGCGTGTACGTGTCGATATCCGCAAAGCCGCGACACAAAATCGACAACGGTTTATTCAAACCCGCATCCTTGATATCGTACAGCTTTTGCACCGCCTCGGCGTTGCTAATATCTGCAACGAAGGCATACTTGGTATCCGTCGGTATGATCCCGACCGCGCCTCGTTTCAACGCGTCGACGACGGCGTCTAATTTCCACGCTTCGCCCTCCAACCCGACGACGTCCAAGTCCAAGTCGACGTACATTGCCACATCCAACGTCGACGCGCCGCCGCCGCCACCACCTCCACCGCCACCACCGGTGGATTTTCGACCGCGTTTCGCGCGCGCAATGACCCCTAATCCCCGTCCCGTCGTCGTCGTCGTCGCTCTCATTGTAACACGTGTCGGCGTTGTGTCGTCACTCACGAATCCCCTCGTCGTCGCCTCGCGACCGAGGGCTCGGCGACCGCCTCCCGTCGACGACGCTGTCGTCGCCGTCGTCATCATCGTTCGCATCATCGGTACCGTCGTCGCCATCGCGCGCGGTCGTTTCAAAGACGGACGCGTCGTCGAATTGTGTCGTCTTCACTCCGCGGCTGTCCGGACACGATCAATGCGTGGACGATACGACGACGACGACGACCGTCGCCGTCGCCGTCGACGGTCGAGGTCGCGATCGAGATCGAGGGATCGCCACCCACGTCGTCGATCGGCCTCTTCGTCTTCGTCTTCGTCGTCTTCGTCTTCGTCTTCGTCGTACGAAAGACGAAGGAAACGAAAACGTGAAAAGAAGGAACGCCGACGCCGACGCGAAGAGAAACGACGACGACGACGACACCGACGACGAGAGCGGGAGAGCGAGAGCGAGAGCGAGAGCAAGGATGACGATAGAGGCGCGCGGTCGAGGGATCGGCGGGGTAGTAGACGGTCGAGATCGAGATCGAGAAGTAAAGATGATGACAACGACGACGACGTCAAAGTCGACGTCGGCGTCAAAGCGAACGCGACGGATGGTCGAGACACACGCGCAGGCGAGGACGATCAAAGTCATCCACCGGTACCGTTGCCGAACGAGGAACCACGAAATCAGGAACCTCTTCCACCACCGCCGACATCCGCCGCCATGACGCTCGAGCAATACCGAGCATATGTCGCTTCGCGTCCGCACGCCGCCGGCACCGTCCACGCCATGCCACCCGAAGAAAAGGCGGAACGCGACGAAAAAGTCCAGAAGCGCGGTTGGTGGCCGTGTCAGAGCTATAAATGTGAAGGGAAATCGTTAAATCCGAAAGCGGCGGAGAAGTGCGAAGCATGCGGGGCGCTTCGTAGGCTCGATTCCGGCTCAGTCTTTAACGCTTCGGCTTCCGCGAGTCAGGTTCGTTGGAATGCCGACATTCGTCGAAAATAGATACACCACTGTAGAAGAATCGCCTGTAGCAATCATTTTTAATAGAGTTCGTTCATCATAATCGATCGCACACGACGTAATCGTTGTAAGCTTAAAGTCGAAGCGCGTTTGCTTGGATAAGCTCCACCCTTATCTAGCATTCTCCCAAGTCTTCACAAACCGACGTTCGATCACCACACGTCGCGGGAGGTCCGCGGCGTCACGCCCACGATGACGATATCATCGATGACGGCGCGCGCCGTGTCTCTCGCGCCGTCGCGCGTGGGCACGGATGGACGTCGGCGTCCACGTCAGAGAGTTGTGGTTCAGGGTGAACTTTATCAACATCGACAGCACGCGTTGGTGATGCGAAAGAACGTCGGATGGACGACGACGCGAGGACGCGAAGACGCGGAGGGTGGTAAAATCGCAGTGTCGCCGCGACATCGTGGATGGACGACACGCACGGCGGCGTGGGGAACGCGGTCGAGGGCGGCAGAACGCGAGGGATCGTACGGGGCCCCGCCAGACGAGGCGTACTACGCATTGTTGGCGAGAAAGGAAGGATTGCGAGGAGAGGACGGCGACGACAATGAATTGTCTGCGGAGGATGGGGATTCGTGTCCACTGGAGCTGCACAGCGATCGGGCGAGCGATTTCGAGGCGATCATGCTCGTGGTGGGAACGACAGTGGGCGGGGGGTTCTTGGCCATGCCGTATTTCGCGGCGCCGGCGGGATTCGTTCCGGCGATCGCGATATCGATTGGGGCTTGGGCGGTGTTGGCAGCGAGCGGATTGCTCGTGGCGGAGACGTTGATGCGGACGTGGGCGAGGTCGAGCGGGAGAGCGGTGAGTTTGTTGAGCGCAACTACGGATTATCTTGGGCAAACTTGGGGCGTCATTGCAGCAATTTCCTTCTTTGTCATGATGAATTGCACGCTGGTGAGCCAGCTGGCCAAGTGCGGGGCGTTGGCGCACTTTTTCAGCGGTGGCGTGGTTTCGCACATCGTCGGGGCAACGTTCACGGCTGCGGTGATTGGAGGGGTGTCTTTTTCACGTGCCGCGGCCAAGGTGAATGCCTGGGCGACGGTGGGCATCTTTGCATCGTTCACAGCCATTTGTATCTTTGGAGTCGCGAACCTGTCTCCGAGCAAGCTATTATTTATGAATTTTGCAGCGTCTTTGCCCGCGCTCCCGGGTCTCGTGCAGCTCTACACCTTTGGTGAATGCCTGCCAACGCTCGTCGACATGTTGAGAGGCGATCGCAAGCGTATTCGCCGCATCATTTTACTCGGCACTCTCGTGCCGCTCGGCATGTACACCGCTTGGCTCGTGGTGGCGTTAGCTCAGACTGGGTCTTGGGCGGGCAACACCGACCTTGCGCAGACTTTGCTTGAGAGCGGTGGCATCTTGGGAACCGCCACGGCGTCGGTAGCCATCATGGCATCCATCTCGACGCTCATTGGCGGTTACCTGGCTTTGAGTCGCTTCGTCGCTGACGCGCTCAAGAAGAAGACAATGTCTCACTCAAAATCCGTCATCTTCTTGACGCTCGTACCCTCGTTACTCGTCGCTTTCAAGGGGCCCGATGTTTACTTTTCCGCTCTCAAGTTTTCCGGAGCAGTCGTCGTCGTCATCCTCTGGGGTCTACTTCCGCCTTTGATGGCGAAATCGCTCTGGACGCGAGAGGGCACCTTCAACAAGATGAAAAAGTCCTTAGTCTATGTCTGGACCAGTCTGGCCAGCGTAGCTTTGCTGTGTGGCACACGTTCCGTGCTGGCATGAACGTGAGTAAAATTATGCTTCCATAACGAGTTGACAAATCCGCGATCGGTTAATATATCCACGCGATTTGTGCGCACTATATCCCTGTACAATTACATGAAACCTATTAAACGTATTGCATGCCATTTTAATATCACGACTGAAATAGTCCATCAAGAGCGCTGTGTACCCTCGCCGGTGAACTCACACGCTTGTATGCAGAGAGCCACTGCACGTCGCTAAAAATTGTAGACTGCGGCGAGCGGGAACCAAACGTCTCCGACGCTGTGTTACGTCTCGCGTCGCGCACCGCCATATTGACGTTTTCAGTCGATGCCGCGTCAGTATACAGCCTCTGCAATTCGTCCGGAATGACAACTTCGTTCTCCTTCACAGGCTTGTTTGCCTGAACGACGCGCTTGACGATCACAGTCACCTCGTCATCCTCAGAGGCTTTTTGAACATTTTGTCCTCCGTTCTGGGTCGTCAACGGCTCGACGGTGGGAAGATCACCAACCTTAGGCGGTTGCACGACAATGACCGCACCACGTCGCGTCGCGCGACGACCCCCCAAGGCTTCAATCACGTCATCAATCGGCAAATTGATCTTTGCCGTCCGACGCATGCGAGGCCCCGCGCGAGCCAAATTTACCACGTGCAAGCGAATGATCCCTCTCTCCTCCTCTCCGACCGGCTCGCACCCAAAAAACCTAAAATACAATCCCAGTCTTGTCCATCCACGCGCGCGAGCGTACGTCATCGCCGCCTCACGCATCCTCAACAAGAAATCCACCGCTCGTCGCCGTTCCTCTGGCGCTTCGCTCAACGCCAACGCGCACACGTTTGACCTATCCCAGCTCAAATCTTTCGTCGTCAACACTACGTGTCCCGGAAGTCCACCCACCGCGCGATCCGCTCCCGCGAGCGCCCCGGTCGATCCCTCTACGCCGTCCAAGTCGTCCCACCTCGCGTCGTAATCCGGCGCGTTGTGACACAACACAAACTCGCCCGCCCAATCCCCCAAGACGTCTTGGTTGACGAAATTCGGCGCGACGCCCGCCGCGAGGCGAAGCACGGGGTCAAACGGCGTCGCCCGCGGATCCATGACGTCCTCGTCCGGGAGCGTGCGCCCAGTCAATCGAAGATGTTCGAGGTAAGATGGGCGTTGTTTGCGCAGCCAATCCGTTGCGGTCGTGAAAGCGGTCGCGCTCGCGACGCCGTGCGCGCGCATCGACGTCGAGGCGAAGGAGTCGCGAAGGTCACGGATCGGTGGGCGACGATCGCCGAGATCGTCATCGGTTTTGACGGGGAGGATCGCCATCGCGGTGCGGTGTGAGGAGAGTGTCACGGTGTCACGCGTCGAGACCGTTGGCTGTCTCAAAAAGTGTTTTAAATCGAGAAACTCAGACATGTCGCAAAAGTCGTCGCGCGCGACCGCGGTGGTACTTAGAGTAGGACGTGCGATTGCAACTAAGTTTGTTTGTATTTGTTTTGGCTATTGAATCTATGGAATGACGCGTTAATGCGATAAAACGTAACACGGGACGTCGGATGGAAGAATTTTGCCGCTCTCGCAAATGATGGACTTGACGCAACGTGGCGGGATGGCGTCATAGGTGAGATTCACGATGGAGAGATTCGGAGAGAGTTCCTGAGACGTGGCGAGTACACTCGTCGCACCGGCTGGCACGCGCTTGATGTCGCTCTCCAAACCGACTTCGTTGTACGCAAAGGCGTCGAGTTGCGCGCGTTCGTGAAACTTGTACGTCTCTGCGGCGACAAAGACTGGAAGCTTACACTCCGCGGCGGCGTGCGCGACAGCGCTGGAACCGATACGAGAGATGACAACACCGTTGCTCATACACGCTGCGGCACCGATAATCACCTTGGTCGAATGCTTCATGGCGTAGCTCAATCCGTTCAACGCCGTAAACATGCAATCGATGCCTCTTGCGCACAACTCATTGAGAATGGCTGAGCCCTCGCTCGACGGGCGGCTATCGACGACAACTACTGTAAACTTGGTTCCAACGTCGTGCGCATTGATCAAAATGGAGCTCACAACCTTGGATAACCCGTGAGTAACGATGACGTCGCCATCTTGGACTATGGGAGTCGCGTTTCGAACAATCGATTCGAGCGCCGTGTCTAATTTCTCCTTGATGAAGTAGTCAATGTGCATCAAAGTCTTCTGCTTGCACTCTTCGTTGGACGACCCGGCACCTTCTTCTCGTGTGAGACGCGCCAAGTGCGTCTTCAGTGAACGTACGACGTTGCCCATGGCGACACCCATCGGACGCGCCTTGTCTAAAGTGGCGACGACTTGATTGAGGTGGTGCGTCATCGCTAATGCGTACGTGCTGTCAGACGGCACCTCAAAGTTCTCGACAACGGTTCGAAGAACTCTCAGCAAGGAGTAGACGCGCTCTCTAGCACCACTCGTCGTCCCGCGAGCGTAATTGACGGCTAAACGCTCCACATCCGGGTGCGATTTAACGTTTGGAATGAATTCTCTGCGGACGCTTCTCAAGTGCGAGACACCGCTCTTCAACTTGCCAGTCTCAAACGCAGTCTTGTTGGAGACATTCTTCTTCTTCGTCGCGCTCGCTCCTCCTCCACTGCCGCCGGTAGTTTCAGAAGCCACCACTCCCGCCGCTCCCGTCGCCTTCTTCGCTTCAGACTTCCCAGCATCGCCCTGCGCGTTTGCGCCGCCGCCCCCTTCGTTTGTTTTTTTAGACCCGCCACTCGATTCCGTCGCCTTGGCCGCCTTCGCCGCGCGTTGCGCCTCTTGAAGCGCCCGTCGCTCCGCCTTGGTCATCTTCGGTTTCGGTGGTGGAATATCCCTCGGCGGACCACCACCCTTTACGCTTTTACCCTCCTCCTTTTCCTCCAGCGGTGGCGCTTCACCGGCGCTCACGCTTGCCTTACTCGTAAATTCCTCCGCCAATTTGGGAACCTGCTGCTGCTGCGCGTTATTCCCACTCACCGGCATCGGCGACCGCCTCGCCTTATTCGGCGGTAAAATCATCACCGGCGACCGACTCGCGCTCTCCAGCACGTCCTCGCCCGCGCGTTCAAACCCATCCTCCTCGCCCCCTCTACTCGCTGAACTTGGCGTCGTCGGTATCCTCACCGACGCCGACGCCGTCGCCATCATCTCCGCATCGCGCATCGCTCGAAGCTCCCTCGCGACGCCGGACCCGGACGCCCCACCGTTCGCCGCACCGTCGGCATAGTGCCCACCACTCGAGGGAGACGGCGCGATTGAAAACCCAACCGTGCGCGTCAGCGGGGTCTTCACCGGCGTGTTACCAGCGTCGTTGGCGTTCGCCGTCGCGGACGCGGACGCGGACGCGGAGATTTCATCCGTCGTCGTCATCTCGACCGTTCGTCGTCCGGTCGTCCGTCGCAAACTGTTGTCGTCGTGTGTGCGTGCGTGCGTGGATGTGTCGTCGTCGGTCGTCGCTGTACCTCTGTATAGGTAAATAGTCGCGAGATTCTGGATTGTAGATTTCAGTCTCCAGTTTTGACCAACGGATCGCTTCAGACGACGACGGTTCGTGCCCCGGTACCGCCTCGTCTCGTCGTCAGTAACGAACAAATCTATACCGACCGTGCGTTTCGGGCATCGTCGCAGATAGACGCTCCTACGCCGTCGCATCGCGTGGAGTAATTCTTCCAGAGTGGATTGATTTCGGTTTCAATCGAAACAAGATGGCTGACGGCCGACGGTCGAGAACCGGTCTCGCGATGCGGGTAAGGACTGCGATGGTCGTGATGATGGTTCTCATCACCGCGCGAGGGGTTGTCGGGTTCAAGGCGCAAGATTTCAAGACGTGTGAGACGAGTTCGTTTTGCTCGAGGTTGCGCGCGTCGTACGCCGGCGTCGCAGAGGACTCTGGCTCTGGCGGGCACGACGGCGCGGTGATCGGTGGAAGCGGAAGCGGAGGGGTGGTCGCGACGCTAGAGAACGGCAGTGGAGATAAATCTGGGAAAGTGGAGTTGGAATTGCGATCGATGACCGACTCGATCTCAACCTCCGTAAAGGCTGAGTTGGAAGCGTTCGCGTCTGGAGCGGTGCGGCTTCGAGTGGATGAAAAGGATAAACCGCGATACGTCCCCGAGGGTGTGCTCGTGGAGGAGATTGAATCGAACGCGAATGCTGGTAGGGTCCCACTGAGGGTGACGAAACGCTCGAGTGAGGCAGTAGAGTTGAGCGTCGAGGGGTTGTCGACGCGCGTTGTCGTTGGCTTGTCGCCATTCAAGGTTGAGGTGTTCGCGGCGATGGGTGATGCGAAACCGATCGCCGTCGTCAATCAGCGCGGTGGATTCGTGTTTGAGACGCAGAAAGAAGGACCGGGGGAAGGTGAGAGCTTTTCTGAGACGTTTAACGGACACACGGATACGCGTAAGCGCGGACCGATGGGTGTTGCGTTTGACGTCACGTTTCCATCGGCGAGCGACGTATACGGCATCCCCGAGCGCGCAACCTCCTTGAGCTTGAAGGCGACTCGGCGATACGAGAATGTCAATAAAGGCAGCTGGTTTGGTGGTTCGGGCGGCGATTCCGCTCGGAATGAAACCTCTCTCGGGGAGCCGTACCGGTTGTACAATTTGGACGTGTTCGAGTACCTCGACGAGAGTCCATTTGGATTGTACGGATCCATTCCAATTTTGACCGCGCACGGCATATCCGGCGACGGGCGCTCATCTACCTCTGGGGTGTACTTCCACAATCCTAGCGAGATGTACGTCGACGTGAACGTCGATGGAGACGGCGGTGTGCACACCAAGTGGATGGCTGAGAGCGGAGCGATTGACGTCTTCATTTTGCCGGGAGGTACGCCGGGTGCCGTGCTCAAGCAATACACCGCTCTCACGGGCACAACCTCGATGCCGCCGTTGTTTTCCCTCGGATATCACCAGTGTCGATGGAACTACCGCGACGAGAACGATGTCGCCGAAGTGGACAAGGGATTCGATGATTACGACATTCCGTATGACGTCTTGTGGCTCGACATTGAGCACACCGACGGCAAGCGTTACATGACTTGGGACAAGGGGCCTTTCCCCACGCCAGAGCGCATGATTAGCGACGTTGCAAGCCGAGGTCGTAAGATGGTTACGATTGTCGACCCGCACGTCAAGATTGACGATGCCTATCCGATTTACAAGGAGGCGAAGAACAAAGGATACTACGTCAAGAAGAATGACGGCTCGACAGACTTTGATGGTTGGTGTTGGCCTGGAAGCTCAACCTACCTCGACGTCACCAATTCAGAGGTGCGTGAGTGGTGGGCCAGTAAATTTTCGCTGAGCTCGTACAAGGGTTCGACGAAAGACTTGTACATTTGGAACGACATGAACGAGCCTTCGGTCTTCAACGGACCAGAGATAACGATGCAAAAGGATTTGATCCACCACGGGGGCGTCGAACATCGTGAGGTGCACAATGCCTTTGGTATGTACTATCACATGGCCACCGCGGAAGGCATCAAGCGCCGCAACGACAACAAGAGGCCGTTCGTGCTTTCCAGAGCGTTTTTCGCCGGCACTCAACGCGTCGGTCCCATTTGGACTGGCGATAACGCCGCGGATTGGAAGCATTTGGCGGTAAGCCTTCCCATGGTGCTCACCCTCGGAGTGAGCGGTCTCACGTTCAGCGGAGCCGACGTCGGTGGATTCTTTGGCAACCCAGACGCCGAACTCATGACTCGCTGGTACCAGGTCGGAACGTATTATCCATTTTTCCGTGGTCACGCGCACTTGGAGACAAAGCGCCGAGAGCCGTGGCTGTTTGGTGATGAGAGCACAGACATCATCCGCACGGCGATTCGCGAACGTTACGCGCTTCTGCCGCACATCTACACCCTTTTTGAGGAATCACATAGAACGGGCGCGCCGGTCCTTCGCCCGCTCTGGTACGAGTTCCCAGAAGACGAGCAATCCTTCAAGCGTCAAGACTCCTTCATGCTCGGCGCCTCGATTTTAGTGCAACCAGTGTTGCAACAGGGCGCGACGTCGGTGTCGGTCTACCTTCCCAAGGGTGTGTGGTACGAACGAGACTCTGGTAAGAAACACGTCGGCCCGAAGATCTTTGAGGTGCAAGTCACCCTGAGCGACGTACCCGTGTTCCTTCGCGGCGGTACCATTCACGTGCGAAAGGATCGCGCGCGCAGAAGCACCACCGCGATGAGAGAAGACCCGCTCACCATCATCGTCGCTCTCGATGAGAACGGTCGCGCTGGCGGCTCCTACTACAACGATGACGGTGAAAGCTACGAATTTTCAACGAAGCACGCCGCTTTCACGCGCCGGAAGCTCTCATTCGTCGCCGGTAAGTTTTCGGTATCTGGAGCCGATGCTGGCGATGGCAACGCCAGGTACTTTGTCGATCAGTCTGTTATCGAGCGCGTTTCGGTGTACGGACTCGATAAGAAGACCGATACAGCAACGTGCGTGGCGACGCGAGAAAGCTTCTCAGTTGTCGAAACGGGCGCTGTAGCGGATATTCGTAAACCGAATCTCGCCGTGTCGAAAGACTTTGTCTTGGAGCTTTGATTAGATTACGCAAGCTCTTGTAGTTAGCAATAATTCCTTTCATAAAATCGCAACGTGTCCATCGCGACACTTTTTGCAGGCAACAACAGCTTTAGCATCAATATTACAAGTACATGTCGCGACACATTGGGTATCACGAAGTAAACTCCACAGCAGGCACACCGCAAGAGATTGCAAATGCAATCCACATCGTCCGCCAACGAGATCTCAACGCGCACCACGCCGCGAGATACCGCACCATCGGTTTGGCCAATCGACGAACAATCTCTTTAATCATCTCCACTCGCGCTCCCGCATTCGGGGCGCTCGGATCGAACAAGAATATCAGCGGATTGGTCAAGACGAAGCGCACTGTTGGCCAATGCGTCAGCGAGTATGCACTCAGTGTCATAAAAATCGCCAGCACCAATCCACCGATCGTACACCTGCCCCAAAACGTATCTGATCCTTCAGGTATCTCAAATCTCCTTATCGTCGTCGTCTCTCTCGTCGTCTCTTTATTCGATTGCACCGCCGTCGTCGCGTTTTGTTTCATAAACGGCGCCTTGCCTCGCTGCGCTTCGAGCGTCTCCCAAAAAGTCTCCCAAAACGCCCGTTTCTTCTCCTCCAGCGCCTCCCCATCGCCCTCGGACGCGTCTCTATCGCCCATTGACGCCCCTTCACGCTTTGGCGTCTCCCCCGACGCGTTTCCCGGCGCCTCTGCGCGCGTCGTCGACGATTTTCGTCCGCGAGCGATGCATCCTCGCCTAGTCAGCACGACAACGCGAGACCAACTGGGACCGTTTCCATCCGTCGTCGTCGTTTGGCTCCGTCGTTTCGCGCGGTGCGATTGAACGCATCGCGTCGGTATGAGCCCCGTCGTTATCATCCCGCGTCGTCGTCGACCGACGCGCGCGATGCGATGCGTCGGCGTCGTCTTCTGATGCGATTTCTTCCACGAGCGACGACTTTATCCATTCCCTATCCACGAGTTAGGACTCAAGAACTAGGATGAGACTATCGAAAAACAAGATGCGATTTGTGATTTTGGTTCCACTGCACACCGTGAATCGCGTCACACATCGACGACGTTCGTGGACGACGCGGCGCCACCATGACGTCGACGTCGTCGTCGACGGCGATGGCGTCCGCGCGAACCGGTGCTGTCGTCACCGCGGCGTCCAGACGACGTGGGAACGCGACGACATCGTCATCGTCGTGGTTGCGCAAAACGCCGGCGGCGAACGCGAGACGCGTCCTCGTCGTCGTCGCATCCACGGAAGTGCCGCCGACGGTGACGAAGACGACCTCAGGGACCCCACGTTCGAGAGAGTCCATCGTGTACGGCGAGGCATCGAGATTACGACGCGCTGGGGCGCTTCGAAAGTGCGCAGAGTACCTTCGAGGTTCAGACGCGCGCCAGCCGTCGATGACGTCTAGACGACTGGCGACGCTTCGAGTGGACGTCTTGGCGTCGATCGGGTGCGTCGAGGAGGCTCGGGAGGTGATGGATGCGCATCGGAACGCGATGCGAGAAAGAGGCAAGGCAGTGGGGACGGTGACGCTGTGCGCGTGGGCCAACGCCGAGGCGCGCGCGGAAAAGACAGAGGGCGCTTCGCTGGCGAGGTCGTTGTACAGAGAAGCGACGTCGGTTTCGGACGTTGGTGCGGTAAAGGATGCGTGCGATTGTTGGACTGCGTTCGGAAAGTACGAAGAATCGCACGGGCGGGTGAAAAAGGCGAGAAAATGCTTCAAGACGGCTTTGGATGTCGTCACTGGGTCGACGAACGCCAGCGAGAGCGCCGCCATCGCGGCGCACTCGTGGGCGTTGCTAGAGGCCCGGGAGAAGGATCCGCGACGCGCGAGAGAGTTGTTCGCGCAAGCTGTGGAGCTGTGCGAGACGCACGTGGCGAATTACACCGCTTGGGCTTCGTTTGAGTGCGCTCGCGGTCAGAGGGAGAGGGCGAGAGAGTTGCTGGAACACGGCGGGAAGATGTGTGAGGGCGTGGATTGTGCGGCGAAGAGTTCCACGGGTAGACGGAATCGACGCATGGTTTCCGCGCTTTACACATCGTGGGGGCATTTAGAAGCCCAGATTGCGCTTCAGGCGACTCGAAATGACGACGATGATACGTCCGCGACCGCTTCTGCAGCACCTGAGGAGGTTGCGGCCAAGGCGGCAATGTTACTCGAGCGCGCATGCGAGGTGGATAAGAAGAACGTCTCAGCCTGGTTGAAGTGGAGCGAATTAGAGAAAGACCTCGCGCGCGGAAATTCCCACGTTGGGGGCGTGGTGACGAGCAGACGAAGGAGTAACGTGTCCAATCGTCGACAAATAGAAATCTTAGATGAAGGTTTGCGAGCCAATCCGGGTGACATGCGTTTGGAACACGCGTACGCCATGGCGCTCAAGCTCAATGGTGACATTGAGGGTGCGACGAAGCGACTGAGACGTCTGAGCGAACGGTTCGCCAGTAATTCTCACGTCTGGCACGCGCTCGGGACGATACTTCAAGAGGGTGGTGATTTTCAGGGCGCCATCGAGGCGTTTGAAAGGGGCTCTTTTGCCGCGGGCAAAGCCAACCTGCCGTGCATCACCGCCGCTGCTGCGGCTGAATTTCACGGTGGCAGGCACGGTCGCGCGCGGCAGCTATTCGTCCAGGGAGAAGCGGTGCCGAGACACCTCAGCAGCAGAAGAGAGCGCGCTGCGCATCTTCGTCTGTGGGCCTTGCTCGAGAAGCGAGTGGGAACCGAGGAGACGACGCGTCGTCTCTTCATGGCTGCCACAAAGGAGGATCGGGCAGATGCGGCGACTTGGTTACAATGGGGGCAGTGGGAGAAGCGCATAAATAGCGCCCAAGCGGCTCGACAAGTCTTCCAAGATGGTGTTAAATTTGGTGTGAACAATGGGCAATACTTTGTCTATCAAGCGCTCGCGACGTTGGAAGCGGAGGATAACAACGACGAGTTGGCTCGCGACCTCTTCAAGCGCGGGTGCTCGGCACATCCTAGAAGCGCTTCCCTCTGGCTGCAGTGGGCGTTGTTCGAGCTCTCGAGCGCAGGTGATGAAAACGAAATCGTGACGCGTTCAATAAAGGTGATTGAAAAGGGTGTCTCGAGAGCCCCACCGCACATACCACTCTTGGAATTATGGCTTGGACTTGAGCGGCGCCTGGGCAACGACGAGGGCGCAGCGAAGGTTGAGGCAAGTCTCAACAAGTTGCTTTCAGAGCAGCGTTACGCACCTATGGGTCAAGAGGTGATCCCTTAGTAGAGATGAATTAGCGCGCTAGTTGTAGATTACTAGTAACTATGCAGCAGCAGCATTCTAAACCAATGTATTTTCCTAATCGCGCATTTCACTAATTTGAGATTTGATGGCGTCATTCACAGCGAAGGAAACCGCCACGCTCAGCGGGCCCTTGACCCAGTTGACGGTGAGACCCTTATACAAGCCACGGATACCTTCTTTTCGCGCAATCTCGAGCAAGGCTTGGCGCGTACTTAACCCCGTTTGACCGAGCACCTGGACGCGACGACGCACAACGTCGAGAGGATACGTGATGCTTTGTGCCATGAGACCAGCCATGCCGCCATAGAATAGACGCATAGATACGGGGAGAGAAGCGACGTTTGGATCGATTTCTTCTCCCACAGATCTTGCTTGGACCACCGCACGTTTGATGTGCATCGCCTTCAGTGTTTCAAACGTAGCGAAAGAAATGCCACCATACGGTATGATGCCTATGAGTGTCGGCGACAATCCACCGTAGAGGCTGCGAACGCCGTGTTGGCGTATTAGATTCGCAACGTCCGCCATCGGTGTCGCGCCGGAAGGACCAGTCGCCGCAAATCTAGCGCGCAGCATGTCGAGTGGGTACGTCACCGTTGTTGCCGTTGCCCCAGCAGCAGCTCCAGCGCAGAAACGAGAGAAAATTCTGAGTTCATTTTCGTGCTCGACGGGATCAATGCCAAAGAGTGGCAGCTGCGTGATCTTGTTCATGTACGCGTCGTATCTAGGGAAAGCAACAAAGCTGATGCCCGCGTAGGGCATGACGCGAATCATTTGCACACCGTTGCCTCGCCAAAGTGCTGAAACGCCTTCGTTTCGAATGATTTGGGTTGCCGTACTCAGCGCACCATTCAAAGTGAACTCCTTGGTGGCGTCCACTTGGTAAATAATCTTTACGCGATCGGCAGGTGCGACGACGGTCTTCGCCACCGCGCCCGCAATCGCGCCACTAAACAATGTTTCTAAAGCAGTCACGGCCTTACGTTCGTGCCAAACTACGGGGACGTGCTTTTCTGGCGGCACATCATCCAGAACAGCGTGCCGGAACAGGGGTCCCACTTTTTGGAAGAGTAAATCGTTCGCCGTGAAACCAATCGCAGCGGCGAAAGGTCCTTTCATCCACGTGAGAGTAACTCCTTTGAATAAGCCGTTCTTCACACCCTCAGTCATGTAAATCGTTCGCATGCCGGCCCAAATACTCGAGTACAGTGGCAAAGAGCCACCCTTGCTGATGTGCACTTGCATGCGACGGCGCACGACGTGCAGCGGATACGTCGCAGTCTGTGCTGTGACTCCCGCGAACCCTCCCGCGATGAGTTTCAAGTGAACTGGCATCTCGAACTCGTCCTCTTCGACGACAGACATGTCTTTTGTCGCGTGATTGACGTACATGGACTTGAGTGTCTCAAAAGTCGCAAAGCTGATTCCTCCGTAAGGCACGATGCCCACCAACGTCGGAGTGAGACCGTTGTATAGAGATCGAGCGCCACCTTTAGTCGCCACGTCGTAGAGATACCCCGCGCTGCCGAACATGCCAGAGATGTTCGGTGCTGGATACTTTGACGAGTGCGCCGCTAACCTTGCGTGTAACAAGTCAAGCGGATACGTCAACACGGTGGCCGTCGCCCCAGCCAGAGCTCCTGCGACGAATCGCGTCCTAAAGTCCCCGACTGGTGGCGACTTTTCATCGTCCCCCTTGTGTTTCCTCACCGCGTCGTTATCCGCCTCGACGTTGAAAAGCGCAGCGAGCGCCGAGTTGTAAGCGTTAAAAGTTCCAAACGTCGTCGCGCTGTACGGCAAAATCCTCACCACCGCCGCGTTACACCCTCGCCACAGCGCGAAAAACCCCTCATTCCGCACGATATCTCTCGCCATTGTCATACCACCTCGCGCCGAGAACCCCACGCCCGTCTGATCCACCTGAAACAACAGCTTGACTCTATCGATGGGCGCCGTCGCCACGCGAGACATTCCTCCCGCCATGGCTCCCGCAACCAACCTCTCCAACGTCACAAACTTCAGTTTCGTCATCTCCTTCTCCTCCTCAGGTCCAACGTTCTCCCCGCTCGTCGTCGACGTCGACGCATCGTCGTCTTCATCGCGTTTACCGAGTCGAAACATCATCAATAATCAATCAAAAATGTTTCTTGATGGTTTCTTTGGAGTGAGTGGAGCGACCGCCTCGTTCAGTGTCTTCTCCGCGAACGCCGCCGCGCGCTCGTCGCTCTTCCTTTCGCCTCCTCGCGTTCTCGACGCACGAGCCTCTGCCGACGTCGACGATCCTAGGTTTAGCTGCGTCAACGACTACGGAAACCAAAGGTGCAACAGCTTCCTTTTTCGTCTCCTTTTTTGTGACGGACCAGCGGTACTCGCTCGTCACTTTGCGAGCGCATGCTCATCGCGGCGACGCGCACGCTCGCGACGCGCGCGGCGTGCATCGATAGAACGCTCCGTCGCGGATCGCTCGCGCGGATTTGCGGCGTCGTTGGTAGCGATCGAGGGAAGCATCGGTCGGGTGGTGACATGTACGCGTCGCCACTGACGGCGGCTGCAAACTCGGTCGAATATTACTCGACGAGCGATGACGACGACGCCGATGAAGGGGAGAAACGAGGACCGACGCGAACGGAAAGAAGACGCCGAGCGAGATTTGCGTCGGTGAAGCTCGGGTGCCCTGCGTGTGGACAAGAGATTCGGTCGAACGCGTTTAGGATGCACTTGAACAAGTGCGCTCCGGACCTTTTGGCGAGCGTTCCGGCAAAGACGTGGATGGGTGATGGAGATGTGAACGCCGGCGCGACGCGAGCTAGGGAGTTGGCGAACGAGGCGAATGAAGTTTTCGCGAGCGAGGTGAAACGGATGTGTTACAGAAGACGAGATGATGAGAGCGATGGTGAGAGGTTGTCGGCGGAGGAGTGCGCCAAGGCATTGGGCGTGCCTACGCAGAGAGTGAAAATGACGTTGAGGCGGGAGAGCTTGGCGATCGAACTCGTGCGTGATGAGACGCCGCTGGATGTGGTGTTCGAGGATGATGAGTTTCTCGTGGTGAATAAACCGCCAAACTTGAGGTTTCATCCGAATCATAGATTTGAAGGAAACTCTTTGTTGTCGCGGGCGTTGCATCACTTGAATGGATCGACGCCTTACATCGTGCACAGACTCGATATGGATACCTCCGGGGTGGCTGTGTTCGTGAAAAAGCCGCACTTGGTGGCTGACGTCGCCGCGCAGTTTCAGAATAAGACTGCGAAGAAGACGTATCTCGCCATCTCTGTCGGCGTCGCGCCGCCGGGATGCAGCGATAGCTTCATTGTTGACGCGCCAATCGGAGATCATGGTATCGTTCGAGAGGCTCGCAACGTCGATTTTACCGGTGAAGGGAAGCCGGCACGGACGGTGTGCGAAATCATTTCGCAAACGAAGACAACTCTGTTCGATATAGCTGACGATAGCGTTGCGGCAATGACGACGCCAAAGGGCGTTTCATCGCAACATCCGTCATCGGCAGAACCAACGGCGATCGCAGCGCTCGTTCGCGTCCTTCCCTTAACGGGAAGAACCCATCAAATACGTGTGCACTTAGCGCACGCAGGTCTTCCTATAGTTTCGGACTCACTTTATGGTCCTCACATCAGATGGGGCGCTCAGAGCGAAGACGACGTTTCGAAGATGGTGTGGAGCGCCGCACAGTTAGCAGCTTGCACTTCAGAGAACCCGACTCAGATGCACCAACTGACGCCTCCCGCGAGCTCGGAATTATCCAACCCCTATGGTGAATGGGGGGGTCCGCTCAGTATTCGAAGACAGGCTCTTCACGCGTTCAGACTCGAGCTGACGCATCCTCAGACGGGCAAGGTGCTGACGTTCCAGGCCAAAATGCCCAGTGACATGCGAGGCGTTTGCGATGCGCTAAGTTTAGATTGCGCCGCTTATTGATGCGATCAGCGTATGTATAATTAATCAATGTCAATATAGAATTGCTAGTTGAACCACAAACCGTGCCGTGCCGAATCAGACGTTATCAGCAGGCTTGGTTCCATTCCATTCACGAAATGGGATCCTGTCAGACGCTTGTACACTCTGACGCTCCTCGTCGTCAAACGGAGCCACAGCGAGTTTATCTATGATTGCCGTGAGCTCATCCGCTTGAACAGTTCTTTTCTCTATGATGATCGCCTGAACAGCTTCAATCGCAGCGCGCTGCTTGAGAACGAATCTTCTGGCAGCCGCATATTGGTTTTCCATGAGACGACGTGTTTCTTCATCTGCTCGGATGTAGCGATCAGCCGTAGTGCTCGGAAGCATGTGCTCAACGCGGTCACTGCGCAAAAAGTCATTCACTTCAATGACTTGACCAGTAGGAATGTAAGAAAATTCGCTATCTTCGTCGCTCATCGCGCAATTGTTCACGAAGAAGGCGGCGATTTCTCTCGCGCGTCCAGAATACGGGGCAGTCACCTTGGTACAGTTGTCGAAACCGTACACGACTTCTTCCGCCACGGACGGAACCAGGCACGTTCGGAGGTGTCGACGCAAGAAACCCTTAGTGAAGGCGCCAGGTCGAAGCGCCACGGGATTTTCCGCAATCGCAACCTGACCTTCAGCGTTGCTTTCCCGCGCCACAATGGTTGCAAAGGAGAGCTCCACCATGTCCCTGCACAGTAGGTGGTAGCCAACGGCCGCAGCTGCGTGCACGAGCGCCAAACGTTTCTCGTTTTCTTCGCCAAGACCCTGCGGCAACACTTTACCGAGAGTTTCGGTCTCCAACGCTGTTTGGAAGTCATCCATTGTAACCCTCTCACGAGATTTCTTCGCCGCTTGCAACGCCGCGAGGTTCACAACGGAAGCGAGAGCTGCACCACTGAAACCCTCTGTCTCGCCAGCCAAAATGTTCCAGTCGATGTTCTCAGCGATCGGCTTGTTCTTCGCATGGACTTGCAAAATCTCCTTGCGACCGATGTAATCGGGCTTCGGAATGACAATCTTACGATCAAATCGTCCCGGACGAACGAGCGCCTTATCCAAAACATCCACTCTGTTCGTTGCAGCAATACAAACAATTTGGGTGTCTGTACCGAAACCATCGAGCTCAACTAAAAGCTGGTTCAAGGTTTGATCACGCTCATCGTTACCCGAGCCACCACCGCCTCTCGGTCGTCCAACGGCATCAAGTTCATCGATGAAAATGATGGACGGAGACTGCTTCTTCGCTTGTTGGAACAAATCTCGCACACGCGCTGCACCCACACCAACAAACATCTCCACGAATTCTGAAGCGGCGAGGGAGAAGAATGTAGCCCCAGCTTCACCTGCGACGGCACGCGCGAGAAGAGTCTTACCGCATCCCGGCGGACCGGTCAATAGAACACCTTTTGGAACCTTACTACCACTCGCCTTGAACTTGTCAGGCTTGAGGAAGAAATCAACAACTTCTTGAAGTTCCACCTTCGCCGTTCCGATACCAGCGACGTCATCGAAAGTGACTACTTCACTTTCGTCGCGCAACTTCATCTTAGTGTTCACTCGACCCTTCTTCGCACCCTTCTTGCCCGTCTTGTCCGCCGCTTGCTCTTCCTTGTCTTCCTCATCTTCAAAGTCCAGATCCTCTTCAACCTTCTTCTTCTTGACGACCTTGACTCCAACCTTCATGAATGCGTTCGCCGCACCCATTTGGTCCCCATCCGCGGCTTTCGCAGCGGCATCCTTCTTATCACCGTTCGCGCGAGCAATAGCAGCCTTGCGATTGCGAATCTCGCGCTTGATGGTGTCTCGCTGAGGATCCTTCTCATCAATCTTCTCTAACATCTCCTCCAACACTCGAATGCGCGGATCACCCTTTTCGGCTTGTCGCTGCGCTTCTTCAGCTCGTTCAAGCTCAAGAATCTTCTGGCGATCTTCCCAATCACCTCTAAAGCGCTGCATGTAGAACACGATGGCCCAGACGATGAACACACCGAGGGACGGCAAACCGTATCCAGCAATAAACGTCTTCACGGCAGAGTCGCGATCACCGACAGCCGCCAAGGTGTGACTTGCCGGCTCAGCCATCGTCGGCTTGATTTCCAAACCGACAATCTGGGTGATGTCATACACTTCAGTGTTGTTCGGTGCAACCTGGCAGTACGCCAACCGTCCATCGTTGTACACGGCTGCGTATCTCGCAACTGCGTCCACACTCACGTACAGTTCTTTGATTTCCTCTCGCATGATATCAGTCACGAACCGGTTGTACGCAATATGTTGACGCTCGAGCTGCATCTTCGCGCGTCCCAAGGGTGTAAACTTGAGCTCTTCGATGCTCAAGGGTTTGCCCGCCGCCTGGCCCGCCTTTTTGTACCCTTCCGTCGGCTTCCTTCCCATCTTTCTCAGCTCTCTTGCCGTTTCCTCCCTCTTCTGCTTCTTTTGTTCCACTCTCCAGGCGTCGTACCACTCCTTGGTCCCCGGCGTGAGAAGCGGCTTTGAGCTCGACCTCAAGCCATCCGGTCTCGCGTCTTGCGCTGTGGCGTTGCCCTTGCGAAACCACGGCTCACCCTTAATCTTCCGTTCCCACTTCCCGATCGGGCTCTCATACGTATCCACAACTTCCACCGGCGTCGCTTTTACCGCCGGCTTCGGCGCAGACGTCCGCGCTCGCCGACGCGGCGCCCCAGTGCTCGAGCCCGTGCTTGCCGACGCTTGCCCTCCGCCCAGTCTCCCCCCATCCCCTCCGCTCTCCGTCTTCGGCGCGCTCGATGCCGCGTTCGCCGACGCGCCGTCCGTACTGCTCGATCCCTCGGCGCGCGCGACGACGACGACGCCCGCGACCGACCGATGTCCCGGCGCTAGGCGTCGCGTCGCGCGTCCAGCGCAACGCACAGAAATCACTCCAGACGTCGACGTCGCGTCGGAGGTCGCAGCGCGAGGCGCCGCGCGCATCGTCGCGCGGGGCGATACGCTCGTCCGTGGAGCAATCATCGCTCTCGACCGCGTCTCGGTGCGCGCTCGCGCGTGTGAGTGACGCGATGGAGGGTGTTTTTGAAGCTTTGATGCCCTAAACGGCTGAGGGTTAACACCGGGCCAAAGCGACCGCGACGAGGATTTTTGATACAAATTGTTTTTTGTTTACAACGAACGATCGACGGCTTCTGGGCTAATATGCATCGTCGTCGTGCTCGATAAACTCTGGTTGGTTGGCGTTTTGGTTTCTCTGGTTCAAAGGATCGTCCTCGGGAAGTTGGCGCTTGACGACGTCTGTAAAGTCGTCTTGTTGAATGTGGCTAAAATCGTTCTCTTCAGTCGCGGGCCAAACCTCTCGAGACAAGACGACGTAGTCTGCAGCCGTGAGTCCGTCGAGAGAATCGGAGGGTTCCTGTGATTCGATGAGTTGGCAGGCGATTCTGGCAATGCGCTTGGTCCAGTCGAGGATTTGGTCCGGACGCCAGAGGAGGTGGTGGCGTGTCGCGAAAATTTCAGAGAGATGTTCCAAGCTGCGAGACTCGAGAGCGCAGTTTGAAAAGTCAAAGTGTGGATGCGATAAGATTTCCTGCCAATCTTTATCGTTGGAAACCGCGGCCTCGAGCTTCCAAAGCGTTGCGGTCCACGCGTACGGGTGCGCGAGCATCGCTTTGAGCAGCGCCGAGTCTGCAGTGGCAATGTCATCCGCCGTTGAATACAATGCCATCGCGGTGCTGTACGCAAAGCCGGGGAAATTGAGCAGGCTTCCGCATGATTTCCAGACACCGTCGACAAACTTGCAGTCGCCAAACGACCCGGCGAATTCCAAGAGCCACTTTTCCTCTTGGCATCGCAGAGCAAAGTAATCGATGCAGCATAACACGCCCATTGGATCAGCGTGATCAAAGCCGAGCAAAAGCTTGGAGCATTCGAGCGCCGTCTTGTGGCAACCACGACGGGTGAGAGCAACGACGTGCCGAAACAAGGCTTCAAACATCGGTTTATTTTGTTCGAGATTCGAATCCAACTTCGCCAACCCGTTCGACGCCGCCGAAGCAAAGTGGGGATGCCATGCTCTCTCGCACGCATACAAGCATCGCTCGAGAATTTCTGCACTCTCCTGCGCCTGACCATTGTAATGGTAGAGCTCAGCGATGCGAAGCAACGTCTCTAAATGCCAAGGATACCGATGTAAGAGATGGAACAACCTGTTCGGATCGTGCGAGGCGACCGCAATTTCGAAATCAAACGTCGCCTGCGCATAGTCATCCTTCCATGCAAACGCAAACTCGCACATTCCAGACTTTGAATCCACCACACCATTGTTCTCCATGTAAAGTCCTTCGCTTCGATACGTCGACCACTGATCCTTATACGTTGCAAATGTCGTTTTCTTCTGAAGTTTCGCCTTGAACGCCGCCGAACGTCCCCCGACAATCTTTCCCATTTCTTCCGCTTCGACTTGCTGTATAACTCGTCCACCAAAAATGCGCTTCAACTCATCCTCCGCCTTCATCTTCCGCAAGTCCACGCGCAACACGCTCATCGCCGCTCTCGCCCCACTCGCGATTCGCTCTTTATTCGACCCATCGTGGTCGTCGTGCACTTTCGAGACATCCATACCGGTGACTTCCTTTACGAGCGCTTCCAAGTCGGCGTCGTCGGCGCCATTCGCTTTGTTTCTTCCTTTACCACCGCGTTTCGTCTTCTTCTTCTTCCCGGACGACATTGGCATCGGTTCAGGTACTGGCTCAGGTTCTTCCTCCTCCTCCTCCTCCTCCTCCTCCTCCGCGTCGTCCTCGTCGTCGCTTCCCAAAAGCGCCGCGAACGGATTCACTGCCTTCACCACTCTCGGCGGCGTTTCCTCATCATTCACTCTATCCTCTTCTTCCTCATCATCACCGCTCGACGAAGACGACGAAGGCTCGACCGTCAACGTATCCAAACGCGTTCGTCTCAACTGTCTCGCGCTCATCCCCGTCGCTTCGTGTCTCCCGCGCCGCGCGTGCGTCTGTCGTTCGTTTCAGTCGTTCAGTGCAACTCGTCTTCGTCCCATAAATTGTTGTATGTGTAAACAGTTAGATGCTAGCAATTCGGACAACGTCACCCGTTTCTGATCGCTCGGCACTCCACGACGCACGCCCGCGCGCGTCGACGAGCGAAGCGCACGCACCCGGCGGCAAAGGAAACCCCGAGCGAGTCCCCTGCAAGACAACGAGTCATGTCTCTCTTGCGCGCCGCACCCGCGACGGCGTCTGCCCAACGCGCGTCTGCGTTTACCCGTGGAACGACGCAACGCACCACCATTGCCCACCGAACGCCGCCGCGCGTGAACGCTCGAGGCAGATCGCGCGTCGCCGTCGTGACACACGCAAACTTGTTCTCGCGATTTACCCGCGTCATCTCGTCCTACGCCAACTCGCTCATCACCGCGGCTGAGGATCCTGAGAAGATTTTGGACCAGACGGTGAATGAGATGCAGAGCGACTTGATCAAGATGCGACAGGCGACGGCGCAGGTGATGGCGTCGCAGAAACAACTCGAGACCAAGTACAAGGCGTCGCAGCAAGCGGCTGATGATTGGTATAAACGCGCGCAGTTGGCGATGGAAAAGGGTGATGAAGACTTGGCGAGAGAGGCGCTTACGAGAAGAAAGTCCTATGCGGAGAATGCCGAGTCGATGAAGGCGAACCTCGACGCACAGACAGACGCGGTGGAAAAGTTGATTGCCAACACGAGATTGCTCGAAGGAAAGATGGCCGAGGCAAAGAGTAAGAAGGATACGCTCAAGGCGCGCGCGGCGTCGGCTAAGACGAACAAGGCGGTGAATGATATGGTGAGCGGTATGTCTACGTCCTCTGCGCTCGGCGCCTTCGAGCGCATGGAGGAAAAGGTGCTTGGCATGGAGGCTGAGGCCGAGGCCATGGGTGTTTTCGCCGCCCCGGACGCCCTCGAGGCGCAATTCAAGGCGCTCGAGTCTGGAGGCGTCGACGACGAGCTCGCCGCTTTGAAGAAGTCTCTCCCGGGTAACCAGTCCAAGGGTGCGCTCCCGGAGGGTCGCCCCGTCAGCGAAGCCATCGAAGCCGAGCTCGACGCCCTTCGCAAATCTCGCGACGAATGAAGAGCGTCGACGAAAAGAACAACTTATTCCATCACTTTAGCTTTCTGACCAAGACAGACGGAACAGAACGAACGAACGGACGGATGAAAGGAGCAAACAACAGACTCTTCCATCCATCCGCGCTTCGCAGTTTCGCTCCGCCCTCGGCGTTGTCATCGTATCGACACCATCCATACAAGAACAAACCGCTCCCATCCCATCCCAGCGTGTGCATCCGTAAAAGTTTCGTCCCTCCACTCGTTCGGCTCCACGTCGCCGCGACATCATCACGCATCGCTCGAATTCTCAGAACCGCGAGCGAGCCGTTCTGACTACGCGAGTGGATAGACCTCGGTTGCGAGAAACAAGATGCTGTTGCTTTGACCTCAATACTCACCTCGGCATCAGATCCTTGCGTACACGTGACGACAACGAGGATGATGACGACGACACCCGCGACGACGACGTCCGTTCGATCGCCGGTTCACGGACGACAGCTGGGAAACAGACGCGCGACGACGACGACGACGACGACGACGACGCGTGCGTTTAAGAAGAGCGAAGAAGGATCACCAGTGCGCCGTAACGACGATGACGGTGAAGAAACCCCGCGGGTTTCGATCGCGACAACGACGCGTAGAAACGCCGTTCGTGGAGCGCTCGCGGTTGCGATCGGTGGATTGGTGTCGGCGACGACACCGGCGGCGCTGGCAACGACGGGTGAGGATCTGTTGGACTTGCGAAGAACTGAGGAATCGAAGAGCCGAGAACGAATCGAAAAGCTGTACGAAGAACTACGAGCGGAGGAAGCCAAGGCGATTGAATTGAGGTACATGAAGGAGGGTGAGGCGCAGGCGGAGCTGAGCAGATTGCGAGAGGAGAGCGAATCCAAGTCGAGAGAGCAGGTGCTCGCTGGTAAGACGCTGTGCGTGACGCCGTTTGGGATTGATATCGTCGGTATTACCGAGTTTGTCGCGCTCGCGGGCGCGGTCGCGAGCGGGTTGTCGGTGAACCAGAAGAAGCAGGAGATTGAGGCGCTGAATGATAAGCTTCGCAAGATTAATGCGAGCCTGATGTCCAAGGATAGAGGCGTGCGTAGCGAAGTCCCTGTCGGAGGGGGGGCCCTCGAAGGAGACGCCCTGATGGCCTCCACCGCTAGCATGGATGACTTTGACTCGTTATCCGACGACGCCAAGGAGCTCAAGATGAACCTTCGCGCAGGTCGTCAAAACTTGCGCGACAAGGCTTCCCAAGACGCCCTCATCAGCTTCAAAAAGGCGCTCATGTTGGCGCGCGTTGTCGGCGACAAAGTTTCCGAACGTCGCGCCATCCGCGGTCTCGGCGCCGCCAAACGCCAAATGGGCGACCGTCTCGGCGCCATTGAAGACTTGAAACAAGTCCTCGCCGTTTCTCAAGAGCTCAACGACGACACAGGGGACATGGATGCCCTCGGCGCCATTGCGGATTTGTACACTGAGCTCGGCGATTTGGAAAACGCCGGTCGCTACTACGACTTGTACCTCAACCAAATCAACGACGAAACCGTCGAGCTCGAGGACTAGACGACGACGACGACGACGACGACGACGACGACGATTTATCGCTCTCATTCATATTTTAATCCACGCGAGACACTACTGTAAAACCTCCCACCGTCGTACCGTTACATCCATGCAACCATCCATGCAACCATCCGTGAAGGTGTCCCTTTTTCCGAAAAAGCGTGACGTCGTCAGTGCACACGTCACTATCTCCCGCTCACCGACGCGCCGCGCCGACCACCGCCGACTGAAACGACTACAGGCACCGAAACACTACAGGCAATAAATCGCAATGGCACAGGACGGATGCCAACCCCTCGAGCGGTTCATGAAGCGCGAGTACGCCGGCCACGGTGCCGGGAGCGCGCAAAAGTCTTGGGCTTTTTGTCCATCGTCACGAATGACGACGACGCAAAATACCGGTGGTGGGGCGCAACAGGCGCCGCCGGCGTACGCGTACTCGGTGAGCGGATACGTGAATGGGTATAACCCGACGCTTCCGGCGTACCCGCCGACGAGGGCGCAGATGGAAGCGGCGGGAAGAGCCGGAGGACGCGGGGCGCCGGCAGCTGGCGCGCCTCCGGGGCAAGACTGGGGAAGAAAAGCCACGGCGGTGTGGGACGGACCTGCGCCGAGAGGTGATCCGAGCAAACCGGCACCGGGAACTCCGTATTACGTGAACACACCGCCGGAGGATGTTTTTGATGAAGCAAAAGAGGTGAAGGATGTGCCAGTGACGGGGGGAGGCCGGTTGCCGATGCTCGGTTGCGACGCCAGCGCGGCTGAGTTTGGATTGGCGAACGGTGTCAAGCACGTGCGGTGTGGGTCGTCGAATGATACGAGTCTCGTGGAAGCGGGTAAGGTGATCGCGGCGCACGGACGCGAAGGGTTGTTTGTCAGCGCGAAATTGCGACCGGATGAACACGCCGACGTGGAGAAGGCTTTGGCTTCCATTCTTGCCGCTCTCGGAACAGATTACTTGGACTTGTTCTCCATCGAATGGCCGGTGCAACATAAGGCTGGTACGACGGAAGTTGATTCTGAAGGCAGTCTCGAGGCGACTTGGACTGCGCTCGAAAAGTGCGTTGCCGATGGCAAGGTGAAGGCGCTCGGCGTCGCGAACTTTTCCGTTCCGGCAGTGGAGCGCCTCATGAAGCATTGCACCATCAAGCCCGCCGTCAATGAGGTTGAATTGCACCCGTTGTTGGCTCAAAGAAAGCTCGTTGGTGTCTGCCGTAGGTATGGCTTGACGGTTGTCGCCCACACTCCGCTCGCCGGTGGCGATGATCAGCTCTTGAAGAACTCCAAGCTCGCGCAGGCGTGCTCCGACGAGACAAATGTTCAAAGCGCCGAAGCCCTCCTCGTTCGTTGGTCCATGCAGCGTGGCGTTCCTTGCGTCATCGATGCGAGCAATAATGAAGTTTTCGCCAACTGCTTGAAGGCTCGCACCTTCCGTCTCACGAACAAGCAAAAGATGTTGTTGGACGACATCGAGCCGAGCCCAAAGCAAGGCGGAGTGCGATTCTACAAGCCCGCCTTTGAATTTACATTCGACGATCCTTTCCTCGGTGGCTGCGCGCGCCCGGGACTCGAGCTTGTTCCCAACTAATTTACTTTGTTTTGTTATACTTGTAGTCAAAGTTTCGCCATTCAAGTTTACTTGATAACACCATCGGCCTAATAACACCTGCGTACGCAAAGCATCAAACAACACATTTTTCCCGTGGTTTACTACAAATCTATGTCGGGATGCATCTATGCGCGTACAAGCTAGGAATAAACTGCTACAAATCCCCTCAACCTTTGTATGGGAACGTTCGTCTGAGGCGCGACTTCGCTCGTCGAAAATTTGCTCGAAGCCGGTTTGCGTGCGTCAGTGCTCGATACCCCGCTGCTTGAGAACACACCTGTGCAACTCGAGCTCAGAGTTCAAGAAGAAACCAAGGAATGATGGGCTGACGACGAGCGCTGTCTTCGCGCTGACGGTCAACCGCCGTATGGTGGGGAACCGCGCGTTCATCAGGAACACGGTCGGTACCGAACACGCCAGTCCGATGAGGGAACCTCTGATGCCACCCCAGAGAGCTGCGTCGAGGCATTCCGCCTTGGCCGCTTCTCTCTCTGATTCGGACACCATGGGGGCTGTCGTAACGTGACGTCCACGAAGATGCGGGTCCCGTTGCGCTCGCAAGGCTGAGATGGCGGTCTGGCGACGACGAGTGAGGAGTGTGTGCGCATCTCAGTGGAGAGTGGAACAAGTGTACACTAGATATTTCTTAACTTCAGAAGACTACTTAGTACTGTTGCTAGAGAATGATTGACTGAAAAGGATCGACTCCGCGTCAATCTTTCTTTGAAGACTCGATCACCGTATTAAGAGTGGTGATGAGCGACTGCGCGTCGTCGATGAAGTAGGGTGCTCGTTCAGCGGAACTCAATAGGATTCGCTCGTGACTCCAACCTTGTTTTCCCAGCTTGCTGGCAAAAGTGTCGATGTCTCGCTTAGCTAATGACTCGGATTCTTGCAACGCCCAAACGTAGGCTTCGTCTGCAGTCAAGTCTGGGCGATAAGGTAAAGCGCGTAAATGTGCAACTTGCAGGATGGCACACAGCACATCTTTGCTCGTGGCATTTTCATTCAAAGCCAACAGCGCTCTACCTTTGAGCCCAGTCCGCTTGCGCTGCCAAGGCAGCTTACCTCGTTTGTTCTGGCTCTTCTTTCCGTTTTCAGGTGTTTTTGGGGCGCTGATGCGCTTGCCATTCAAGAGAACGCGCTTGTTTGATGCCCCTGGTTCATACGCTAAAATGTATGGACGGTTCGCATTTTTGCCTTTGCTCGTCAACGCCTTCAATAGAGACTTCGGCGTCGGACAGACGTCACCAATCGACGCGACAGTTAAAGGCAAATCTGATTTGTCCAAGCGAGCCGGGATGAACAATCGCTCCGTGTCAGCAACCTGAGCTCGACTCGGGATTTCTTTGTCTTTCACGTACGCCGCGGCAATAATCTCTGCGCGCTCCTTATTAATGGTTCGCAACTGCACCGCCTTGAGTTCCTTGTAAATGCACACCAAATCCATCGCAGCGAGAGGACCGAACGCGAACACGGGTAATGCTCGTCGAATCTCTGGTCTCACTGTTGCAATTTTTGACATCGTCTTCGCCGCTCCGACTGCGAGTGCTAATCCGATGTTATCTGCGACAACTTGCTGAGCACTCGTCTTCGCGGCTACCTCCGCCAAGTTCTCCTCCAAAATAAACGTGCGCTGAATCGGTGCTCGAACGACGTTTGCCGTGGTGATGCCGACAGACTTGCCAATGTTTGCGACGGTGGCGAGAGGCAAGAAGTGCTGTGGAAAATACGGCGTAATGATTTCGATGAACGAGCTTGCGTCGTACACCACGCTCGACGTAAACCTAAACCGCTTGACATCGCTATCGAACGTCCTACCGAAATTCGCCGCCACCGACAGCTTGCCCAATCGTCCCAGTCCATCCTTGAGAACCCAGTTAACTGCCGCCGCCGCCGGCAGCGACCGACTTGCGCCCAGTCCGACAGCGGTGAGCATCTGCTGCGTCGCAAACACCGAGATGCAACTCGACGCGATGCGTTGCGCGAATCGATACCGCGCGTACTCCCAATAATCGTTCGTCACGCTCGCTGGCTCTGGCAGAAGCGCGTGCTGCGTCCTCTCTACGCAACGCTTGAAAGCCTCTCTCGCGATTTTATCCAACCTCGCTCCCGCTTCATCGCGCGACTTGGCGCGCAAATCCTCCTCCTCGACGACCCGCAGCGATCCGTTCTCACACGTGTACACGGACACCGCGCGAGTGGATCCCGGGCGGCGTTCGCGGAGTGGTAACAGCGTGAGAGCCGCCAGTGGAGAGCCGCCGCGTTTAGCGGCAGGCGAAAACGACGTGGACACGCCGATGTGATCACGAGACGCAATCTGGCATCGCTCGTTATAAAACGTGATGCGCGACGCTCGCGATTGGGCGTCCATCTCGCGGCGAGGCGAGGCGAGGCGCGTTTCGCCACGACGAAGTGTGGAGAGGAGGGACGTGTTGACGGTAGCTAATGAAAAGGTATCGTTGTTAAAAATGGATTGTCGTTGTTCAATCACGTCGTGTACTCGGCATTGATCTTGACGTAGTCGTACGATAAGTCGCAACCCCAGGCTTGACCTTTACCTGGTCCGCTGCCGACCGAGATGTCGACGACACAAGTGCCGTGGACTCCGGTGACATCCTTGAGGTATCTGCTCGCGGCGACGGCGTCGAAGTCCAAGGGCTGTCCCTTGTCCATAAGTTGATGCGGTCCGAGCGAGAGCTTGAGATCGGTTTGGCTGAATCTGCTCTTGACGGGCGCCGCGTAACCGGCGGCGCAAGCCAAGCGTCCCCAGTTCGGGTCGTGACCGAAGATGGCCGCCTTGGCGAGGGAAGAGCAGATGACAGATCGAGCAATGACTCGCGCGTCCTCGTCGTCAGCGGCGCCAGAAACGTTGCACTCGATGAGGCACGTGGCACCTTCACCATCCCAGGCAATCGCCTTGGCGAGACCACGGCAGACAGCAGTTAAAGCTTCCTCGAGAAGCTTGGCATCAGCGCTGTTCGCGTCGGTGATGGTGTCGTTGCCCGCCCTGCCGCTGGCAAAGGTGACGAGAGAGTCATTCGTGCTCGTGTCGCCATCGACAGAAATCTGGTTGAAAGAAGCGGCACCGGCGCGAGACGTGATTTGACGCCACACCTCGGTAGAGACGGATGCATCGCACGTCACGACACCGAGCATGGTTGCCATGTTTGGGTGGATCATTCCGCTTCCCTTGGCCATGCCGCCCATGCGAACAGTTTTACCGCCAATGGTCAACTCAATGGCGACAGTCTTGCGCACCAAATCCGTCGTGCAAATCGCAGTCGCCGCGGCGTTAGCGGCTGCGGTGCTGTTTTCGATGTTTTGCGCCAAAACAGGAATGGCTGGCATGAGTTTATCCATCTTGATGCGCTTACCGATGACGCCCGTGGACATGAGCAAAATGTCCTCCATGGCAACGCCGAGTGCGGATGAAAGCTCCTCAGCAGTCGCCTTGGCGTCCGCCGCGCCCGCATCACCCGTCGCTGCGTTCGCTTGACCAGCATTGATCAATAACGCCCGAGCAGTCTTCTTACCCGCCAATTGTTCCTTACAAAAAGTCACTGGAGCGGCGCACATGATGTTTGTAGTAAAAATACCCGCGCACGCGGCATCCTCATCCGCCACCACCAAAGCGCAATCCGCGCGCGTACCCGTGGCTCTCAGTCCCGCCTTGTACCCAGCAACCTTAAACCCTTGAGCGGCGCACACACCACCCTCCACAACCTTCCACGGTCCGCTCGGAAGCAGCGATTCCGCCACTGGCGCGTACGGAAGCTCAAAGCATCCGGCGTCGCCAAAGTCAATCGCCCCGGCGCGAACCACCCTCGGTATCCGTCTCACCGATCCTCGGACCCGCGTCGGCGTCGGCGTCGGCGTCTTCGATACCACCGCCGTCGCTTTTTGACGCCACACTCGCGCTGCCATCGCCATCGGCTCAGCCGACTTGGTCGCGACGCCAAACGTCATCGCGAGAGAGTGTCTTTTATCAAAGAAGTCTCGAAAACGCGTGAAAACTCACTCAGAGCCCGCGATCGCTCAGCGCCCGCACGCCCGCCCCGAAAACCCCGTCCACGGCGGCGTTCCACCCGCGACCTACCTCGCGTCTGAACGCCCGTCCTAACACGAGCTCCCCGCGTTCGGAAGCTTCGACCGCGGCGGAACCGTCCGTCCGTCCAAAGCCTCCCGCGGCTGAAGAAGATGCCGACGCCTCTCTCGCGAGGCTGTCGCACACGCCTCGAGTCGACCTCGCGTTCGCGACGCGTATATCCGCGACGACGGCGGAGGCGACGACGAAACCGACGAGCGCTCCGGTCGTTCTCGCGCGCAGCGCGATGGACATGCACCGTTCGTCGTTGTGACGCGCGCGCGCGCGTGCTTCAGTCAGTCGGTTGCCGCGTGCGTTCACGTGCACAACCCGAGCGACCCTCGCATGCGGGGAGTGGGTGTGAAAACGACTGTTCGTGAATCGTGAAATGTCCCTGGAAACGAAAAGATTTTGGAACGATTTCGGGTTGGATCCGACGCGTCAGTCGCGTGCCGTTGTCATACACCGACGACGACGATCGGGGTCGATAGAGGGAATTGAAGAATGCCACCGAAAGAAACGGTGTTAGACCTGGGAAGATTCATCGACGCGGGCGTGCGCGTTAAGCTGAGCGGTGGAAGAGAGGTGTCGGGAACGCTCAAAGGGTACGACCAGTTGTTGAACCTCGTGTTGGACGAAACGGTGGAACACCTGAGAGACCCGGAGGACCCGCTGAAGATTACGGATGAGACGAGAAAGCTCGGGTTGTTGGTGTGCAGAGGGACGAGCGTGATGACGGTGAGCGAGTTGGAGTCTATGGAGGAGATCGCGAACCCGTTCTTGGCGCAGGAGGAGATTTGACTTCGCGGCAGACTCTAGAGTTTCATAAGGACGACGCCAGCGGGGTGATGGAGGCACGTGCGCGCGCGTTTCGGCGGTTCTTTTACGTTTTGTTATAACACACGATATCTACTAGTTGTTCTCTCGCGTCGTCACGGGTCTTGCGTTCGAGCGGTGGGCTCTCTGTTGGCACCATTCACTCTGCCGTTGGCTCGTAGTCTTGCCTCGCGCTTCTTAGCCTTGACTTTTTCCTCTTCCTCCTTTGTGGGAGGTAAAGGAGCCCAAGTGACGAAAGACCAAGGTTTGCGACTGATTGATCGCTCAATCTGCGCTGCTTTGAGTTCGTCTTGTCTAATCTTACGTAACGACGTCGGCGCTCTCGATGCGTCGTGACCCTTGAGCAATTCCATCGCCTCCACGACGGCACGGTCGAGCTGCGGGTCCTCGTGTTTGGAGTAATCGTCCGGTGAGATGCGAATCTCTACGTCCGGGATCACGCCCTTGTTCTCGACATTGTTCGTTCGGAGGTTTTCGGATTTGACTTCGTCAATGAGGAGAACATTCTGCGATGGAAGGCTGAGTTCGGATCCGTCGACGAGGTCGCCTGAACCGTTAATGGCGAGAAGTCCACCCCAGGTTCGAGTGCCAACGACGCGACCGAGCCCTAGTTTTCGGAACGATTCTGCCATGAGCTCTGCGTCCGACCCGGTGCGCTCATCTACAAGCATGACGAGTGGACCCGGCGTGTTTGACGGGTATACTTGTAATTCTCCGCGTCGAGGAATGTCCCACGCCAAGGCGCGTTGAGAAAGCTTGGACAGCAGTAATTCACTGATATGACCTCCAGTGTTTCCACGGAGATCGAGAATCAAACTTCCCTTGCGAACTTCGCTCGCGTAGTGACGCCAGAACTCAGAGTAACCAGTGCTTTCCATGTCTGGGATGTGCAAGTAGCCGACGTTGCCGTCGCTCAGTTGGTGCACTCGACCGGTGCGATTCTGTATCACGTCGCGATACCTGGCATCGAGCTCAGAGTAGGATGCGCGTACGCGCACAGGTATGACGTCACCCCTTTTCGGTCGACCATCGTCCTTTTGCTTCTTCTTCTTATTCTTCAACATAAGACGATCCAACGCCTCGTCAATCGCGACAGAGCTGTCAATTTTCACCGTCAACAACACTTCAGCGCCACCCTTCTCAGTGAGAAGAGACGCTGGAGAAATGTCTTCTGTGAGCGGGATACGATCGATTGCCAAGAGAATATCGCCTTCGCTCAGGTTGACGCCGGGTTTACTCAGCACTCCGCCGCGCATGTCATCCCATTGGTCACCCTTGACGATGTTTCTAATGCGATATCCACCCGCTTTTTGATCCCAGACGAAATCCGCGCCGAGGTATCCAGCTGAGTGACGACGTCGCGTACGGCCAGGATCACCCGACGAGACTGAGACGTGAGAACAACCCAACTTGTGCGTCATTTCACGCAACAAATCGGCGAATTCCGTTCTAGTACTCACGGTGGGAAGGACGCTAAGATAGGAACCTAAAACGTGTTCCCAATCCGGCATTCCTTTCATCTCTTCGTCCCAAAAATCATCCCGAACTCGGCGATAGACTTCACCGAGCATCTGCGCCCACTCTCTAGCTGGGTCCACGAGCACTCGAATTCGACCGTCAAGATTCACGAGTCCAGTGCGTCGATCGCACATTTGCTGATCCAGTTCTTCGCTATCGCTACCCTCTTCCTCTGGTCGCATGCCTGCTCGATGTACTCGAAGCTCGGGGAAACCATCAGTCTCTCTTTCAACCACCATGCACTTACGATCGATTGAAAGTGTCACCTCACTAACACCACCGTGAATCAAGACACTCCGACGAAGTTCGCGCACGTCGTAGGCAATCAAAGAGCCCAAGCCTTCTTCATCATCCTCTGAAGTGTAATCGACACCGACGCCTCCTGGGGCGCCTCTACTCGGTGGATACTCAACAACCATGAACCGGCTATCTTCGAGGCCACACAAACAACCATAGCGAGAGATTGGCATAGGAAGTGCGACGACGCGTTCTGTCAGTCCGTCGATGTCGATTTCAATCGGCGGCGGCGCGTCTTCCGTAAACGTGGATGTGTCTGAAACGTAGTCGTCGTCGTACTCGACATCGCTTCCAACGCCGCTACCGTCATCTGAATCCCCATCCACAGTCGACCAATCACTGCTAGTACTGCTACTGTCATCGCCTGATGTGTTTGTCTTCTTGGACGTCGCGGTGACAGCCTTCGAATCCTTGGACTTCTTCGGTTCAGGAGGTTCTGACTCGGAATCATACTCTGAACTTGACGACTCTGTGTCGTATGGAGGTCGCAATTCCTTAAGAAGTGGGTTGCGCAAATCCTTCTGCAGTATGATCAAATGCGGTCGCTCGACGTGCGGAAACGCGAGTCCGAAAGTTGCCGCGTCGTACACAGGTTCGAGTTCGCGTGATCCCAAAAAGTACAAGTATTTACCATCTGGATCCCACGCTGGGGAGTGATCGCCCAGAATCGGATTCGTCGCGTCAAAGACTTTACCCGTGCGAACGTCCAGTATGCGAATACACGATCGTTCATTGTTCACGTAGTACGTGTAAGCTAACCAGTTACCACACGGACTCCACGTCAAATCATCGATACCTTCTGATTCGCTCGAAGTATCCGCCGTGCGCATCTCGCCAGTCTCCACGTTTACGATCAGCAGGGCGCTTCGATGATTCACAATTGCAACGAGCGGCGCCTCTGGACTCGGGGTGAGATGCTCAACACGTCCGAGTAGGCCAGGGTGAAGTCCCAGCCTCTTTGCGGGACGGTCAGCTTCCTCCCAGTGAACTTCGATATCCTCCTCTCCTCGTGCATCAGAAACATAGACGAGTCTTTCTCCATCGAAAAGGTAAGCTCCATGGCGAATGCGTGGTTGGCTCTGTTCACCAAGTGTACGGAGAAACTCTGGGACCACATCGTCTTGTCCAGTTCGGCGCGAAATTGCGGGAGGATAACTCAGCACGGGTCCATCCCAAAGTCCCATGGTGAATGCTTGACCTCGTACGATAGCCATCATCGTCAAGCCCTCTGGATGTAAATCCCATCGCTCAATCCAGTCATCAGCGTGAACAAATCTCGTCGCCAACTGTGAACGAGGTCCGCACCACGTGATGTCGAGCTCCCTCGCGCTGGATGACTCAGGATCATACATGTAAATTTGACCACCCATCATGTACACTAGACGTCCAGTTGAAGTATCCGCACTTAGATGACGAGCCGGGTAGCTCGGATTAGGTGCGTGCACACATTGAATATCAGTCAATTTAACGTCATTCTCTGTCAATTGGCCACTCGTAGTATTTATGTCAATCTTGCACGTGTAAGCGCTGATACCATCGTGAGTCTCCATCGTGAATGCTAATTTTGAATCTTCGAGCCATTGAACGTTCCCCAGGTTCCCTGTGAGGCTATCAAACCCGCTCACTCGCGTTAAATTGTTCTTTTGACCGACCCAGACTTCCCCACCAGCACCTCCGCCGTAATTTCTCCAGTGCGTTACAGCGGGATCTTCTGTGTTACGTCCGAGTAAGTAAATGCCGTTTCGAACATCAAAATCGTAGCCGGGGCCGATGCCTAATCTCACAGGCGCGCCGGCATTAATGTCAACCATCCACAGTTCGTCTCCGTTTGGCTCTGCCGTCGCCCCGCTTGACGCGAAGAAGACCTTCGAACCGTCCTCGGAGAAGCAGCACACGCGCGCGTAGGTTGCACCCATATGTGTCAGCTGCTTCATAGCTCCACCACGGGCATCAACGACGTACACTTCAACGTATCCGTCCTCCGCACAAGAAAATGCCACAAGGGAGCCGTCGTGCGACACCACTGGTCTTTGACATGCACCGGGCGCTTGCGTCAGTCTTCGCGGTATTCCGCCCTCCACAGACACGGCGTAAACGTCATCTTCAGACACAAAGAAAACCTCTTTGCCGCGCACGACGGGCCATCGGTAGTATCCCTTCTTAACAGTTTCGAGGCCTGCTCTAGGAAAAACCTGCGTGCGTTTCGACAGCTCTGCGGAACGTCGATGGCCGCGTGCGCGAGACGTCGACGCTGTCCTCGGCCGAAACGTGCGTCCACGAGGCATTTGCGACGAAAATACTCGTGCGCTTGACGCCGCAGACATCTACGTGACGACAAGTGCGGGACAATTTTGGGTGAACCGACCAGACTACCGGTATCTTACACAACTCTCTACTCTTTGCTATTGCTCTGTCTATATTTTGAAAGATCTGCAAGCGTCGACGATCCGTCGGATCGCCACGCGCAACGTATCCGGGCTAACAGCAGCAAAGCACATCCTAAACCACCCCGGATGACGCGATGCGCAGTCTGCACCGGGGGTTAATACAACTTTCGCTGCATCGTACACATGCTGCCACAAAGCCTGTTCCTGCTCAAACGTTGGATTGAGTGGCAACAGGTGAGAGAGTGAAAAGTAAACAAACATACCCGCAGACGGAATAATCGATGGGGTGTACGGTTGCGCCGAATCTTTACTCGAGGGGAAACCTCGTAATTCTTCTAGCACAATATCGAATTGCCGTCGCAAACGTTTCCGGTTTTCGACAAAGAAAGCGTCAAGAAATTCTTCATCCTCGAGCACAAGGGACAGCGCGTGCTGGAATGGTCCAGGTATCGCGCAAAAATATGATACATTGTCCAAAGCGCGATGGATTGCCTGATTTTGAGTCCAAAGCGTCCCCACCCGATAACCAGACGTACAAAAATCTTTTGACATGCCATAAATGACGTGCACGTAGTTTGAATAGTCCGCAGCGATGGCCAGTTTCCCGTTGTTCGTCGCTTCGGCAATCATCTCCGAAACGATTGAAATAGCGCTCACAAACTTGTGCTCGCATCTCTCCGCAAATATCGAGCACGCGTAAATTTCGTCGCTGATGACGTGTATCTTTTTCTTGACAGCCCACGCTATGGTCTCCTTGAGTTGCTCTGCTGAATATACAACACCTGTTGGGTTGCCTGGATTGGCGAGTAAGATGGCGACACATTTCCCTTTTCCTTGTTTGTCCTGCGCATCCAGTAGATCCGCGTAATCCTGTGCTGTTGGAAGAGTGGAACCATCCGGACCAGCAACCGCCGAATAACACGGTACCGTCGACACGGCAAGTCTCGCGCGTAAATCGTTCGGAAAGGCTGGGTAGTACGGAGCAGGAATTATCACTTGCTCTCCCTCGTCAGATATGCTAAACACCAAGTTCTCGATCACTGCGCCTGCACCAGTGGAGAGTACCAAGTCACCTGCAGCCACGTTTGTGTTGCCAGCGCACAGACGCTTTGTCATGTGCGCCGCCATGGCGCTCTTCAAACGCATCGAGCCTTTCATGTCGTCGTACGCAGCCGTATTTACGGGAGATTCGACGGCGAGCGCGCGACACGTGCGCTCGTGCATCATGTCAACTGTGAGATTATTCTGCGCCACCGCTACATTTATGTAGCCGTTCTCGTTCGTAACCGAGTCATATGAGTCTGAGAACGTCTTGATGAACGCGTCAAAGTAACTGAATGGTCTAGCCTGGGCGCGAGTGCCCCTTACACTGACCATCGTGCGCGCAGCTGTGAAGGCTGAGCGGTCATGGGCTCTTTGAGCTTACGTTTACTGGTCACGAGGCGCAATAAAACTCTAGTGCTCTATGAATATTATACAAACTCAACGCGCGTCTACGAATGGCTGCATGATGGCGCTTCTATCGAATTTGAAATTTGTTAAAGCAGAAAAGGCCTCATACGGCTCATCAATGCCGTCTTCATCGTCGGCGTCGTCCTCAAATCCAGCAACGAGCTCCCTCTCGAGCTCCTCTAGCGACATCGGTGCAGCTCTACCGGCGGCTGGAGATTGAGGAGCATTGATTGCGTTCATTCGAGGTTTCGGATGTTTCTTTCGATTAGATTGGACCCATTTGCTGAGGGACTTCAAGCCTGGCCAGCAAGAAGAGTACTTACTTTTGTACTTCTGCATTTTCTCCTCTGGAAGGGCGAAGATCCACATCGGATTCCACACGATGTCAGAAATCTCTTTACGAGTGTGAGTCAAGAACTTTGTCTCTTCAGAGATGCCTTGAATGATGAAGAGCGTGTTCTTCTGGATATATTTGCCTCCAGCAACCTTGCGGTAGAATGTCACCTTGTCCTCTTCCACGATGAACCGTCTAATGTCCACACCAATTTCTTCTTCAACCTCTCTCGCAGCACACTCAGCCTCAGTCTCCTTGGCGTCCATTTTACCCTTTGGAAAGCCGAGAGATTTATTATTTTTTCCCCAACCACGAACCATGAGGCACTTGTCCATCGCAGGGTTCAACAACACCGCGCCACAGGTTGGAATAGAATATTTGTACTTGAGGAAGGCTGAGAAAGTCTTCATGTAATGCGTCACCCACTTGTTCAGACTCGGCACTGAGGTGAACATCTCGAGCGCGAAGCATTTCAAGTGCATGCTTTTCAAAGGCTTCTTCGAGGGCCTGTTTTCGATCGTGAAATCTTCGTAGTACCAGTGCGCTTGCTCGACCAGGAAAAACAATCGGTTTCCGTTCTCGAGCTCTTCTGGAGGCGCATTCAGAACGAATCGCGCGGCAAGCTCGAGGTACACTTCTTTCATCTCTGCGCTTACTTTGACGTTCTCCTGCGCCGATCCCGCGGCGTTGTCGCCAGCATTCTGTTTCGAAGATTTGTTCTTGTTCGTGCCCTTCTCGTTCGCCGTTTCTTCAACGTTTGCGTTTGTCGCCTCCACAGACTGCTCGTTTTCGTCCTCGTTTTTCTTCTTCTTCGCCATCGCGCCGCTCACTCCGTCGCGTTCGCGATGCTGCTATGCGCGTGTCGGACTGCCGCTACAGTAGATTCTACCAAGTTTCTCTCACACAAGATCAACCCTCACGCAGTTTGCAGCGGCAAATCTAGGCGCGTCGAGCAGCCACGAGCGACCAGCTCGCGAGTGAACGCCCGATAACGAAACAGTGACGATGCCCGCGCGTTCTTCTTTCGTCGTCACGTACGACGTGGATGCCGCATCCACAGCTGAGGCGCGTCAACTCGTGGACGCGTTGTGCCTAGAGCAGACTGTCGAACTTCCGGAGTCTTTGGTTCCTCCGGGCACGTGGATCAATGAGCACGTCGTGGGGAAGTGCGAGAGTCTGAGTGAAGTTTCGAGCGCACCGGGCAGCCACGCAAGGCTGTACAGAGCCAAGGTGAGATATTCTGATGACACGGCGGGCAGCGAGTTTCCGCAGCTCCTCAACGTCATCTTTGGCAACACGAGCATCAAGGAAAAGATCATGGTTCGAGACTTGGACTTGTCCCAGGAAATGTTGAGTAAATTTTCTGGCCCACGATTTGGCGCGAGTGGGTTGAGAAAGCTGCTCGGGGTGGAGAGAGGTCCGCTTGTTATGACGGCTCTGAAGCCCATGGGAACGCCTTGTGAAAAGCTATCAGAGATGGCGTATGCATTCGCAAAGGGAGGAATTGACATCATCAAGGATGATCATGGTTTGGCGAATCAGCGTTATGCCCCGTATGAGGAACGCGTGCGGGCTTGTGCGGCGGCGGTAAAGCGGGCGAATGAGGAAACGGGGCGACGTTGCATTTATGCGCCGTGTATCAACGCTCCATCTCATTTGGTGATACAGCGCGCAAAATTCGCGAAAGCAGCCGGAGCGGGAGCTATTTTGATGATCCCAGGGATCACTGGTTTAGATAGCATGCGCGCACTTGCGGAGGACCCGGATTTTGGACTCCCCATCATAGCTCACCCGGCTATCCTCGGTGCAATGTTAGGTGGCGGATCTCAAAATTCTGTGCGTGGCTTCTCTCACGGTGTGTTGCTTGGTGTGCTTCCGCGATTGTGCGGTGCAGATGCTACAATCTTCCCAAATTACGGCGGTCGATTCGGCTTTAGTGTGGAAGAATGCAAGGATATCGCCCATGGTGCGCGTCGAGTGCTTGGTCACCATCCAAGCATCTTGCCCAGCCCAGGTGGAGGAATGACGCTTGACAAAGTGAAAAGCATCATGAGCACCTACGGTCAGGATGTCCTGCTGCTTGTGGGTGGTTCGCTCTACAGTCACAGCAGCGACTTGACGGCGAACGCTCGACACATCCTCTCGATGGCTGGACGTACGGATACTTACGGTCCCAAAGAGGCATCGAATGGTTACCACGCATCGAGCTATAGCAATGGACAATTCACACCTGGCACTGGCTTGCGCCCAAAGTTGAAACTCGTCGATACGCCATCGTACAATCAGTACCCTTCGACGCCTTACAGCACCTACCCAGCTGCACTGCCTTCCACTCCATACTCTGCGCACACAACGGCGAGCTTAGATCCCGAAGCTGTAGCGCAGATGAGCGCTCTCAAGGAGAAGAATAGTGCGCTCGAAGCGAAGATTGATGAGCTCACATGCTTGGTAAAGAATCTAATGGAAGTTGAAGAAAAGCGATACCACGGTAACGGCTCAAAGCATGCCTCTACCGGACCGTTGGAAGGCAACCATAGCAAGGTGCTCAACAGAAAGAAGAATGAATTCCAGTGGGAACGAGTTCCGCAAGAGATGTACAAGATGGACGGCGCGAGCTTCAAGAACTGCTCGCGCATCGAATTGATTGGCAAACGTGGTGAGAGCCCAGTGTTTCATGTGCGCTACTTTGAAGTCGCCCCAGGCGGTTGGACTACCTTGGAGCACCATCAACACGAACACGTTGTCGTCGCTCTTCGAGGACAAGGTGAGATTCAACTTGGTCTTGAATCTTATCATCTTGGTATGGGTGACGTTGGTTACACCGCACCTGGAGACACACACCAACTTAGATGTGCGCCTGATGCGAAGGAGCCGTTCGGTTTCATCTGTGTCGTGGCAGCAGACCGCGATAGACCAATCGAAGACGAACCAGCAGATTTACTCAAGACGTGTAAGCTTGCGCACATCTTGGATGAGGACGTCCGCGTCGCTCTCGAAACCCAAATCAAGCATCGCGCTGAACACAAAGCAGCCCATGGCGCTGTTGCTGATGGCTCAGCTTGCGAGTGGAAGCCTGGCATGAAGAAGAAGAAGAAGGAGGAAGCGGAACCGAGTGCATGCGAGTGGACACCAAAGAGTAAGCAGACTGCTCACCCCCCGAAACCGACACCGAAACGATATTTTCCGTGATAGCCCCGTAGTATCCACATTTCTTGGCACGTTATTATAACATATCTACTTTAGTCTAATCTAAGCATCAGCCATCATGATTTCAGTGAGCTTGGGATCCTGCGCAAGGTTGAGGATACTTTCCTTGAAGCCAGAGACGAGGCGCTCAACGCCTCCGTCAGTGATTTGATGATGGAAAACAACGCGAATAGTGGGTGGCGACTCACTCGTCGGTAAGACGAGCACACCATGGCTCATCTCAAGCTCTTTGACCATCGCCGCGGCCGTTATACCCGGCTGGGTCAGTCGGACAAGAACCATGTTCGATTCTGGCAACATGCATTCCAAACCTTGTGCTCCACTTAGCGAGCTCGCGAAGCGGTTAGCTCGTAGATGATCGTCAGCAATTTTCGGATAAATCTCATTGATTGCTTCGAGCGCTGCCGCGGCGAGCACCCCAGCCTGGCGCATTGAGCCTCCCACTGCTTTCCGTAAACGCTTTGCCTTCCGCACAAATTCTGCATCGCCCAACAAAACGCTACCCACAGGCGCACCGATCGCTTTACTGAGGCATACGCTCGCAGAATCACAACCGCGCAGGTATTCATTTATCGGGATGTTTCCTGTCGCGACGACGGCGTTCCAGATTCGCGCCCCATCCATGTGAAGAGCGACTCCGTGACTGTGGCACAGTTCTGACACAGCGGCAACATACGACTGGGACAGCACCTTACCACCACACTTATTCTGCGTATTCTCCAAACAAACAACTTTAGTTCTCGGAAAGTGATCGTCTTCAATTGTTCGAATCGCTCCTCTGATGTCTTCGATATCAATTTCCCCGTTCGGTTTGTTTGCAAGAGTCCTCGAGTGCACGCCCATCAAACTCGACATGCCGCCTTGCTCGTAGACGTGCACGTGAGACTTGTCACCGATGATTGCCTCGCTTCCTCGCTCGTCGCAATGCGTGGCGATCCCGAGTAGGTTCGCCATGGTACCGCTCGGCGTGAAGACGCCGGCTTCGAACCCGAAGAGTCCCGAAACTTTACGCTCGAGCGCTTTTACGGTTGGATCGTCGCCCAAGACGTCGTCGCCGACGACCGCGTCGAGCATCGCCTCCCGCATCGCTCGCGTCGGTTTCGTCACCGTGTCCGAACGCGCGTCCACTGCGCCGTCAGAGAGCTGCATCTTCGATCCCGGCGCGTCCATCGTCGTCGTCGTCGTCGTCGCGGCGTGTTTTGACGAAATTAGTCTAGCAAAGACAGTCAGCACTCACAGTTTGCCGCGCCGTTCGCCGTCGACGCCGTCAACGAACGACGAATGTGGCGCGTCGACGTCGAACGCGGGTAAAAGGGGAGTATGGGTAAACCGCCGATTGTGGTGACAGCGCGAGCGCTCGTCGGCGATTGCTTGAGACTTGTCGACGGTTTTTCGACACGAAGCAGCGAACCGAACGCGTCAGGGCTTCAAGCGCTGCGAGAGCTCGAGTACGTGATGACGAAGCGCTCGCGTCGCGAAGAGGGACACGAGAAGTTTGTGTTGGCTGATAAAGCGGCGCAGAACGCGGTGGTGGAGGTGTTCCAGAGAGCACTGGAGGTCGAGCCGCAGAGTCGGTTGGTTTCAGCTCTCGAGTCTGCATTGCGACAATGTCAAGGTCAGATTCGTCCGAAATCGCTCAAGGTGCTGCGAACGAACGCGCGTAAGTGGTTAATTGAAGGAGCCAGGTCGCTGAAGAGCGAGAACGGATCGATTGAGTTAACGGAAGAGTTGCCGATGGATGTACTTGTGGAAATCATGTCAAAGTGCGACACGCGAACGCAAGCGCTGGCGGCATGCGCCTCTAAAGCCTTTAAGCAGGCTGGTTTACACGCCATCTCTGAAGGTAACGATGGTGCTCATTTTCCGCGAGTGACGTGCTCCAGATGTCGTGCTTACGCGTGGAGTGATGAGTCGGGTGTCGTTTGTAATTTTGATTGCCTGAGAGGCAAAAGGCACAATTGGACATCATCCTATGGAACGTGGAAAAGGGACCTCAGACGGGCGTTGAGGATGATTGGAGAGTGCAGACGAGTCGGTGAAGACTCTAGTGACGAATTGAATAGTAGCAGTTCCTCAAGTTCGAGCGACGACGAAGAGTCGCGGAGCTCGAGCATGAAATTTTGGAACATTAGTTAGTGGTAGCGTATTTTAGCAGATGGATAGTTTTACAACAGTTTCGCGTTGAGTGAATCGAGCAAATCGACGGCTGGCGCGACTTTTTGTTCCACGGAACGTCTATCGTACGTGGACTTTTGCATTTGGAGAGAGTGTCCCATGTAAATCGCCAGAGCTTCCAACTGTCGCTCGGACGCATCTGTCCCGCGCAAGTGCGTCACAACCATGTCTCTGATCAAGTGCGGATTCGTTCTCTTTCCCGTCAATCGCATGGAGGCGGAAGTGAAGAGTCGGTAAATACCTTGACCATCGAGTTGCTCGCCGTTCTTTCTCGAGAAGAGAAAGTCATGCTTTGGCTTGAGATGGGAGCGATGCGTAGAGATGAACTCTTCCAACATCGGATAGAGGTGCGACGAAATCACCAAGGGCGGACGCACACCGTAGTCTTTGCCGGTTTTGTAGTCATTCGGGCCGTGACGAATGACCCACTTATCCTCCTCTTTGAACAGCGTCTTACCGATGCGCAATTCACGCAGAGTGCGCTGTCTATCTGGCACGCACGAGAGGATTCCAAAGATTAAATACTTTTGCACGCTCCAGGCGACTGCGCTTGCCGAGCGCGCCTGTCCGAGGTGCGTCCTCGAGGAGCACTCACTCTTCAGCCTTTGGACCAATGTGAGATACTCATCCCACTCCAACCATTTTAACCTTTCATCGCTCACGCTAGGAGCCTTCGCACTCCTCGACTTGGCGTCCTTTGCCATTCTTCTCAACTCCTTCATGATTGGCAAGTCGTGAAACGGTTTCGCCTCTCCTTCGCCTGGCTGGGCCTTGCTCTGACTTCCATACAAAAACTTCACCGCGGCGACGCAAGAACGAGTGACGAGGAGCTCGTAATTCGCAGACGTCTGCCGCTCGTCGTTGAGCCAGGTGACGTATTCGAAGGCGGCGTCGGCGCTTTCGGCATCCGTGTTCGGAAACAAATCGCGGAGCGTCACCTCTGATTTGTTCAGGTTGCGGTGCGCGCACATCCAGCCCAGGGCGCCGCGTAAGATGTCTTCATACTTTTTTGCCGTCACCGCGGCGATGATCCCCTCTTGCGGACCCAGTCGTCGGACAGTCAAGAACCGCTTCAAAGCCTTGAACTCCTTTTGCAGTTCTTCTCCGCACTCACTCAGCGGTATTCTGTAGTTGGGCAACACGGGACGTCGAGTCACGCGCGTGGCGCTCGCCGATATACCAGTGTGCATCTTCGCCATCATCCTATCGCTCACCTCCATCGTCGTCTCGTTGACGGACGCAATGGACACGAGTTTCGGGGCGATAGTCTCCTCCGCTTGCTCTGGTACCTCTATCGTCGCTTTCTCCCCAGCCGCCGCGAAACCGCGACCCGCCCCTTCGCTCTCCAAAGCCCGCTTAAACTCATCCACCAACTTGACGGGCACAGACATCGCCCTCGCCTCCTCCATCGACAACCTCGCCAAATCCATCGGGGTGGTAAACCAGTTCTCCTCGAGCGTCTCTGCAATTTTCCTCGCCCGGTCGCCCTCCGTCCTTCCCAGCGCCCCGACGCACCGTCGCACGAACCCCGCGAGGTCGGCGCTCCCCCCGATCGTCGCCACCGTCGTCGGCACCGCCGCCGCCGTTCGACCACTCACCGCCGCCGCCGTCGCCATCGCTTGCATCCCTCGTTTCACCGTCTTCATCGCCGATCGACCCGCGTCTTCGCGAATCGGAACGTGGACCCGCGATTGGAATGCGCACAGGGGAACCACCGGTGACTCGAAACGACACGGGAGTCACGGGAGGGAGGGAGTGAAACCAGTGAGACCCCTCGTCGTCCCGGACCGACCGACGCGAGGCGACGCGAACTGTGAAGAAACGCTCGATATCACGCGACGCGCGACTGTTAGTGCGCGCGCGCGCTCAAAGAAATCCGTCGTCGTCGTCGTCGTCGACTGACGTTCCCGGGTGGTGGTGGACGGTTGGATGGTTGGACGCATCGGTCGGTCCTTCGAA
>Ga0255774_10000102_pt1 | contig 78276 bp, 50 predicted proteins | sample 101ome_17_FD_179972 | JGI IMG/M metagenome (GOLD analysis project Ga0255774, IMG submission 179972) | Coastal salt marsh microbial communities from the Groves Creek Marsh, Skidaway Island, Georgia - 101407AT metaG (version 2) | ecosystem: Environmental > Aquatic > Marine > Intertidal zone >... | reverse complement strand
AGACGACGCTCGCCCGTGACACGTTTAAAACAAAACTTACCAAAGCGATCTGTGATGTCGGGTGCTAACCGCGATCGAGTCCAAGCGATCGTTGGCGACGACGAAGCACTCCCTTTGGCGACTTTCATGGTCTTGGACACTCCCCCGAACGCGCTTGGAACGAGCGCCGCGCGTTCGGAGCGGTTGGCAGCCGCTTCTGTGAAGAGTGCGTCCCAGAGTCAAGGAGCGCTCGTTGCCTGCGCCGGGAGCGGCGGGAGCGGCGGCGGTGGTGGACGAGGGACTCGTCTCCGTCGCCGCGGGAAACGTAAGGGCAGCCGCGGCGGACGCGGCGGCGGGAAGAACGACGGCGGCGACGGCGGCGACGGCGGTGGCGACGGCGGCGACGGCGGCGACGGCGGTGGCGACGGTGGCGACGGGGGTGCCGGCGGTGCCGGCGACGGCGGCGACGGCGGCGGCGACGGGGGTGAGGCTTCTGACGACGACGACGACGAGGATCGAGTGTCGCGCAGAATGCCCATCGGCGGCGCCCTCGACTTGCCGCCAGATCCGCGCGAAAACCTCGCCGCGAGGCGACGTTGGTTCGAAATATCGACCACGCCACTCGCACGGCAAACGCGAGAACTCGCGAGGGCGACTTGGCGCGGACACTTGCGCGAGGTGGGGGTGAAGTCGAAAGAGGTCGAAAACATCGCGTACGGATGGTACGGACAGACTGCGGATGAGGTCAGGGCGGCGCTCGTCGCCGCTGGTTTGGGCGAGGCGAGGCGAGGCGAGGACGCACGGGATATCATCGACGGAGTCGTTGCTGCTCTCGCCAGATGCGCGGAGCGGAGCACAGCGCTCATGCGCAACGCCGTCCCCGAAACCGAGGACGCTTGGCGAAACGTGGCGCGGCGGCGCGGGTTTCGCAACAGAGCGCTGCGACGTCGAGAAAGCGACGCGAGGCTCTACGTTAAACACCACGCGGACGACGGGGGCTTCGTTGCGGAAGCACGTCACGTTGTCGAACTTTGGCGCCAGCACCACGGCGTCGAACTCGGCGCGGAAGGCGCTGAATTCGAGCTCTTCGTCGCGGGCTTCGCAGTCCCGGGCGCGTTCGAAGATCGACTCCGCGCGCGCGTGGCGAACGAGGAGGCGTTAAGGACGCTCGACGCGTGGCGAGCTAGTCACGTAGAAGTGTTGCGCGCCGCTCGCGCAGTGCGCGCGCGCATCGTCGTGGGCGCCCGCGCCACTAGTCTAGCGTGCCAGCTTGTCGTTACATGGGCGACACGCAACGCCCTGAACATGACGGACCTCGCCGCGGCGCGTCGGACGCTCACGCGCGATTCGGCCAAAATGGCGTACGGATCCGCACTCGCGGACGCCGCACACGCGCTCGCGGGGCCGCGATGGACGTACGACCGCCACTCACGTACGCGTTCGGCGAGCGCGGCGCGAAAAACGCGTTCGTTGGTGGCCAGAGCGTTCGCCAGTCGCGAAGACGCCGCGCGCGCCGCGGAGGCGGCGATGACCGAACTTGTCGTAGACGCCCGGGGGGCGTTCACTGAAATCGCCCTCGGGTGGATTTCGGCGAATCGGGAGATCGAGGATCGCGGGGCGCCTCTGGGTCGTCGTGGAGATTTCGACGGCCCCGGCGAGAGAGTACCGCCGCTCATCACCCGCTCGGCCATCGAGGGCGTGGCGTACGCGCAGTGGACTGGGATGGACACGTCTGGCCGACGTCACTTCACGAAACGAACGCGCGCCGTCGCGCTCGCCAGCGTCGCGAGATTGGCGTTACCGGACGCGCATCGCGTGGCCGGCGACGCGCAGGTCATGCGCTTACGCGTCGTCGGCGAGGGCGAAGAAGATCGCGTGGAGCGCGCGGCGGCCGTGTGGCGGCGCGGGGTTCGCGACGCCGTCTTCCGCGCGAACGTCGCGCGGTGCGTCGAGCTTGCGCTTCGTTGGCGCCGTGGAGACGGCTACGACGCGTACGATCGCGCACTCTGGGCAGCCGAGGAGCGAGCACGCGCGGTGCTCGTGGACGCGGATGGGAATCCGCTGGGGTTCGAGCGCGAGCGAGTTCGAGAAGGGGTCCAGATCGCCGTGACCTGGGCTCGCGCGCGCGTGACGGTGTACCGCACCACGCCCGAGCGGGCGAGCGCGGGCGACAGCCGCTTCTTCAGCCTCGAGTTGCTCGATGCGCCCGACGAAATGCGGCGAGCGGTCGATGACGTTCGCGAAGCTCTCGGCGCACCCGATCGCGGGGACGGCGGCCTTGAGCCCCCGGCGGATGGCGTCGTTGCCGCCGAAGCCGTGCAAGACGCGGAGGACGATGATGAGATGTACATGTGTTTTCATACGTCGTTTAAATTCGCGTGGACGCGCGCGATGCCGGGGGACGTCAGAGCTCGCGAGCGCCGGGCGGCGCGTCTCGCGAAGCGTGTCGTCGCGCGACGCGCGTGCCGCGCGTTCGACGCAATCGTCGCGGGCGACGACGAGCGAGTCCGCGAGGCCGTCGCGGCGTTGAGTGCGATCCGCGACTTGCGGCAAACCGCGGAAGAAGTGCGCGAGACGCTCGTGGAAGAGCGCGGCGGCCAGGGAGCGAGCGCGGCAACTCGAGCGAGGTTAGAGCGCCTCGTCCCGAGGACGGCGATATTCGTGAGAGGTCACGCGAATGCGCTCCCGGAGTTTGCACTTTTATTCGAGCGGGTCGCAGCGGCGACGCTCGTGCGGTGGGCGGCGATCCGCGCACGGTGCGCCGAAGCCGTGGCGGCGCGAGAACGCGCGGCGGCGCCCAATCCGAACGCCGGACGCGGCGGCAGGAGAAAGATATCGCACGCCGTGCGCGCAAAACTCGCGGAGGTTTTTGCCGCGCCCGACGTCTTTCACGCGCTTGAAGAGTTTGACGTGGGGGAGATTCCGCGACGGCAAATGGCGCGCGGCGAGGAGGCGCGCGGCGAGCAAAGGCAGCCGGGACCTTGGACGCCAAGGGCGTTGCGTTGCGAATCGCTACCGCGCCCGAAGCGCGCGCCGATACACGTCTTGTACGGCGCGCGCGCGCTTTGGGCCGTCGCGAACGCGGATTGTTTCAAGGTGCGCGGGCAGCGCGAGCGGGAACTCGTCGGCGCCGTCGCCCGGTTTCACGCGGCCAACGCCGGGACACTCCACCACGAAGCGCGGCCGTGGCCAGAGCGAGAGGATTTGGCTGCAAGACGACGATATCGGGATGATGTCGTCGCGTGGACGACGAATACGTTGTGCTCCCGCGTCTTGTTGCGTCCACCGGCCGGCGCGTTGCGTCCACCGCTCGCCGAGAACGTTGACGAGCCGCCGGGGACGCCGACGCCGAGACTCGTCGTGGGACCGGGCGCGGTCATCGCCAGTTTTCGCCGTCCGGGCGCGGACGCGCGCGAAGTTGATGATGGCGCGATTGTTGAGCAAAGAGACGAGCGACCAGAACCGCCCAACGGCACTGTTTTCGTCTTTGTAGACCCCGGTCTACGGGACGCAGTCACCGCTGTGACGCTCCGCGCGGAGACTTCGCCGGACGGCGAGCACCGCGTCGTCGGTCAACGGGTGCCGCTCGACGTGGCGGCGATCGCGAGCCGCGAAATTCACCGGCGGGTCGGAGGCGACCGCCGGGGCGAGACGACTCGTCGCCGCGTCGGCGAGCTCGTTCCACGAGAGGCGGCGAATGAGTACGACAGACTCGCGAGCGACTTCGCCGTAAAGTCGGAGGCGTGGTACACGCGAGCGGGCTTCCAGGCGAAGGTAGCGAATGCAAAGGCGTACGCGTCTGTGATAGGACCGCTCGTCGCACGGATCGGCGACGTCGCCAGTTTTCACCCCGACGCGTCCGTCGTCGTGCGCGTCGTCTTAGGCGACGCCGCGACGAAGTCTGGCGGTTGGGCCGGATCGCCCGTCGGCGGGTACCCGCGAATAAGTCACGCGCACTTCTTCGATGAACTCGCCAAACAGGGCGCGGCGCTCGCGCGTCGAGCACAGAATTTCGATTTTGCCGCGCTCACCTTCGTAGACGAGTGGCGGTCGTCGCAGGATTGCGCCGTGTGCGGCACGCCGTGCACGGACATTCGGCACGAGTGGGCGCCGGCGGCCCGATTTGCGCCGCGAGCTGGCGCCAGAAAATTGCCGTGGAGCACGAAACGCTGCGCGCTGCCGGCGTGTTCGACGTTCGGACGCGACAAGCAGCGAGACGTCAACGCCTGCGTCGGTTGCGCGGTGCGCGTCGCGCGCCCGCGAGCAGACGAAGACGACGACGCGGTCGGCGACGCGCGCGTGTTCGCCGAGCCCGGCATGACGCAAGACGTGCTCAAACACGTGTTTGGGCACACGTTCCGCGTCGATTTCGCCGCTCTCGTCGCTCGTTACGACGCGCATCACCGCGTGCCTCGCCCGCCGGAAAACGTCCCGGTGGACGCGCCGCCTCGCGCGGGTCTGTAGTCTTCGAATAGATTTTGATTTTTGATAACATCGCGAAATACTTTCAATAGCGGTCGGTTTAGCGAATGGCTAGCGTTCAGTAGTCCGCAACGCATCGCGGAGCGCTTGCGCGATCGCCGTTTGTTCGGCGGCGTCGAGTTCGGCGAAGCCGTGGACGGAGACGCCCTCGAGCGCGTGCAACGTCTGCGCGCAAGCGTCCACGCCCGGCGCCGAACGCGCCATGAACGCGCACCTCAGCGTTTCGCCGAGAGCGCCAGTGTTCGCGCGGCCTCGCGCGAGGCACAGGAGGCACACCAAACCGCAGTCATCCTGCGAGTGAAAGCGAGCACCGTCAGACGAAATCGAGGCACCTCGATCGATGCATCGCGACGCACCGTCATATAAATTTGTTGTCGCTGCGTCTGTAGCGACGCCGCGCCGTCGCAGTGATCGCACGCGTTCGCGTCTCCAACCGGTTGGGTGTGAATTCGCAACGCAGTGCGCGCTGCAAACGACGCCTTGATGTGCGGTTTGAGGTCCTTCCACTGCGGCGGCGGCGCGTCTCGGTAGGCTCGATCGGCGTTCGTCTTCGCGCGCTTCCCCACCGCCGTTGCGAGCGTGCCGCGCCACGTGATAGAGGTCAGTATGACGTACGACAAAGCCCGCGCGACTTCTTCATGAGCGTCCGCCTCGTTCGCCGCGTTCGCCGACGTCGATCGGCGTCCGCGCACGGCGTTCGCCACGAGCGCGAGTTCGCGCGCGTCGACGGCTCCCGTCGCTGCATCGGCGCCGACGTTTCTGATCTGATCGACGAGCGAGGGGTCGATCGCGTTCAACGCCTTCTTCAGATTCGCTGGCGTGACGGCTGCTGTGGGCATTGGACTTCGCGTCGCGCGCGCGTCGGTGAATGACGCCATCGCGGGGCGCCCGGTTTCGCACCGCGCGGTCGGCGTCGGGCGTCGTTAACCCTAAAAATCAGCCGCGCGCGACGTAATTTTTCGCCGAAAAGCGCGCAAATGCGACGCACGCGCGCGGCGCGCGCGGCGCGCGCCGTCCGGTAGCGCCCTCAACGGTCCGCGATCGGCGAGAGAAAGCGTTCGCGCACCGCGCGCGATTTTTTCTGCAAGTACATCGGTCGACGACGCGGCGGCGCGCGGCGGCGAAATCGGCCGAAATCGCACCGAGCGCGGCGTCACTTTCCGCCGCGCCTCGACGGCGCCGTCGCGGCTTGATGCGCGTACTCGCGCGGTTCCGGGCGCTATTCGCGCAGGAAACACCGTCGTTCGTGGAAGCCGCGCGTGTCGCGCCGCCATGCCGACGGCAAAAAGACCGCGCGAGCGATCCCACGACGACGCCGCGTCGTCGTCGTCCGCGCGCTCGACGCCGCGTCGGCGCGGTAGGCCGGCGCGGAGTACTCGGGGTACCGCCGAAGTCAACGAGGCGCGCACGTTAGCGTTACGCCGCTGGGCTGGCGCCGTCGGCGCTGGTTTCGGTTACAGCGGCGACAGAGATCGCGCCGCGAAAACGTTCACGTTTGGCTGCGCGTGCGCCGACGCGTCGTCGTGCGCGTGCACCGTCTCTACCCATTGGTCCTTCGCGCTCGGCGACGAATCAACGGCCACCGAACGTGGATCCACGCGAGGCAGCGCGAGATGGTTCGTCGTCGGTGGGCGCATTTGCGTAAAAAACGCGTTCGCAAAGAACGCATTCGCGACGATGAGTCTTCGTCTCAGGCGAATAGACGGAGGCGCACCCGACAAGACGGCAGCGGTAACGTCGCTGTTCCAGCTTTCTCAGTGCAGCCAAGCGACAAACGTCGAGCGTTTCGACGCCATCGTCGAGTCATTGGCGCGCTTTCGTCGTCTGAGTTGCGAACCGCAGGTAGGTGACCTTTTCAAGGTCACCGCCTCCAGCACCCAGCAGGGCGCGGGCCGGCTCCCGGTGCGATTACAAAAAGACGACGTGGCGTTGTTGGTGAAGTCGCGCGGCGCCGTGGAGCGTCGCGAGGTAGGTCGGGAGGAGTTCACGCGCCTGACCGCTCGCGAATACGGGCGTCCGTTGTCGCCGACGCTGTTTCCGTCGCAGAGCGTCGTCTTGTGCATCGCGGCGGGAAGAGGACTCTTCGCTCTGCGCGCGGCGAAAAAGTATCCAACCAAGGTCGTCTTAGTATGCGATATCGCCGGCAAAGAGATCGAAAGGGACGTGTACGAGCACGCTGCGAAGACGGGCAGCAATATGATCGTGGTGCGATGCGACGCGCGCAAGCTCCCATGGGAATCGATTCCCAAGGGTTCCGTGTACAAGGCGCTTTTCACGCCACCCTGCGGGACGTTCGCGCCCGTCCACGGCCTTTTCAAAAACTTCTCGCCGGAAGATTTGGTGCGTCTGCGGGAAGCAGCGGCGGAGTTCATCAAGTGGGCGATCGTCACGTGTCGCGACACGCTGCGCGCTCACATTTGGTACGTAGAGTCGAGTCACAACAACAAACGCTCAGCGTACGCCCATCCCTTGCTGAGTGAGTTTGATAGATACCGGCAAACGTCGTCGCAGTGCCACTTCCTGTACGAAGACGCGCTACGACGTGCATTCGTCGCTCTAGACTCTGATGACGCTTATCCAGATTACCACCGCCCCGGCATCTGGAAGGGATTCGACATCTGGTCGAACGTCAATTTGAAGCTCCAGCCGCCATGTCAGGCGGCGTCGTTTGGTTTGTTATGTGGTAGCGTGAAGGATTGCCCCGGCATTTGCGCGCACCGCTGTTGTGCGTGGTGCGTCGAAAACGATTCGAAAGCGCACGAAACGAATTGGAACAAAATGAACCGCGAAGATCGGTCGCAAGCTGCGTTGATAGGCGTTCTCCCAGTGTCCTTAGTCGACAGGCTCCTGCTGGTAGACGAGCCCGAGTTCGCCGACTTCTTTATCGCGACTTCGTGGCGCTTTTATCGAGGACAGAACAAGCAGCCGGTTCGTTTTCGCGCGAACGACGACGACCAGCACGGCGAAGACGACGGCGAGGGCGACGACGGCTGTCGCGAAGACGCTATTCCAATTTCCAATTTCTCAGTGGGTGACCGTTTGCGGGTACAGGGGAGCTTTAACGACAAAGGACGAGGATACGTGTGGTTCGGGGAAATTCTCGAAATTCTCGCCGAGACAAACCAGTTGCGCGTTCGCTGGCTCGAACGCGTCGGCGAAGACGTCGCACTGTTTCCTCCGCACGCGCACGGAGAGGATGTCATCTACGCCGCGTCCGTTTTATCGATCGAAGGACAGTAAAGGGGACGAGAGCGTCCTCCTCAGCGAACGGCGCCTTCACGTCCCGTACTCGCACTCGAAGGTCATCGAACAGCACTCGGAATGACGAAGACGTGGCCACTAACTATGCCGCGACGAAGTACCCGGTAGGGTTTATAGAGTGTACGCGCGCGCGTACCGACGTCGCCGGGAGGCGACGGGCGGTGGAATTTTTTCGTGGTACGCGCGCGCACGCGACGTTTTCTTCGTGTATCGCTCTGTCCATCCGTTTCCGATGGTTTCGCGAGAACTCGGCGTTCGGGTACGGAGGCGGAGAAATTCGCGTCGTCGTCGTCGACTTCACGGGTTTGAGTCTCGTAACGCGTTCTCCGGCGAGATGGTCTCTGCTGGTATTTGACACGCGCGCTCGCGTCCGGTCTTCTCACACGATCCACCGACCCTCGACTTGCGAATGGTTTCGTCCGAACGCGCCGTACCGCCTGCTTTGCGAGCCCAGAGAGCGCGACTTCCTCGACGTCGCGCTCGGACGCGTACGTCGTCGTCGCTCACACTCTTCCCAAGACACGAAACCGCGCCCACGGTCCTTCGCGATGTTGAACATCGTCGAGAAGCCATCACAGACCCTTTCCTACCCGTCGACGCGGTCGGAGACGCACCCAGACGCGCACGAGGACGCGTCACACGCGACGGAATCTGTCCCAAAAGCGAACGCGCCCATCGCGCGCCAGCCGTCGCGTTCCGTCACCACGCACGCACGGCGTTCGCGCGCGTGCCCTCACACATCACGCTCAAAATGACGCCGACGGCAAAGAGAACGCACGACCGCTCGCTCGCGGACACGGAGAGCGCGCGCACGCGCGTGAATGACTGCACGCGTGAGTGAAAAAGTGACACGAATGAATGAATGAATGAATGAATGAATGAACGCGCGCCGCACACCGACGCGAGCGCGCGACGCGGAGATTCCACCCGCGATCGAGATGTCGTCGTCATCGAGCGACGGTCGCGGCGCGTCGTCGTCGAGAGGCGTCGTCGTCGGTGCACGTCGCGGTGGATTCACGCTTCGCGCGCGTCGAGTGGAGGCGCGAAACGGGGCGACGAGGATGATGATGTCGACGACGATGCGCGGCGCGATGACGACGACGATCGTGGAGGAGGAGCTCGCGGAACGGTCGACCGAACGCGCGTCGCCTCGACGTGGGCGACGGGCGATCAAATCGCCGTTCGGGGAGGTGGCGGCGCGCGCGAACGCGGCGGGGACGCGGGGCAAAAAAGCGGTCGAGGGCAAGCGCATGACGATGTATCGATTGATCGTCGAGCGAGAGAACGCGATCGCGTGCGTGACGCACTGCGTGAAACCGGCGTTGGCGATGTTTTTTGCGGGAGGTCTCGCGGGGGCGTTGGCGAAGACGTGCACGGCGCCGTTGGATCGATTGAAGATCATCATGCAAACCGCGGGGGCGTCGAGGGCGAGCGCGGCGAGCGTGGCGGCGGCGGATAAAGGGTTGTTGGCGGCGTTCGTGGAGATTGGGAAGAGCGAGGGCGTGGCGGGGTACTGGAGAGGGAACGTGCCGCAGGTGATCAGAATCTTGCCGTATTCGAGCGCGATGTTGTACTCGTACGAGACGTACAAGCGCAAGCTCGCCGACGCCGAGACGGGGACGCTGTCGGTGCCGAAACGTTTACTCGCGGGGGCGGGTGCGGCGTGCACGGCGACGATCGTGACGTATCCGTTGGATATCATTCGATTGCGTCTGAGCGTGGACACGAGCGCGAACACGATGCGGGAGGTGGCGAGTAAAATTCTCGCCACCGAGGGACCGCTCGGCTTCTTCAAGGGTTTGCGCGCGACGTGCGTCTCCATCGCTCCGTACAGCGCGTTGAACTTTTGTGCGTTTGATTTATTCAAAAAGGCGCTTCCGGAGAACATTCGCGATGAAGCGCAGGGAATCGCCACCGCGTCTCTCATGGCCACCGCCCTGGCGACCGGGAGCATGTACCCGCTCGATACGATTCGTCGACAAATGCAACTCGCCGGGAGTTCGTACGCGAACATTTTTGACGCCGGTCGAGGCATCGTCGCGGCGAACGGCGTCGGTGGTCTGTTCCGTGGATTCATCCCGAACGCGATGAAGAACATGCCGAACAAGTCCATTCAGCTCACGACGTTTGACGTGCTCAAAAAGGGCATCAAACGCTCCGAGGCGGAGTACGCCAAGGAGGTGGCGGCGTTGGCGGCGGAGAACAAAAAACGTCGGTGATCGTGATCGATCGGGCGCAGCTCGAGGCGCGATCGATTCGCTCGCTCACTCACCCACTCACTAATAAGTCGACTTGACAATTTTGCACTTTTCTAATAATACAGACATGTATATATATGTCGAATCGTCGTCGTCGTCGTCGTCGTCGTCGTTTTTTAGAAAAGTCTTTGTACTACAATTTTACAGTCGCGCCGTCGACGCCTCGACGTCTCCCCTCCTCTCAGTGTTCCTTGGGATACTCAAACAGGGATAAATCCCCACCCCACGGAAACTGTTCGCGATTGCGCACGCGAAGGTACGAATACGCCGGATGTTCGTTGTGCGCGTGCTCGATGTTGGCAAAGGTGTAAAACCCGAATCCCGCGCACGCCGGCATGGCGAGCAAACTCACCGCTCTCCACTTGTTCATCTCGGCTGCGCGACGACGAAAAACACACACGAAATGGGTTCGTTTCGTTCGTCAGTCTTCACGGTCGCGTCGTCGGTCGCGCACCCCTCGCATCGCGCATTCATTCATTCGGTCCTCGGCCCGTTCGCGCGCGCGCGCGAAAGCGCAACGTCCCGCGCTCGCACGCACCGATTTCCTCCTCGATCGACGATCCGCCGGACATGGATCGACGCTGCGTAAATCGCCCCGCCGCTTGACTCGCGCTCGAGGCGCCGCGCGTCACCGCTCGTCGAATCGTCGTCGCGAGCATCGAGTCGTCGCGGTCTGACGATCGATCGCGGGTGGAGGATGTTCCAGGGATGATGAGTCCCCTTGTCGACGAGTCGTGACTCAAAGGGGCTCGACTGGTTCTTCGAACCGGCGCGCGCGTACGCGTCGTACGAGCGAAGGTGTCTAGGTACTACTACACGCGCGTGGGCTCGGTGAAATGGTGGATGGTACTACTACTCTCGTGTGCCTCTTCGGCGTCGTCGTCGGACGCTCACGAGCGCGACTGCACGAGGGGATCGGATTCGGCGTCGACGCCGGCGACGCGTTCGATCATAAACGGACCCGCCGCGCGGCCCTGCGTGCGATATCCCTTGGGTTGATGGAGCTTGAGAGAGATGAAAAAGGCGAGAGAGGTACCGAGGAAGACGCCGTTGTACCATCCCACGCTCGGAAGACCGGTGGAGAAGTTGAACATGTCGTACACGACGGGTTCGCCGAGGACAAAGCTTCGAAACCAACAGTGCACGACGTAGACGTGGACGAAGAGAATGGACCATCCAAAGTCTCTTCGACGCATCGGCACGGCGCCGAGAAGAAGTTCCAACAGTAAGACGACGAGATTGAAGGCGTGTTCGGCTAATCGATACCACTCCAGGTAACACTTCGGGTAATTGTCCACCCCCTCGAGCGTCTTGCACATCGGATACGCGAAGAACGAGTACCACGCTCCACCGCTCGACACTAAATTCGTCGACCACGCGACGCCGTACGCTATGACTAATCTATTCGTCAATCTATCTAATGATCCCGGTTCGCTCTCCGTCTTGCGCATGGCCCATCCCAACGCGCCCTCGACGCCGCACAGCCATAAAATGGTCCAGTCGCTCAGGTACGCCATCCCGTCGGTGCGTTTCTTGCTCTCCTCGTACACCAAATGATACCCTATGAAAAATAATCCGAATAAAAACGTTCCGATGCGTAACGCAAACAGGAGCGATCTGCGAGAGAGAGACGCGCGCGCGCGCGAGAAGAGCGTCAGTCGAGCCATTCTGTGTCTCAACACCATGTTGGTCGGTGGAGTGACATTCAACGTCGATCACGCGCGACGCGCCGCGTGACCGCCGCGCGCGCGCGTCGCGACGATGTGGACGACTCGATCAAATCTCTCGAGACGTACCTCGGCGCGAAACGCGCGCATCCGGCGATTCTATCGAAGCTCACGTTGGGAAGGCCGTCGAGCTTGGGCATGGTGACGATGTTGTGCACGGCGAGCGCGCCCCAGGCGAGGACGCTGGACACGCTCGCGGTCGTCGTCCACGCCAGGGGTGGTTGTCGTATGCGGAAATCATCGAAGTCGACGTCGTCGTCCTCGAACGAGAGCTCGGGAGCCGGTCGAGGCATGACGTCGCCCGCGAGAGGCGAGTCGCGCTCTGAAGACGCGTCGTTCGTTCGTTCGTTCGGTCGATATCGACTCGATATCGTCGATGCGGGCGCCAAAATATCGATTACACGCGCGCTATGCGCTTTCACACTCGCGCTCGGTCTACTCCCTCGCGCACTCTAAGACTTTGAGCCATCGGTCGACGACGACCTCCGAGCCGTACCACGGACGCTCGGACGGCTGGTCAAACGTCCCCACGGTGGACATGGAGTGCCAACACCCGTCGACGACGATCTTCTCCGCGCCTTTGAGCGCCAACGCCGCCGAATTGGGCACGACGGCGTCGCCCTCGACGCCGTTGCCGTCGCCACCGGCGACGACGGCGTAGGAACCGGCGGCGTACTTGCCGATGGTTTTAGGCGCCGCCGACGCGTTTCCGATCACCGCGCGTCCGGTGACGCACGCGTACGTCACGTCCGGTTCGTAATACGCCCCGGGCCACGTGTCGTTCACCCACTTGGACGCTCCGCGCGTGGGATCGGATTTCGCATCCTGTTCGTGCGGCGTTCCCAGACACACCAACCCGCGCACGCGCTCGTCTCTTCGCAACTCGCGCGCCGAGCACTCCACCCCTTCCTCGTTCAGCGCCAACGCTCCACCGATGAACGCGCGCGCGAGCCATCCACCAGCTGAATGCGCGACTAAATCCACCCCAGTCGCCTCTGGATTCTCTCGCAACGCCTCTCGCACCGCCTCGTCCACGCGCTCTAAATACCACCCGTAGCTCTCCCTCGTCGTGCAGGCGTTCATCCAAAACCCTCGCGTGAATATCCCTCGCACGATTCCGACGAACCAATCCTTACGCTCCACTCTCACCACGCGCACGGAAAATCCTCGACGCTCGAGCGATTTTTTCAGGCTCGCGTTTTCGTTCCCCAACGCCTCGTCGTAATCGCTCGAGCAGTTGCCGAAACCGCTCAAGATGACGATGGGATTGGACGTCACCGACGCGCGCACGCGCGGTGCGGCGGTGATGTCGTCTCGATCGGACGCGTCGGCGTCGATGACGTCCGAGGAGGACAACGACGCGCGGATCGGTCGCGCGCGTTCGGTGACGCGCCCGCGCGTGGACGATGGTGATGCCGAAGACAACCTCGGGACATCGCGCGTTGTCGCGCGATTCGCGCGCGCGAGAGGACCCGCGAACGCGAGTCGAGGCGCGAGAGACATCGAAAACTTGCGACTCTTTCGGTCGAACGCGCAAGACGGGGCGTGGGACTCGCGCGCGCGTCGAGGAGTGGGGCTGCGTGGGAGACGACTGACTATGCTATTTTAAGCGCTCTTCGCGGCGGCGTCGAGTTGGGCTAAGAGTTTCGCTTTTTTCTCGGCTAATAAGCGCTCGAGTTCGGTCTGTGCGTCCGCCTCGGGCGTGTGGTCGTCCTTCGCTCGCTTGGACGGTGGTTCGTCGTCGACGGGCGCGTCCTGGTCGTTTTCTTCTCGCTCCTCTTCTTCATCGTTCGGCGGCGGCGTCGGTTCGCGTTCGACCTCGACGCGCACGATGTGATCGCCCGTCTTTTTACCATCCTTGATACCTTTACCGGTGAGGGTTTTGGTGTCCCCGTGCGTCGTCTCCTCGTCGAAATACGTCGTCTCCACCCCGTGCACGGTCTCGACGTCGAAAAATCCACCCTCTTTGGCGTCGGCGGCGCTCAATCGAAGCGTCGACGTCACGTTCAATCCATCCCTCGTGAACACTTTACTCGGTAAAATGCGCACGCGAACATGTTGCGAACGACCACTTATCGGTAATCTCGCTCCGTTTTCCACGCCCGGCGGCACGTGCACGCGTCCGTGGAAGAAATCATCCTTGACGCCGTCGCCGCCGCACTTGGCGCACGTCTCCGGTTTCCCGAAGCCTTTCCCCTCGCACGCCTCGCACGCCGCCCCCGCCGACGTCGTTGGCGTTCCCTTGCACGTCTCGCATCTCGGACACGCCATCCCCACGCCCCGACATTCGACGCACACCAATTTAAACGGCACCATGGCCAACTTGGTTCCGCCCATCACGCTCTCCTTAAAGCTCACGTTCACCAACACGTCATCCTTCTTCGCCCCGTTCAGCTCTAATTTCGCGTCGTACTCGGCGCGCTTTAAAGCATCTCTTAACACTTCGTACGCCGTCGACACCGCTCGAAACCGTTCCTGCGCCTCGGCGCGCGCGGCGTCGGAGACGTTTCGTAATTTATCTGGGTGATTTTTGAGCGCCAATCTCTTGTACGCCCTCTTCACGTCCTCGCTCGAGCACGACGTCTCGACGCCGAGAATTTCGTACGCGTTTTCATTCTTCTCTTCATCCGTCGCGCGCGCGGTCGCCATGACGCCGCGGACGAGACGACGAGACGACGCGCGCGAATCTGATGCGGCCCGCACTCGCGCGCGCGCACCGAGCGCGCCCATCGCCCTCGTCGCCATGTCCGCCCCCGAGCGCGCTCGAAAACCGCTCCCCATAGACGTGGAAGACGTCCGTCGCGAGTTGCGCGCGCCGGACGCGCGCGTCGTGCTCGCGGCGGCGTCCGCGCTCGGCGCGCTCGCGGTGCGGGTGCAACTTCCAGAGACGTACGCGAGCGTCGTGGACGATCTCGTGGACGCGCTCGGGCGTTTGGAGGGCGAACGGGGCGCGCAGGCGTCCGTCTTGGCCGCTCTGAGCGGACTGTGCGCCACGGTGCCGGGGGCGCGGGAGCGCGCGATCGAGAGGGACGCGTGCGCGCGCGCCGTGACCGAGGCGCTGGACGGCGGACGAGCGATCGACGCCCCGATGGATGGACCGGACGACGCCACGGCGTCTGTGTGCGTGAACGCGTTGGATTTATTCAGATTTATGCAATCGGAGAGCGATAGGAGAGGATTCGAGTGCGTGCGAGGAGACGCGCGAATCATGGCGTTCGCGTTCGCCGCCGCTCGATGCACCGGCGGCTCAGAGTTGGATTTCATGAAACGCGTCGGTGGGATCGATTTGATCGTCAATCTCACGCAGCAGTGCGCCGAAGACGAAGAAACGTTCGATTCTCTCGTTCGCGAGGGCGCGTTCGACGCCTTTGCTCGAGCGTTACAGGCGGACGAGGACGAGGTCGTCGTTCGCGGCCTCATCGGACTCGCGTGCGCGCTTCCTCGCCGACGCGCCCTTCGCGCGCGTTTGGCCGAAGACGGCGAAGCCGTCCGTCGCTTGGCCACGTTCATGGGTTCATCCACCGACGAGAGCGTCAGAGGGTTCTCCGGCGGGTTGTTTCGCGCCCTCGCGATGGATCCCGAGACGAAAGGTTTGGTTGAAAAAGCGTTGCGCGCCGGCGCCGAGTCCGCCGCGAGCGTGGACACCGCGTGAGCGCCGAGGTTCGAACGATGAATTAGTCGTCGCGCGATGCGTTCCATTCGTCGCCGACTCATTAGCGTGTCATTAGCGTATTCTCATCTACTAGCTCGATCGTCCGTCGCCTCTCTTTTGCCTTTCTTTCGCCGCCGTCGTCGTCCCCAGACCGCCCCTCGCGCTCGACGCGATGCCGCCGCGTCGATCGTCGCGTCGCGCCGCGAGCGAGGATCCGAGCGATGCGCTCACCGACGCCGACCCTCCGCGCGCGCGCTCGAACGCCGACGCCGGCGAAACCGGCGGCGCCGAGGCGGAATCCATGTCGGTCGACGAAACCAATGCCCTGCGCGCCAAGCTCGGTCTCGCGCCGCTTCGTCAGGGACCCGCGCGCGAGATTCGCGACGGCGCGAAAGAGCGCGAAGAGAAGCGTCGCGTCGCGGAGACGGCGGAACTCAGGGCTAAGGTGGAGGCGAGAAAGAGACAGAGGGAAGTGGACGCGCTCAACGCGTCGACGGCAAAACTCGGGGACGTCGACGACGCGCGAGACGACGACGCTCGCGCGTGGCTGGCGAAGAGTCGAGGATCGATGACGAATAAAGCGAAAGATTTAGAGCGTCAAAAGGCGGCGAAGATGGCGGCCATGTTCGCGGCTCGAGATGAGGACGCCGAGGCGAGCGAGGAGGAGGGCGACGAACCCGACGGCGGCGAGGGGAAAGCCGAGTACACGTCCAAGGATTTGCGAGGATTGCGCGTGCGTCACGACGCGGACGAGATGGTGGAGGGACAAGAGGTGGTGTTGACTCTGAAGGATGCGAGCGTGTTGGACGACGGGGAGGATGAATTGGAAAACGTGTTGATGGCGGAGCGAAAGTCGAGGAAAAAAGCGCGACTTGCGGCGACGAAACGAACGGACGCGGACGATCCGTTCGGGGAGAAGGCGGACGAGGAAAAGAAGACGTTATTGTCCAAATACGACGATAAGGCGGATGGTGACGGGATGGAGCTCGACGGTGACGGTGGATTGGACGCGGCGGAGGAGAGACGCAAGGCGGACATCAAGGCGCGTCTCGCCGCCGAAGCCGCCGGTTTGAGAGGGAAACTCGACACCGCGGAGGTCGTGAAGGGCGAACAGGCTGATTTTCACACGCGAGAGGAGATGCAGGCGAAATTCGTCAAGCGCGAGAAGAAGAAGAAGATGCGGAAAAAGCTGAGAAAGAAGCACGTGGACGCCGCCGAATTGGAAGGGGACGCGTTGGCGCCCGAGTCGCAAGATCACGGCTCGCGGCGCTCGCGCGAAAACCGCGGCGTCGAGGACGAGGGCGCGACGAATGAAAAGAATTCCAAGTTTGCGAACGCGCTTCAAAAGGCGCGAGAGGTGACGGATAAGAAAATCCTCGCCGAGCTCGCCGGGGACGTCGAGGAGGAGGAGGACGACGAGCTCGCTCGCGCGCTCGCGCGCAGTCGGAACATGGCCAATAAGGCGGCGCGTTCGGCGCCTGAGGACGTCGTCGCGCAGGTAGCCGCGCGCTGCGCCGCGGACGCGGCCAGGGCGGAGCCGGTGGCGCCGGAGCCGGCGGACGAGTCGCTCGTGTTCACCGACATGTCTGAATTCGTCCAGGGCATCGACGCGAGGCGCGGCGACGAAGACGAAGACGACGAGGACGATGCAGAGGCGAACGAGATGCCGGACGCGCCTCCGTCGCCACCGCCACCGCCGCCGATGGGCGACGACAACGAGGAGATGCCCGACGTGCCGCCGCCGCCGCCGCCGGGAGCGGAGGAGGACGCGCCGGCGTCCGAGGCGCCGGTGCTCGCGGAGAAACACATCGTCAAACAAGGCCTCGCGAGCACGCTCGCCCTTCTCAAGGAAAAAGCACAGCTCGACGACGCCAACTCAACGCGCTGGAGCGGTCGCGCGAACGATCTCAAGGATCGTTTCGACAAGCAACACGTCCTCGAGGCGCACGCCGCCGACGACGCCGTCGTCGACGGGTACAAATTCGGTTTCAAACTCGACAGATTTGACGAATTCGGCCGTAAACTCACCCCAAAGGAAGCCTTCCGCGAGCTCTGCCACCGTTTCCACGGCATCGAACCCGGCAAGATGAAACGCGAGAAGCGTTTACGTCAGTATCAAGAGGAACAACAGCGTCTCGCCGCGTCGAGCGTCATCGACGAGCGCGTAAAAAACGTCCAACGCGAGCGCGCCGTCCCGTACGTCGTCCTCACCGGCAACGTTCGCGCCGGTCAGAGCAAACAGGCCGATCCTCTCGCCACCGCCGCTCGCGAACGCCTCACCACCGAGCGCACCGCACCACCGAAACCGTCCATCGATCCGAGCTCCGTCGCCGCGTCCAACGCCTCCAAGGTGTCCTTCGCCGTGAAACCGCCGACGAAAAAGTAGAGTACGCGCGCGGCGTCATCGTCGCGGTCGCCGCGTCATCGACGCATAGAAACGAACGAACATCGAACGAATACAAAGTGTGTAGTATCATCTAGCCGTACGCTTTTTCTATCGCGCATCGTCGCGTTCGTCGTCGTCGAGTCGTCACTCGACGCCTCGCCTCGAGTTTGATTTGATTCCAATCGCGCGATGACGACGACACGTCCCGCCGCGACGCGCGACGCCGCGACGACGCGCACCGAAACGAACGACGAGGACGACGCCGCGATCGCGACGACGCGCGACGCCGCGATCGAGACGGTGCGTCGCGTCGTCGTCGCGCGTCATCACGCATGGTGCCAGCAATTTGTTTTCACTCGACTGACGACGACGGCGACGGCGACGCAGGCGATGACGACGCTCGCGCGCGCGCGAGACGACGCCGTGCGACGCGCGCGCGAATCCTACGCCGAGACGCGCGGCGACGGTGTAGGTGACGACGCGATCGCGCGCGCGAAACGCGCGGTGACGCTCGGAAGACGCGTCTCGGAAAAAACGACGCGACGAATCGACGTCGACGGTGGCGGCGAGACGAGACGCGCGGCGCTCGTGCGAGATCGCGCGAAACATCTCATCGTCGACGCGAGGGAACGCGTGGACGCGTGCGCGCGCGCGGTGGAGGTTCGCGCGGACGAGCGCGACGACGACGAGGATTGAACGACGTCGACGTCGACGTCGATTTTGAATACGATGAATGTGATGACGATACGATGGTACGATACGGTGTGATGTGAAGAACGATGCGCGCGCGCTACGCCGTCGATGTTTCCTCCCTGAACGGTTTCTCCGCGAGCGGGAGGTACCACGCCGGCGTGAATCCCGCGCGCGCTCTCGCGTCGTCGTTAAACGGCGGTTTCAACGCGCCGTGAAAGTATGTGCGCACAATGTCGTGAAACGCCGTCACCACCCCGCTCGTCGCCGTCTCCTCCCCACCGCCGCCTTCAGATTTCATCTCCTCGCGACCTCGCCCGTCCCTAAAGTACAAATACTTGAACCAACGCAAACCGCTCGCGCAGTGCGTGATTTCCTCCGGATACACGACGCGTTCCAACAATCTCGCCGTCTCCTCATCTCCGTGCCTTTGAAACTTGTCAATCGTCGTCGGCAACACGTCCAACCCTCTCGCCTCGTGCACGCAGTGTTCCACCACCAATCTCGCCTCGCACGACGTCGCCGTCTCGCGCGCCGTTCGCCACAATCCGTCGTGCGTCTCCAACGCGCCGTACGACGATCCCATCGCGTTCAATCGCTCGCTCAGGAGCGTGAAATGCCGCCCCTCGTCCGCGGCTAAATTCACGAAATCATCGTAAAATTCTTCCGGCATCGATCGCGCCTCACCGAAGCGTTGTATACAATCCCACGCCAATATCATCGCCCACGACTCGATGCTCGCGAGGGAGTGACAAATGGCGATTCGAGACTGTACCGTCCCACCGTTTCCCAATCGTTTCGTGCGCGACGGATCGACGACGCGGGAGGAATCATCGCGCACCGGGTCGTCGACGACGTCGTCGGCGCGCGGGTCGTCGTACGCGAAACCGCCGCCGGATGTCGATGGTGGAGCTGCGCCGCCGTCATCATCGTCGTCGCGTCGATTAAACCACCAGCGATGCGTGTCCGCCGTCATCGCCGCTTTCGTCGCGCACGACGGTTCGAGCATGACGCATCGCGCGCGTCGCACGAGTTCGCGCGCGCGCGAGGTCGTCGTCGTCGTCGTCGACATGATGTGAAGGATGTCGTCCGAGAGAAAGATGACAATCCGCATCAGACGTCGACGCATCGCGCGCGTCGTCATGCCCCCGCGGAAACCGAAGGCGCTCAAACGCGAATACGCCGACGAAGACGCGGACGACGACGCGTACGATCCCGCGCGCGAGGGCGAGGATGAACTCAAGATGAAGATTACGAAGAAGCCGAAAAAATCCAAGACGACGACGAAGAAACAAGAACCGGGGAAAGACGGCGACGAACCGGACGCGCCGGCGAAATCGAACGCGCCGCAAAAGATTGGATTCGATATCGCCACCGGTCCGATTCAAGACGAGGCGTTACACGCCAAGTACAACGCGATGTCGTTGGACGAATTGAAACAATACATGCAGGCGCGTTTGAAATTTTTACGACGCTCACGACGACGCATCGACGACGCGATCGGGCGAAGGCGAGCATTTATATATATACCGTGACTGACGACTGACTCGCGACGTTCTTCGATCGACGCGCAGATGAATCGAATGCCGCAGAGCGAGGTGGGCCAAAAGAATAAACGGGTGACGTATAAAAAGGCGGATTTCGTGGCGCACTGCGTCGACGGCGAAAAGTGGGGACGGTACCCGCCGTGTCCGCTGTGTAAGAAGAAGAAAGTGGTGCTCCGACCGACGTACGCGGACGCGAATCACGGTGGACAGGGGAAGTGGAAGTGTCCGGGATACTGGGATCAGAACATCGGGTCGTTGATGCGGTGCGCGTTCAACTATTCGGACGAGGCGAAGAACGAGACGCCGCAGGTTCGATTGCCGTGGCGTGCGCCGGGGGACGCGATGTCGGACGACGAGGATGAGGACGTGAACGCGGGTATGGAGAAACCGGTGGTGTTTCCGGAGGATATGGGGTCGTTGTCGCAGATGGAGATGGCGAAGAAGATGGCGGAGATTTGTCGAGAGCACGGGTTGACGCTGCCCAAGGCGGATAACGACGCGATGCGCGAATGTTTCACCAAGCTTCAGGCGTCCGTGGATTATAACGACGAGTATGACTTTGAAGCGGCGTTTAAACTGCTCAAGGATGCGTTCCCACCGCTCACCGCGCAGGAGAAGGCGGGCGGACCGATGCCGAATAATCCCGCCAATGAAAAACTCTGCTCGGCGCTCGAAGCCATCTGGGCCGCGGCGAAGACGTCTCCGGAGGATCCCATGAAGGCGGCGTCGTATAAAAAGGCGGCACAGAGCATTCGCGAGATCGATTTCGAAGTCACGAGCGGGTTAGCCATCAGTAAGGGGAAGCTCAAGGTTCCCAACGTCGGTCCGTCGCTCGGCGCGCAAATCGAATTTTGGATCAAGAATGGATACTTTGAGCGCATGGAGTACTACGAGCGCGGCGAGATTCCGCCCTCGACGAAAAAGTAATCTCAAGAAAGAAACACTCGGACGACGACGATGACGACGACACGACGCGACATGTAACGATTAATTTACGTACACGGCTTTTACAACATCGTTTCTATTTTTACGCCTCCTCCTTCAAACTCGCCGTCGCGTGCGCTCGCAACAAATCCATACGATTCGTCTCCAAAGACGCCATCGTCTCTCGACGCACTTCGTCCCAATCGAACGATTCCTCCCCGTACGTCCGTCGAACCTCGATGATTCGCGCCGCGCACAACCGCAAGTCGGCGTCGTCGCCGCGCATGAGCTCCTCGATGAACGCGCTCCCATCCCCCACCAACGGCGCGCGCTCGAGCTCGCGAAGCAAGGACGCCGTCAACGACGATTGATTGACGTCCTCTGAACACTCGTTCCCGGCGCCGTCGCTCTGCGCCATGATGACGCGGATCGCGGCGAGCGTGTGCAGGCGAGACACCAACTCCACCGCTTTGCGCGCGGGATCGTACCCGCACGCGTCGGCCCATGACGACGACGCCGATGCGCGCGTCGTCTTCGTCGTCGAGCGTCTCTCTCGCGCGCGAGGCGCCACCGTCGCGCGCGCGCCGACGCGAGGGGCGACCCACATGTCGACACAACGCGACGCCGTCGTCTGACGTCTGACGACCAATGTCGGCGCGCCCGCACGCGTTCGACGCGCCGAGCGCGCGCGCGCGCGTCGACCGATCGTCGAACGGATCAACGCGCGCGCATCGCGCGCGGTGCGGACGTCGCGGCGCGATCCTCGAGCGAGAGCGCGCGATGGGCGCGTCGAGCAGCCAAGATGAGCTCGTGAGACGCTTGGGGAAGATTTCCGACAAGAACGTCAACGTCGTCGTCGTCGAGCGTCCCGAGGCGCGAGAGGCGTTGGTGCGAACGTGTTTGCGCGACATGCTTCGCGAGCGCGAGGCGTTCGATCGCGTGGCGACGTTCGAGGATGGGGCGTGCGCGCGCGTCGAGTGGGAAGACGCGAGGGACGCGTTCGCCCTGCGCGAGCTCGCGGGGGAAGACGCGGGGGACGAAGCCGAGGCGGTGCGAGCGCTGAGCGAAGACATCGCGCGCGTCGTGCGCGCGTTCGCGTCGGTCGTGCCGAGACGCGAGGGTGAGGGGATCAAGGCGACGCTGAGTTTGCTCAGGACGACGTTGTGCTCGCGCTTGCACGTCGACGTCACGAGCGCGAGGCTCATGGTGACGTACTGCGGCGCGTCGACGGAGATTTGCGACGAAACGACGAGCGCGGTGATCGCCGCGGCGAACGCGGGGGGTGGGAACGTGTTTAGCGACGCGTTGAAGGGGGCGGCGGAGCGTCTGGCGCCGCCGAGAGAGTGCGGCGAGGGCGCAGTGGCGCTTTTAAAGGGTGAACGGTGGCGATACGACGACGGGACGACGAGCAAAGGACGAGCTATCGTGCACCGTTCGCCCGCGATCGATGAACGCGCGAACGATCCCGACGACCGATGGCGTTTGACGCTGAAACTCGACGTCGAGCGCTTCGGGGAAGAGTAATCGCGCGCGCCTTTTAGCTCTAGAACCAACCACGATAGCTACTACGCTGTACAAATACTACACCTATGATGTCTATAGTTTGTTTTGGGAACGCATCCGTCATCGCGTCTTCGGAAACGCGGGCGCCGTGTACCGCAGCGCCGCCGACCGAAAGACGTCGACGTGCGCGTCGAGACTCGGACCGATCGGTCGCGAGTACCCGCCTCCCATGGTGATGACGAGCGGCACGTCTCGCTCGATGCACATCGAGTACACGGCGTTGTTTCGACGAAGCATCCCCTGACGAGTCATCGCCAATCTCCCGAACGAATCCTCTCGAAGCGCGTCGACTCCCGCTTGGAAAAACACCAACGCGGGATCGTAGTCGTCAAACAGACGAGGCAACCACTCGTCGAGAAGACCCAGATACATGTCATCCCCCGCGTCGTCGGGTAATTCGACGTCGTGCGTCGACTTTTCCCGAGTCTTGATTGGATAATTCTTCTCCCCGTGCATGCTAAACGTCACCACCTGGTCGTCGTCTTCGAAAATCTTCGCACTCCCGTTTCCCTGGTGCACGTCGACGTCGATGATGACGATGGACTTTTCGATGCGAAATTCCTCTCGCACGACGTTGATGGCGACGGCGATGTCGTTGAAGACGCAGAAACCTTCGCCGCGGTCGCGATAGGCGTGGTGAGTTCCGCCTGCAAAAGCCCGTCGGGTCAGTCGTTGGTACATCTCGCTCGCGTCGTCGCACGCACCCGCAATCTGACACGCCGCTCTCGGTCGGCCTCGAGGCATGTTCAACACGTCGCGCGCGCACGCCAGCGTCCCCCCCGTGCTCGCCAGCGACCGCTCCGAGTGTTGTTCGCCCATCGGGAAACCAATCTTTCTGATTTCGTCGCTCGACAGCGTGTTCGTCAACACCCGTCGCACGTACTCGGGACAGTGAGTCGAAATTATCTCCTCCAGCGTCGCCTTGGGTGATGGTTTCAGGTGGATTTTCCCTCTGAGCGAGGCGTCCTCGCTCAACGCGCGTCGAGTCTCCGCGTACTTGTCCATGGGGAACCTGTGTCCATCCGGGAGTATCACGCGCGCCCAGTCCGCGTAATACACGGTGAGCGGCGGCGGTATCGCGCGCGTCGCCGCATCGCGCGTGTGCGCGACCGCACGGTGTAACCTCGCCAGGGTCGGGGCTGAGGCGGGACGCATGGCGGGACGCATCGGGGGGGCGCGTCGCGAACTGACGCGCTCACTCGGACGCATCCGAGGGATGCGCGCCGGCCACGAGCGTGGGAAGACGTTCGAGAGCGTACTTTTTGGCGTACCGTCGGCGAACAACGTCGACGGCGTCGATGGCGTCGGGGGTGTCGCGACCGAGGACGACGACGGCGCCGCCGCAACCGCCGCCGCTGATTTTTGCGCCGAATAACACGCGACGGTCGGGATCGATCTCGCGAACGAGATCGACCAGCGCGTCCGTGGCGTCGGCGCCGAGCCCGACGGAGGTGTAACTGTCGTGAGAGGCGAACATCAAATCACCGAGTCGTCGACCGAGACTGAGGACGGTTTCTTCGTCGGCGGACGACGTCTTCGGCCACGATTGAAGCACGTCGAGGAATTCTCGCACGCGCGCGTGTTCATGCAGCGCGTGGTGCACGGGCGCGCGCAACGCGTACGTGCGCTCGAGCTCGACGCTCGTGTTCGGTTCGTCGTCGTGACGGATGAATCGCGCGAGGAACGACGCGCCGGACAACTCCTCCTCGATGAGTTGCGACCATCCGATGGGCACGCCCGCGCTTCCGTGATCCCACGCGTGCGCAGAGACGACATCACACAGACTCACCTCTCCAGGCACTAAAGTTTGGTAATATCGCGCGTTTAACTCGTTGACGAGAACTTTTTTCCCCATAAACGTGCCGCATCGAACGCGCGCGTAATCCGAACCTCCACCGGCGTTGGCGTGTCGCACGCCCGAATCGATCGCCCACACTCGCAATTCGCTCGGCACATCGACGAACGAATACTCCTCTTCCTCGCGCCCGGGCGCGCTCGTCTTGGCGAAATTACAATCGATGGCGACGAACCGTCCCGGCGGTCGTTCCGTCGAGTGAAAGCACGCGTACTGATCCATAAACCCGCACGGCGCGCCCACGACGTCGTTCTCCGCCGCCTGACAATACAAAGGAATCATCGCCACGTGCGCTCGAAACCGCGCCATCGCCGCCGCCGAAATCAATCCCGCGCGCACCAAGTAATCGCTCGTCGCCCTGGCGACGGCGATTTCAACCGCCGCCGAAGACGCCACCCCCTTCCCCTGCGGCACGTTTGATTCAATCTCGATCGTCCAATCGCACGCGCGCGCCGCTCGTCGCACCCATCGACGCACGTCCACCATATCCCCGTCCTCGTCCGCCTCCAACGCGCGAAAGAATTCCGTCACCGCGCCGACGACGTACGCCGCCCACCGGTCGCTCGCCGACCGCCCGTCGAAATACGTTCTCGTCTTCCCCGGCGCGAACGTCGTCGCGTCGATCGCGTCTCGCGTCGAGACATCGACGCGAACCGTGTCGCTCGTCGTCGACGCGCCCTCACCGTCCTCGTTCTCGTCTCGCGTCGTCGACGCGATCCGAATCGTTCCTCCGCGCTCGACGTCGGCGGTTTTGTCGAATCCAATCGTTGCGCGCGTCTCTCGTCGCGTCCCGAGCTGACAGACGACCGCGCCGCTGTAATCCGCGATCCCACCCATGACATCCAATCGTCCGCGAGCGACGCCGCGTCCGAAAACGCGTCCATCGTCCGTCGGCGTCGCTCGAACGTCGTTCATTCCGATGCCGTTTTCACATCCAGCGATTCTCGCGAGTTTTTTCGTAAACATCGCGCGCGCGCGACCGTCGCGACGCGTTCGCGCGTCGCCAGAGTATTTATTCTTCCCCATCGCGCGCGTCACGGGCGTCTTCCGCACCGCGCGCGCCGTGTTTTGCGGTATGATTCATCAATTGGCTCTGGCTTTCTCAACCAGTCGGTCGAGAAAAGATCTTCATTATCCGCCTCTCGACGCCGACGCGACCGCGCGTCGACGCCGCAGACGCGACCGCGATGTCGACGAAAATGCATTCGTCCGTCAACGTGGACGCGCGAGCGCCCACGCGCGCGCGTTCGCGCGAGACGCTCGCGATGCGCGTCTCGACCACTCGGCTCGCGACCGCGCGCCCCGTCGCGCATCATCGCGTCGTTGCGCGCGCATCCGTCTCCTCTGCGGACGACGCGCGCGAAAACACCGAAGAAAAACAATCATCTCGGTCTCGGGTGACGAGACGCGACGTCGTGCGCGCGTCCGCGGCGGCGTTGACGCTCGCGAGCTCGTCCCCGGCCCAAGCCGCGGCGACGGCGGCGCGCGCGCTTCAAGAGTCGTACTTTGCCGCCACGTCCAAGGCGATCGCCCCCGAGCGATGGTACCCGTACTGGTGGGCGTTACCGCTCGCGCCGTACGGAAGCAAAACCACGGCGTTCGCGGAGGCGGTGCCGGGAGAGGTGTGGATGTTTGACCAGTTGCAAGGTTTGCTAGACGTCCTCGTCAACGTGCGCATGACGGTGGCGCGCCTGGAGAGCGGTGGTTTGTGGGTGCACAACCCGGTCGCGCCGACGAGAGAGTGCGTGAAGATGCTGCGAGAGTTGGAGTCCAAGTATGGGCCGGTGAAACACATCGTCGTCGGGAGCGCGGCGATCGAACATAAGATTTATAGCGGTCCGTTTAGCAAGGCGTTTCCGAACGCCGACGTGTGGTTACCGCCAAAGAATTGGACGTTTCCGGTGGATGTGCCGTTGGAGTCGTACGTGCCGTTTTACCCGAACGGATCGCCGAAGACGTTACCGATGCAATCGCTCGATGGCGAGCGAAACGTGCCGTGGGCGGATGAGATTGAACACGCCGTGTTGCACGTGGGCGGATCGTCGCTGCGCGGTTTCTCCGATCCGTGGTTCGTGGACACGGCGTTTTACCTCAAGCGCACCAAGACGGTCGTTCTCACCGACGTGATGGAGAAAGTGAGTCAACAGGCGCCTCCGGTGTGCCAAGTGAACCCGCAACCGCTCCTCGTGCGCGCGATGGATAAGCCCGGACAGACGCTGGAGAATACGGCGCGCGCGCGAAGCGACGGTTGGGGCAAAACCGTCCTCTTCGGTCTCCTCTTCAACCCGGCCGCCGTCAAATTCAATTTCAGCGGCGACATCGCCAACGATTTACTCGACGGGTTCGTCTGGGATCCGAGCTGGAGGGACGATTTCGACGCCCTCGTTGCCCGTCCCATGTTTGTCCCTCCGATTTTAGCAATCTTGGCCTTTCCCCGTCGCCGCGACGACGTCAAGCGATGGTCCAACATCGTCACCTCCTGGGACTTCACCTCCATCATCCCGTCCCACCTCGACGGTCCCTTCGACGCCACCCCGGCTGAATTCACCGCCGCGATGGATTTCGCCCTCACCGCGTCTCCGACGGAGCAATTCGGCGCCAACGCCGCGAGTCTCGTCGACGTCGACGCGCTCTCCGTCAATCTCAAGAGTCTCGAGGCGCCGCGTCCGCTCAGCGAGGACCTGATCACCAAGGTTATAGAGGAGGCGCCCGCCGTCGTCGAGGACGTCGTCGTCGGCGACGTCGAGTGATTTCTTAATTAATTAAAGTGTAGCGCATTTTTTCATTTTTTCGCCGTCGGATAAGATTAAAAGAGAATGCACGATGGCGGCAGTGCGCGCGTCACATCGCGTCTCTCGCGCGCACCGCCGCGCGCCCATCGACGAGAAACCATGTCCGCGAGCGTCTCTCTCGCGCCCGTCGTCGTCTCGACGTCGTCGACTCGGTGTTGTCGTCGCGATCGTCAACACGGGCGATGTCGCATCGTCGCGATCGGAGCCTCCGCGCGTCGCGCGAGCGCGCGGACGGTCGCGCGCGCCGCGCCGGAGGGTCAAGGCGTCGACGCTCGACGATTCTTTTCCCCGTCCAAGATTAATCTCTTTCTCCGCATCACGGCGAGACGACCGGATGGGTTTCACGACTTGGCGTCGCTGTTTCACGTCGTCGATTTGGGGGACGACATGTCGTTCGCGAAATCGTCGAGCGAGACGAAAGACACGCTCATCTGTAACGATCCGACGATTCCCACGGATGCGTCCAACCTGGTGATCAAGGCGTTGAACCTGTTTCGCGCCAAGACTGGGATTGAACAGTACTTTTGGATCGAGTTGGATAAAAAAGTGCCGCACGGCGCGGGATTAGGCGGAGGAAGTGGGAACGCGGCGACGACGCTGTTCGCGGCGAACGAACTGTGTGGACGACCGGCGACGGAGGCGGAGTTGTTGGAGTGGAGTGGGGAGATCGGAAGCGATATTTCGGTGTTTTTTTCCACCGGCGCGGCGTATTGCACGGGGCGAGGGGAAATCGTGGAAAACGTCGAGCCGCCGTTGGATTTGGGGACGAAGATGCTTCTCGTGAAACCGCCGATGGGATGCTCCACGCCGGCAATCTTCAAGGCGCTCGATCTGGACGGACGGTCTACGATGGATCCGCTCGCGTTGTTGAAGGCGATCGGCGACGACGGGTGCTCGGAGGCGGTGTGCATCAACGACCTCGAGGCGCCGGCGTTCACGGTGTTGCCGGAACTCGCCGAGCTCAAGGAATCGCTGAAAAAGGCGACGGCGGATAAGAACACGGTCGTGTTCATGTCTGGAAGCGGAAGCACGATCGTTATCGTCGGTGACGACGACGTTCCGGCGTTTGTCGCCGAAGACGAGACCTTGTTCAAGGCGCCGACGAGACTCATCACCAGAAAGCCGGGCGAGTGGTACGTCCCGACGCTCGATCGACGATAGAATGAAACGTCGACGAAAACGATCGGAGCGTCACACACATTTCTTTGCGCGAGCATGAATTTTTATTATAATAATAGCAAAATAATCTAGCGAACGCCGAAATCTTCTCACAACCCGAATCCAGATCTCACCGACGGCGTGTCCGCCTCAAACTGCCTGAACGACTTCACCATGGCGTCAAATTTCCCCTCGTTCCTTTGGTACGACTCCGTCGGCGATTGCATGCGCAATTCATACAACTTTCCATTCTCCGTCCCCAACGCGCTTCGCAGCGTGCGATCCCACTCCAGCGTCTGCGGTCGATCATCCGCCGTCAATCCGTACTGATTCCTCGCGCTATAGCTCGAGATTCGCATCTCCAAGTCATACACCACCTTGCCATCGACGTCTTCGCGCTTCTCCGCGCGAACAATCTCCGATTCTCTTCGCACGCCCAATCGCGTCGACATGAGCTCGCTCAGGTATTGATCGAGCACGCGCTTCCCGGCGTCCTCCGGCGCGCCCAAATCCTCCACCGACGCGTACGTCGAGCTCGACGGCGACGACACGCTCACGAAACAGTTGGTCTCCACCTCGGCCGGATCTCGGAAGAAGACATCGTTCCCGCTTCCCTTGACCTCGATCCACTCGCTGGGACGATCGAACGCGTACCCATCGATGGCGTCGTTATACCGCGTGAATCCCGCCGGCGGACGCGTGAACGCGCGCGACGGCGTTGGCAACGCGCACACGGACGCGGACGCGACGAGCGCGGCGAGCGCGGCGCGACGAGGAAGACTCGGAAGCGCGACGCCCATCGTCTCCACGTCTCGGTCCATCGGTCGCGCCGGTTCGCGAGCCGACGCGCGCGCGAGGACGACGCGTCGCGCGACGGCGACGCCTCGACGCCTCGTCGTTCGTTCGTTCAAGCGCGCGCGCGTCCGCACCGCGCTCGCGCGCGTCGTCGTCGTCGTCATCATCGTCGCGATGCGCAGACTGGCGCCACATTTTGAGTCCCGACGCGCCCATCGTCCTCACCGTCGCCCGACGCCGCGCGTCGCGCGCGCGCGATGACGACGACGCGACACACATCGTCCTCCACCACCGCCCTCTTCGCCTGGGGCTGCGGCGAGGACGGACAGCTCGGATTCGACGACGCGCGCGTGGGTGATTTGGATTATTCGGTCGACGCCCCTCGACGCGTGGACGTCGCCGACGTCGTCGCCGTCGCGTCGGGATCGCGGAATTCGTTCGCGGTGACGTCGGCGGGAGAGACGTACGCGTGGGGATGGAATTCGCATCGCGCGACGTCGTTGACGGTGGACGAGTGCGACGAGCTCTTCGTCCCGACGCCGAGACGCGCGAAGACGACGAGCGCGTCGGCGCGAGCGACGACGATTTCGGCGGGTGGATGGCACGCGGTGTGCGTGAGCGATGACGGAGAGGTGTACGGATGGGGTGGGAACGAGTATCATCAGGCGGGATCGCGATCGAACGCGTCGGGGGGGAAGGGGGACGAGGCCGCCGCCGCCGTCGCCGATCGAGACTGGGCGCCGGCGAGACACATCGTGTCGCCGATGCGACGCGTGATGCTCCCGGAAGGCGCGAAGAGGGTGGTGCAGGTGTCGTGCGGGGGCATGGCGTCGTTCGCGCTGAGCGAAGACGGACGCGTGTGGGAGTGGGGGCAGCCGCTGGAGGAGGAGGAGCCTCGCGCGACGCCTCGGCTCGTGCGCGGGTGCGAGCGAAGAGTCGTCGCGGAGATTGCCGCGGGGAGTTTTCATCTCTTGTTGCGCACGCAAAACGGCGAAGTGCTGTCGTACGGGAACGGGATGTACGGGCAACTCGGCACGGGCGCGACGGCGGCGTCGGACGTCCCGCGCGTGGTGGAGACGTTCGGTCGCGTCGGCGTGGTTAAAATCGCCGCCGGCGGTTGGCACTCCGCCGCCGTCACCGCGGGCGGTGAACTCTACGCGTGGGGACGTGGAGAATACGGCAGACTCGGTCACGGCGACGATTGTCGAGACAAGGTGGTCCCCGAGCGCGTCGAGCTCAATCTCGGCGAAGACGAGGCGCTCAACTTCATCGTCGACGTCTCCCTCGGCGGTTCGCACTCGTGCGCGCTCACTCGAGACGGTCGCGTCGCGTCGTGGGGTCGCGCCACGTACGGTCGTCTCGGTCGCGTCGTCGATCCCGACGTGCCCTCGTGCGGCGTCCCCGGCGTCGTCGTCTTCCCGCCGCTTCCCGACGGACGACGCTGGCGCGTCTTCGCGTTGGCGTGCGGCGGTCGGCACACCCTCGCCCTCGCGAACGCGGGATGAGCGAGCGAGCGAGCGAGCGAGCGATCGATCGAAAACAACCGCCGAATCGAATCGAATCGCGCCGCTTTCTCTTGTATTCTACGCGTCGCCGTCGCGAGATGTCGTCGCGAGTTTCTAATTTTAGAGTCTGCGTGTTTGCCCATACAAACAATTCTTTCACTTTTTGCAAAACGCGACGTCATCGCGTCACAGTCGTCCTCGACATGTCCGCGCCCGCGCCCGCGCCCGTGCGCGCGCACCGCGACGCCGACGACGACGTCGATGCGTCCCGCGTCGGTCTCGCCTCGACGACGACGGCCGGACGGACGCCGGCGCGCGCGACGACGGTGACGAGCGCGCGCGGCGGCTCGCACGATGTCCCCACCGGCAAACCCGACGACTTTTCGCGCGCCTCGCGCGAGGACGCGCGCGGTGGCTTGGCGAATCGCGTGAACGATTTCTTCGGTGCAAAGTTTCAGGCGCTCGGACGCGCGAGCGCGGCGACGCCGTACCGCGTCATGGCGGGCTCGGCGGCGGCGTGTTTGCTCTTCGCCGTCGGGTTGGGGGCGCCGGGATTGAAGAATGAAAACCGCGGCGATAAGCTGTGGGTGCCCACGGGAACGCCGGCGCAGGGAGATAAATCGTACGTGGACGCGATGTTCGGATCGGAGACGCGCGTAGCGCAGGTGATTTTGACTTCAGAGACGAAGGGGGCCAACGTGTTGACGCCCGACGGTTTGGCGGCGTTGGAGGGCATCGCGCAGCGCGTTCGCTCGACGACGATCGATTGGGAGGGATCGACGTATTCGTACAACAGTCACTGTTATCGCGCGGGACCGACGTGTTACGAAAAGAGCGCGTTGAATGCGTTTTCAAACGCCGCCGGGTACGCGACGCAGTCGAACATCGACGCGACGCTCAGCGCGGATCCCATCATCGATCCCACGGATGGAACCACCGTTCGATTGATTCGTTCGATCGGCGGCGTGACGTACGAGGGATCGGCGCCGCGCGCGAGCGCCATCTCTCTGACGTTTCTGTTCAAGAATAACGAAGTGCTCTCCAAGGGTGAATACGTCGACGCCAAGGGCGACGCCTTTGACAGCAAATTGCTCGAGATTTTCGCCGACGCGCCGAGTGGATACGAGACGGCGTACTTCACCGAACGCTCGTTCAGCGACGAATTCGGGAGCACGGTGAACAGAGATCTCACCAAGCTTCAGATTGCGCTCATCGCGATTCTCGTCTACGCGACGATGACGCTGAGCAAATGGTCCGAGGGTTGCAACGGCGCGCGCGTCGGCGTTACCGCGTGCGGCATCGTCTCCATCGGCATGGCGGTCGCCTCCGCGTACGGCTTGGGCGCGTACTTCGGCATCTTTTATTCGCCTTTGATGAACGTGTTGCCGTTTTTGCTTCTCGGCATCGGCGTCGACGACATGTTCGTCATCGTCAACGCCTACGACAACTCGGCGTACGAGCCCAATCCCGAAGAGCGCATGGCGCGCGCGCTACGCGTCGCCGGCATGAGCATCACCGTCACCTCTTTCACCGATATCATCGCCTTCTTGATCGGCTCGTCCACATCTCTTCCGGCGTTGCGAAACTTTTGCTTTTACGCGGCGTTCGGCATTTTTTTCGATTACCTCTACCAAGTCACCTTTTTCGCCGCGTGTTTCGCGTTGGACGAGAGACGCAAGTCTCGAAACAAGGCGGATTGCTTCTTCTGCCTCGATTGCCCGCCGGCCGCGTGTTGCGCGTGCTGCAAGCCGGAAAAGATGAAAAAGTCACCGCTGCAGAGACTTTTGGGCCAAGGTCTCGGCGTCACGCTCGGCAACTTTTCAGTCAAGATTGCCGTCCTCGTCGCGTTTTGCGCCATCACCGCCGCCGGCATCGCGGGCGCGTCGAAGATTGAAGTCGACGCCGACGTGGGTGATTTCATCCCCGACGGGTCGTACCTGAAGATGTACATCTCGCAGAACAAAGATTTGTTCACCACGTACGGCGACGACTTGCAACTGTACGCCAAGGGCACGCTCGATTTACCCCAAGACGACTCGGTGCTCCTCGCGGCGACGGCGGCGTTTAAAAGTAACCCGTACGTCATCGACGAGTCCGTGCGTTCGTGGATCGACGACTTCAAGTCGGCCAATCCGAACGTCAACTCGGGCAATTACATCTCCTCGCTCAAGACGTGGCTGTCGAGCGGCTACGGGGCGCAATACCAGAGCGACGTCGTCTTTGACAACTTCACCGCGCCGACGACCATTCTCGCCTCGCGCGTGCACGGCAATCACCCGAAGACGGATAAATCCAAAGATTCGGTGCGCGCGATGGATTCCGTGCGCGCCGATCTCGCCGCCGTGAGCGGTAACGACGGACAAATTTTCGCCTACGGCGCGCAGTGGCTCAACTACGAGCAATACAAGTCCATCTCCTCCGAGGCGGTTCGAAACATCTCCGTCACCCTCGCCGCGTGTTTCGTCATCATCGCCATCCTCGTCGTCGAATGGAAGACGGTCGTGAGCGTCTCTTTGTCCCTCACCTTCACCTTCGTCAACATCGTCGGATACATGCACTATTGGGGTCTCACCATCGACTCCGTCACCGTCATCATGCTCGTCATCGCCCTGGGACTCGCCGTGGATTATTCGGCGCACGTCGGTCGCGCCTACCTCGAAAAACGAGGCTCGCCGAACGAACGCGTCGTCTCCACCCTCGAGGACATGGGCGTCGCCGTCTGGAACGGCGCCATGAGCACCTTCATGGCGGTGTTGATTCTCGGGTCGTCCGATTCGTACGTGTTTCAAACCTTCTTCAAGCAATTGTTTTTGTGCATCGTTCTCGGGTTGTCGCACGGGTTGATTTTTCTGCCAACCGTGTTATCGCTCGCGAAACCCGCGCCGTACGACGAGGCCAGATGATGGACGTTCCGACGCCTCCGTCCGTCCGTCCGTCCGTCCGTTTGTCTGTATTCATTCATTCATATGTCATTTACTCTTTGTCTGCATCCATCCATCCACGGCGCGTACGGTCCGTCGCGTCCGTCGGCTCGTCCCCGTCCCCGTCCCGGCGTCCCGGCGCGTTGGAGCTCGAGCTCGAAAAGATGATGCGTGATGAAAGATGCCGGCGACACACGCCGACGCGCACGCGCATGCGCGCGTCCACGCGCCTCACGCCGTGTGCGCGCGTCGTCGGACTCGGTGACCCCGTGACGGACGTGCTCTGTCGCGTCTCTCGCGCGGATGCGCTCGACATTCTTCGCGCCGTCGGCGGTGGGCCCGACGATGGGGACGACGACGACGCCGTCGCTGACGTCGCCGACGTCGAGATCGGTGGGTGCGTGGCGGTGCGCGATGCGACGGATCTCGACGCCATCGTCGCGCGCGTGGACGCGTCGAGTCGCGTGACGACGCCGGGTGGGAGCGCGGCGAACGTGCTCAAAGGTTTGGCTGGCATCGCGCGAGGGACGCGGGAAAACGCGCACGCCGAAGACGTCGACGCCGCGCCGACGTTTACGTTTATCGGTACGGTCGAGGACGGCGACGCGGTGGGCGCAGCGTACGAGACGGCGTTGACGCGGGCGGGCGTCGAGGCGGCGTTGGTGAGACGTCGACGAGAGACGCCGCCGCTGGGAAGCGCGCGGTGCGTGTGTTTGGTGGACGAGGGCGGGCAGCGCACGATGCGGACGTATCTCGGCGCGGCGGCGAAGATGACGGTGGATGACGTACCGATGGATGTGTTGGCGCGCGCCGATGTGTTACACGCCGAGGGATACGCGTTGTATAAACCTGAGGTTTTACGGGCGGCGTGCGCGGCGGCGAAGGCGAACGGGGCGCTGGTGAGTTTAGATTTAGCGTCGTTCGAGGTGGTGCGCAATCGACGCGAGGCTTTAGAGGAGATTTTACGCTCGGGGGTGATTGATGTGGTGTTTTGTAACGAGGACGAGGCGCGGGAATTGGCGCGAGGGACGTCGAGCGAGCGCGAGACGCGGCTGCCGGCGAACGGACGCGCGGCGGAGCGTCCGAGCGAGGAGACGGAGACGGAGGCCATGCGGTATCTCTTGCGTTTCGTCGAGGTTGCGACATGTTCGCGAGGGAAGAGAGGGTGCGTGTCGATGAACGCCGCGGGTGAACGCGCGGAATCGAGCGCCGAGGGTGTGACGGCGATCGACACCACGGGCGCGGGCGATACGTTTACGAGTGGATTTTTACACGCCTACCTCGCGGGTGGTTCTTTACGACAGTGCGGCGACGCCGGGTGCGCCGCGGGCGCGGAGATCGTGCAAGTGCGTGGGGCGGAGATGGACGACGCGCGATGGCGTCGCGTCGCCGAAAAAATCGAGCGCGTCTTACGACGCGAGTGAGTGAACGAACGAACACGCCGACGCCTCTTAGAAAGAAATGATTGATTTGTTGTTACACACATCTACAGCGATGAAGCGAAAACAGCGACGACGCGACGCGACGACGGATCGCATCGCGTTACATTGCATTCAACGACGCTTGAAGATCACGGACCGCTCTCCTCTTTGCGTCGTCGCCACGCCGCCTGATAACACGTCGAACACGCATCCTTCCCGTCAATCTTGCGCCATTTACTCGACTCTTTCTCAGTCTCACAAAACGCACAAAACTTGGACACGCGCGGCGTCACGGTCGACGTGCCCCCGCCGCCCGCGCGCGCCCTCACCATCGCCGCGTTCGCCGCCGCGTCGCGTCGACTCGCGTCGGCCCGCCGCGTCGTCTCTCTCCGCTGAAAACACGGTTCACACGCCCACTTGGTCGTCCCCGACGCCTCCTCCCCGCTCACTCGCGGTAACCGCCGCCACGCGCGCGTCCCATCCATCGTCGCTCGCCCCGCCCCGCACACTTCACACCGACGCGCGTCTCTCGACTTCCTCGCGCGATACTTTGCCTTTTGATAACACTTGACGCACACCCGCTCCGCCTCCCCATCCGCCCCCACCTTTCCCTCGGGATCGCGCAACAACCACATCACCGTCGTCTCCTCGCATCTCGGGCACGTTCGCTCCACACCGACCGCTTGTCGCCGCTTTCGTTTCCATCCGTCGTAACACGCGCCGCACCGCCACCCGCGCGCGACGTCCCCGTCCCCTTTCGCTCGCACCCAATCCCCTCTCGACGTCTCCGCCCCGCACTCCACGCACGTTCGTCCATCCGCGGCGCGCGAACTCGCGTTTCTCGCGCGTTCGTGGCGTAGATGACACGCTTTACACACGTATCCGCCGTGTAATTTTCGCCACCGCGACGTCGTCGTCGCGCGACACCGATCGCACGTTCGACCGGTTTTGGCGCTCGCGCGCGTCGTCTCGTTCGTCGCACCGGACGCGTCGGGCGCGGGCGTTACGATCGATCGCGCGTCGGTCGCGTCCTCGAGCGTCCCGCTCGCGCGCGCGGGCGTCGACATCGTCTGCACGGCGCGGGCCCGCGAATTCATCAATGACGACGACGCGCGCGGGTCTTCTTCGGTGACGACGACGTCCGCGCGCGCGGTGAGCATGTCGGTGAATTTCGGCGTCGGTTTCACCGGGCGACGCATGGCGCGTCGACGGCGTCGCGCGAGGCGGCGCGGATCGTTGTGACGGTGGAATTCGACACAGAGGCGTCATTACGGGACCGCGCGACGCCATCGACGCGCGCGAGACGCGCGTCGCGCGTTGACACCGGTCGCGTCGTCGCGCGCACGACGCGTCTCGCGCGCGCGAGACGACCGGTGTCAACGCGCGCGACGCGTACGATCATGATGATGCGCGGCGTAACGAGAAGACGAAATTTCGCGATGACGACGCTCGCGCTTCTCGCGCTTCTCGCGCTCGCGACGTCCGCACCGACGCGCGCGGACGATGGATCGCGCGTGGATGCGTCGTCCGGTGCCGTCGACGACGCGCGCAAAACCTCGCGAGAGGACGCTCGAGGGGATGACTCGTTCGAGCCCGACGCGTCGGCGTCGGCGTGGGAACCGCGCGTCGACTCGACGCCGCCGACGCGACGCGACGACGGCGAGCCGGTGGAGGAATCGCTCGACACGAACGAATCGTCCGAGCGGCGTCGGTATCTGGATGATTTATTAGCGGAGGAATCGGTGGATGATCGACGACGCGCGCGCGCGGCGAGCGCGTCCCGAAGCTCGTCGGCGCGTCGGCGAAGAGACGCGTACGCGTGGGTCACCGCATACGTCGAGGGCGACGCCCGGCGCGAGGCTCGTGGATGGGACGACGGTGAGGCGTGGTACGCGCTCGGTTTCGCGCGACGGTACGGGTTGATTGAGGGGGTGGGGATGGATGAACGGGGCGCGAGGACGTGTTTCGAACGAGCGGCGGCGTTGGGCGACGCCGACGCGCACGAGGAGTTGGGGTTCACGTACGCGAGCGGGTGGAACGGGGAGCCGAGAGACGCGGCGAAGAGTATTTTGCACTATTATTTCGCCGCGAACGGTGGGAGCGTGACGGCCATGATGGCGTTGGGGTACAGACATAAACACGGAAACGACGCGCCCGAGTCGTGCGAGAGCGCGGCGCTCTATTATCACGAGGCAGCCAAGCTCGTCGTCGACGACGCCGCCACGCGCACGCCCGGTGTGCTGCCGTTCCAGATTGAAAAACACCGTCTGAGCGCGGAGATGAGCGGAAGTAATCTCGCGGCGAAGCGAGAGCGGGATTTAGTGCAGTATTATCGATACAGCGCCGACATGGGCAACGTGGACGCGCAAGTCACCATGGGTCGTTTGTACTCGCTCGGCGCGCGAGGATTGCGCAAAGACGTGGACGCGGCGAGAAAGTATCTCACCGACGCCGCGAACGCGGGAGACGCGACGGCGATGGCGAATTTAGGAAACATGTACGCCAACGGATTTGGCGTCGAAACGGACAACGCGACGGCGTTTGAGTGGTTTGAAAAATCGGCGAAACAGGGCAACGCCATGGGTCGATACGGCTTGGGGTACATGATCCTCGCCGGTCAAGGGGTGAAGAGAAACGAACAACTCGCCGTCAAGTATCTCAATCAGGCGGCAGAGCAGGGATTGGCGGATGCGAGGTTTTTTTTAGGCGTCTTGTACCTTCGCGGCGTCGGCGTCAAGCAAGATTACACCAAGGCGTACCATCACTTTAATGTCGCCTCGCACGTTGGTCACGAGGTGGCGACGTACAATTTAGCCATGATGCAACTCAACGGCATGGGATTCCCATCCTCGTGCGCGTCGGCGACGTCGTTGTTGAAACAACTCGCCGAACGCGGACGGTGGGCGACGCCGATGGAGCACGCGTACGCCGCGTACATGCGCAGAGATTATCGCGGCGCGCTGTTACGATACATGAAGATGGCCGAGATGGGCATCGAGGTGGCGCAAGCGAACGCCGCGTTTTTGCTCGAACACCGTCTGGGAGACGAGGGACGGTTTCGCGAGGACACGGAGATTCATCCCGCGGCGACGAGCACGGCGACGCGCGCGCTGCACTACCACCGCCTCGCTGCGTCGCAGGGAAACGTCAAGTCTTTGCTTCGAATCGGCGACGCGTATTACTACGGAGAGGGCACGGACGTGTCGCTCCCGAAATCTATCTCGGCGTATCGCCAAGCGAGCGAACAGAGAAACCCGCACGCGCTGTTTAATCTTGCGCACATGCACGAGCACGGCGTCGGCATGGAGAAGGATTTACACCTCGCCAAGCGATACTACGACATGATTCTCACCGCCAGTCCCGACGCCAAGGTGATCGTCGGCATCGCGTTGAAGAAACTCGCCGCGCATCAGTGGATCATCGATCACAGGGAACACATTCTGCGAGTGGCGAGGGAATTCGCGTCTCCAGCCGCCGAATTCGTCGACGTCGTCGTCGGCGTCGGCGCGACGGCGTTGCTCTTGTTCGTCTTGGTGCTTCGCGCCGGTCTCGCGCGACGGTGAAGACGATACGATGGTGACGACGGCGAGAGAAACGAACGTCTCACGAACGCGCAATCACGCAGAGGAAGAGAGACGGCGACGCTCGAGCGAACGATGTAGCCCAAATTTTAATGACGAGTCACGACTCAAGAATAAGTCCCTCTCGCCGAAAAGAAGTTCAACCAAACCTTCTCGACTCGTCGGTCAAACGTCGACGCCGCGCCGCACCGCGCCGCCGACCGCGTCCCATGAGCGCGCTGTTCGACTTCAAGTCCTTCATCACCACGCTCTTGCTCTTCATCTGCGCGTGCACGTACGTCAAACTCCGCGCTCCGGCATTGCTCGATTCCCACCGCACCGGGTTCCGAGGCGTTTTTTGGAAAGCCGCGCGCGTGGGCGAGCGTTTATCCCCCTGGGTCGCCGTCGCGTGTCTGTACATGGCCGTGCAGACGTTGTTTTCGTGAGCGTCGAACGAAGGTGCGGACGCGTGAGGGACGTGTGGATTCATTCGTTGATTCTTTCAAAGTCTCGGCGGCGGCGGCGGCGGCGAAGAGAGAGACGAAACGACCATGTCGAGCGGGAAAGCGGCGCTCGTGCGACTGTTGAAATCAGCCAACGAGACGTTGAAAAATGGTGACGCGAGCGAGGCGTTGCAATTGGCGAACGAGGCGGTGGCGATGGATGAGACCGCATACGAGGCGTGGGTGGTGCGAGGCAAGTGCGCGGCGGCGAACGGCGACGCGAACGACGCCGTGACGTCGTACGAACGCGCGATAGGGATCAAAAGCGAGCACCCGGCGGCGTATCAAGGGTTGACCGAGATGTACGAGGCGACGGGGGACGTCGAGGGACGTTTGCGCGCGACGAGATTGTTGGCGAACGCCACTCGCGCGAGCGGGAAGATTGAAAAGTATTACGAGTGTATGAAAAAGGCGTGCGCGTACGCGTGGGAACACCGCGCGTGGACGCGCGTGGTTGAATTTTGTGGAGAATTAGGAGCGATACGCGCGTCAGACGTGTCGTGCGCGGACGAAGAGACGCGCGTGGAGTCTTTGAGACGCGCGTGCGAGGGCGCGTTGGCGCTGCGAGACGCGCGCGCCGCCGAGGCGGGCGACGCGGCGGTGCAGACGCTTCGATCGACCACGATCGCGTCCAAGAGCGAAGAGGCTGCCGTGCGGCTTCTCGGCAAGCGCGCGTCGTTCGCCGCGGACGACGAGACGTTGCGCGCGGCGTTGGGCGCGTGGTTGGCGGAGGACGTCGCGAATGCGACGTTTGACGCCAAAACGCACCTCGCCGAATACGAACGTCTCTTCGCGCGTCTCACCGCTGCCCTCTCCTCGTCCGTCGAGTGCGATTTAGACGTGAAGACGTGCGCCAGGGAGACGCTCGCGGAGGCGTCGAAACTGGTGGATGCGTGGGGAGACGTCGCGCTCGAACGCGTCGCCGAATCGCCGACAGTCGTCGTCGCCGCGCTCGAATTCGGTTTAGACTGCGAAGAAGAGGGATGGGACGACGACGTCGTCGTTCGAGACGCCGCCGACGACGAGGCGCTCGTCGTCAAACTTCTCGAGAAGATTCGCGACGCCAACGCGATCGCGAACGCGTGGTTGACGCTGCGAGAGACTCGACGGAGCGGCGCCTTTGCGCACTCGTGTCGAGCCATCGACGCGCCGCGAGACGCCGCGGGTTTACTCCCCGACACTCTCCGCGACGACGTCCTCGCGCACCTCTCGCGCGAGGACGAGACGAGACCGACGCCAGCGTGCGCGGTGGTCGGGTGGCTCGCCCTCGCGGAGTCCGCGTTGGTCGGGAGCCAACGCGGGGACGCGCGCGCGCTCGAATGCGCGGCCACGGCGATGAAACTTTTACGAGACGACGTCACCGCGGATGCGTTACCGAAGACGACGCGTCGCGTCGTCGTCGCGCACGCCGAAGCGATGATGTTGGAGGGCATGTTTGAGCGCGCGAACGACGTGTTCACCGAGGTGGAGGGCCCGAGAGCGATGCGAGGCGCGGCGACGTGCGCGCTGAACGCGCACCCGCCCGAACGCGCGCGCGCGTTGGACATCCTGACCGCCGCCGCGAACGCGTACCCGACGGTAGCTCGCGTGCGCGTGGAGCGAGGATGGTTGATGACGATCGCGGGAGGCGCGCCCGAGCACCGCCACGAGGCGTTACGGGCGCTCGAGGAGGCGTGCGGCGTGTCGCCGGGCGAACCGCTCGCCGTCGACGTCCCGGCGGACGCGTGCGCCAGACTCGGCGTCGCGCGTTGGCGCGCCGACGTCGAGCCTCTTAAAGGTCCCGGAAGCGCGTACGAAGCCTTGATGCTCGGTGCCGCGCGCGCCTCGCCCTACCGAGCGGCGGCATTCGCGCATTTAGGACTCTTTCTCGCCGCCGCCGGCGATTCGGCTCGCGCGCGCAAATGTCGCGCGCGCGCCCTCGCGCTCCGTCCCGACGACCCCACCGCCGGTCCCATCGCCTTCACCGACGCCCTCGCCGACGACGATCTCCCAGAGGCCATCGCCGTGTGTCACCGCGCCCTCTCCGTGGACACCTCGTGCGCGTGGGCGGCGAATAGATTGGCGTCGGCGAGCGTCCGCGTCGGCGATTTCGAAGACGCCGCGCGCGCGCTTCGCGTCGTCCTTCGCGCGTCTCCGGACAACTCCGACGCGTGGGAAGCCTTAGGGTCGTCCTACGCGTCGCTCGGTCGACACACGGCGGCGTTGAAAGCGTTCGAACGCGCATCGGCGGTGTCGAGCGACGAAACCAACGCATCCGCGTCGGCGCGCGCGGGTTGGATTTTAGAGACGCTCGGACGATTCGCCGACGCCGCGACGCGATACGAAATGGCACTCACGGGCGGCGTTGAGCTTCGCGTCGCGTCGCTGTGCGGTCTCGCGCGCGCGCGCATACACGAGGCGCGAGAGGCGACGCGCGTCGGCGCGCCGGGACGCGCGGCGGCGGCGTTGCGAGAGGCGCGGGACGCGGCGACGTCCGCGCTCGACGCCGCCGGTGACGCCGCGAACGCGACGCCGACGTTTTGGAAACTTCTCGGTGACGTCCATCATCTCATCGCTCGAATCAACGATCCAGCGCACGGAGCACAAAACTTCGAGGCGATGCTCGCCGATCGTCGTCGCGCCGCGTCGGCGTGCGTAAAGGCGTACGAACGCGCGTCGGACATCGCGCCCGACTCGGCGGCGAGACGGCGAGACGTCGTCGTCGCCCTCTTGGTCGAGTCGGATATCCTCCGTCTCGCCGGCGACGACGAGGGCGCGCGTGCACGCGCGCACGACGCTCGAACGCGCGCCTCGGCGTACGTCGAGCGCGCGCCGGGCGACGCGCGCGCGTGGCGCGTCCTCGCGTCGTCCCTCGTTCGAGTCTCTTTTTCAAACGACGCCGACGAGTCTCTCCGGGACGCGCGAACGACCGCGCTCGAACGCGCCGTCGCCCTCGAACCGACGTTCGCCGACGCGTGGTGCGATCTCGGTCGTCTGCGTCTGTCCTCGGGCGACGTCGCCGGCGCGAGCGACGCGCTCGATCGCGCGAGAATCGCCGACCCGAGCGCCGGGGACGCGTGGACCGCCACCGCCGCCCTCTACCTCGCCCTCGACCGCGTCGACGACGCGCGCGGGGCGTTTCGCACGGCGGCCGCCCTGGGCGCGGGGTTTGAGGCTGAATTGGGATTCGCGCTCGCGTCGTGCGCGACGTCGCCTAGCGCCGCGAGAGACGCGTACGCGTGCGCGAGACGCGCGCGAGAACGCGTCCCGAGCGACGCGACCGCGATCGTCGCCGCGGCGTTGTGCGCGGAGAGTCGACGTGCGTACGATGAGGCCGCACACGCCGCGAGAGACGCGATGGATGCGTGTGCAAACGGTGAACCCGGCGTCAAAGACGTCGCCGAGGCGTGTCTCGCGCGGTGCGAGACGCGGCGGCGCGCCGAGGCGGCGTCTCCGACGTCCGTCTTCGACGCCGTCGCGTCCTCGTCCTCGTCGTCGTCGTCGAGCGTGGAGGATATCGACAGAATCATGGACGCGTGCGCCGCCTTTTCAGACGACGAGACGCTCGACGAATCGACGCGCGCCGTCGTCGCGGCGTCTCGCGCGTTGGCCGCGTCGCTCTCGTCCCGCCACGACGTCGTCGTCGCCGCCATGGACGCGTGTCCGCTCGCCGCGCCACGCGGTGACCACCGCGCGCAGAGCGCGCTCGCGCTCGCGCGCGCCGCGTGCGCGCTCAACGCGTCGCCGCGCGTCGGCGCTGAATCGTCTTTCAGGGACGCGATTCGATCCGCGGGACGCGCGGCGATGTTTCATCCGGCGTCGGCGGCGAATCGCGCGACGCTTCGTATGATTCTCGATCGACGACGCGGTCTCGTGCGAGACGACCAAGGCGAGAGGACAAAGAATGCGCTCTTCGATCGATTATCGCGCGCCGTCGACGCGCACGTCTCCGGCGATGCGTCCGAGGCGGAATCAACCGCGCGGAGCGTCGTCTCCGAAGACAACGCGTCCGCCGTCGCCGCGCGGGCGTCGGCGAGACTCCTCTTGGCGTCGTTTCTCTTGTCGCGCGCCGATCGAGACGACGACGATCGTCCGAGAAAAGAGGCGAGAAAGGTGCTCGCGAGAGTGGCGGAAAACGAGTCGGCGATGACGTACGACTCCATCGCCGGCGTCGCGCGCGCGCTCGGCGGCGAGGCGTAAAAAAAAGAAACCCTAGGGTCCCTTTCTACCGAGAGACGGGACGAGACTCGACGACGCGGTGTGTGTGACGAGGGAAAGAAGGAAAGAACAGACGCGTGAATCGTCGGATGATGCACCGTGTGGGATACGCCGCGACGGTACCCGCGGTGGGCGCGACGGCGGTGGGCGCGCGGCGGGGACGGCGGCGGCGTCTCTCGGGGACGCCGTCGACGAGGCGGTCGTCTCGGGACGCGGTGGGCGCGACGGCGACGAGCGGTGACGACGACGACGACGAAAGGAAAAAGAACGAAGAGGAAGAGTCGGAGTCGGTGAACGCGGCGTTTCTGCGCGCCATCGTCGCGCGCGGTGAATCGGCGCTCGAGACGCTCTCGGGAACGGCGCGCGGCGACGACGCGTCGGCGTCCGACGGGTTGGACGCGTTGGCCACGAGACTCGGCTCGTCGTGCGCGACCGGTCTCGAAAACGAGTCGTCGCGCGTGGAGATGAATCGCGCGACGTACGGCGCGAACGCGACGCGCGCGCGCGAGATGAAGACGACGCTCGATTTCGCGCGCGAGGCGTTGGAGGATCCGACGCTTCGCGTGCTCGTGGCGAGCGGCGCGGCGAGTCTGTTGTTGGAGACGAGTCTCGTCGCGTCTCGAGGCGGTGACGCGACGAATGAACCGGCGTGGTTAAACGGCGCGGCGATTCTGTTGGCGGTGTGCGTCGTCGTCGTCGTCGAGTGCGTGAATAACGAGGAGAAGCAACGCGCGTTTACGGATTTGAACGCGGCGAGCGAAGAGACGAGTCTGGCGAGCGTGACGCGCGGCGGGAAGCAAACGCTCGTGTCGAGACGAGACGTCGTCGTCGGTGATATCGTCGATTTACAGGCGGGAGACGTGAGTCCCGCGGACGCGTTGGTTTGCAAGAGCGCGGATTTGTTGGTGGATCAGAGTCACATCACGGGCGAGAGCGACGACGCGCGAAAGCGTCGAGGAGACGTCGTCTTCGGAGGCAGTCGAATCACCTCGGGTCGTGGGTCGGCGCTGTGCGTCGCGGTGGGAGAAACATCGTCGTGTGGGGAGATTGCGGAGATGATCGGCGTCGGCGGCGACGAAGACTCGACGCCGTTACAGAGACGATTGCGAAAATTAGCGTTTGACATCGGCAAGTACGGCGTCGCGGCGGCGGCGAGCGTGGGGACGATTTTAGCGTGGAAAACGACCGTGGACGCGATGAATGGGACGATCACACCGGTGGAGACGACGGTGGCGTATCTTAACAACGTCATCGTCGCCATCACCATTATCGTCGTATCCGTACCGGAGGTGAGTCGTTTGTTTATTTTTTTGTCATTTGGTTCTCGACTCGTCGAGCGCCGTTCCGTGATGATTGGAGTATTGAAATCTCTCAGAGAGAATTCGTTGACGACACAGACTCACGTCTTTGCCGACTTCCTTCTGACGAACGCCGACGCTCACGAGTCGTTTTCGCGTTTTTTACTTTTTTTTATCGTTCGCGTTCGAGGGTCGAAGTCCTTCGTCTCGATGACGATTTGAGTATCGATAATCTCTTGAGACACGTCGAAGAAGAGAATTACTCTGTCTGCCGACTTCCCGCTGAGAGATGAAAAAAAGGACGCCGGCGCGCCGAGAAAAAAAACAAAACGATCCTTTGCGAAGACTCGCGTCGCTGACCGCCGCGTTTCGTTTCACCGTTTTCGCAGGGATTACCGCTCGCCGTGACGCTCGCATTAGCCTTTTCCGTGCGACGAATGCTCGAGCGAGACATGCTCGTGCGCGTGCTCGCCTCGGCGGAGACCACGGGCGAGGTGACGTGTCTCTTACTCGACAAAACCGGGACGCTCACCGTGAACGAACAGCGCGTTCGACGCGCGTGGATCGCCGGCGTCGACGTTGGACCGCTCGACGACGACCTCGACGACGCCGCTCGAACCGAAACCATCGCACGCGACGTCGCCGCACTCGACGACGCCGTCGTCACGCTCGCGTCGATTCTCTTGGCCATAAATACCACGGTGACCCGAGACGCCGAGGGTACGATTTTACGCGGCAGCCGACAAGAAATCGCCCTGTTGCGTTTCGTGCAATCCCTCAACGGCGACGACGAATCTTTCGCGACGACCATTCTCGCGCAGTTTCCGCTCGTCAAGCTCTTCCCGTTCACGGCGGAGCGCAAGCGCATGTGCACGCTCTTCATGCTTCGTGACGGCGTCGAAGACGAAGAGGCGGGCGGGCGCGTCGTCGTTCGCGCCGCCGTCAAGGGCGCGGCGCAGGACATTCTCTCGCAGTGTTCCACCGTCTTGAACGCGCGCGGCAAAAAACGCCCGCTCGACGATACCACGCGCTCGACGCTCTCTCGCGCGTTTGAATCGTGGCAACGAGACGCCGAGCGCGTGTTACTCATCGCCTATCGAGACGTCGAGCGCGATCGCGTCTCCCCGCGAGACGCGACGACGATGTGCGAGCGAATGAGCGTCGAGGATGCCGAATCTCGACTCGTCCTCGTCGCCGCGGTGGGAATGAGCGATCCGATTCGACCCGAGGCGCCGAAGAGCGTGGCGACGTGTCGACGCGCGGGCGTGGATGTGAAAATGGTGACGGGCGATTCTCTCTCCACCGCCGTCGCCGTGGCGAGACGGTGCGGCATTTTAGACGACGACGACGACGTCTCTCGCGCGTGCATGACTGGGGAAGAGTTTCGCGAGCGCGTCGTCGATCAAGCGTCGCTCGACGCCGTGTGGCCGGATTTACGCGTGCTCGCGCGGGCGAGTCCCGCCGACAAGTACGCGCTGACGAATGGCATTCGAGCGTCGACGACGCGTCGCGGACGACAAGTCGTCGGCGTCGTCGGCGACGGGACCAACGACGCGCCGGCGCTTCGTCGAAGCGACGTCGGTTTCGCCCTCGGATCGGGCACCGAGACGGCGCGAGAGGCGTCCGACATCGTGCTCTTACGAGACGATGTCGCCTCCGTCGTCGAGGCGATTGGATACGGACGAAACGTCTTTCAATCCATTGAAAAGTTTATCGCGTTTCAACTCACCGCCAACGTCACCTGCGTTGTCGTCTCCGTCGGAGGCGCCCTCGCGTACTCTCGCGCGCCGCTCTCCGCCATCGAGTTGCTCTTCGTCAATCTCGTCATTGATTCTCTGGCGTCTCTCGCCCTCGCCACGGATCCTCCGAACGACGACGCGTTGCGCCGCCGGCCCGCCGACGCCGCCGCGCTCGTCGACGCCGCCGCGCGCGTGAACATTGTCGCGCAGGTGGCGTACCAACTCTGCGTCGTGCGGTATCTGATGGATCGTTTCGGTCCCGACGACGCGCAAATCTTCACCGCATTCGTGTTGATGCAACTCGCGAATCAGTGCAACTGTCGCGCGACGTCGAATAGAATCGATGTCTTCGCCGGCGTCGGCGACAATCCTCTCTTCGTCGCCTTGCTCGCGGCGGAGATTCTCTTAGTGGTCGTCATCGTGCAGAGAGGTGGGGCGGTGTTTCACACGCGTCCGCTCGACGTCGGTGAGTGGTGTCGATGCGTCGCGTTCGCGTTGGGGTCGTTGCCGTTGCGAACGGTGGCGGCGACGTTTCTCGTGTCGCTCGCGGCGGCGATTCGCGAGGACGCGCGTCTCCTCTCGTCGAGACGCGGGGACGGAGAGTCGACGAATAGACGATGACAATCAAAAAGAACTGTAACATTTGACTTAAAAAACGACTTACTCGTGTGACTTTATTGTGTGACCTACGTGCGCCTCGCTCATATCGGGAGCGTGTACGGAGGCTCGAAACCGGTGAGCGACGGTACCATGGTCCCCGCGAGTTCGTAGTACACGCCGCCGACGCCCATCTTCTCTCCGTGTGCCTCGTTCCAGTCGCGGTACGGGCCATGGGCGTGCGTGGGATTTCTATAGTGTTGCGACATGTCTCTGATGAGTCCGTCGCCCGTGTTGTGATCGAATTCGGACGCGGCATTCGTGTGATCGAGCGCCGAGTCCAACGCCTTGATTTTTAACGCGCCGGCGTCGACGAAAATCTCGATGCGCGCCATCTTCCAACCCGAGCCGACGAGGCTGGCGAAGAGCCATTGTTTGCGAGTTTTCGTCGGACCCGAGTACCCTTTCCACGCGCCGGATCCCGGATTGAACGGGACGGCGACGGCGTACATGCAGTTCTCATAGTTTTGCCCGCGCGAACACAAGACGCCGGATTTTACGATGATTCGACGCGCGTCGACGTCTGGGCCCCAACCCCCAGCGGCGTAGAGCGTGCGCTCGGCGTCGGCGCCGGTGCTCCACGTGCCCTCGAGAAAGTGCGACGCCGCCTGCTGCGCGGCGGTGCACGTGATTCCGGAGCTCCCCGTTCGACAGTTTGGTTCCGACTGAATCCCCGTCGTGAGGCTGTACGACGTCGGCGCCGAGTCGCCAACCTTGAGCGATTTGTACTGCAACGCCTGCACGACGTACCGATTCATGTCGGCGTTCGTCGAATCTTTGAATAACGTCGTCAAATCGTACTGCGTCGGATCGCAGTACACGTTCGTGCACCCGAGGACGTAATCATTGTTTACGCGCCAGTCGTTCATGCCCTTTGTGCGGTACGCGTACCCCTTGTTTGAGTCCAACTCGTGACGCTTTTGCGATATAAACTTCATCTTCGCGTGTCCATCTTCGAGGAAAATCTCAATCTTTGCCATCTTGAGGTACATGCGCCAGTAATCGATGCCGCCCACGATCCATCGAACCGCGTTTCTGCTCTCCGCAAAGTCTCGATCCTTTTGCATCCCCGTCCTGAGGTGCGGATTCACGCCGACGTACCTATCCTTTGAATCGGCGTAAAACATAATCGTCTGCGGAATGATCAACCGAGCGTCGCGAGATTCACCCAAATCAACCGTTGCGTTCGCATCCGTCGCCGGCGATACGAGTTTCCCGCTCAGCGGTTGCGACGTAAACGCCGTGTCTTGATATCCCGGCGCGCACTCTCGCTCGCACGTCCCGAAGACGTAACTCACATTGTACGGATCCGCCTCGTGCGTGATCACTCGATTAAAGTACGCACCGTACTTCTGCGCGCACCTTTCACCCTCCACCGCCAACGGTGGTAGTTCCGTTCGCTGTTTCGGTCGCCACTCGCCGATGTCGTAAAACCGTCCTCCCGCGCCGTTCGCCAACGCGAACCCGTATTCCCAATCCACCTCGGTCGTCGTCGCCGTCCACGCGTACAACCCATCCGCGATCTCCATCCTCGACAGCTCGATACCGTCATCGTACGCGAAGAATTTGGATGATTTATAATTGTGTCGAACGATTCGAGCCCCCGCGCGCGGCGACGTCCAAAAGTCGCGCGCGAATCCCTCCTCCCGCGTCGCGTCACTCAGGCAGTGGTCGTACACCCTGAACGTTCGAAGCGGTCCGTTCGGTCCCGCGCGCTCCCCTCGTCGCGGCGGACGCGGCACGAGTTTCCCTCGAACGCCTCGCCATCGGGCGAGCGCGGGACGGCCGTCGACGACGTCGATGCGAAGGATGAGCGCCAACACTAAAAGTAACGAAGACAACGTCGCGGCGGCGGCGACGACGGTGCCGACGGTGACGCGACGCGCGCCGACGCGCGACGTCGAGAGGAGCGGTGCGCGCTCGTTGACGTCGGTGGACATGACGGGTCGGCGGCTCGCGCGGCGCGACGCTCTGGCGCGCGCGGGGTCGATGATGCCGGGTGTTGACGTCGGGTGTTGATGCGTGTATGGGTAAACAGTGTGGAGATATATATATATAAAGAGTACAATTACTGTAAAGACATACAACGCGGCGCCGCCGTCACGGCGGGAAGAGCGGCGCCGCCGTCGCGCGCCAGTTGTCTCGCCACGTCTCCTTCCCTCGAGCGGTGGCGCCGAATTTTAAACCCCGAACCACGAGTCTGTGGCCGTGACACACCGCGACGAGGGCGTCGGCGAGCTCGTCGGCGGAAGTGAAAAAGACGCCGTCGACGCCCTCGCGCACGACTTCGCGAAGGACGTCGTATCTCGCGGCGAGCACGGGAAGAGACGCGCCGAACATGTCCAACACCTTCATCGGGAAATCTAGTCCACTGCTCGATGTGTGTAAACACACGCCGACGTGGGCGTTGGCGAGGGCGCCGGGGTAGTCGTCGACGTCGAGCCAGACTGTTCGAAACGCCACGCGTTCGAGCTTCAACTCGTTCATCTTTCGTTCGTACATCTCGCGTTGAGGACCCTTCCCGGTGATGATGATGACGAGATCTGGGTAATTGGCGACGCCGGTCTTTCGCTCGCGTCGACTTCGCGCGTCGTACTCGACGGCGGCGTCGAGCAAGACGCCGAAATCTTCGTCGGGCGTCCACGACGTCGAACTCACGATAAATCTCGGTTTATTCTTCGTCATGCACGCGTGCGTCCCCTTGAGAAATCGATCGCACACGTCATTCTCTCGCCCCACCGGCGACGCTCGGAGCGCCGCTGCCGGTCGCTCTTGCGTCCAAAACGCGCGCGGTCCCTCGGCGACGTCCGCCGCGTCCCGAAACCGGTCCGTCGCTTTATCCCTCACCACCACCGCGTCCTCGATCCCCCACTCGTTCCGCAAAAAGTCTCGCATCGCGGTCGTCACGCACATGTGTGTCGCCGGCCAATACTTTCCCTGCGCGCGCTCGTACCACTCACAAAATTTCGTCGCTCGACTCGCGCGTCCGTACTTGAGCCCGAAGAGCGTGTATCCCAAATTGTGCCAATCGATCACCAGGCGCATCCCTCGAAGCCGACACGCCAATCCACACGCGAAAAACGTCGGTATACACGGTGGATTTTGTATCAACACCTCTCTCGGACGCGGTCGCATCGTCAACAGCGCGTACAACAGGTGCGCGCACTGCGCGACGGCGCGAAGCATTAATCGCGCGAGCGTCGGCCACGTCGCCGTCGTCGACCATTCGCCCGTCGTCACCTCTATCCCTCGTATGCGCTCGTGCGCGACGATCTCTCGCACGGGCGCCGTGCCCGGGGTGGAGACGACGACGACGTCGCGATCGGCGTCGTCGGCGAGCGACAGCGCGTGGTACTGCATTCGAGGCGAATGTCCGAAATCGCCCAAGACGACCACCGCCGTCGTCGCGCGCGGTGGAGGTCCCGCGCTCGCGGACGCGCGCGCCGTCGTGTGCGGCGCCATAGAGTCCGCGTCCGCGGTCGCCCGTCGGACGCGCGCGCGTGTGACGCGAATGGGCACATTTGGGCGCGCGTACGTCTTCATCGACGAGGTTCAAGAAGACGACGCGCGCGCGCGAGGGCGTCGCTGTGTCTTTCGGTCGGCGAGAGTTTTTGATACGCCGTCCGCGCCGCGTGGGAATAGTTTTCAGGTGACCACTGATAGTGGCCAGAATCAAATCCTCTATCCGTTACACCGTCTACCGTCTCGCGCGTTTCGTCGCGTTTCCGCGTCCGCCGCCTCGGCCGCCGCCTCGGCCGCCGCCTCGGCCGCCGCCTCGGCCGCCGCCTCGGCCGCGTCCGCGTCCCGGGGATTTACGCGCGTCTCGCGCGTCCTCGTGCGCGGCCTCTTTGGCGTTCGCGCGAGACGCGCCGGGAAGCGCGTCCGAGTCGTCGTCGTCCGAGTCGGACTCGTCCGAGTCGTCGGACTCGTCCGAGTCGTCGGACTCATCCGAGTCGTCGGACTCGTCCGAGTCGTCGGAATCCTCCTCCTCTGATTCGTCCTCGTCCTCGTCGCTCTCGCGCTCGTCGTCGTTCGCTTCCCGTTTTCTCGCCTTCGCGCACGCGCGCGCCATGCTCTTCGCCTTGGTCATCATATCCTCCTCCCCATCGCTCTCGCTCTCGCTCTCTTCATCGTCATCGTCATCCATCCCATCCCTCTCTTCATCATCCTCGCTCTCTTCCTCTTCTTCATCCTCATCGAACGCCTCCTCGTCCTCATCGCTCTCGTCGTCGTCGTACGCCGCCGTCGCCTCGACGCGACCCGTCAGGCACACGCTCGCCGTCCTCCCCGTGTGTCGCACCTCCACCCGCGTCTCGTCGCCGAAACACAGCCCCGATCCACCGACGGTGAATTGTTCTTGACCGTGGCCGTTTCGAACGGTGCCGATGGCGATCGCCTCGGTCGTCGCGCGCGCGTCCCCGCCGCCGCCGCCGCCGCCGATGTGTCCCGAGCGCGCGTTCACGGTGACGACGACGCGTTCGGTCGCGTCTCCAGGGGTCTCGCCCTCGCCGAGGCACAGAGCGACGTGCGTGATCACCACCATCGACCCACGGGATGGGGTGAAGGCGCGTCCGGCGCCGGGACCGACGCGGAGTTGGAAGAGTTCCATGATGAATGACGTGAAACGAAACTCGCGGCGACGTGTGAGGGGACGTTCGGGAAGACGCGCGAAGACGGACGTCGATGTGCGCGCGCGTGGGTGGGTAGAGGGAGAAACTCGAGGAGGAAAGGCATGCGTGAAGGACGGCATGCATGCATGCATGAATGAATGAATCGAGTGATGATGATTATTGCCCGTTGGAGAGCGCGCGAGAGAGCGCGCCGACGAGGTCGGCGGCGACTTTCGCGGCGGCGATGGATTTGAGCGCGTCTGTGACTTTTTTCACCGGTGTGAAGGCGGTGATGGGACGATTTTTGTTGATTTCGTACCGCATCGACCACTCGTGGTCGGTGGCGTCGAGCATGACGGCTTGACACAGACGGAACAAGTCGCGCGCGGCGGCTTGTTCGTTTTTAAAAATGGAGACGGATTCCACCGAGACGCCGAGCGGAACGCCGGAATCTTTCGTCTCGAGAATGATTTTTTCGCACATGGCGACGAGTAATTCCACCGATTTCTGCGCCGGGTTGTCCGCGCTCAAGATTTCGCGCTCGACGTCGGCTGGGACGGAACATCCGAGCCACTTTATGAATTTCATCGTCTTTTCCCGACCGCACGGCGCAAAGGTGAGCACGACGCGCTTGGGCGCGATGCCGCGCTTTTTACACTCGCGACCGTAATCGTTCAAGAGCTTGATGGTCATATCCGCGTCGAAGATGGCTTGCGAGATGAACCACTCGGCGCCCGCCTCCGTCTTGGCGCACAACGTCTCGTGTTCGTTGCCCTTTTTCGCGTGTCTCTCGGCGATGGTCACCCCGCCGAACGCGCATCCTTTCCTCATCCCTCTCAAAAGCTCCGCCGCGCGCTTGATCGTCGGTCCCGCGTACGACTGACTCGAACTCGCGCCACCGACGAGATTATACGCCCGCGTCGCCTTGGTCGCCTCCTTCAACCACGCTCGAAACGCGTCTTCGCTCTTCTCCTCCGCCACGCACTTGTACACCACGCTCTCCGTGCCCCCGCTCGCGCGTTTCAGCAGGCTCGCGAACGCGCCTGGATCGCCCAATTTGCGAAACGGGAACGGTCTCGGCTCGGGCGTGCGTCCAGCCTCCTCTTGAATATCGTAGACGATGTATCCGTCGCACGCCAAGCCTCGCGTCTTTCTGACAAACGCCTCGGCGGCTTCGCGGGACGCGTCTTCGCTCGATCCATCGAGCGCGGGCGTCACGCCTACGAAACGATCACCGACGAGACGAGACGCGCGTCAGTCACTCGCTCGTTCGCTCGCATCGCACGCGTGGCGTGTCATCGGCGCGCACATTCATGCATCCATTTTCATTCATCCGGACACATCTCGTCCGCGCGCCCGCATCGTCTCGTCGTCTCGCGTCTCGCGTCGCGCGCACCGAACAGAAACACCGGTCTCGACGCATCCTTCAGCGCGTCCACGAGCGACATGTCGATCGTCGTCGACGCGTCGCGCGATGAAGATGGTCACCGATCGATCATCTCGTCACCTCTTCAGGTTTTTTCGAGTTTTTCGCCGCGGGACGAACCGAAACGAACCGAAACGAAACGATGTCGATCGGTGCGCGCGTGAAGCGCATAAATCGTGCGTGTAGACATTAAAAATGACGTCGCGTCGCGACGCGGGCGGTATGAATGGAATAAAATGGATGAATGGCTGGAACGGCTGGAACGGAACGGAAACGCGTCGGCGGTTTCGTTTGAGCGCGTCTCTCTCTCTCTCTCTTTGTCTCTCGCTCGCGCTCACGCCGGGGCGAACGGAGGCGCGCGGTTCGAAGAACCGCTCGTCGAACGAGCCCACGCGCGTCGAAGTTTCGTCGCGATGCCCGCGACGACGCCGGAGACGAGCGCCCAGACGACGATACCGCAGAGTCTGAGCGCGCTCGCCGCGCCGCTCGGCGACGATAGTTTGGATTTGAGCACCATGACGGCGACGCGTCGTCGTCGTTTATCCATCTGTGCGTTGCACGCCGAACGCGCGGGTCCCTCTTGGAAGACTTCGCACGCGACGTGTTCGCCCGGCGCACCGCCACCCGTGACGAGGGCGCGAACGGCGTCGGCGAAGCCTCCGACGAGGCGTCGAAACGAAAACGTCGCCGCCGAACGCTCCGCGGACGCTCTCGCCGCGTCGACGAGCGCCGCGCGCACGCTCGGCGGTGGTAACACGCTCTCGGGATTCGCATTCACGGCGAGTCGTCGCAACGTTCGTCCGGCGCTGGAATCGACGAGTTCGTTGGCGAGTCGGGCGACGGCGTCGCGCGCGTGTTCGTCCGCCGCCGACGAGGACGCGTCGTCTCGATCGCCCTGTTCGGCGGCGGATCCCGCCTGGGCGCTCAATTGCTCGAGCTTGGCCCAATTCACGCTCCCTCCGTCGTCGAGCAACATCGTCGTCAACGCCTTCTTCCCTCTCGCCGTTCGCGGCGACAAGGCGCGAAAGATCGCCGTCGGCGCCGCCACTTCGTACATGTTACACTCGGTTCTCGCCGCGGCAAAGTCGAGCGTCGTCAACGATCGAATGACGAACACCATGTACGGAGGTAAATTGAACCGATACGCGGTGGAAATCTTGGTGAGATCGACGACGAGCTCTGTGAAATTCGCGCGCACCTTTGGATCGCCCTCCTCGCCGTCCATGCACACCTCGAACGCGCGACGAAACTCTTCGTCGGTGATGGGTTTCCACGATCCCGGTCCGCCTTTAGTGTAATCCGCCTGATTCCCGTCCTCGTCGATCCACATCTGCGGCGTCTCCGGAAGCATATCCATCACGCGCAGATTATCGATGAGTTCGCCCCACTGACTATTTAAAATGTTTAAAATACAGTTCGCCATCGCCTCTTGCTGTTCGTCGTCCACGCGACAGACGAGTCCAAAGTCGAGGAGCGCCAATCGTCCGTCGTCGGTGAAGAGCATGTTCCCCTCGTGCGGGTCCGCGTGCACGAGTCCGGTGCGAAACAACTGCGCGGACGAACACTCCACCCCCATCTGTACCATGAGTTTTTGTTCCTCGAGCGACAACGCCTTCATCGGTCGTCCGACGATCCAATCTTGCGTCAACACTTTCTTCGTCGTCATGGACGCGCGGTGCCGAGGAACGTAGACGAAATCTAAAAATTTGAGTGATTTTCGAAACGCGTCGGCGTTTTTCGCCTCGATGGTGTAATCGAGCTCTTGAAACACCCCCGCGCCGACTTGATCCACAATCTTATCGAGATCTTCGCTCCCGTTCAATCCGGATTCTTCCACCCAATTAAACCCGAGTCGAATGATGTGTAAATCGAGCGCGATTCTTCGCACCATGCCCGGTCGTTGCACCTTGACGGCGACTTTCGTCCCGTCGTGTAAACGCCCCTCGTACACCTGACCGATGCTCGCCGCGGCGATGGGTTCATCGCTCAATTCTTTATACAACGAATGTACCGGACCCGGCGCCGAGGCTTCGCTCTCCGTCACCGCGCCGCGCCACGCCAACTCGCGACGAATAATCTCTCGCGCCTCGTTGGACGAAAACGCGCCAACCTTATCCTGCAACACCTCTAAATTCTCCGCCGCCTCCTCACCGATGATATCCGGTCTCGTGCTCAAAGTTTGCGCCATCTTTATGAACACCGGACCTAATTTAGCGACGCCGTCGCGGAGTTTCCGACCTCGCGTTCGTTTCTCCTTTGGAACGTTTACGCGTTCCTCGTACGTCCACGTCGCCACCACCGACGCGATCGTCGCCACCACCTCCGCCGCTCGCACCGCCAATTCCGCGGGTGAGCGCGAGAAATACGCTTCGATGTCCACCATTTTTTGTGAGAAATCATACGATGGGGAAAAGTCGAGGACGATTCGATCGAGCGCGTCGTCGTCGTTCGCGTTCGCGTCTTCGCGTCCCGCGTACGAGACGATCGCCTCGTCCACCTCCTCGACGTCACGCGTCGCGCCTGCTCGCGCGTCGAGACGCGTTAAGTCGACGTCGACATCTCTCGCGCTTCGATCGGCGACGGATCTCGAGACGAGCGCGCTTTTCGAGCGTCGGTCGCGTCGACGTCGAAGCGTCTCGACCGAGGTCCCGTGTCGACGTCTCATCGCGCGCGCGTCGTCTCGAGACGCGTCGGCGCGCGCGCGAGACGCGAGGAAACGTCCGCGAGAGTGTTCCGCGCGGTGTCGCCTCGCGGACGACGCGGTGGCGGACGCGGTGGCGCTCGCGGGCGCGCGCAACATGATGGGTCGGCGCGGCTCCAAGTGACGACGATGGATGGGGTTGGACGTCAAGGGGGTATTCGTTGAGTCGTGAACGGTCGATTGGGATTGGTCACGCGGGCGCGTCTACGCGAACGGACGCGACGGTGATTCGAAAGGCGGTGGAACGGTGTCTGTGCGTTCGGACGCGGCGACGACGTCGTCGGTTTTTCTCCGTGTCGTCTTCGTCGTCTTCGTCGGCGTCGTCGTCGGTGTCGTCGTCGTTGGCGTCGTTCTCTTTTTAGGCGTTCGAAGGCGTTCCGGAAGCGTCTCTCGAACGTCTCTGAGCTCGGCGATGAATAACGCGTTGTGCGCCCACCCGGCGTATGGACCGAAGATGTCCTCCATGCGACGCTCGACGGCGCGCATGATTTTCGGCGTGACGGATTTGGCGTCTCTGAGCTCGGGGGCGTAGTGCTCGCAGGCGAATCGCCACACGTGCGTGTCCACCGGGACGGCTCGGTGTTTGTCCAGAGAGAAGAGACAGACGCACGCGGAGACTTTGGGACCGACGCCGGGGAGAGCGAGGAGGGCGGCGTGCGCGTCGAGGTACGGCGTCTCGTCGCGCAGTCGACGGAGGTACTCGTCCGGCGTCGTCCCGAGTTGTCCCGCGACGCGCGCGAGCGTCTCCGCGGCGCCGACGATGAATTTGGCGCGGTACCCGAACCCGAGCGCGCGTAATTCTTCCTCGGTCGCGCGCTCGATGACTTGGGCGACGCTCGGAAACGCGTGAAACGTCGTCGTCGTCGTCGACGGCGTCGACTCGTCCGCGCCCGTCGTCGTCTTCGTCTCCTCGACGTCGTCCCTCGCCACGTCGTCCATCGTCACCGGTAACGCGTCGCCGTATCGCGAACACATCTTTCCAACCATCCCGTGTATCCTCGAGATGTGATTGTTACTGCTACAGATGAAACTAAACAAACACTCGCTCGGATCTTGTCGAAGCGTTCGCGCGCCGTCGATTCTCGGCGCCAACGCGCGAAACCTCCCGTCAGCCTTTGAAAACGTCTCGTACAGCGCCTCCAACTCGACGTCCGCGTTGAAATACTCGCGAATCACCCGTTCGTCGTCCTCCGACGTCTCGTTCGACGGTCGACAGTAGACTTTATACTCGACGCCGCCGCCGTCCCGACCGGTTTCCCTCGCGCGAACCACGCGTCGTCCCACGACGCCGACGTAATCCGACCCGTCCTCCCCGCGCGGACGCCACCGAAAACTCTGTCCCGTCGGCAGCGTGTGTCGCAATCGAAGCTCGGCGCGCGTCATCCCGCGCAACGGGCGCCACGCGGCGTCGGCGATCGGTCGCACGACGATCGGTGAATTTTCGCCATCGGTCGTCGCCGTCTCGTCGTCTCCCGCGCGCGTCATCCCGCGACGCCGTCGCGACGGAACGATGAATGAAAACGATGCGCGTCGCGCGCGCGCGATGGCGTGCGCGGCGACGATGACTCGCGCGCGCGCACACGCTCGCATGAGTGACGACAATCGACATTTCACGACGCGCGGCGACAGTTTTTCGACGACGCGAGTCATGCCGGTGGCCGAGGTCAAGGTGCGCGCGCGAAAGGATGGAACGCACTGTGCGCGCGCGATCGATCGATGCGCGCGACGGCGCGCGAGACGCGGCGCGACGGCGCGCGCGGGATGACGATTCGCGCGTGCGTTTCGGAAAGTCTCGAAAGTAACGGTCGATGGGACGCGCGCGTTGACGCGCGCGCGCCGTCGTCTCGACGCCCGAGACGCGCGCGTCGAGCGCGAAGGAAAAAGAACGCGCGCGTTCGACCGACTGATGTGTCTCTCGACGCGCGCGCGACAGATGATTCACGGTGGACCCTGGGGGCCGAGCGGGACAATCGTGCACGTGAACGTCGAACACGAGGATCGAAAATCAGACGTCAAGCGACGCATCTCGCACGCGACGGGGATTCCGGTGACGGATGTCAAGGTGATCCTCGCCTCGCCGACGCAGATCGCGGCCGGGTCGAAAAGGTGTCCGGGATTATCGTACGGGAACTGCGGCGTGATGGAAAAGCTCGGTTTAGCCGTGTTGCAGGCGGAGACGGGAGATAAACCGTTCGTGCCGAGATTGAGTCCGAATCGCATCGATAATAAAGGGAATTGGACGAAAGTTGAGTGAGCGGTGCGATCGATCGGTGTCTTCTTCTCGATGGACGGGGGGTGCGCGTCGGGTCGCGTCGCGATTACCGCGAGACAATTTGTCATTCTGATTTTACAACGTAATACGTCACCCTTCGCGCTTTTGCGTCGTCTACTCGTGATCGTACTGGTAATCCTCGAAATCGTTATACATCCGCGCGCCTGTGGCGTCGCAGTGCACGACATCGAAGCAAATTTTACAGAAGAAACTCGGACTCTCCGCCGCCATCTTGTCGCCGTAGGACACGTGCGCGGCGTCAAAGACGCCGCAGATGGAGCATCCGCGTCGAAACACGCGCCCCTCGCGTATGACGAGCGGGTACATGAGATGATTGGATTCATCGTTGGCGTGCGGCACGCGCACGTCTCGCACGCGCCATTTGTGTTCGCACTTGCCCTGGTGCGTCATGACGTACGGTTTGCCCATGGTGAGCGGGACGTCGGCGAACGTCACCCCGCGCATGTCTCGTCCCGTGAACCCCTTACCCTTGATGTTCATCTCCACGGGCGCGCCCGGCGCCGCCAACGCGTCCTTCTCTTGGTACTCCAACAGGGGCACCGAGTAATCCACCGCGTCCGACGAGCGCAAGTCGTTATAAAACACCCCTTCGACGAACAAAAATCCATTCGTCGTCTTCGGGTGCCCCTCTCGCTCCGCCTGGACGTCTCGGAGACAATAGATCATATCCTTAAACGCCGCCAACGGCGTGGACCCGCGAACGATGACGTCCATGACGAGATACGATTGTTTCACCGGGTGAAACACCTCGAGCCAAATCACCGCGTCGTTCCCCGACGGCGCCGCCTCCTCGCCCTCCACGCGCACGCGCTTCTCTCCGGCTCGCACGCGCGCCAACTCCGCCGCGTCCATGTGCTCGATCTCCGACTCCAACAGTTCGCGCGGTTTCCACAAAACCTTGGTCACGTCCACCTCTTTCCTCAAGAGGGCGCGCTTGTACTCGCGTCTCGCCAACTGTTCGAGCTCCAACTCCACCTCACGAATGGACGCCAACGGCGCCATCGCCGTCTGTTCTCGAAGATGCTGCGACATTAACCGCGCTCGTTCCGCCTTTTGCGCGTCCGCCGCGAGCGTCTCTTTGGATTTCACCTCTCGCGTCGCTCTCGGCGCGCGCGTCTCTCGTGCCCGTTCCTCCTCCGTCGGCAGCGGCACGCTCGGCAACATGCCATCGATCGCCTTTTCGAGCGTCACCGCGCGTAAATCACTCATCGCGATGTCCCCTGCGTCGCTCTTCGCCCCCCCACGCGCGCTCGACGATGTTTTTTTCCCTCGTTTCGGGACTTCGGCGCTCGCGCGCGTCGCCGCCGTTCTCAACGTCTCGAACGCTCGCGCCGCGCGTTCACAAAAATCCCCGGCGCGCTGCCCGCGACGAAAACAAAACAACGTGTCGTCAGTCATCCTCCTCCTCGTCACTCGCGCGCGCGCGAGGCGTCACGAAAACGAGGCTCGAGTGAACAAAAAATCAAATTCTCGTCGACCACGCACGATTTCTTCCCCGGGTTTCAGGTTGGGCGTCTCCGGCGGACAGTGCCGCGCGAGCGTCGCCGCCGTCTGCGCGTTCGCGCGTTGAACGTCCGATCGCGTGACGATGTCCGTCGTCGTCACCATGGATTCGAATCGTTCGCGCGCGAGAATGTGACGAGATTTTTGGAAAATTTCCGTCGTCACACCTCGTCGCGCGCGCGGCGCGTCTCGGGAGAGCGCGACACCGCGAGACACCGTCGTCGCGCGTCTCTCGATCGGCGCCGATGTCCGCCGTCGTGCACCTGGACCCCGCGATTCGCGCGTGGGTGCTCCTTCCGATCACATTCGCGATGTACCTCGTCGGCGCGTTGCGTCACCACGTCTCTCGCGCGACGGCGGCGCCGCCCGAGGCGTCGACGGAGGCGATGCAAGAGATGTCTCTCGCGCAGCGGGCGGAGCGGTGTCGACGATACGCGGGGTATCTGCGACGAGAGGCGTTCGAGGCGAGACGGCGGTTTTATTGCGACGCCGACGCCGGGGCGCTTCGAAAGCCAACGTCGTCCACGGGGGTGAATCCGCAGGCGGCGATGCTGAGCGACCCGACGAAGATGACGGCGATGATGCGGAAGAACGTGATGATGATCGCGCCGCAGATGTTGACGGCGGCGTGGGTGAATTTTTTCTTTACGGGGTTCGTCGTCGGGCGGGCGCCGTTTCCGTTGACGCAACGGTTTCGAGGGATGCTTCAGCGCGGGGTGGCGATGCAGAGTCTGGACGTGACGTACGTGTCGAGTTTATCGTGGTATTTTTTGAATTTCTTCGGTCTGGGCGGGGTGTTTCAGCTCACGCTCGGGAATAACGAGTTGAACGACGCCGAGGCGATGAAGAGCGCGTTCGCGAGCGGCATGAACGCCGATCGCGCGTTCGCGAGCGCGCGTGAGGGATTGGAGACCATCAAGCACGAGCACATGATGCACATCGCCGACGGTCGGGCGACGAAAATCTTGTGCGCGCTCAACGCGGGGGCGACGCCGAGACAAGCGAGACGCGCCGCGGCGAAAAAGTAAACGCACGCGCGCCCGAGGAACGATGACAAGTAGAACAGGAGCACGTAGTCAATAAAGCATTGTTATAGTTAGTGAATCGTACAGTACACACCGTGTAGTCGCGCCGACGTGTGCGAACGCGAACGCGAACGCGAACGCGAACGCGATTCTGACTGAATGTGATGAGTGCGCTCGACGACATCGTCCGCAGTCTCAGGCGGCGTCGCGTCGTTCGCGCGCTCGCGCGGTCGACGTCATGGACGATGACGACGATGACGACGACGCGTGCGCGACGTTTTCGTACCGTCGCGTGCGAGACGTCGTCGACGACGCTCGCGGGACGGTTTCGGGACAGAATGCACCATCCACGAGCTCGACCGCGCGCGCCGTCACGCTCGTCGTCGCGAGCGGCGATCGCGCGCTCATAGCGCGCGATGACGGTCTCGTCTGCGCGCTCGACGTGAGACACGCGTCGAAGAGACGATGGATTCGAGGACGACGACGCGCGACGGCGTTGGCGTTGGACGGCGTCGGTTCGCACGCGCTCGTCGCCGACGGACGAGGCGAAATCGTCGTGTACGCGCTTCGAAGAGCGCGTGTGAACGGTGAGGACGACGATGACGGTGGTGACGACGACGACGCGTGCGAGGAGGTCGTTCGCGTGACGCATCACAGAGGGGTGACGTGCGCGGCGTTGGAGCACGAATACGGCGAGCGAGGCCCGGGCCGAGGCGGCGTGGCGTACGGCGACGATCGCGGAGGCGCGTACGTGCGCGTGAGCACGCTCTTGGGACACAAAATCGTCGCGCTGAGTGGTGGAGAGGACGCGAGCGGGGCGGTGCGCGCGATGGCGTGGGGATCGAGAAACGTCTTGGCGTGGGCGTGCGACGCCGGCGTGAAACTGTACGACGTCGGAAGGGACGAAAAGGTGGCGCTCGTCGAGCGACCGCGAGGGAGTCCGCCGGCGGAGGCGTACGCACCGCACCTGACCTGGAACGAGACCTCAGACGCCGGGAAGACGTTATTGGTGGGGTGGGCGGATTGCGTCAAGGTTGTCAAGATTCGATTAACGGATTCCGCCGACGTCGCAAAGAGAGGTGGTAGACATTTTTCAACGACGCAAACGTCGACGTCGTCGGTGATGCATCGAACGAATTCGACGTCGCTCGTGAGCGACGGTGACAATGGGTCGACGAGCGACGTCGGTGCGGGGATGTCGTACGTCGCGAGGGTGACGTCGATGTTTCAAACAGAGTATTACGTCGCAGGGATTCAACCCTTCGGCGACGCGTTAGCCATCTTAGCCTGGTCTCCGGACGTCGATGAGGACGGTGAGACGCACCCGGAGGTGCACGTCGTCACGCACGCCAACGTGACGCAAAATATAGACGTCATCGCGACGAGCGACGGCGCGAAGAGACTCGGGTGCAACTCATTCGGATTGGCGTGTGCACAGGCGCCGCTCAAGAGCGGCGGATTCGATCGGTGCAAGCACTGGGGCGGTCACAGATGGTGGAGACACGGGCACGAACCTCGGCTGTTCGTGCACTCACCGAGCGACGTCGTCGTCGGCAGGGCGACGGGCGCGAGAGAGTACATCGATTGGTTGGCAAAGCGAGAGGATTACGTCAAACTCATGGACGTGTGCGAAATCGCGTCTCGATACGGACACATCGACGGAACCGTTCGCGACATCGGTCACACCGTCTTGCAGCGCACGTTCGACGCGCGCGACTACGCCCAGACGGCGGCGTTGTGTTCGAAATTGCTTCGAGGCGAGCGCGCGGCGTGGGAAGCGTGGGTGGAAAAATTTATGCTCGCGCGTAAACTCGCCGAGCTTCAACCGTACATACCGACCGAGGATCCAGTGTTGAGCGCGAACACGTACGAGTTCGTGTTGAACGCGTTCCTGGCGGAGGCGGAGCACCATCCCCGGTTTCTCGCCGCCGTCAAGGCGTGGCCCGCGCGCTCGTACTCGCCGCGGTTTCTCATCCCCGTCGTGCAGAGTAAACTGGAGGGTTTAAAGACGAACGAGAGCGCGCTCTCGTCCATGTCCTCGGTCGTCTTGAAAGAGGCGTTGGCGGAATTGTACCTCAACGACGGTCAACGCGAACGGGCGCTCAATCTGTACCTCGACATTGGCCGCCCGTCGGTGCTCGGCTTTATCCGACGACACGATTTATTACCCTTCGTAGCGAGGAACAAGCTCAGTCTCTTGGCCCAGCTCGACACCCCCACCGCCATGGATCTCTTCGTGCAAAACCGCGACGCGGTGCCGCCGAGCGCGGTCGTGCCCGAACTTTTAGGTCAGGGCGGGTACGGCGCGCGCGAGCTGACGCACGCCTACCTCTCCGCCCTCTTCGCCGAGGACCCGACGCACTCCGGAGAGTATCACGACAAACTCTACGATTTACACCTCGAGTTCAATCCGAGCGCGCTCATGGACTTTTTGAAGAAGAGCGCGTCGTACGACGCCGCGCGCGCGTGCGCGTTGCTCGCCGGAAACGACGCCCTCGTCTTTGAGCGCGTCTTTCTCCTCTCCAAGCTCGGCTCGCACGAGGAAGCCGTGCGTGCGCTCGTCACCGACGCCAAGGACGTCTCCGGCGCCATCAAACTCGCGAGTGCGCTCGATAATCCCGTCGAACTCTGGCGCGTCATCATCAAGGTGTCCGCGGAATCGACGCGGTTTGTGGAGACGCTTCTCGCGCACGCCAAAAATCTCGCCGGCGACGAAAACGCCATCGCCCTCATCGACGCCCTTCGCGTCGGTGTCCCCATCAGCGATCTCAAAACCCGTCTCATCGACATCATGGACGAAAACACCGCCCTCACGCGGTCGTTGCGCGCGTCTCACGCGTCCGAGACGCGCCGCGCGGAGACGTCGGTGGCGTTGAAGACGAAAATCGGCGCGCGCGCGTTGCGTCGACATCAAATTCACGTCAGTCGTCGTCGATGATTTCTCGCCTCGATGATGCCGATCGACCGCACACCCACACCACACGCGTGTATTGTAACATCAGCTCGCTCGCTTTCCACCCACACTCGTCGTCGCCCGCGGAGACGACGGTCGCGCCGCCGCCGTCTCGCTCGCGCAGCCTCGGACCGATTCGTCATCGACTCCACACACCGCGTCCGACGCCTCCGTCCCCGTCGTCTCTCCACCGCGCCGACGTCGCGCGCGCGAGGTTCATCGCGCGGCGTCTCGTCGTCTCGCGCGCGGTCGTCGTCTCGCGCGAGACGTCGTCCGTCGTCGACGCATTTTCAAAAGATTTTTAACAGAAATTCATGACGACGTCCGACGTCGACGCCGTCGCCAAGCTCGAGCGCGTCATGCTCTACGCGATGGAAATCATGGATGAGAAGTTTACCGCGGCGCTCGCGTCCATAGAGCGGAAGATTGACGACGCGGTGGCGCGCGCCTTCGAGGGACGAGACGCGCCGGCGGCGAAGAGATTACCAAAGGCGACCAAGACGAGCGCGCCGGCGGGGCATAGGCGCGCCAAGGCGGCGGAGACGAGCGTCGGGACGAAGCGTAAGGTGTCTCCGGTTAAGGCGGCGGTTAAGGCGGCGGTTAAGGCGGCGGTAGAGGCGACGACGACGACGACGACGACGACGACGACGTCGTCTTCCGATTTGGAGGAGGTCGGCCCTCGTTCGGGGGCGGCGGACGACGAGTCGAAAGAACACGAAGATTCAGCCGAGAAACGAGTCGTGGGTCGACCGGCGAGCGGTATGAAGGATGTACCATCGTCCGTCGCGGTGCCGGCGCCGGCGCAGAACGTGAAGGCGCAGACGGTGAAGACGCAGACGAAACCCGCGGCGTCGGCGGCGCCGGCGAAGAAGAAACAAAAAACGCACCAAGCGCGCGGTTTGACCGAGGGTGATCTCACCACGGATGAGAAATTACTCATCACCACCGGACGAGGGCGTCAGGGCGAGGTCATCTCCACCCCGCTCGGGTACGCGTACTTTACCAAGGAGGACGACGAGACCATTCTCTCCGTCGGGAAAAAAATCGGCGCCGAACCCCTCACCCTCTACAGCATGAACCGATGGCATCTCAAATTGAAAAATTTCAGAATCAAAGACACCCTTCGCGTCGGCACGAGACTCTGGATCGTCCCGCACGAGGACTGGGAGCGAGAATACATTCGAGAGGATCGCGCCGAGGTGCTCTCGGGTTTACACGCGCGCGTCAAGGAGGTTTTCCCAGATTTCATCAAAACCACGCCACCCTTCGTCGGACTCAAGGTGAAGGATTTCGCGAAATTGGATTCGTCCAGGAAATTCTACGACGACATGACGGCGACCGTGAACGCGGCCGAGGCGGCGGCGAGACGATTTCGAGACGAGGAAAAGCTCGAGGATATCGAAACCATTCGCACGCGTTTCGACGAAAAGTGGGAGAGCATCGGATTCTTAAAACCCGACGACATCCTCCCGCGGTGACGTCGCGCGTTAAGCGCCCGTCCCACCGCCGATGCTCGGTAGTTTGTGATTTACATCGTGCGTTCGCGTTACGCGTACGCGTCTTCGGAACGCGCCCGCCCGCACACGTCGCCTCTCCTATAGTCCATCAAATCATGCGCGCCCACGCGCGACGTGTGAGTCGTCTCCTCGCGCGAGACCTCGCGCACTGGCGCACACCGCCTCAAAGCGACGTCTCGCGCGTCGCGTCGTCCGCCTACGCGTCGTCGTCGTCGGCGGCGGCGTCGACATCGGCGCCGACAACGGTTTCGAAATCAAAAACCGTCGTCGGTCTCCTCGGTCTCGTCGCCGGCGCGTGCGCGTATCGCGCGTTCGTCGTCGACGACCATTCGTCGTCGTCGATTCGCGATCCAGAGCGGGACGCGTGCGCGAGCGATTCGGACGACGCGCGCGCGAGACGCGCGCGGCGGTGGTCGGAACGCGTCGGCGGACGTTTTCCCGGGTGCGACCTCGCCGCCGGTGACGCGCGAGAGGGCGTCGGTGCGTTCGTGCGAGGCGATGGACGCGGTGGGACGCTGTTGATGACGTCACCGGACGCGGCGACGATGAACGTGCGATCGTGCGCGGGGGATCCGACGCTGGGCGCGACGTACGTATCGCTCGTCGAGAGCGGCGCGTTGGACGAGCGAACGGCGACGATGTGCATGCTGATGATTGAAAGAAGACGCGGAGACGCGAGCGCGTGGAAGGAGTACATCGATGCGTTGCCGAGGAGGTACGACGCGCCGTTGAGTTTTACGGATGAAGAGTTGGAGAGATTTTTGAGAGGCACGCCCGCGTTCGCGGCGGCGAGGGCGCAAAAATCGAGCGCGCGGAAAATGTTCGAGGAAAACATTCGACCCGCCGTGCGCGCGCTGACGCAGGCGGATAACGCCGCCGGTGGATCGCTGCACATGCTCCCGGAGGTGTCCGAGCGGGAATTCCTGTGGGCGTACCAAACGTTTTGGTCTCGCGCGGTGGCCATCCCCGTCGGTCCCGCGGAGGTGGAGAGCATCGTGCCGGGGATCGATTTCGTCAATCACGGTGGTGTGACTCGAACGAACGCGCGGTGGGAACACGTCGTGGACGCGAACGCGCCGGGGGGTGGGTACGTCGCCTTGCTGTGGTCGCCGTCGAGACGAAGACGGCCGACGGAGGGTGAGGAAATTTTCATCGATTACGGCGCAAAATCATCCGAATCGCTTCTGTTCACGTACGGATTCACCGCCGCGGACGATCGCCCGGCGGCGGATGATCTCACCGTTCTGCCGCCGTGGATCGACGAAGCGCCCGAGGATCGCTCCGAGCTCGTCTCGGCGAAAATCGCCGCGCTGCGCGCGCTCGGCGCGCCGCCCAGATTGACGCTTCCCGCGACGCCGTCCAGACGCGGCGTCGTAGACCTACCACCGGACGCACTGCGCGTGCTTCGAATTTGGACCGCCGAGAACGTCGACGCCGTCGCGGACGTCGTTCGAGACGCGTCGTCCGGCCGTCGTCCGCGTCGACTCTCCGCCGCCGACGTCGCCGACATCCGAGACGCGCTTCGCGCCTCCCTCGGCGCGTCCTCGCACGCGCTCCGCGAGCTCGAAGACGCGAACACCGCGCGTGCAAACGAAGATAATTCGAGGGCGCGCGCGTGTCGCGCCTACCGCGCCGCGCGTCGACGCGCGCTCGACCTTTGGCTCGAGCGTCTCTCTTCCTGATTTTCATGAGATTTAAATGTTGTATAATAAATGTCGAATGTCCGACATATAACACGTACATAAACTTTTCATCCACTGAATCGAGGGCTTGGCGTCGTCATCGAGCCCCACTGCTCCGCGCGCGCCGTTCCCTTTCGCGCGCGCCCGACGACGGAGACCATGCACGCGATCATGTCTCGCCCCGCGCGCGTCGCCGCTCCCACCGCGCGCGCGCAAGGACGCGCCGCGAAGACGAATGCGCGAGCCGCCATTCGCCCCACCGCGCTCCCGCGCGAGATCACCCGCGCCCACGCCGCGCGTGAGTCTCGCCTCGCCGCCGTGCGTCAACCGGACGCGAGCGAATTCATCGACCCGACTCAATTCACCGAGCTCGAGCTCACGACGTCCCAGATGACGTCGTACGCGAGCAAGAGACCGAGGGGTCAGTTTGTGTCCCGGTTCGGCGACGACGAACCGAGAAAGGGCTCCGACATTCTCGTGGAGGCGCTCGAGCGCGAGGGCGTGGATTGCGTGTTCGCGTACCCGGGCGGGGCGTCGATGGAGATTCACCAGAGTTTGACGAAGAGCGTGACGGGAATTCGAAACGTGTTGTGCCGACACGAGCAAGGGGAGGTTTTCGCGGCGGAGGGGTACGCCAAGGCGACCGGTAAGGTGGGCGTGTGCATCGCGACGAGCGGACCGGGGGCGACAAACTTGGTGACTGGATTGGCGGACGCGCTCTTGGATTCGGTGCCGATGGTGGCGATCACGGGTCAGGTGCCGAGACCGATGATCGGGACGGATGCGTTTCAAGAGACGCCGATCGTGGAGATTACCAGGCAGATCACCAAGCACAATTATTTGGTGATGAACGTGGAAGAGATCCCGAGAATCGTTCGCGAGGCGTTCTTCTTGGCCGCGTCCGGTCGACCCGGTCCGGTGCTCATCGATATTCCGAAGGATGTGCAACAGCAACTGGCGGTGCCGTACTGGGAGCCAAAGGTTTCGCTCAACGGTTACCTGAGCCGTTTGCCGGCGCCGCCGACGTCCCCGCAGCTCCAACAGGTGCTCGATTTGATTAAAGATTCTAAGCGACCGGTGGTGTACGCTGGCGGTGGATGCTTGGACGCGGACAGAGAGTTGGTTGAATTTTGCCGCTCCACCGGAATTCCGGTGACCAACACGCTCATGGGTTTGGGAACCTTCCCGCAGAGCGATGATTTGAGCCTGAGCATGCTCGGCATGCACGGTGCGGTGTACGCCAACTACGCCATCGACAACGCCGATCTTTTGCTCGCGTTTGGCGTGCGATTCGACGATCGCGTGACGGGCAGGTTGACGGAATTCGCCAAGCGTGCCGCCATCGTGCACATCGACATCGACCCGGCGGAGCTCGGTAAGAATAAAAAGCCGTTCTGCTCCATCTTCAGTAACATTCGACCAGCGTTGAAGACGCTCAACAAGCTCATCTCGCAAGAGAAGCACCTTCCGGACTTTTCCGAGTGGCGTGCGGAGATTGAAGTCCAGCGCAAGGAGTTCCCGTTTCCGATTCCCGAACAAGTCGGCGACGTCATCGCCCCGCAGGCGGCGATTGAGCTCTTGTGCAAGATGACGGAAGGTAAGGCGGTCATCTCCACGGGTGTCGGTCAACACCAAATGTGGGCGGCGCAGCACTACAAGTTTGACGAGCCGCGCAACTGGTTGACGTCTGGCGGTTTGGGTTCGATGGGTTTCGGTTTACCTGCCGCCATCGGTGCCCAGGCGGCGCGTCCGGATGAACTCGTCGTCGACATCGACGGCGACGGCTCCTTCGTCATGAACGTTCAAGAGCTCGCCACGTTGCACGCGGAAAATTTGCCCGTCAAGTGCTTCGTGTTGAACAACCAATACCTCGGTATGGTTGTCCAGTGGGAGGATCGTTTTTACAAGGCGAACCGCGGGCACACCTACCTCGGATCGCCGAACGATGACTTCCAAGTCTCCAAGGAGGAGGCACACATTTTCCCGGATTTCGTCACCATCGCCAACGGGTTCCGCGTCCCGGCCGAGCGCGTCATGCGCATGAGCGATCTCGAGGGCGCCATCAAGCGCATGATCGAGGCGGATGGTCCGTATTTGCTCGACGTCATGGTGCCGCACGTCGAGCACGTGTTGCCCATGGTCCCGGGCGGCGGTACGTTTAAGGACACCATCACCACCGGTGATGGCAGAAGCCCGGAGGAGAAAGACATGAAGACCTTGTAGACGCCGACGAAACCTAGCAAAAGCAAAGCGTGTGAATTAATTTTATCCCTTCGTCGGAATGACACCCAGCCTTCGAAACCGCTCTCTCCCGCTTCGCTACAACGTACATCAAATGCTCGCTACAAAGAAACAACTATCAACTACTCATCGCATGGCTCTGTCTCCGCGCGCTCGACGCGCTCACCGCCCGCCACCATTTTTTTATCCTCTCGCTCGTACCGACCGTGCATGAAAGACAAAACTCCGTTCCACATCAACCCGATGGCGTTCATCCAAGGAATCGTGAGATGTTTCGGAATGATGGCGAAATTAATCACCTGTGCCGGCACCCACACGCACCACAGCGCGCTCAGCGTGTCGAACGCCGTCTTCTCCCACATGGCGAACACCTCGCGCGGTAAATCGACGATGCGACACCCCCCTTCGCTGAGCACGCGAATGCCTAAAAACGTCGGCAAATACAGAAACGGTTGCACGAACGCCTGATCGATCATCACCACCCCTCCCGTACTCAGCGCGAGACCGTATTTCGGTCGCCACGCGTCGTTCAGAGGTTTGAGCCAATGATTATACAGCCGGTATTGAAACGCGCCGACGTACGTGACGCCCAGGATAAAAAAAGACGCCACGCGATTCCAATCCAACGCGAACACGCTCTTCTCCTCCATCACGATTTGTACGAATGCATCCGATACCACGCACTTGGTCACCGACGAAAACATCGCCGTGACGAAGGGTCGCTCGACGACGGTGCGCGCGTACGCCGCCGCCGCGCGCGCCCAATAGTACTCGCGCACTTTTTCGTGCATCAACGCCCCGAGGCGACTCACGCCGGCGTGTCGAAGCGACAACATCGGATTCACCACGTCACGTTTCCCTCGGTTTTTCGCCTCGCGCGCCGCCGCCGCGTCCATCGCCCCTTGTCTCAACCACACCGGTTGAAACGGTCTCGCGTTCCACAACTGCGTCTTAAACTCCGGGTGCGTCAACACGTCCAACCACGACCCACCGGCGTGGCGCAGCGCCGTCACCGGCACCGCATCTCCCGCTGCGCGTCGCCACCGACGAATCGTCGCCCACGCGCGTTTCGCCGCTCGAGTCGGCGCGCGAGGCGTCCGCGTCCCCGCCCGCGCGCCCGCCATGAACGCGCGCGCGACCTCCTCTCGCGCCTCTCGCGTCTGAAACACCTCGAACCACGACGCCCCCGCGTGGCGCAACGCATCGACTCTCGACACGCGCGTCGGCGCGTGCTCGGGCGCGCGTGGCGCGTGCTGCGGGTGATGGCCGTGGGGCGCGCGCGGCGGTCGCTTGCCCCTGGCGTAGCGCCTCCCGCGCGTCCCGACGTCGTCGCATCGCGCCGAGGACGTCTCCGGACGCGCGCGCGGGTGCGATCGCGCGTGAAAAAGCGCGCGCGTCGACGCGTCGGACGACGTCGACGCGAGACGTCGAAGGGCGTCGCGCGCGCGTCGAGAGAGCGCCGACATGGATGCTGGACGCGCGTCCACCGACCCTCTCGCGCGCGCGTCGAGACCGTCGAGGAGCGTCGAGAGGCGACTACACCGCGCGAATAGTCACCGCGCGATCGATCTCACCATTCGCGGTCGATTCGCGCGCGTCGCGCGTCGAGAGGTGACGTCGACGCGCGCGAATCGACCGCGAATCGACGCTGCATGTATAAATAGTTCTCGGAAACACAGGCCATACATTAACTTTAAAGTACCTATCTAAATAAGGCGGGAAAAAGTGGAATCTCATCGGGATTGATTCTTCGCGACGGTTGCGCCGCATTCCACCGCGCCTCGTCCTCGACGACGGCTCTTCGCGCGTCGATCGACGCGTGCACGCCCGACGCACTTCTCGTGCGGATATTCACGCGGTTTTCAGCGTCCAGAACGCGTCGACGACGACCGTAGACGCGTCATCGGATCTTTGGATTTGAGACTGAGGCATTCGACCGTCGCGTCGTCGTCGCGCGCGCCATGAACGTCCTGGACACGCACGCGCGCGCCGACGACGCGCGCCGACTCGCGCGTGATTTACTCGACGCCGACGCGGCGACGCGGGCGATGTCGGTGTCGTCGCGCTCGGACGCGCCCGGGACTACGACGAGCTCGACGCCGACGACGCTCGACGACGACGACGACGCTCGACGCGCGCGCGAGGCGTGCGCGACGTTCATCGCGTTGGGATTATTAGACGCCGAGGATGCGTTTCGCGATGGGAAGCGCCCGCGCGCGGCGACGAACGGTGGTGACTTGACGGAGGTGCTCGAGGCGAGCGGGACGACGCTCGTGCGTCTGTTGGACGCGTTGCCCGAGTTTTTGAACGCGAGCGCGCGCGCGTTGGCGACAAAACTTCCGAGTCCCGGGTCGAGCGCGGTCGCCGACGTCGAGCGAACGCTGCAGATTCGCGAGATTCGAAGCGCGTTTGCGTTTAACAAGGTCATCGCGAACAAGTTTCGAGACTTTGCGCGCTTACACTTTGACGCCGAGTCCCCGGGAGGGAAAGCGATCGCACGATTGGGATGGAGCGCGTACCTGTGCGTCAAGTGCGAAGCGTTACCGAAGTTTCCGGATCTGTACTCGTGTTTTCACTTGCTTGTGGCGGTGGAGGCGTTTTTACTCGTCAACGCGCCGAGAGAACTCTTGCGAACGTCGCTTCGAAACATGCTGACAATGTCGACGAAGGACGCCGTCACGGGATTGCCCGATCCGTTGGCGAGTCTCAGCGCGACGAATAAGACGAAGATCGACATCGTACGTCAGATGTCCGACGCCATCGTCAAGGTGATGACGGAGACGTTTCCGAACGCGAAGAAGGATTCCGCCGAGCACTTTGACGACGTCGCGCCGTGCGACGCGCGCGTCGTCGGCGTATTCGACGGCGATAAAGACGTCGCCGAACGCATCATCGAGAGATACAAACGCTCGTCGAGCGAAACGTTCGGTCGTCTCGCCGTGGACGAAACCTTGTATCTGTACACGGAGATGTACGTCGAGGGATCGAGAGGCCGACGCGTCGTCGGAGATTTAGCAGAGTGCGCGACGGCGTCGATGCGAGGCGCCATGGCGACGCCCGCGCGTCGACATAAACGCACCGCGCCCTTCTCACCGATTCGACCGAAAAAGATTCCCTTGGTGGTCGGTCCGGAGAGTCCCGCGCGGCCCTTTCGCGGCATCTCCGTCGGCGGTCCGGGACCCGCGGCGACGCCCATCAGTCAAGCCATGGCGACGGCGTCGTGGTTACAAGACGTCGTCTGCGCCGACACCGTCGACGCGAAACTCGTCCATCTTCGTCGTTACGTGAAAACAGACGACGTGGAGACGCTGGTACGCCTGCGTAAACGCGTGGAAGATTTCGGACAACGCGTCGGTCAAGCGGTTCGCGAGGACGCGTTGACGACGAGCGCGCGAGTCAACGTCGGTCCGCAGAGCGTCGTCATGGACGCCCTCGTCAATCAACGCACCGACGAGGTGACGCACGTCTTTTTCCACTTTCTCATTCGCATACTCAACGATGAGTACGCGAGAATGTCCGGCGACGAAAAGGATGCCGACTTTACGAGTCTCTTGTCGAGCGCGAGGTTTACGAAATCCTTGCTCGCGTGCGCCATGGAGGTGGTCGTGACGACGTACAAGACGTCCACGCTCGCGTTTCCGGCGACGACGCAATTGTTGGGGATTCACCCGTTCGATCTCGTCACCATCATCGAACCGTTCGTGCGCGCAGACGCCGAGGCGCCGAGAGAGATTCAACGACACTTTTACGCCATCGAGGAAAAAACGCTCGAGCGTTTGGCGTGGTGCAAAGGATCGAGTCTGTTTGACTTTTTACGAACGTTTCACGAGACGTCCAAGGGAGACGAAGAGAACGGAGGCGCCGAACCGTCGACATCCGCCCCCCCCGCGCGGGTCTCGACGCCCGCGCTCGACGTCTCCGCCATCGCCGTCGCCGCCGACGCCGGGAACGCCGCGCGACGTCCCGACGAGGCGACGTGCATGCCGCAGTGTCGCTCACCCGTCCGTCGCGCACCGACGAGCGCGTTCACCGCGTTTTCATCGCCCCTTCGCGGATCGACGACGCCGAGACGTCGCGCGACGACGGCGGCGCGACTCCCCTCGAGTTTTGCCCCCGTGCGCGACCACGACGTCGAGCGTCCGCCCGGATGCGACGCGTGCGCGTTTAAAGCGCTCCGCATGTTCTTCGCCAAGGTGATGCATCTCGCGGCGAGACGATTGAGCGATTTAGCGTCTCGTTTACGGTTATCGCCGCAACTCGCGCGAGACGCGTACGCGCTCGTGGAACACGTCGTCTACGAACACACCAGTCTGGCGTACAATCGTCACGTCGATCAAATCATCCTGGCGAGCGTCTACGGCGCGTGTAAAGCCACGAGAGACGCCAACGGAAGTAACGGTGGCGGTGGTGATGCTTCCTCTGCGTCGACGACGTCGCTTCAGTTCAAGGACATCATCTACCAATACTCCAAGCAACCGCACGCGCGCGAAGAAATCTTTTGGACGACGATTTTGGAGCAGACGGATCCCGAACTCGACGTCGTCTCTCGAGGCGACATCATTTCCTTTTACAATCAAGTCTTCGTCGGTCGCGTCAAGACGTTTCTCTTGACGCTTCGCGAACGACGCGCGCGAGAAAAAGCCACCACGGGCGAGCGCGGTGCGACGGATGGGGATGAGAATTTCGTCGTCCCGCCGTCGCCTCGCCGTCGACTCCCAATCGACAATCAAACCATTTACGTCTCGCCGATGCGTCCCGACCGCGTCGCGAACGCGTTACACCACGCCGGCGCGACGGCGACGCCTCGAACGAGAAGTCTCTTCGCGACGATCGGTGAGACCGCGTACGCGTCCTCGAACGACGCGTTCGAGGCGATCAATCGAGAATTAAACGCGGCGGCGGCGCCGGGGACGAAATCCGCGGCGGCGACGACGACGACGCGTTTCGCCGGCGGCGGCGCCGCGAGGTCACAAATTCCGAATTTCGGCGATCACAATCGATAGTTTAGCGCGTGGATGAACGGTCTCTTTTCCATCATCGCGCGTGCGCGCGCATCGCACGCGTCATCGCGTCACCAACCTTCCGGCGCGCGCGTCTCGTAGTACAACGTTTTCGTAAAAAGCGCTTCTTCTTCCCCAACGCATTCGTCACTCATCCACCCCACGACCGCGCGTCGGTGACGCGTTCCGCGCCTCCGTCGGCATGGACGTCCTCGCGCGTCTCGGCGTCTCCTTCGCGTCGTCGTCGAACTCGTCGTCCGCCTCGCGCGCGCTCGCCGTCGTCGACCATCTCGACGCCCCAGGGTCGTGGGTCACCGCCGCGCTCGTCGCCGACGCGTGTGACGTCTACGGAGGCGTCGTCGTGGCGTGTTGCGAGACGCCGTCGATGGAGATAGAAACGTTATCGCGGAAACTCGCGCGCGGACGGTCGAGGGACGCGGTGACGCGAGCGGTGGCGCTCGGAACGTGCGCGTTGGTCGACGTCTTTCGCCTCGACGACGCGACGTCGGGACTGGGGACGCGACGCGCGTTCGAGGAGGTTCTCGCGCGCGCGAGGGCGGTTCGAGAGGCGGCGACGCGCGCGTCGTCGTCGACGTCGTCGTCGTCGGTATCGTCGAAGGTGTGCGTGGTGGTGGACGGCGCGGATTCGCTCGCGCCGGGACGCGCGCGAGGCGACGACGCGGCGGCGGAACGGTTTTTGGACGCGTTCGAGCGCGAGCTCGGGGACGGCGTGGACGTCGTCGTGCGCGCGCACGCGGACGTGGGCGCGCGCGCGGGGTGGTTGGCGGAAAGCGTGGATTGTGAGATTCGAGTGGAACCGTTGCGCACGGGGAGCGCGGAGGACGCGCACGGGACGTGCGAGACGACGCACAGGAACAACGCGTGGAGACCCGAGGGCGCGGCGAGACGGTCGAGGGCGACGTTCGCGTTGACGGAACTCGGGGCGCGATTGGAGAGCAGGGGGTGAGAGAGAGAGAGAGAGAGGGGAGGGAAGAGGCGGTGCGCGCGTACACGCTGGCGTCGTTGTAACAATTCTATTTTAATTTTCATCGTTCGGCGCGGCGGCGTCTTCGACGCCGTCTTCGTCTCGCGCGTCCGCGCCCGCGACGACGGGTTTCACCGCGGAGACCGGGGCGTCGACGTCCATGGGATCGTCGTCGACGTTGACGTCGACGTTCGCGAGCGGGCTCGCGTCGGGTCGGTCGTTCTCCGCCGCGTCTTTGCTTTCATCCTTTTCCTCCTCCTCCTCCTCCTCCTCCTTCTCGGGCGCGCCGTCGTCTCGCGCCGTCGCCTCCTTTGCGGCGTCGGACGTCGTCGTCTCCGACGTGTCCGCTCGACTAAACTCGACGTTCATCTCGATCGCGTCCTCATTCGCGGATGGCTCGGCGACGGGTTCGGGAACGTCCTCGACGACGACTCGGTCGCTCTCCTCCTCTAGCGCCTCCGCGGCAGCCTCCGCCGCGAGTTCGCGCTCAATCTCGGCGAGCGCCTCGTCCGCCTCGCGCTCCGCCTCGCGATCGCCCTCATCGTCGCTCTCCTCCGGCGCCGGCGCGTCGGTCGCCTCCTCGGTCGCCTCGACGACGATTTCGGCTTCGACGACGTCGTCTCGTTCGCTCACCGCCGGTTCCTCGCGCTCGTCGTTTGCGGCGATGACGTTACCGATGATCTCAGCCACCGTCAACGACACGAGCGTCTCGTTGGCGGCGCGTTCCTCCGCCTCCTTGACGGCTTTCGGCTTGCGACCACGCTTCTTCCCCTTCTTCGCAGCGGGCTCGTCGTCTTCTTCACGCATCAAAGGCACGCCGCGACCGGGCGCGTCGTTAGCGCGCGTCGATAGCGGATTAATGCCGTACTTTTCGGCCCACGCCGCGGTGGCGTCCTCGGCGTACGGAGCCGGCGACACCAAGCCGTATCGCACGCCGCGGCGATCCAACGGCGACGGATCGGGGAGTTCGCCGCCAATCTGGCGTAAAACCTCCGCCGGACGAAGCCTTGAGACGCGGAACGGTTGCGAGGGCCCACCCGGAGTCTTTCGCGGCCACACCGGGTTGGCGGAGCGACGCTCGATCTGGGTGACGGTGGGTAGAGAACTGTGCACGCGTTGATACACCTTGGTTTCGCCGCGCCAGTACTCGAGCGGTTTCGAACGTTGACGCGTCGATCGTCGCAGACCGCGCTCGTTCGCCTGTAAACCGGCCAACGCGAGCGACTTGCGACGCTCCATCTCCGCACGCAAACGCTTGTGTGGAACACCCGCCGTCGTACGCTTGCGCGGCGCCGGCGGCTCTTGAAATTCGTCGTCCCAATCGTTGAGCGCGGCGTCGTACCCGACGTCCATGTCCATCTCGCCGTCGAAATCCATGAGCGGAGGTTCATCGCGCTGCGACACGCCGAAATGGCTCACACCGCGCGTCTCCTCGGGTAATCCCTCGGGGTACTCGGCGTTCATCATCATCGCCAACGCCTCGGCGGCGTTCGGCGTCCCCGCCGCCGACGGTCGACCGCTCTTCAGCTTCGTCACGTTCGGCGTCTCCATGCCCGCCGCCGCGTGCGCCGGCACCGCCGTTGACGGTCGAAACATCGGTCGCGGACCGTCGAACGTGCCCACGTTGACTGAAAACGGATTCGCGTTCGATCCTCGGCTTCCGCTTCCGCTCCCCGCGCTCGCGCGCGAATCCTCTCCAATCTCCACGATGCTCACCCCGCTCGCCATCGGCGCCGCGCGCGGTCCGCTTCCGCTCGACACGCTCATATCGCTCGAACTCTTCGGTTTCATGATGCCCGGAAGATTGACGCGAATGACGAACGGTCGCGCGTTCACCGCGCGTCCCGTGCCTCGTCTCAACTTTAATCGCGCCCGTCGACTCTTCAACGGTTCAAACGCCCCCGCGGGTTTCCCACCCGCCGCCGCCGCCGCCGCCGCCGCCGCCCGCGCCGCTTTCAACTGCGCCAACCGCGTCGTCGCCGCCCCCGTCCCTCCTCGCGCGCCTCCGCTCGGAGTCGTCGTCGTCGCCTCGAGTCGCGATAAATCATCCATCGTCTTAAACGACACCCGTCTCGGTCGTCCCGATTCTCGCGCGCCGCTCGGTCGACGCACCGCCGATTTCACGCCCATCGTCGTCTCGTCTCGCGCGTTGGCGTCTCGCGGCGTCAGCGCCGTCGCCATGAAGATGTCGCCGCTCGCTCGCGTCGTTTAAAATTTAAAATTCGTCGGCGCGCGTGTGTCGCGACGCGCGCGTCGCCTCGCCGTCCTCGCCGCGCGCGCGCGCGAGTACGGCGTTACACGCACGCGTTCGCGTCGGGTCGTGACGCGCGTTCGCGTCGGGTCGCGTCGCGCGCGGGTCAGTGACGACGAAGGGCGTCAACGGTCGATTTCGTTCCCCTCGAGGAAAATGTCATGAAATGTGAAGAGACGACGCGCGAATGGACCCCTCGGACGCGCGGGCGGCGACGTCGACGGAGAGAAAAGGCGCGAATCGATGGAGGTAGAATTCGCGCTTTTCCGTGCGGTCGGTCGAGCGTGGTGGACGCGAGGCGTCGTGTGGTGAGTGATGCTAACGTTTACTATAATAGTATTTCTACTCTGAGCGCGCAAACCGTCATCCGTGTTCTCGTCGCTCGCGGTCGGCGCGCGTGGGCTGTCGACCGAAGGCGCGCGGTCGGTGGATGCCCTCGTCGTCTTCGTGCTCGTGGACGACGGTGCGCACGCGCACCGATCGACGGCGTTGCGGCTTGGGCGGCGGCTGGGACGCCGACGGGGCGCCGAAGGCGCGCGGAGGCGCGACGTGTTCGTCGTCTTGGTATTGTTTGACCACCTTTCTGACGCGAGCGACGCGTTGACGTTCCTTTTTGACTGGCTTGGGCGCGGAAAAGCCGGGCGCCGCGGGGTACTCTTCGTCCGAGTCGTCGTCATCCTCCTCGGGATAGCACGCCGGGCAATAGTCTCGACCGTCGGGACCGGGCATGACGTCCTCTGGTTCCATCTCTCGCTCGCAGTTGGGACAAGTGAACGGCTCGGGCGCCGATCGATCGGGTCGACCGGCGCGACGCTCGGGCTCCCAGCACTTGGGACAGTGTTGCTTGTCGCCCACCTTGAAGACGTCCTCGGGATCGCACGGTTCGGCGCAGTTCGGACACGCGAACGGCACACACTCTGGACAATACTCCTTGCCGTTCTTCTCGATGATGTCTTCGGGTCCGCACGGTTCGGCGCAGTTCGGACACGCGAACGGCACGCACTCTGGACAATACTCCTTGCCGTTCTTCTCGATGATGTCTTCGGGTTCGCACGGTTCGGCGCAGTTCGGACACGCGAACGGCACGCACTCTGGACAATACTCCTTGCCGTTCTTCTCGATGATGTCCTCGGGATCGCACGGTTCGGCGCAGTTCGGACACGCGAACGGAGCGGTCGTCTCCTTCGGTACGCACTCTGGACAATACTCCTTGCCGTTC